>OHPH01000348.1_pt1 | contig 25426 bp, 15 predicted proteins | sample 1577681 | NCBI WGS metagenome assembly OHPH01 (sample SAMEA3879603, study PRJEB24766) | human gut metagenome | biome: human-associated habitat; feature: feces | place: USA | collected 1985/1987 | reverse complement strand
AAACAGGAAGTTCCGTTTGTACGGAACATGACGAAAGCGCCAATAGCCCCATAGCGAGGGCTGAAATAAGGTTATTTTTCATATTGTGTCAAATGTTTTCCAATTGTAATGGGGTATATCTGTCTCCGGCGTTGAACTTGCTTCTGTACTCTTTCGGTGACATTCCCACCTCTCGCAGGAACATTGCCGAAAAATACGAAGCGTCATCGAAATTCAGACGCCATGCTATTTCCTTGATGCTGAATTCAGATTCTGACAGCAGTCTGCATGCCTCCTGTATTCTCAAGCCGAGAATGTATTTGGCGGGGGAGATGCCGGTGAGTTCCCGGAACTTTTTCCGGAACCAGGAATAACTCATTCCCGTGTCCCTGGCGATTTCCTCCAAATCCAGATTTTCATTGAAACGACTTCTTATCAGATGTTTGGCAGTATCTATTTTTTCTGAAACATAGTCAGTCGGCACGTCATGGTTCGTGTCACGGTATACTGCAAGGCCCAGGAGCATATTGACAGTACCTGCCAGATATTGCTGATATGACGGCTTTTCCTGTATGGCGATTTTTATCGCGTCATTGTAAATGGAGACAATGTCTTCGCTGACTCCTACCCTATATATGGTTTTCGACAAGAAACCGAGTTTCGCCCTTTCATCGATTACGGGACCTTTGAATCCGATCCAATACTCTTCCCATCCTGTCTCCCTGTCCGGCGTATAGCTATGCCAGACCCCGGGGCGGAGCAAAATCATTTCTCCACAATTTATCTGTGTGACATTGCCTTTTTCATCATATATCGTACCTTTTCCGGAATGGATGTAAAGCAATTGCCAACTGTCCAGAATCCTTCCCTTGTTTACATTGAAAAAGAATCCTTCCGGATGTTTTTCCGCAGGCGGATAGCTGACATAGTCCTTTTCTATCGTCTGAGTGCCTACAGTGTTGATAGTGATTCCCCATTGTTCGTCCTTTTTGGCACTGAGGAGATATTTTATGCTCTGAATATTGTCCATGATCGTTCATGCATCGTTCAAATTTACGAAAAAAATAGACGTAATCCAGTATAAAATCAAAAAACAATATTTTAATGTCATATCATTATTCATGAAGAAGATGAAATCCCTTTAATTTGCGATTGATAAATAACACTAAAATGGCATCTGTAGCAATCGATCTGGGAGCGACCAGCGGTCGTGTCGTTCTGGGAAAATATACCGAGGGCGGAATTCAAATGTCTGAAATTCATAGGTTTCAGAATAATATCATCAAGGTGAATGGGAGAAGCTATTGGAATTTGCTGGGACTATGGCATGAAATTCTGACAGGTCTCCGCAAGGCATCGGCTTCCGGAGAGAAGATAGAATCCGTCGGTGTGGATACATGGGGCGTGGATTTCGTTCTGCTCGGCAAGGACGGCCATTTCCTGTCCCAGCCGCGTTCATACCGTGACAGTTATACATGTGGCGTTCCCGAAAAATTCTTCCACAAGATTCCGAAGGAGACGCTCTACAAGAAGACCGGAATCCAGATAATGGATTTCAATACCGTTTTTCATCTGTATGCAATGCAGCAGGAAGGCAATTCTTCTCTGTCGGCAGCTGACAAGTTGCTGTTCGTTCCGGATGCGATAACCTGGATGCTTTCAGGAAATCAAGTCTGTGAATATACCATTCTTTCGACCTCGGCGCTGATGAATCCGGAAACCCATGATTTCGATGATGACGTGCTGTCGGCGGCAGGGCTTTCCAGAGATTTGTTCGGAAAAATCGTCATGCCGGGAGAAATTGCCGGAATGCTTACCGACGAAGTGGCTGCCGAAACCGGACTCGGCAAGATTCCGGTCATCGCTGTGGCAGGGCACGATACGGGGTCCGCCGTTGCAGCCGTACCTGCGACTGATGACCATTTCGCCTATTTGAGTTCCGGAACGTGGTCGCTGATGGGAATTGAAGTGCCGTTGCCGATTGTCACGGGAAAGTCATTCGAAATGAATTTTACCAATGAAGGCGGAGCCGAAGGCAATATCCGGTTCCTGAAAAACATTACCGGAATGTGGCTGCTGGAGAGATGCCGTGCGGCATGGGAAAAGGAAGGCCGGAAATATACATATCCGCAGATTGTTTCAATGATGGAGGGCGTGGAACCGTTCAGATGTTTCATTGACCCTGACGATCCTGCATTTGCGAATCCTGATGACATGCCGAAAGCGATAAGGGAATATTGTTCGGAGCATGGCGAGGTTCCGCCTTCCGGTGATGCGGAGTTCATCCGTTGCATCTTCGAATCGCTGGTATTGAAATACCGCTTGGTACTCAAGCATTTGCGGGAACTTTCAGGAAAGGATATCGAACGTCTGCATGTGATCGGGGGCGGCTCGCTCAATGCCGCGCTGGATCAGATGATTGCGGATTCCTTGGGGATTCCTGTTATTGCCGGACCGGCTGAAGCCACCACCGCCGGGAACCTGATGGCGCAGTTCGTTGGTTTGGGATTTGCGGATTCAATGTCAGGAATGCGCAAGGCTCTTGCCTCCGACAGTTCATTGAGACGGTTCAAACCTGTAAACAAGGAAATATGGGATGCTGCATATCAGCGTTTTAAAGATATTACCAGACTATAAATCATCACATTATGAAAACTGAACTTATAAACGGAGCATACGCGATCGCGAAGGAGCGCTATGCGGAATTTGGAATTGATACCGAAAAAGTAATCGGACAGCTTCAGGATTTCCATCTCAGCATGCATTGCTGGCAGGCTGATGACGTGAAAGGCTTCGAGGTGCAGGCAGGTGCGCTTTCCGGAGGCATTCAGGCTACAGGAAATTATCCCGGTGCAGCCCGCAACATCGACGAACTACGTGCCGACATCCTCAAGGCGAAGAGCCTTATTCCGGGTACGCACAGATTGAACCTTCACGAAATTTACGGCGACTTTAAAGGCAAAATGGTTGACCGTGACGAGGTTACGCCTGAATATTTCCAGAGTTGGATAGATTGGGGCAAAGAAAACAATACCCTGTTGGACTTCAATTCCACTTCATTTTCACATCCCAAGAGCGGTAATCTTTCTCTCGCCAATCCGGACAAGGGAATCCGCGATTTTTGGGTGGAGCATACCAAACGGTGCCGTGAAATCGCTGACGTCATCGGCAAGGCACAGGGTGATCCATGTATAATGAACGTGTGGGTGCATGATGGATGTAAAGACGTGTCTGTCAATCATTTCCTTTATCGCACACTCTTGAAGGAGTCCCTCGACAGAATCTTTGCCGAGAAGAAGGACCACATGAAGGACTGCATCGAGGGCAAGGTATTCGGTATAGGTCTGGAGAGCTTTACTGTTGGTTCTCATGATTTCTATACTGCTTATGCAGCGAAGAACGGCAAGATTCCTACTATTGATACCGGACATTATCACCCTACGGAAAGCCCCGCGGACAAAGTTTCCGCTCTGCTTTGTTTCGTTCCGGAGCTGATGTTGCATGTAAGCCGTCCGATAAGATGGGACTCCGACCATGTCACCATAATGGACGACAATACCGTGGAACTGTTCTCGGAAATCGTGCGTGCAGGTGCTCTTGACCGCGTTCATTACGGCCTGGATTATTTCGATGGCGCCATGAACCGCGTAGGTGCATACGTGACAGGTTCCCGTGCAGCACAGAAGGCTATGTTGCGTGCACTTCTGGAACCGGTGGCAATGATTTCCAAATATGAGAAGGAAGACCGTCATTTCGAGGTACTTGCGCTGGAGGAAGAATGCAAGGCGCTTCCTTGGAATGCAGTATATGACGAGTTCTGTCTCCGCAATGATGTTCCTGTCGGCAGCGATTTCATTGCCGAGGTGCAGCAATATGAGAAAGATGTGACATCTAAAAGGTAAGTTATGAGTATCATTGGTATTTCCTAATTTGTTCTGATTATGTCAATATTGGATAGTCGCCCGGAATTGAGGCGCGAAATTGAAAAGGTATCTGAAGTCGCCGGTTATCTCTGGGAAAAGGGATGGGCCGAGCGCAACGGCGGCAACATTGTTGTCAATGTTACCGAATACATTGATGATGAACTGAAATCTCTTCCTGCGATAGCTCCTGTCGTGCCGATGGCTCAGGAACTCCCGAATCTGAAAGGCTGCTGGTTTTTCTGCAAGGGAACCAACCGGAGGATGCGAGACCTGGCCAGATTCCCTATGGAGAACGGATCGATAATCCGCATCTGCGACGATTGCCGCAGCTATGAAATAGTCGCTGACAATCCCGTGAAACCGACTTCCGAACTTGCTTCCCATCTGGCGATACATTCGCTGATGCTGAAGAGAGGGAACGGTTACAAGGCTTCGTTACATACGCATCCGATCGAGCTTGTCGCGCTTACGCATCACCGCCCGTTCCTTGAAAAGGATGTGCTTACGAGAATGCTCTGGTCAATGATTCCGGAGACACGTGCCTTTTGTCCGAAAGGACTTGGAATCATTCCATACGAGATGCCTTCTTCTACCGCACTTGCTGATGCTACTGTCGCCCAATTGGATGAGTATGACGTGGTTATGTGGGAAAAGCACGGCGTATGTGCCGTCGGTCCGGAAATCGACGAGGCTTTTGACCAGGTGGACGTGCTCAACAAGGCGGCACTCATCTATGAGGCGTCGCGCAATATGGGATTCGTTCCGGAGGGTATGTCAGATGAGCAGATGAATGAGCTTAAAGAAGCTTTCAATCTGTAAATATTATTTTACGTAAAAACGGAATTCCGTAACGGAACTATATTTCTGGCCCGGTCTGAGGACCGTGCTCGGAAAACGTGGCTGATTCGGGCTGTCGGGAAAGTGGATGGTCTCCATGAGCATACCACCGAACTTCTCGATCGGCCCGTATTTCCCTTTATATGTGCCGTCGAAACTCCTTCCGGTGAATGTGAGCAATGCCGGCTCGGTGGTCCATGTCTGCATTCCGCGACCGGATTTGCGGTCATAAAGGTCCGCAGCCTTTCTCAATGTCCCGTCCCAATTCCTGACTGCCCAGCAAGCTGACATTCCTCTCATTATCCTGAGATGCTCATCCGGCATGTCGATGCGGTAGTCTACGCGGTGCGGCTCCCTGAAATCGAAAGGACTGCCGTCCACGTGGCGCAGGATGTCAGGGCAGAATTGGGCGTTGTTCTGTATGCATGTATCTGCTTCTACCTGAAGGAGATGGTCCATTACATAGCCGCCTTCATTGCCCTTGAGGTTGAAATATGTATGGTTGGAGAGATTCACTACCGTCGGTTTGTCGGTGGTAGCCTCGTACTCGACTCTGACAGTGTTGCTGTCTGTCAGCCAATATGTTACATTTACATCCATGGTGCCCGGAAAACCCTGCTCGCCGTCCGGACTGACTCTGTGGAACTTGACGCCTGTGCGTCCATCTTCCTTTACCGGCGCGGCATCCCAGACAAATCTGTCGAAGCCCATTGTGCCGCCATGGCATTGAACCGGCTCTCCTCCCAATTTCTCATTGGCGACCAGTTCGTACCGCGTACCGTCCAGAGTGAATGCGGCGTGATTGATCCTGTTCCCGAACCTGCCGATGACAGGACCGATGAATCTGTCTTTCTTCTCGAAATTTTCAATGTCTCCGAATCCGACGACCACATCGCCGTTATGACCTTTCCTGTCCGGCATCATGATGCTGACAATGCGGGCGCCATAATCAAGAAGCTGCATTGAAGCGCCGCTTCTGTTGGTTATGGTATATAACGTGGTGCTTTCTCCGGTGGAAAGTTCACCGAACGGCCGGCTGGTGATTTTCGGCTGTTTACCGGCAGCCGTTACGCAGACCAAGATGGTCAAAATGCTTAAAAGTCGTTTCATATTGGTTTGTCAAGTCGGTTTTTTCGTATTATCTTACTTGAAAATGTCATTCAAGACGGAAGCGAGTCGTAAACCGGCGCGAAGAAGCTGGTTCTCAACAGTTTCCGACCAGTCGCTCACGTAGTCATAAGAAAGTTTGGAGCCTACCGGAGTGGCATCGTATATGGTCTTGCACACCTCGTAAGTCTCTTTTCCCCATGACTGAGGCGTTCCCTCGGCGAGTTTGCGGTTTGTTTCCTTGTCATTGATGTCAATCTGCTCAACCCACTCGGAATAAGTCCATTTGTGGGCGCTTTCGATTACGCCTGAATCCCAGACTGAATGGAGGTTGGTACCATTACGGAAATATTGGACCTGCCACCTGTTGCCGCCGAGGTCGGACTTGTGTCCCATGTGCATAGGACAATGCATGTCGCCGACGAGGTGCACGAGGAATTTAAGCGAAAGCGCCTGCTCCTCCTTGTTCAGCTTGCCGCTCTTGAGCGCTTCAATCTGCTCTTCCACGGCGCGGATTACATCGCCTTTCTCATTGATCTTCGCATTTTCGAAAGTCTCGTCAGCGTCAATGTTCTTGTAATGCCAAGTGCTGGTATGTTTGTATTCCGGCGTGTGGCTGGCATTGTCCATCCAATTCGCCCAATACACGATGGATTTCCCGTCGAGAATCTCGGAAATCTTCTTGTTCGCCTTTTTCGTGAGATGCTTTTCAGCGATCGCGCATGTGACATCATGACCTTTCTGTCCCCAAGAATAGCCGTTGACAGACACGGCAAGAAGACCGGCAGCAATGCCGACCATCTTAAATATGCGGTTCAAATTTTTCATGTGGCAAATATAATGTTTTTACTCGAATCCAGATGGCGGTGGCACGTTTTATTGCATAAATTGGCGATATTTTTTCATGCCTTCAAACCATAATTCCGTTACTTTGCCGATGTGACTGACGGATGACTGTCGGGTTATGAAATGACACTGATAAACTAATAATGGAATTATGAAAAAGAGTATTCTGTTATGTGCCGCGCTTGCGGCATTGACTGCATGCAACGGCAATTCTGACAACAACAAGTCTCTTGATTATGAGACGATTGATGTCAATTTTACTTTAAAATCCGATCTGGAGATTCCGGAAGGAACCGAGTTCGGAGTCGTGGCCTTGTGCGCGCGTGACGGGCAATAGGGCGTGAATATGGGAGAAAAGCCTGTCGCTTCATACAAAGTGTCAGGAACTGCAAGTCCGCAGAGACTGGCCGCTTCTTCCGAGGAAGACAAGATCCAGGCCCGGGAGTCGGACCACGGTTTCTCGTTTTATGCAGTATCGCCTTATAAAAACACTGTAGATGTATCTGCAATGCCGGTGTCTCTTCCTGCCCGGCAGAATTATTCCGACGGAATCATCAAATATCTTCCGATGCTGGCTGTGAAAAATGCAGTCTCCGTACTTCCTGATGTGGAATTCGATGTGAAGACTCCGTTTTCGGTGTTGAATCTTTCCGTGCCGGCTGACATCGTGGAAGAAGGTGTTCCTGCAACATTGAAATCATTGTCATTCAAACCTTCAGACGAGTCACTCTTCCAGGGGGCATTGTGCGGCGATGGCACGATGGACATTGGGAACGACAAATTTACATTGACATCAGGAAAAGGGAAGTCGGTAACATTGGATTTTCCTGAAGGAGGCCTCAAGATTGAAGCCGCCGGTGCTGTGCTGCCGGTAGTCGTCTTGCCGTTTGAGAATCCTGCAGGCGGTTTCGACATCACATTTACCGACATCAATGGAAAACAATATACGACATCGTTCCTGAACCAGGATTCTGATGCCGGCAAGGTCGTAGCCTCCGGGGATATCGTCAATGTCAATGTGACGAGGTCTTCCGACGGTGTCGTTCCTGTTACATTCCCGGTTGTATTCCCTCTGGGTGTAGAAAACGGTGTCAAAAATTTTACTGCTGAGACTCAGCCGAAATGGGTAAGCACAGGTTATTGGTCATGTCCGTCCCAGCCTCAGGCATATTGCCAGTGGAACAAAGTTTCCGACCCTAGTGACAAATATCAGCAGAAACTTGAGACCGTCAATGATAAAGATGGTAAGATCTCATCTCCTGGTGTGAAAGGTGTCTGGACTGGAGATAACTTCGAGTTCGTCATTCCTGTCAAGAAATTCGCTGCCGGTACATCATTGACGGTCAAATTCCCTATTTACGGCCGTCAGCAGCCTGTATTCTGGAATATCAAGTATCTTGACGGAGAGGAATGGAAGATAGCGGACAAGCAGATGATTGTTGCCAATGACCCTAATTACAGTATGGAATGTACGTTCGCCATGACGAGGGGAGGTAACGTTGTCGAAAAGACCATGAAGTTCGAAAATGCCGTCAAGAGCGGATTCATTCATGTCAAAGTGGAGTGCGCGGATGGAAGTGTCCAGGCTTCAGCCGATGCGACGTTCACAAAACGTACGATGCCATATGTAGACAGCAAGAAGAATTGCTATGGTGCGCCATTCTACCTGTATTGTGCTGATTCCGGAGTGAACAGTGTATCATTTTCGATTGATTAATATTAACTTTAGTCCCAGTTTAGTACGCGTCTGAATGCTGGAATCGGAATCCATACGGTTTTTGAAAAGGGGCATAGTGATTTTATCCATGCTGGTGACGTTTTCCGCAGCTTCGGTTGCGGAAAACGTTGACTGGTGTTTTACGCATTTCACGTCGGAGAATTGTGGATTGTCTTTCGACAACGTAAACGCCATTATCCAGGATTCCAACGGATTCGTCTGGGTGTCCACGGAAGATGGATTGAATCGCTTCGACGGCTCAGGCTTCATCGCATATTATCGTGAACAGCTGGGACTTAATACTGACTTCATAACTGCATTGTGTCCTGACAATGAGGGTAATGTGTGGATCGGGACGGATGCCGGCGCGACATTTTACAGCTATGCCGATGATTCTTTCCATCCGCTTGACAAGCTTAGTGACAACGGAGTGAACATTGACAACAAGGTCACTCATATTTGCATTGACAAGAATGGAATTGTATGGCTGTCGGTGAACGGGCGCGGACTTTTTTCGTATGACCGCGGGTCCGGTTCATTGAAGAACTATTTTTCCGACAACGGGAAAAGCACATTGGTTTCCAATATCCGGTCGTTTCTCATCGACAGCGGCGGCGATTTCTGGTTCTCTCTTTATTTTGCCGATTTGTGGCATTCCGACAGCACGCTGGAACGTATGGAGAAAGTGAACCTGAAAGGGTGGAAAACCAATGATGACATAATGTCCATGGTCCAGAATCCCGTGGACAATACGGTCTATCTCGCGGCATGGCAGAACGGACTTTGCCAGGCAGATTTGCGGACAGGCACTTTCAGGACGTTGATAGCTAACGATGAAGGATTCCGGCCGACTTACCTGAGCCTCGATAATGACAAGGGCGTATGGCTGGCTACGACAAGCGGACTCTACCGCTATGACGCCGTTACCGGAGTGGTCCGCAAGTTTTCCCACAGCATTGACAACCGGTATTCATTGGCAGACGATAGCGTGAAAGCAGTGTATTGCGACCGTTCCAATGGCCTTTGGGTGGGAACCTTATCGTCAGGCATCAATTGGTCCGCTGCGTTCCAGCGTAATTTCAACCGCTATTATGAGGCTGACGGTGAATCGCTTATGGGAGGCTATGTGGTGGATATGGCTGTTGACGGCACCGGTAAGCTATGGGCCGTATCCGAGAAAAACGGTCTTCTCTACATGGGACGTGACGGAAAGCTCCATAAGTGCAAATCGGCTGAACTTCCGGAGTCAATAGTCTCCATATGCAGTGACGGCGATTGGCTATGGTTGGGGTCTTGGGCGGGAATATTCCGTTTTGATGTCAAGACGGGAAATGTGAAGTCTTATGGCAGGGGGTTGAATACTGGATGGAAAGACAATAAAGTTCATAAGTTATTCAAGACATCATCTGGAGAAATTCTGGCAGGTACCACGCTGGGAATGATCAAATACGACAAATCGAGTGACCATTTCCGTCCTTTGCCGATATTCAGCGGAATTTACGTCACAGATATGGCTGAAGCTCTGGACGGCACCCTTTGGGTGACTTCCTACGCCGATGGAATATGCAGGTACAGCATGAAAGAAGACCGGATGCTCAGCCATTATGATTATAAGGAAAGCGACCACCGGCATTTGCCAGCCGATAAGGTCATGTCTTTGTACATTGACCGCGACGGTGAACTCTGGGCCGGATCCTATGGCGGCGGATTGATGCTTTATGACAGGGAAAACGACAGGTTCTCAACCTTCCGAAGCACGGAATTGAAAAACAACCGCATTGCGTATTCCATGATTCGTGATGAAGACGGAAGGATGTGGGTCGCTACCAGTAATGGATTGACCTCATTCTCAATGCCTTTCAGTGAAGTCCGTTATTATACTGCGGCTGACGGTCTGCTTGACGAGATCGTTGATGGCAATTCTGCGGTCCGGACTCCTGACGGCAACATATGGTTCTCATCCCACAACGGAATAGTCGGCTTCAATCCGCGCCTCTTCCATACCGACGGGAAAGTGCCTCCGATAGTGCTGACCGGCTTTTATGTCAACGGAAAGAAGGTGAATCCCGGTGAAAATGAGCCTATAAAGGTCAATGTCAATGAAGTACGCAAGATGACATTGACTCACAAGCAGAACAATTTCGGTTTCTCGATGGGCTTGTTGGGGTTCTCGTCTCCTGCGACCAATGCCTTGTATTACATGCTGGAAGGTTACGATGACGATTGGCACCGTCTGGACGGCGGTACGACTTTCTCGTATCAGAATATTCCGGCTGGAAAGTATGTGCTGCGTATAAAAGGCATTGACGGAAATGGAATCTGGAATGAGACGCATCATCCGTTGACTATTACCGTGAAGGCTGTTTTTTACAAGTCGACTACAGCGTATCTGATATATATCTGCCTGATAATCATATTGATGGTGGTGCTTGCCCGTTATTCGTCTGATTTGGCGGTGAAGCGGGAACGTGCCATAGCAGAAAAGGCAAAGAGAGCCCGGGAGGAGGAATTGTTCCATGAAAAGATGGATTTCTTCACGAATATCATTCATGAAATCAAGACGCCGCTTACATTGATCAAGACGCCTCTTCAGAATATCATGGCGACGGGCGGCATTAGCGGCGAAGTGAAAGAAGACTTGAATGTCATCAGCAACAGTACGGATTACCTGGACAAGCTGGTGAAGGAACTTCTGGAATTTATCCGTATCGAGGAACACGGCTGGGTGATGGAATGGAAACATGTGGATATCGTGGAGCGGATCGGATTCCTGTATTATAACTTCAAGGAAACCGCGCGCGGCAGAAACTTGAAGATGACGTTCAAGCATACTGACAATGCGTTGATTATCAATGCGGATGATACGGCCCTCATAAAGATATTGAACAACCTTCTTTCCAATGCGATGAAATACGCCGAGACATTCGTGACTATTGAAGTTGCTGATTCCGGCGACGGATATGTGACAGTGTCGTTCAAAAACGACGGACCGAAGATTCCGGATGAAAGGAAGGAAGAAATCTTCAAGCCGTTTATCCAGTATAGTGACGAACGTTCTCCATACTCACAGAGTTTCGGTATCGGCTTGCCTTTGGCAAGGACATTGGCTGAATTGCATGGAGGGACATTGACGCTTAAAAACGAAGACATAACTGATTTTGTCCTAAGGCTTCCTAAGGGTGAAACTGATGCAGAACTTGAGGTTCAGGATACGTCGTCTGATGCTGATCAGAATGAAGAGGCGGATTCTTCTTTGTCGACACTGCTGATTGTGGAAGACAATGCTGAATTGTCATCATATCTTGTGCGTAAACTGGGGCATGATTTCAATGCCGTTTCCGTACCGTCCGCTGAGCGCGCGATGTCAATGATTGCTGGAGGTGACGTGGATATGGTGCTGTCTGACATTGCATTGGAAGGTATGAGCGGGATAGAATTGTGCAGCAAGGTCACAGCTGACATATCTACTTCGCATATCCCGGTAGTCATGTTGTCGGCCCTGTCTTCTCCAGAAGTGAAAGTGAAGTGCATGGAGGCCGGGGCGAGTCTTTACATTGAGAAACCTTTCAATCTGGAATATCTTGTCGAATCTCTGAAGGTCATTGCCCGGAAACGGGAGTCATTGAAAATTGCCCATCTTTCGGGAATTGCAGGGGATGACAAGGACAAATTTGCGCTGACCGATTCCGATGCCGTATTCCTGCAGCGTCTGGAAAAAGCGGTTACTGAAAATATCAGTGATACCGAATTCGGTCCGGACCAACTGGCGGAAGCGGCATTGGTAAGCCGTTCCACATTGGTCAGAAAAATGAAGAGTCTGCTCAATATGACTCCCAATGACTATATCAAAGTCAGACGTCTCAATGCTGCAGCGGCGATGATTGAAAACGGGGCTTCCCGCATCAATGATGTCTGCTACGCCGTCGGTTTCAACACGCCTTCATATTTCGCGAAATGCTTTAAGAAACAGTTCGGCGTGCTGCCGGCTGATTATATGAAAAAGAGCTGATATTCCGGGCTCTGGCTCGTTTTGTTCTATTAATTGGCTCAATTATTCTATCCTTGAAAATCGTTTTTTCTCAACTTTGCGATGCGGGGAATTCCCGCAAAGCTAATAACCTGTAATATGAATTGTTTAAAGAAATTTATTCTGGCAGCAGTCTCCGTGCTGACATTTACGGCAATGTCGGCGCAGCAGAGGCTGGTAAGAGGTAAAGTCTATGACGAAACTTCCCAACCGCTGGCCGGAGCCTCCGTCTCTGTTCCGAACACTCTCCGCGGTGTGACAACTGACGGCAACGGATTGTTCGAAATCAATGCTTCCTCAGGAGAGACCCTCTCGATTGCATTTCTGGGATATGTGACCAAAAGTGTCAATGTCGGCGAGAAGGATTATATTGAGGTGACACTCATGCCGGATACCAATCAGCTGGATGAACTTGTGGTCATCGGTTACGGTACACAGAAAAGAGTGAACATCACCGGTGCTGTGGCAACGGTCGACTATGCGAAGGAAGCCAAGTCCCGTCCTGTCACTTCGACAGCGCAGATCCTTCAGGGCATGAATGCCGGCGTCGCAATCAATCAGGCATCAGGACAGCCGGGCCAGGAAAGCCTCTCCCTGAGAATCCGAGGTGTCGGAACATTGAACAATGCCAATCCGCTGGTGATTGTGGATGGTTTCGAAGGGACTATTTCCAATGTGAATCCGGATGATATCGAATCCGTTTCCGTATTGAAAGATGCTGCTTCATGTGCCATTTATGGTAACAGGGGAGCCAACGGCGTGGTGCTCATAACTACGAAAGACGGATCCAAGTCTTCCAGCAAGTTCAGCATTACATATAGCGGCATGATGGCTGTCAATGAGCCTGCCGGCAAATTCCAGGTCATATCCAATTATGCTGATTACATGACCATTATGAATGAGTCAGCAGAAAATGTTGACGCCGCGCTTCCTTTTTCCCAGGCAATGATCGACCTCTGGCGCGAGAAAGAAAAAGATCCGGACGGTATCTCCGAATCAGGTTATCCGAACTATGTGGCATATCCTAATACAGATTGGATGAAGGCTGTGTATGACACCGGCATTTATCAGAAACACAATATCTCGGCTTCAGGTGCGGCCGGTGGTACCAAGTACCTTATTTCCATGACGTACGTGGACAATCCGGGAGTCATTGACAATACCGGTGCGAAGAAGTTTCTCCTGCGTGCCAATGTTTCCAGTCAGGTGACAAAATGGCTGGAAATCGGTGCCAGAATCTGGGGAACTGAAAGCAATAGGGAGACCAATAACTTGGCATTCAACTACTTGTCCCGTGCGGTTCCTGGAATATATCCTTATTATGACGGAAAGTATGGCTGGATGGAAAATCCGGAGCAGAGTGCCAACTGCCGCAACAATCTGTATTTCTTCAACAGGAATTCCGGTTACGACAAGATGCATTACGTCAATGCTACGGTCTTCACGAATCTGAAATTGCCTCTGGGCATCAAATATAATGCGTCGTTCAACTATGGACGTACTACTACTGAATATAAATCTGTGGCCAATGTCCTGAGCGCGTATTCATTCCGCAAGGGTGAGGTCGCTTACGACTATAGTAATCTTGACAATCTCTCCATAACTCAGAGTGCCGGATTCACATACCGCTGGACTTTCCAGAACAGCCTCTCATGGACGAAAGTCATTGCCAAGAAACATGATGTTTCTGCGATGCTTGGTTCCGAGACGATGTATCAGAACAACAACAATATCGGCGTGAGCAAGAAGCGTATGGAAAACGACCAGCTTACAGAACTTGACAATGCTCTGGATATGAGCAAGATAACCGGCAGCCAGACAGACTGGGCTTCTGTTTCGGTGTTCGGTCGTCTCACTTATGCATACGACAACAGGTATCTCCTGGAGGCGAATCTCCGTTACGATGGCTCGTCAAGGTTTTCGCGTGATTCCAGATGGGGCCTGTTTCCTTCAGTATCAGCCGGATGGCGTATTTCACAGGAGCCTTTCATGCAGAACTCGGGCATTGACAACCTGAAACTGCGCGCCTCATGGGGAAAACTCGGCAACAACAGTATCGGAAACTATGACTATATAGCCACCTATGCGTCCGGTTTTGAATATTCCTTCGGCAACAAGATGTCATCGGGTATCGTGCAGTCATTGTCCAACAGCGCATTGACTTGGGAAACGACAACATCCACTGACATCGGACTTGAACTCGGTGTCCTTGACGGAAGGCTCACATTCGAAACCGACTGGTACAACAAGGTTACTGACGGTATCCTCTACAAGTCTCCCGTCTATGCCACAATCGGAAACAAATCAGCACCTTACCAGAATCTCTGTGAGGTTACGAACACCGGTCTGGAACTTACATTGGGCTGGAAAGATGATATCAAGGATTTCCACTATGGCATCACGGCCAATTTCACCAGAAACTGGAACGTGGTAAGCAAATACAAGGGTCGCCTGGAAGCAGGTTGGGTAACCGACGAAAACGGCAACCGCTCCTACAAGAGCAACATCGGTGATGTCACCACAACTGTCGGCAATGCCAGACGTGTCATGGAAGGCAAACTGATCAACGAGTTCTACCTTCTCGATACCTATTCCGGAAACGGCAGCCACTTTTTCGCGGACGGCTCAGTCAATCCTGCCGGCGGCCCGAAGGACGGTATGATCCGCACTCCTGAAGATATGCTTTGGCTCCAGGCCATGAACGAAGCTGGGGCGACATTCCTTCCGAACAAGACCATCGGAAAGAAAGGTATCTGGTATGGCGATTATATCTATGCCGATGCCAACGGTGACGGCGTCTACGGCGATGTCAATGACTATATGTTCACGGGAACATCCATGACTCCTAAATTCTATTACGGAATCCAGTTCGAACTCGGATGGAAAGGAATTGACTTCTCAATGCTCTGGAACGGCTCCGGCGGAGCGCAATGCTATTGGCGATATGTGGGATTCAATGCTTATTCTACCGGAGGCTACTTCACATTGCCGAAGAAGATTGCATACGACCACTATTTCTATGATCCTGAAAATCCTGAAGACCCTAGAACCAACATTACTTCTAAACATGCCCGTCTGACGATGAACTATGGCTCGGAGCAGAATGATGGCCAGTGTGCGTCCAAATTGTTCCTCTATGATACGGACTATCTGAGACTCAAGAATTTGACGCTTGGCTATACATTTCCTCAGAAATGGATGAAGAAAATTTCCGTGTCTGATTTCCGTCTCTTCTTCAGTGGCGAGAATCTGCTGACCTTTACCAAATATCCGGGAATGGACCCGGAAATATCCGACACCATGAATTATTACGCGCTTTTACGTCAATATTCATTCGGCCTTAGTCTTAAGTTCTAAATTGATGATTATGAACAATATAATAAAAATTACCATAGCGGTTGCCTCTTCGGCCATGGCGGTAAGCTGCAATGACTTTCTTGACAGGTATCCGTATGATTCCGTCACTTCGAATACGGTATACAAGTCTGCCACATTGGCGGAAAATGCGGTAACGGGCGTCTATAGCAGCCTTTTGGCGAACTATAACAGTTATGACGGCAGTACGAACTGGGACGCGTTCTCGTCTGTGCTCGATGTCAACGACAATAATATTTCCCTCCGTTATCCATTTTTGTTGGGATTGGTGCAGTCCAATGCAGGGGTGTTCCTGAACAATTGGAAGTATCTGTACGAAAGCGTGAACAGGGCTAATGATGTCATTGCCAATATCGGAGGGACGGCAGCATTGTCTGACGAACTTAAAGCGCAGAGGATAGCGGAATGCAAATTCATCCGTGCTTATGCTTATTACAGGCTCAATGCACTTTGGCATGGCGTTCCTGTCTATCTGGAAAATCTGGCTCCCGGCGAGTATACCCGAGGCCGCAAATCTGAAGAAGAGGTCTGGAACATTGTTCTGGATGATTTGACGGATGCCATTGACTGTGAACATCTTCCTGCCAAATATGCTCCGGGCGACAGCAACTTCGGACGCATCACCAAAGGCGCCGCATACGCTCTCCGCGGAAAAGTCTACATGTGGCTGAAGCAGTGGGACAAGGCCGAGGCTGACTTCCTCAAAGTGGGCGAGTGCGGATTTGGACTATTCAAAGGTAGTTATGCTGACCTCTTCATTGAGAAGAATGAAAAGTCGGATGAGATGATATTCTCCGTGACGATGGAGAACTTGCCGGGACACGGCAATGTCTATAGCCGTACTTACGGAAACTGGATGACATGCGGCAACGGTCAGAATTATTTCTTTTTCAATGCGAATTTTGCAGACTCTTATCAGTGGGCTGACGGCAGGCCGTTCTCCTATGATGACGTCATACCAGGATACAGCAGCATGGACCCTAAAGCGAGAAGCGTGTATTTCTGCCGCAACAATATGACGGAAGCGGAGAAAGCCACCATGAAGGCTTATGGCGCCGACATGTCCAAATATGACGAAACCGGCAACGAAGCGCGCATCAAAGCGGCTTATGAGAACCGTGACCCGAGATTGGCAGCAACGGCTATCGTGCCTTATTCCAATTATTTGGGAGGTTTCGCCAAAGGTTCTGCCGTGAACTATCAGATAAGGTGTCCATACCGTTCGGAAAATGCTCCGGATTTCGACCTCAGGACCGTTTCGCCGACTTACATGCTCTACAATATCAGGAAATTCGTGACCAAAGGCAAGGAATACAATAATTCCACATACAATCCCGTGGATGTCCCTATCATCAGATATGCGGATGTGCTGCTTTGCCTGGCGGAAGCCGTGAATGAGCAGGGCAGGACCTCTGAAGCAGCCGGATATGTGAACCAGGTGCGCAAACGTGCCGGAGTCGCTGAACTGAATTCCGGTGCCGAGTGGCTCAAGGTGAGCGGTAAGGAGGATATGGCACAGCGCATTGTCGATGAGAAACATTGGGAACTTGCCTGTGAGGAGCAGCTCTATCTGGAAGAAATCAGATGGGGCGTATGGAAAGAGCGGAAGTTTGACTTCGCCAAGGGGCTTCATCAGGTCTGGGGCTCGCCCGTATATGATTACGTTTATGGCGGCGACGCATACCTGAAATGGCCTGTTCCTGCATCCGAAAAGGAAAAGAATCCTAATCTTGAACAAAACGAAGGTTGGTACTAATTGATAACTATTACAATAATGAGAAAATTACTTTTGACATTTGCAGTGGCGGTTTGCGCCGGGACATTGGGCGCACAACCACGTAAAACGGATGTTGTAAAGGCTTGGGAAGGCACTATCGACATGCCTACCTATCTGCTTGATGCGCCGGAAGAAGCTCCTATTTTCGAACGTGACTGGTCTTATCAGAGAGCGCGCAGAAGCGTTTATCCTTATCTTTTGAACGACAACATGACCAGAAAGAAGGATACCGTCACATACAAGGCTCTCTACATGGAGAACGAATATGTGGAACTTTGCGTACTTCCCGAAATCGGCGGACGTCTGATTTATGCTGTCGACAAGACCAATGGCTATGACATATTCTACCACAACCATGTCATCAAGCCTGCCAATGTGGGAATGTTGGGCGCCTGGGTGTCCGGCGGCGTGGAATGGAACGTCTTCCATCATCATCGTGCGACTTCCCATACCCCATGCGACTACAAAATCGTGGAAAACTCTGACGGCAGCAAGACAATCTGGGTAGGCGAGACCGAATACCGCCACAGGATGTCATGGGCCATCGGCATAACCCTTCATCCGGGCAAGTCCTATATGGAAATTTCAGGACGTCTTATAAACAACACCATGAATGACAATTCGATGCTCTATTGGTCGAATGTCTCTACACTTGTGGATGAAAACTATCAGATCATCTTCCCGCAGAGCGTGGAATTCGTTACCTTCCACTGCAAGAACTGGTTCGCGCATTGGCCTGTAACTCACGAGACTTTCAACGGGATGTCATTCTACAAGGACGGTGTGGACGCGTCATGGTGGAAGAACCACTATATGTCCAATTCAATGTTTGCCTATGACCTGAAGGAGGACTTCATCGCAGGTTATGACCATGGACGGAATGCCGGAACCATGCTTACAGGTAACCATAACATCATCAAGGGCGGCAAGTTCTGGCTGTGGGGCCCTAATTCCGAGTGGGACACCAAGATTCTCACCGATAATTCAGGCCACTATTGCGAGTTGATGGCAGGCGCATATTCCGACAACCAGCCTGATTACAACTGGTCTGCACCTTATGAGACCAAGACATTCTCACAATATTGGTACGGCATCCGTGACATGGGCGGAGTGAAGGCAGGCGACAAGAATGCCGCCATCAATATGGATGTCCTGGATGACTCCAAAGTGCTTATGGGCGTGAACACAACGTCGCCTATGAAGGATTTGAATGTGATTTTGTATGCAGGCAACGATGAGGTTTTCAGAACTACAGCCGATGTGGCTCCGGACAAGCCTTACGTCAAAATCATCAACATTGACAAGAACATTGACAAGAATTCATTGAAAATGGTGCTCGCGGCAGCGGATGGAAAGCAGATGCTTTCCTACAAGCCGGTAGTCAAGGATCCGGAGAAGCCGCTTCCGCCGATTGTCGAGCGCCCGAAACTCCCGCAGGAGATTGAAAACACCGAGGAGTGCTATCTTGTGGGTCTCAGGAACCTCCAGTTCCACAATCCGTTCATCGACCCTACCGACTATTTCAATGAGGTTCTCCGTAGAGATCCCGGTGATACCCGTGCCAATACGAGAATGGGCGTCTGGTACAGACAAAGAGGTGAGTATGACAAGGCTGCGGCTTATCTTCGCCGTGCAATCGCCCGTCAGACACATGATTATACACGTCCGAAGGATTGCGAGGCCATTTACAATCTTGGTCTGATTCTGAAGGAACAGGGTAAGATAGAGTCTGCTTTCGATACCTTGTATCGGGCCGTATGGAATTACAATTATAACTCGGCAGCGAACTTCCAGCTCGCGCAGATGTATACCCAGGCCCGTGATTTCGACATGGCGCTTGACCGTCTGAACGAGGCATTGACCTACAACGGAAACAATTTCGAGGCTATGAACTTGAAAGCCAGTATTCTCCGCCTGCGCGGCAATTCCGGTGAAGCTGCGAAATGCGTCGGCCAGGTGCTTGCAATGGATCCGCTGAATGCTTATGCTACAGCAGAATACGACATGCTCAACGGTACTGACAATCTGAAGACACTCATGCGCGAGCAGGTGGAAACTTATATGGAACTGTCACTGAAGTATCTCCATAACGGTTTCATTGACAAGGCGTTGGAACTTATGAAGTATGCTGACGGCATCAGGCCTTATCCTTCTGCCAAGATGTGGCTGGGATGGTTTGCCCACATGTCCGGTGACAAGGCCGCTGCCAAGAAATTGTTCGGGGAAGCTCTGGCCCTGCCTACGAAATATTGCAATCCGTTCCGTCTGGAGACCATTGAGGTCCTCAAATTGGCGATGCAGTATTGTCCTGACAATGCCAAACCTCATTACTACCTGGGCAACTTGCTGTATGACAAGCAGAAAGACAATGCAATCGCAGAGTGGAAACGTTGCGTGGAGATGGATCCGTCCAATGCCATGGCCTGGAGAAATCTCGGATGGGCCAACTGGCTGTATACCAAGAACTACGCAGAGTCTGCCAAATATTACAGGAAGGCCATTGGCCTGATGCCGGACAATGCATTGTTCCTGGAGGAAATCGACCAGGTTTATGAGGCAGGCGGAGAAGATGTCAGGACCCGTTTCGAATTGCTCAAGAGTCATCATCCAACCTGCGTAAAGAGGTATTATCCTCTTGCAGCTGAGGTTATTACCGGTACTTTCGTAGGTGAGTATGATTATGTGCTCGACTTGCTCAGGAACTGCTATTTCCCTACACGTGAGGGTGTTGCGAATTTTCATGACGTATATGTGGATGCCCTCGTCCTTGCAGGACAGAAAAAACTCTCCGAAGGTGATGCGAAAGGTGCAATCTCACTTTATCAGGAAGCATTCAAATATCCTGTCAATCATCAGGTATTCCTGGTAGATGAGCGTACTCCTCGTGATGCGCAGATCTGGTGGAACATCGGCCAGGCTTATGAGTCTATACATCAGAAATCCAAGGCTATGGCTGCCTACAAGAAAGCTGCGGCTGTAGCTGACAAGGGTACGGACTATGGCTATTGGAAGGGATTGGCAATGATGAAGACAGGTAATGCTGCCGGTGCGAAAGCATTGTTCGAATCTCTGGTTGAGTCAGGGAAAGCCGGTATCGTTACCGAATTCGTGAACTTCTACGGCGCTGAAGGTACTACCGGATCGACTGTTGAAAACATCAATACCAAGGCTTACTATACCATGGGGCTCGGTTATCTCGGTCTCGGCGACAAAGAAAAGGCTGCCGAATGCTTCCGCGAGTCAGTTCGCCTCAAAATTGACAACCTCTGGTCTGTTGTAATGCTTAAAACTCTGTAATTTTATGCGAAGCAATACATTGAATTGCATAATGTTCGCCGGTATGGTTCTCCTCTCCGCCTCGTGCGGCAGGGGAGAGTGGCCGGCTGACAATGATGTCCGGATTTCATGGGACAGGAGTACGTTTACGGAAATGAAGTCCGTCAATGTACAGAATGCCGGTTTCGAGGAAGAAAATCTCTACTATCCGCGTATAAAGAGACTTTCCGACGGCGCACTCCTCATGTCTTTCGAGAACGACCATTTCGGATGGGACATCTATGTCAGACGAAGTGAAGACAATGGCAAGACTTGGTCCGATGCCACGTTGCTGGTCAAGAGCGCACCTGCCACATCTTCAGCAGGAGAGGATATCAAGGTTTATGTCAATCCTGATTTTATCGAGCTGAAAGACGGCAGAATCCTTCTGGCTTATCAGTGGAGATATAAGAAAGGGTACAATGATCTGGCGAATACCAACAACAACTGCGGCATCGAGGTGATGTTTTCTTCCGACGGCGGCAGGACTTTCACGGAGCCTGTCGAGGTGTATCGCGGCAGATGCTGGGAGCCGGCTATGCTCCAGTTGCCATCAGGGGAAATCCAGATGTATATCACTTCCTCTCAGGAACTTATCGACAAGATGTCCGCTCCTCAGACGGTGGTGATACGTTCATTTGACAATGGCAAGACCTGGCAGGGCAAGGAGTGCTGCGGCATTGATGACAATGAGGTCATTTCGCGTACCGTGGATTCCCGTTCGACTTATGACGGCATGCCGTCAGGCGTCTGGCTGAATGACAATAACGGTATCGCTGTCTCTATGGAGGTCTGGCATGGCAAATACGTCGTTGACCAGACACCTGTAGTCGTAAAGACAGATCCTGAAACCAATTGGCGCAGGGATTTGGAGAAAATCCGCAAGACGGGAGGTCCTGACTGGCCGATGAAGAAGCAGGTCAACAAGGATTTCTACGGCTATGGTCCTTACAGTACGAAACTGGGTACCGGGGAGATGGTGATTCTCAGCAACGGACAATATAAGGGCAAGCAGGGAATCTGGACGTTCATCGGAGACAAGACTGCCGACAATTTCACCAATGCGACCTCTCCTTTTGACGGATATTGGGGCTCCATTGACTATATTGATGACAATAAGGTGCTTGCGACCGGAACAGTGAAATATACGGAGGACAATGTGACGAGAGGGATGGTGAGGATGGAAATCGGACGGCTGAATTATTCCAAAAAGCTCAAGAAGGGGGACGTCCCGATGTCCGGTATCAGGGAATTCAACAGGGAAATCAATGACTGCTGGTTCCTCGGACATTCTTTCGACTCATATTTGTTCGCAGACTTCGGTTATACTGATTCATGTCTTACATTTATCTCGTATCTTTATGATTCGAAGATTACTGCTCTTAGTACAGAGAATTCCGATGCGCCGGAAATTTTGATTGCGCGTTTTGGAGGTCCTCAGTATAAGGCAGTTGTAAATGCTAACGGAGATTATGCCATCTATGTGGAGGACAATATTTCCTGGAAGAAAATCGCTGAAGGACGTACATCTGACGTGGAAATTGCCGGTACTGTCAATGATGACACCGACATTGACCTCGGTTATGCCGTCAGTCTCCGGATTCCTTGGAATATGATCGGCGGAAAACCTTCCCGCGGAGAGGTGATTAAGGCTCATCTGCGTCACCACTACAAGGCGAAGACTTCGGAAAAGCCGGCATGGAGCATCGAGGATGTGGAAGGGGAGAATAGTGACTATCCTGCAGAATGGCTTTCGTTGACATTGAATTAAAAGATTTGTTATGAATAAGTTATACACTGGCTTGGCGCTTCTGGCTGCGGTGTCTTTGGCTTCTTGCAAGGCTGAAGGACCTGATGACGGCGGCAAGCAGATTCCATCGGAATCGACGACATTGACATTGACTCCTTTTGAAAAGCTCAATGCTTCCGCCGATGCAGTCAATTCGCATAAGGACGATTGGTCGCAATCTGTTCTGACATTGAATTATCGGAGCATTGTAAATGTCGGAGCCTCCGTCCTTGGAACAAGCTCGCCTTCGTATAGCCGGATCGTGAAACTCGCTGACGGGTCATATATCCTTACAGCGCATGATTTTTATTCGGGAGGAAACGGCTCCACTGTTTACTGGGCTACCAGTCAGGATCTTGTCAATTGGACTCCTCAAGGCAAATTGTTTGCATCCCGTAGCGTCGTGAATGCCCGTGGACAGGATGCTATCAGGCTATATACGAACGGCTTCGGCAAGGTGCTCTCGAACGGAGATGTGTTGATGTTCGCATCTTTCAGAACTACAGGTACTTATTCTTTCTGGAAGTGGAGAGATGAGCAGGGGATAGAAATGCGTCGCAGTACGGACAACGGCAAGACGTGGAGTGAGCCTTATGAAGTGTATCGCGGTCCGAATTGGGAAGCGATAATGCTTGAGGACAGTGACGGCGAACTGGAATTGTATTTTTCCGAAAGCCGCCCGTGGATTTCCGGGAGCCATTCAGGCACGTCAATGGTCCGTTCTACGGATGGTGGCAAGACCTGGCTTCCGGAATTGGGCAAAGAACCTTATCGTGTTATCAGGCATACCTGGTATGATGCCCATCAGGATAAATGGCTGTTCACTGACCAGATGCCCGGGCTCATCATATTGAATGACAGCAAATGCAAGGCGGGGGTGTTTGAGTCCGCCCATGCCTATCCTGTCGGCGGCAGTGTGAATTTCTGCATTTCCTTTGCTTGGTCTCCTGAAGACGGCAATTGGAACTATATTGAGGGTGAAGAAAAAGATGGTACCGGTTTGGACGTGAAGACGGCAAAAGTCGGTCCTGCGGACAGAAAGATTGACGTGTGGAACGGCGCTGCTCCAAGTCTTCTCCAGTTTCCGTCCGGAGAAACGGTGGTTTCATACGGACAGGACGCATACCAATGGCTCCGTATCGGAGATTCTCAGGCGAGGAATTTTGGCGCTGCCGGTAAATATCTGCCTGCCAAGGGTTCCTGGAGTTCCATTCTTCTGGATGGTACGCATGAACTCATTACTCATATGCGCAACAGCACTGACAGCAAGAACGTCGGCGTGACACTTTGCAAACTGGCTCTCAATCACCGCATTGCCGCGTCTTCCCACAAGGTTGTCATTGACGGCGGCAATTCCGACTGGGTCAATGCTGATGACGCATTGTTTGCAGGCAGCAAGTGTCAGGCACAAGCTACATTGAGATGTGCTGCTGATGCTGACAATATTTATTTCCTTGTGGAATGTCGTGACGAGAACGTGTCGAAGGATGATTATGTCCAGGTGTTCATTGCTCCGTCGGATGCAGCGAAACTGAATGCGCAAACATTGAGGGTCAAGGTCGGGCTCAACGGTCTGCGGAATCAGGGCGTCTATGCCGGCAATTGGATTGAAAAGGATTTGGGTGCAAATGCGGTTGTGCGCTATGACGCGACACTTTCGGATGCGTCTGATGTTGACAATGGCTGGCTGGCGGAGATTTCCGTTCCGCGTTCTTCGGTCAAGGTCGTGGACGGCAAGGTAAAAGTGAATCTGGCTTTGTTCGACATGGAGGGTGGTGAAGATGCCATTGTCTCCACGGGCGAGAAGAATCCGCAGAAATGGATTACGGTGACGGGGCTTTAGAAAACCCTGTTGGCGCTTCCTGAATGCCTATTTGATACAAAATTGAAATCATTGAAAAGCAATTTGTGACTAAAGTGAAATGGGATGAAGCAGGCAAATTAGTAAATTTGTGTAAAAATCATCAGACATATATGAAACGTAAATTTATTTTGGCGATTGCCGTGATTCTTTTGTCGGCTGTCACGTTTCCTGCTTCAGCTCGTAAAGATTCATTGAAGTTGCTTTACTGGAATATCCAGAACGGCATGTGGGACGGACAGGCGGACAATTATGACAGGTTTGTGGACTGGGTGTCATCCCGTAATCCGGACATTTGTGTATGGGCGGAGGCACAAAGTATCTACAAGACCGGTACCGGTGAGAAAGTGGCTCCGGAAGACAGATATCTTGTCGACGGCTGGAAAGAACTTGCTGCCCGCTATGGTCACAAGCATGTTTATGTGGGAGGCCACAGGGACAATTATCCTCAGGTCATCACCTCGAAGTACCCGATAAAGAATGTGCGCCGCTTTACCGATGAGGCGCCGGACACCGTCATAACTCACGGAAGCGGATGGGCTACTGTCAAGGTCAATGGATATAAGCTCAATATCGTGACATTGCACACATGGCCGCAGAGACACGCTTACGACATCGACAGAAACGACAAGGAGGCCGTTAAGCAGAGTGCGGCTGTCAATGGGGGAGACCACTATCGTTGCAGGGAGATCGAATATATCTGCCGTCACACCATTATGGCGGACAAGAATGCGGCTTCCGACCTGTGGGTCATGCTCGGCGATTACAATTCTGTTTCACCGGCTGACAATGATGTATATAAATATGATGAGAACAATACGGGTCAACGTAAAAAGTAGGTTGATAAAATTAGTCTTGTTACCTTTGTGGTAT
>OHPH01000343.1_pt1 | contig 25697 bp, 29 predicted proteins | sample 1577681 | NCBI WGS metagenome assembly OHPH01 (sample SAMEA3879603, study PRJEB24766) | human gut metagenome | biome: human-associated habitat; feature: feces | place: USA | collected 1985/1987 | reverse complement strand
TCAATGTTACTTCCTGTGTGTTGGCTTCGATAAAATGATTGGCTGGCTTTACTGGTTCGTCCATGATAACGGTAGCTTCTTCTGCATATTCACCCAGATTCATTCTCTCACGATTGTTTGCCATAGCTGGCATGATAACCAAATTTCTCATATTGATAAAAGTTTAAAAGTTTATAATCTTATTACTATATAGATGTTTAGGATTATACTGGCTATTTTACATTTATCTATGAGAGGGGGACTAAAAGGGTTGTGCACCGCCTTTCCAGTCACTCAATAATATTGGGACTATTGACTGAACGGGAGGGGGAATTTCATATAAGACACCCCATACCCGTTTCTTTGACTTTCAGATAAACTGAATATATGAGATTCATGTATCAGACTACTTTCCTTATGTTTATGTATATATGTGGTATATTATAAAGTATGTGTTATATAATCTGTATTAGAACTGAATTTGTCTGGAATTTATAATCTGAGAAATAGGCAGCTAAAAGTTCAGCACCGCATCTGCCAGAAACAGGTATAATTATGCTATTACTATATTTAATGGCTTGGTTTCAGTCTTTTGTATAGTTGCATTTAATGCTTTAGCTATGTATTCCAGAGTAATATCTTTGGAAACTATTCTTTTAGTTAGCAGACTGCGGATTTCATCATCGGACATATTGGCTGTCTTGCACAGGATGGCATTCAACACAGGATTGTTTCTCTTTGTTTGTCCGTTTGCAGACTGGGTAATCTTATCGTTTCTGTCCGGTGGAATAACGTTATTGTCCAGACACCAACCATATATAATATGGTACAGTCTGCTTGACTGGTCAGTACCTTTAAAGTCTGGAATAATTGATTTGTTGAGTATCAGCAATCCTTTAGGTATCATTTTTATCTGTCCCTCTTTAATTGCTTTCTCCAGATATTTATCTAGCGTCTTGACATCTATTCCTAATTTGCTGGCAAGTTCAGAATGGTTAAGCGCTCCTTTATAAGGTTTCTCACTTATATATTTGTTCGTTTCCTGTTTGCATACGGACTTTATAAGTAGTAGCAATCCTTTAATTTTGGTATCTGTAGTTTCATTGAAAAAGCTGTTTAAGACGAAGAAGTAATTCTCTTTGTCTTTTTTAAAATAGTATCTGTTCGGGGATTTGATTCTGGTTTCTATCTTGTCAAATATGAAATCTGCATTTTCCATCAGTCTGGGAACAATTGATTTTATTGTGCGGAAGGATATTCCTGTTTTTTTGGCAATGTATTCCCTTGTGGTTTCCGCTATATTGGTTTTATAGTTTCCAGTGGATTTTATGCCAGCTATAGCCAGTATTGTTTCCAGCTTGTTGTTCCCCTTGATTTTATGAATGTCTTTTGTCAGTGTTATATATGATTCCATTGTGCGCAAAGGATTGGTTGTTCATTTCTTCTAGGTATATGTTGTAAATATCTCCGTTCTTTAATGCTTTGTTGTATCTGCCTGTTCCGCCTAAGTATTGTTTCAGTTCCTTTCTTGAACCGAACAGTTTGTTGTGTGGTTTGTAAATCATCATAGTTTTATTAGTTAGTTAATTAATGTAGGTTGAATCTGATAATGAAGTGAAACGAATTATCTGTTATGTAATGTAAGTAATGTATGTAATGATATGTGGACGCTTTTTCCGTGACTTGTAGGACGCTTTTTCCCTAAGTTATGGGACGCTTTTTCCATATATTTTTGAAAGGATTTCTGACCTGTTTTCAGAAAGGTCTGGATGGACTTTCCCTCGGTGTTTGCTATCTTATTCATAGCATTGGAAAGTTCCAAGTAAAATTGGCTCTAATATCTGCTATAACGAAAATCGTCTTGTTTCATTAGTTACCAAGGTTGTGACCAACATTTTCTCAAATTTCTGTATTGGGTATAGAAAGACAGAAAAATGAAGTTTTGTTGGTAGCACTTAGATTAGTTCAGTAATTAATTGATAACCTCTGTTTTTACCTACCCAGCAGGGAACGGCTTGATAATAGGAATTGATAAGTTTAGGCTCTATCTTTTCTTCGGGATGAATGTTCAGCATCTTAAATATCCTCGTCAACTCATTAACTATATTTTCATTGGAATATCTATTACCAACCTTAAATATATTCTTAATCAGTCGGATAACCTTATTTCCTTTGCGCTGTATAAGAATCATCTTTTCTCTGATTTTTCTTTCGTTGTATTTAAGTTCTTCTATATTCTCTTTACCCAGTATCTCAAAGGCTTCCACAATGAACGGGTCTACCTTTCTCATATCATTTATGTAGTCCAAAGCATATTCTGAATAAGGAACGTCCATTTCACTGAGCTGCTGTACCATAATTCTGCGCTTCTCTTTTACCGAGCGTGCACTTCTGATTATTTTCAATTTCTCATCATTGGGGTTATATTCACAATTGCTAAATGTAGGATTGAAGAAATGACAGTCATCGTACCATTTAGTTACCGATTCTACAGATTGGTATCTGTTCCTTACCAGAACCTCGTTTATCTCATTATCTATGGCAAACCAGTTTTTGGTAAAATCGGGATATAGGAACTTACGGAACGGCATGGTTTCAAGAACGGCACTGAAAGCAAATCTGCTCTCCTTGTTGTCAGCGCTGTTATATAAGGTCTGTATTATTTGATAGGCAAACTCATGGGCGGATATTTCCCATTCAATCCGTTCTCTATCTTTGATAATGATTGCTGGATTTACCCTGTAGATGTGTGTGGCGGATTTTATCCCGTTGCGGAACCTTCCACAAATCTGTATGCAGTCAGTATCAATATCAGGCATGGTATATTCAGAAATATAAGGGTCTGTCACCATTACCAAGTCCGGTTTATAGGGCAAATCCAAGTCAAATGCAGTAAAGAATCTTCCGGTGAAGAAGTTGTATTTCTTCATGGTATCTGCGCTCCACTCCTTATAGGCATTGTCAAAGGAGTATTCATTTCTGAGTTTCATGCGGCTTTTGGGTGCACAATAGACTGCTGAATCTTCCAGTATGTTCAGCTGTTTCATTATGGTATAGATTTCTACTACAGAATTAATGAAGACACAGATTGTACCATCATGTTTTTTCAGATAATCGTTTACCGCTTTCTGTATGTTATAAGTATGGGTGACTGTAATCTCCTGCCTGTAGTCATAATCGGCATTCACTTTCATGGTCTCAAACTCTTTTAGCCGTGGGTCACTGAATCCGATTGGAGTAGCCGAAACCAGTGCCTTTCCTTTGAAGCGGAAAAAGTCATTCATCGGTAGAACTATATCCATTCTATAGTCAACGTCTTTAATTAACTGGTGGCATTCATCCATTAGCAGGAAGAAATGGTTGTATATATCAATACCGCATCTTGCACACGCTGTTTTTACCTTGCCGAAACTTTCGGGAGTAATCATAATCTTATGCAGCGTGTTACTTGTCAGATAATTGCATATCTTATCTACTGTCACATTTTCATAGACACCCAGCAGGCTATCATATTTATTACATTTACTTTTAATTACAGGAATATTGGGAACTATAATAATAGAGTTTCTTTGGGTATCAAGCTCCAGAGTAGTAGCTCCACAACCGGGTATCTTTTTGGAAAGAATGCAGTCGGATGGAATTTCATTCATTACGTCTGACAGGTATTGACCTTTATGTATCGTAATCATAAACCTTTGCTATTTAAATAGTCTATAAATTCATCACTTCTCTTTATGCTAAAGTATAGCTTGCCAAATCGGAACAGTCCTCTGAGTCTTATATAGGCTTCTGTTTCTCTGAGAAACGGTATTCTTGCAATGTTGCATTTCTGCTCTATAAGCTCTTTCAGACAGGTCGTTTGAGTGTCCTCAATTGTTTTAGTAATATCGGACGGGAAGATACCGAAGTCTTCATAATCGCCTGTTTGCAGGTAGTTGAGAATCCACTGCCATGTATCTGTTGTTATCATGTACTGAATGCCAGTTATTCCTCTTGTACTTACTAACGCAAACGATTCATCCAAACGAATATCAAGAATCCTCTTCTGCATCATTAGCTTTTTTATCTGCCTATGGGCAATTTCATTGTTATGGGCTGTAAAGTGTATCATTCTCACTTGGGGATTAAAAGGAGGGATGGTGAGCTCCCCATCCCCCTTATTCCTGTTATGCAATGTCCACATTTGCTGCCTTGAGTTGTGTGTGGGCTTGATTATCATTTGTTTGGAAGTAGAACTTAACCTTTCTGAGATAACCCAATTGGAAAATAACTTCAAGAAGCTTTTTTTCACTTTTATTGATGGAAACGACTTGTACGTGGGGCTTTAACTCCTTAACGGCTAGGAATGAGGTAAGGAGTTCATATTTGAACCCGTTACCTTCTTCTACATATTGGTTGGTCGGGTCAAAGTTCTTGAGTTCTTCCAGATTACCAGTCATAGCTTCCAGCATTGCGTTTAGGAATTTCTCGTTAACTCCAAACTCGTCAGAGAATGGAAAGCCGATATTCTGGATGGTGATTTTTGCAGCAAGCATGTTATCGCACTCCTTAAAGCACAATTCTATCATACGTGTTCCGTCTTTAATAGACTCCTTGATTTTTTTAACTTTTGCTACATTCATCTTATATGCAATTTTGTTCTCAGTAGCAATTTTGGTAAGGGCATCTAATTTTATCATTTCTTTATGTTTATCCGCTCCTTTGGGCGGAGGTCTTAAATTAATTATTGTGTCTGTCGGTAACTACTGAAGCTATGCGCACTTGCTCGTTTGTTTCCTTTTGACATTGCAAAGGTCGGGGTTTTCATGTCTTGTTATCGGGAATAAAAAATGATGGATTTCTATTCCCCTTCAACCGTTCCATGGAACTCTTGTCCTTTGACAGTGCAAAGGTAGAGAGGATAGTATTACATTATGGGGAATAAAAAATCCCGCTATTCTATTCCCTTTAGATAGGAAACCGAATAACGGGATATATTGTAAGATAAAGATGTCAGATAGAAAACTCTGGATAGATGTTGCTTATATTGTGTGGGTATCTGTAGTCTTTATATTGTTTGAGAAAAGCTTTGAGCGTTTCATTTTCAATATCAGTCCATGTCTTTTCATTTTTAGACAGTCTGATAAAATAGACCAATCGACTGACCAACTCCATTTCTTTGATAGAATGGTTTGCTCCTGTTCTTCTTTTAGCTCTGATTTGTTGCTGGGTATTGAAGAAAGTAAGAAGCATTTTAGCAAAGTAAGCGATAAACGGTGAGTCTTTCAATATCGTGGAAGTTTCTTCTTCCTGCCTTCTGCCTAGATATTTGAGCATGTCAATATCAGCCTCGCTTATATATTTGTTTATGGCTTCCGATATTGCCTTTATCGCTCGCATATCTTCTAAAACGACCTTTTGCTTGCCTGCCTTGAAAGTAAGACTGGCTGTATCTTCAACATTACTGATAGCTGATTGCAGTTGCTCCAATTGTTCTAAAGGGGTGGACTTCATTGTTATGCCTTGATAGAACATGCTTTCACAATAATCACAAACAAAGAGGATTAGTAACCAGAATTTATCTGTATCAAGTTCAAAATAGCTAATGAGTTCTTGGATTTCATGCTCAGTTAAATATTGGTTATATAAGTTTTGTTTACTCAATAATCTTTGGTTGAATCTGCTTTTAAATATGACCATACAGTCTGTAGCACCAAAAGGGATATTTCCAGCTTCTTCTATGGCTTCTGCTGATGCTTCACATCTGGTTACGTTTATTTTATAATCATAATCTTCTAAGTCTGGGATATAGATAGACTCTATTATTCCGATATATTCCATTAGAGATAATGCGTTATTGTCCCATTCCAGTTTATCCATGTTCTTACTCATTAGTTATAGTGACAAATTTAATGAGAAAATCCCACTCACAATAACTGCAAGTGGGATAATCATAAATTTACTTACCAAGCACATACCTCACAACTTTAGCATTAGCTTTATTTTCATTCACAAAGTCACGTTCAATATAAATATCTGTCACTTTCATGGAATCGTCTATATGATTCAAGGCAGCATGAACTATGTATTTATCTATTCCTACTTTATTCAATGCTATGGTTGCCCAACTATGACGAGCCGCATAATATTCTAAATCATCAATTCCTAAAATAGAGCCAATTTCTTTCAAGCCATAATTGATAGCCTTATTGAATGCTTTTTCATTATAGTAATATTGATAGAAGTTGAATAATCGTTTACCTGTTTTATCCCTATATTTATCAATGATAGGTTGAACTATATTTGGTATATCTACCATCATTTTTGCGCCATCAAGTCTGCGGTCTTTGGTCTTAGTTCTATTATATATGATAGTATTGTCTTTCATTTCTGTCGCATTATAAAGGTCTGCTGAATTAATGCCCATAAGACAGAATGATATAATGAAGCAATCTTTAGCTAGATTATATCTACAGGTAGACTTATAACCTTTCTTCATGTCCTTGTAAGGTAGTTTCCAGACTTTCTTTATTATGTCAGCAGGAATAGCTCTTTTGCGTGTTGCTTCTTGCTTTGGAATTTCGAAATTTTCAAATGGTGAATGAGGTATAAGTATAAGATTCTTATCTGGTTTATTGTATTTCTTTTTAGCTTCATTAAATAGCTTCTTTATGCTTATTAAATAAAGAGAAAGAGTACGATTAGAAGTGACACGTTTACCTTGTTGCTTTAATTTCTTGATTCTTGCATCACGTTCTTTGTTAAGAAATAATTTGAACTGTTCTAGGAAATCAGAAGTAACCAAATTAATATCCAATTCTTCTTTGCCGATAAAACGCACCAAAGCATTAATTGCTGTTGCGTAATTGGGCGCACCTTTTATTGTTGTTGAGGCTATCCATTCACGACTGAACTTTATAAAATCTATTGTTTGTTGTTTTTGATGTTCTCCATCCAAGTAATCCATTACTTCATCAATAGTATAGTGATTTAACTCTATTTGTAGTTTGGCGCACCTTTCTTGATAACTTCTGATAAGAGAATCTATCTCCTGTTTAATTGGTGAATTTTGTTTGATTTTAAACTCTTTTGTAAGGTCTTTACTTGTCACAAAAAGGCTGGTTGAAAGCCTTCTCATCTTTCTGTCTAGCGTAAATCTTAATTTTACGTTGTAAGTTCCATCAGACCGTAGTCCGTCCTTTTTAATTTCAGCATTGATTGTCAGCATATTACGATAATGTTTAGCGGTAAACAAACGGTAAACAAACGGTAAACAAATGCTGCAAATGAGGTGTAATTCTATTGATTTGAGCTGAACAGAACTCATGTAGAATAAAAAAAGAGAAGCGCTAACTGCTTGATTTTGTGCAATTAACGCTTCTTTTATTCGTGGACCAGCCAGGGCTTGAACCTGGGACCTCCAGATTATGAGTCTGTTGCTCTAACCAACTGAGCTACAAGTCCGAAATCCAAATAAATGTTTGGAAATGCGGTACAAAAGTAATGGTTTGGCATGAAATCTGCAACATTTGGCTAGAAAAAAATGATAAAAAAAACTAATGGAAAAGATGCTTTCAATATATATTGTATTTTTGCAGATATTAATTTTTAACTTTTAGACGTATGTCACAAAATATGCATGACTCTCATTTCAAGGGATTAACGGAGCAGGAAGTCCTTCAAAATCGTCAAAAATATGGGACTAACTTATTGACCCCTCCTAAACGTCCTTCCATTTTTAAACTTTACTTGGAAAAGTTTCAAGATCCGGTAATCAAGATTTTGTTGGTGGCCGCAGCTTTTTCTTTATTGATTTCTGTGATTGAAAACGAATATGCCGAGACCATCGGTATCTTTTTTGCTATCTTTCTGGCTACGGGAATCGGGTTTTATTTTGAATACGATGCCAATAAGAAGTTCGATTTGCTGAATGCCGTGGGAGAAGAAACGCCGGTGATGGTAATTCGTAACGGGAAGGTGCATGAAATTCCCAGAAAAGATGTAGTAGTGGGAGATATCGTCATTCTGAATACGGGTGATGAGATTCCGGCGGATGGAACGTTGCTGGAGGCAGTGTCTCTGCAAGTGAATGAATCCAGTCTGACAGGAGAACTGATGGTCAATAAGACAACGGATGAAGCACATTTTGATGATGAAGCTACTTATCCGTCGAATACGGTGATGCGTGGAACAACAGTGACAGACGGCCATGGAGTGATGCAGGTGGAGAAAGTCGGTGATGCGACTGAAATCGGTAAGGTGGCCCGCCAGGCTACGGAACAGAGCCAGGAACAGACGCCTTTGAACCTGCAGCTTACGAAGCTGGCTAACCTGATAGGAAAAGTCGGATTTACGATTGCGATATTGACTTTCGTCATTTTTACCGCAAAAGATTTGTATGCGTATCTGAGTATGACAGAAGTTACCGACTGGCATCAGTGGTTGGTCATCGCGCAGATAGTATTGAAATATTTTATGATGGCCGTAACTCTGATTGTGGTAGCTGTACCCGAAGGGTTGCCGATGAGTGTGACGCTGAGTCTGGCATTGAATATGCGCCGTATGCTAAAAACCAACAATTTAGTTCGCAAGATGCATGCCTGTGAAACCATGGGAGCGATTACGGTGATTTGCACGGATAAGACGGGTACGCTTACACAGAACCTGATGCAGGTGTATGATGCACAACTGGATGAAAATCAGAAGGATTTGATTGCCGAAGGGATTGCAACCAATTCGACTGCCTTTTTGGAGGAAAAGGAAGATGGAAAACCGTCGGGCGTAGGAAATCCTACAGAAGTGGCTTTGCTGCTTTGGCTGAACGGGCAAGGACAGGATTACATTGTTTTGAGAAATCAGGCAAAGGTGGTCAGTCAGCTGACTTTCTCCACGGAAAGAAAGTATATGGCTACGCTGGTCGATTCTGCTGTGCGGAAACTCCGTATTCTGTATGTGAAGGGTGCTCCTGAAATTGTGATGGGAAAATGCGGATTGGAAGAAAACCGGATAAAGCAGTACAATGCGCAGCTTTTGGCCTATCAGAACCAGGCCATGCGTACCTTGGGCATCGCTTATAAGGTGATACCGGAAGGAGATTCCACGGACTGTGCGGAACTGATGAAAGAAGGCGGGTTGACTTTCTTAGGTATCTTTGCTATTAGCGATCCGATCCGTCCGGATGTACCGGATGCGGTAAAGAAATGTCAGTCAGCCGGCATTCGTGTGAAGATTGTAACGGGAGATACTCCGGGAACAGCCACGGAAATTGCCCGTCAGATAGGTCTTTGGACTCCGGAAGATACAGAACGTAACCGGATTACGGGAGTAGAATTTGCCGCCTTGAGCGATGAGGAGGCATTGGAAAGAGTGGTTGATTTGAAAGTGATGAGCCGTGCACGTCCGATGGACAAGCAGCGACTGGTACAGTTGCTCCAGCAGAAAGGCGAAGTGGTGGCCGTGACGGGAGATGGTACGAACGATGCGCCGGCATTGAATCATGCGCAGGTAGGCCTTTCCATGGGTACGGGTACATCGGTTGCGAAAGAGGCCAGTGATATCACGTTGCTGGATGATTCTTTCCACAGCATCGCTACTGCCGTGATGTGGGGACGCTCGTTGTATAAAAACATCCAGCGTTTTATTGTCTTCCAGTTGACCATTAATGTGGTGGCGCTGCTTAGTGTGTTGTTGGGTGCTTTTCTGGGTACTGCACTTCCTTTGACGGTGACTCAGATGTTGTGGGTGAACCTGATTATGGATACCTTTGCAGCCATGGCATTAGCTTCTATTTCTCCAAGTATGGATGTCATGAACGAGAAGCCTCGTAAACGTACAGATTTCATCATTACTCCGGCCATGCGGAAAAATATTTTTGGAGTAGGGGCTGCTTTTCTTATTATTTTGATGGGTATGTTGTCCATATTCAATAATATGCCTGGTGGAATGGATGTGCATCATCTAACTATTTTCTTTACGATTTTTGTGATGTTGCAATTCTGGAACCTGTTCAATGCCAGTGTGTTCGGTACTAATCATTCTATATTCAAAGATGCCAGTCATGCAATAGGCATGTTAGGTGTGGCTTTGATCATTCTGGTCGGACAATTTGTCATTGTGACCGTGGGAGGAAAAGTGTTCCGTACCGAACCCTTGTCTGTAATGGAGTGGGTTTATATTATTGTCGGAACATCGTTGGTGCTTTGGGTTGGCGAGATTTGGCGAGGAATTAAGCGAATGGCGCAAAAGAATAAATAAATGAATCGGCTTAAAAATATTATATTTGATTTAGGCGGTGTGCTTTTGGACTTGGATGTGCCTGGGTGCATGGAGGAACTGGAGCGAATTGGCTTGCACGAAGTCTGGAAGTGGATGACGGGTACCAATGAATCTGGTTTTTTCAAGGATTATGAGGCGGGTATACTGACTACTGTCCAGTTTCGGGAGCATATCCGTCAATGGACGGGCTGTTCGCTTCCGGATGCAGATATTGACAGAATCTGGAACCGTATGCTGAAAGATGTTCCGGCGTATAAGCTTGATTTGTTGTGGAGCTTGAGAAAAGATTATAATTTATATTTGTTGAGTAATACGAACGAGTTGCATTGGCAGGTATGCACCGGCAAGTTTGCGTACAGAGACAGGCAGGTGCAGGACTACTTTGCCCGTATATTCCTCTCTTTCCAGATGCATTTGGTAAAACCTGATACGGAAATTTTCCGGGAAGTGCTGAATGAAGCTGGATTGATGGCGGAGGAAACCCTTTTTGTGGATGATTCGATAGCGAATTGTCAGGCTGCCGCTTCTCTGGGAATAAATGTGCTTCATTATATTCCAGGGAATGACTTAGCTGTGCAACTTCAAAAAATCATTGAATAAGAATGGAAATAGTAACGGATGCTACCGCCACCAATCTTCCAGCCTGTGTAGCGACGATAGGTTGTTTTGATGGCGTACACAGAGGACATCGATATCTGATTGAACAGGTTCATAATATAGCGAAGGCAGAAGGCCTTGCTTCTTGCTTGATTACGTTCACACGTCATCCGCGGCAGGTGTTGGATGCCAACTATCAGCCCCGTCTGCTTACATGCCTGTCGCAGAAGATAGAATGCTTCGAACATACTCCCATAGAATATTGTGTGTTGCTGCCTTTCACGAAAGAGCTGTCTTTGCTTTCTGCCCGTGAGTTTATGGAGATTCTTCATAATGTGTACCATGTGCAGACACTTTTTGTGGGTTATGACCATCATTTTGGACATGATCAGGGAGAAGGTTATCAGGAATATTGCCGGTATGGGAAAGAACTGGGAATGCGGGTTATGCAGTCCAAAGCTTTGGTGGAAGAAGGTGTATCCATCAGCTCTACTTTGATTCGTTCCTGCTTGCAGGATGGCCAAGTAAAACAGGCTAACTCTTATTTGGGATATTCTTATTATCTGAACGGAAGAGTAGTGGACGGTCGGAAGCTAGGACGTACGTTAGGTTTTCCGACGGCTAATATTCAGCCACTGTGTGCTGAGAAACAGCTTCCTGTATCCGGCGTGTATGCGGTTTATGTGTATTTGGGGAAGGAACGTTATGCCGGTATGTTGAATATTGGCAGTTGCCCCACTGTAAATGATGACAATCAGGCGGTAAGTATAGAAGTTCATATCTTGAATTTTCTGGGTGATATTTATGAGGAGCTGATTAAGGTGGAGTTTGTGGATTATATTCGTCCAGAAGTGAAATTCGATAATGTGGAAGAATTGACGCAGCAGTTGCAGCGGGACAGGGTGGCCGTGAAAAATCTTTTGAATCAAAAGGATTAAAGTCTTGGGCTGCATTTGATTTGTCTGTATCTTTGCAGCAAATTAGATAATTGAATTGATGAAAACATTTGAAGAACTTGGCGTTTCGCCCGAAATACGTAAAGCAATCGAGGAAATGGGATATGAGAATCCCATGCCGGTGCAAGAAGAAGTAATCCCGTATTTGTTGGGGAACGGCAATGATGTAGTGGCTCTGGCGCAAACCGGAACCGGAAAAACAGCCGCATTTGGTCTGCCGCTGATACAGAAAATTGATGTGAAAAACCGTGTACCCCAAGCTTTGGTGCTTTGTCCTACACGAGAACTTTGCCTGCAGATTGCGGGGGACTTGACTGATTATTCAAAGTATATTACCGATTTAAAGATTTTGCCTGTATACGGAGGTTCCTCTATCGACAGCCAGATTCGTAGCTTGAAGAGAGGGGTACATATCATTGTGGCTACTCCGGGACGTTTGATTGATCTGATGGAGCGCAAGGTTGCACAGCTGGAAACGGTTCGCGATGTGGTAATGGATGAAGCCGATGAGATGCTTAACATGGGCTTTACGGACAGTATTAATACGATTCTTGAGAATATTCCTAAAGATAGAAATACGTTGATGTTTTCGGCTACAATGAGTCCGGAAATCAGCCGTATTGCAAAAACCTATCTCCATGGTGCCAAAGAAATTACAATAGGGACTAAGAATGAAGGCAGCAAGAATGTCAATCATGTGGCTTATATTGTGCACGCAAAGGACAAGTATCTGGCCTTGAAGCGGGTGGTAGACTTTTATCCCCAGATTTATGGCATTATCTTTTGCCGGACTCGAAAGGAAACGCAGGAAATTGCCGACAAACTGATTCAGGATGGATACAATGCAGATTCTCTGCATGGCGAACTGAGTCAGGCTCAGCGTGACTTGGTGATGCAGAAATTCCGGCAGCGTCATCTGCAGTTACTGGTGGCGACCGATGTGGCTGCACGTGGGCTGGATGTGAACGATTTGACGCATGTTATCAATTATGGCTTGCCGGATGATATTGAAAGTTATACCCACCGAAGTGGACGTACAGGGCGTGCCGGAAAGACAGGTATTTCGATTGCCATTATCAATTTACGTGAGAAGGGACGTATGCGGGATATCGAGCGGATCATTAAGAAGAAGTTTGAGGTGAGTGTGCTCCCTTCCGGTAAGGAAATCTGTGAGCAGCAGCTGATAAAAGTGATTGATGATATTGAAAAGGTGAAGGTGGATGAGGAAGAGATTGCTACCTTTCTGCCGGGCATTTACCGGAAGCTGGACTGGCTGGATAAGGAAGACTTGATTAAGCGGGTAGTGTCGCTAGAGTTTAACCGTTTTTTGGATTATTACAAGAATGCACCTGAAATTGAACAGCCTAAATCCAGTGATAAGAAAGGTGAAGCGAAGGAATCTCGTAAAGGTGGAGATAAGGAGAAGGTGGGCCGCAAGGCAGAAAAGGGTTATACGCGTTTGTTCTTGAACTTAGGTAAGACGGATGGTTTTTATACCAATCAGATTATCGACCTGATAAATCGGAACTTGAGAAAGGAGCGTATTCAGATTGGCCGTATTGATTTGATGCAGAATTTTTCTTTTTTTGAGGTGATTCAAGAGCAGGCTCCGCAGGTGATAAAGGCTTTGAACAAGGTGGTGTTGAACGGCGGGCATAAGGTTTGCGTAGAAGTGGCGGGTGAAAATACCGGAAAAAGCGACAAGAACGGAAAGAAAAAGAAGGCAGTAGCTGAAAAGGCAACCGATAAGAGTTTGAAAACTGAAAAAACAAAGAAACCGAGTCGGGCAGAAAGAGGGTATGTCAATCCCCGCGGTCCTAAAAAGAAAGATGACTGGAAACAGTTCTTCCAGCAGGATAATCAGCCGTTTCGGGGGGAGGAGCCAGATTTTTCGGAAGAGGGTTGGGCCAAACGTAGCAAACGGAAAAAATAAATAAAAATCCGGAAGGGGAATTCATGGACCCTTCCGGATTTTTATTTATTTGAACACGCCTTCTGTGGTCATTTGTATGCGTTTTATGCTTCCGTCCGCTTGGTAGAAGAGCGGGTCGATACAAATGGACCTTCTGAATCCGCAACCATTAGGGTTGATACTCCCATTATGGTAGATGAAGTAGGATTTTCCTTTGAAATCAATAATGGCCTGATGGTTTGTATTGGAGTTTCCGGCAATTTCATTAAGGATGCCTTTGTAAATCCAAGGGCCGTTAATGTGCTTGCTCATGGCATAGCATATTTTTTCAGGAAATTCTGAGGCAAATGACAGATAGTACCAGTCGCCATGTTTATGCACCCAAGGTGCTTCGGTGTATCGTGGCAGGTTGATGGGGTGGATGGGGCCGTCCAGCTCTGTCATATTCTCTTTTAATTTTGCGTAATAGCATTGGGTATTTCCCCAAAAAAGATAAGCTTGGCCGTCGTCATCAATGAAGACCGTCGGGTCGATGTCGTCCCAGGTGATGGAGGTGTATTGAGTGGTCATGTCATTGGTGATGAGTGCGCTGCCACGTGCATCTTTAAAAGGACCTGTAGGAGAGTCGGCTACTGCAACTCCGATTGATTTGCCGGGGATAGTGGCATGTTCGACGGTGACATACCAATAGAATTTCCCGTTCCTTTCAATGACCTGGCTGGCCCATGCTTCCCCTTTGGCCCATTTGAAATCAGTGGCTTTCAAGGTATAGGCATGTTCGGTAAACGTTTTCATGTCTTGTGTGGATAAAATGCACCATTCGTTCATCAGATAATATTGATGAGGTGCGGGACATTCGTCATGTCCGGCGTAAATATATACCGTGCCGTCATGAACCAAAGCTGCCGGATCACCCAAATATTTGTAGGATACAACCGGGTTCCCGGTTGCCACGAATGTAGTGTCTTGTGGCGCACCTTGCAATATAGAACTATGTGTGGCAAAAACAGTGAAGGCAATAAACCCTAGTTTGAAGAATTGGTTTTTCATGATCAAATGATTTATGATATTGATTTAAGTACAAAGGTAGCTTTTTAGTGAGTTGGGAAGGTGGACAAAAAGTTTTTTGAAGTGGATTGTGGCCATACAGACTAGAAAAAGAAGTGGATTTATTAGTTTACTCCGACTTTTTTCCTACATTTGCCATATAAATTCATTAAAACAGTTTAATCATTATGGAAAACGAAAACAAAAATCAGCTTCAGATAGAATTGAAAGAAGAAGTTGCACAGGGCACTTATGCAAATTTAGCGATTATCACTCATTCAAGTTCTGAGTTTATCATAGACTTTGTCCGTGTGATGCCAGGGTTGCCGAAGGCTGGTGTTCAGTCTCGTATTGTGATGACCCCGGAACATGCAAAACGTCTGATGTTTGCATTGCAAGACAATGTGGCTAAATATGAACAGAATTTCGGTCAGATTCGGATGCCTGAACAGCAGGCACAAGGGGGAAAAACCTTTGTTCCGCCGTTGAGTGATTTTAAGGGAGAGGCTTAAAAAAACATAAAAAAATAGCTTCAGGAGGCTCATTTCCCGTTTTTTTCGGGGAATGGGCTTTTTTCTTTCTAAAAACAGTTTGTCTATTAAAAAGTTATTTGTAATTTTGCAGCCCGAAATATAGTATTTCGCCAAGGATTGTAGAAACAATAAAAATAAATATATAACAATTAAAAATCAAACAAAATGCCTACTATTCAACAGTTAGTAAGAAAAGGAAGAACGGTTTTGGTTGATAAGAGTAAATCACCGGCATTGGACTCATGTCCTCAGAGACGTGGCGTTTGTGTACGTGTTTACACTACAACTCCGAAAAAACCGAACTCAGCAATGCGTAAAGTTGCTCGTGTGCGTCTGACAAACTCTAAGGAAGTGAACTCTTACATTCCGGGAGAAGGACATAACTTGCAGGAACACTCAATCGTTTTGGTTCGTGGTGGTCGTGTAAAAGACCTTCCGGGTGTACGTTATCACATCGTACGTGGTACACTGGATACAGCAGGTGTAGCAGGTCGTACACAGAGACGTTCTAAGTATGGTGCTAAGCGCCCGAAACCAGGACAAGCAGCTCCGGCAGGAAAAGGTAAGAAATAATTCTGACTGAGTACAATCCTTAGTTTAAGAAAAACTTTTATTAATTCGTTTTGGTTTGTTGGAAGAGCTTTAAGGTTGAGTAAATGCTTCGGAGGAAGCGTTGAAGTAGACGCGATGCAGCCCCAAACTAAACATTATTATCAAACAAAATGAGAAAAGCAAAACCAAAAAAACGTGTGATCCTTCCGGATCCGGTATTTAACGACCAGAAGGTTTCAAAATTCGTAAACCATCTGATGTATGATGGAAAGAAGAATACCTCTTATGAAATCTTCTACAATGCACTGAAAACAGTTGAAACCAAGCTCCCAGCTGAAGAAACTTCTGCACTGGAGGTTTGGAAAAAGGCTCTTGATAATGTAACTCCGCAGCTGGAAGTAAAATCTCGCCGTATCGGTGGTGCTACTTTCCAGGTTCCTACAGAAATCCGTCCGGATCGTAAAGAATCAATTTCTATGAAGAATCTGATTGCTTTTGCTCGTAAGCGTGGAGGTAAGTCAATGGCTGATAAATTGGCAGCAGAAATCCTTGACGCATACAATGAGCAGGGTGGTGCTTTCAAACGTAAAGAGGATATGCACCGTATGGCTGAAGCTAACCGTGCATTTGCTCACTTCAGATTCTAATCGAGTAATTAATTAATTAAGACGGAATTAAAATGGCTAAACATGATTTGCATTTGACCCGTAACATCGGGATCATGGCGCACATCGATGCAGGTAAGACTACGACTTCTGAGCGTATCTTGTTCTACACAGGTTTGACTCACAAAATCGGTGAAGTTCACGATGGTGCTGCTACCATGGACTGGATGGAACAGGAACAGGAACGTGGTATTACTATTACATCTGCTGCCACAACTACTTATTGGAAGTATGCAGGTAATAAATATAAAATCAACTTGATTGATACTCCGGGACACGTGGACTTCACTGCGGAAGTAGAACGTTCTCTTCGTGTATTGGATGGTGCAGTTGCTACATATTGTGCTGTGGGTGGTGTAGAGCCTCAGTCAGAAACTGTATGGCGTCAGGCTGATAAATATAATGTTCCTCGTATCGGTTATGTAAATAAAATGGACCGTTCTGGTGCTGACTTTTTTGAAGTAGTTCGCCAGATGAAGGACGTGTTGGGCGCAAATCCTTGCCCGGTAGTAATTCCTATCGGTGCGGAAGAATCTTTCAAGGGAGTTGTCGACCTGATTAAGATGAAGGCTATCTTGTGGCACGATGAAACAATGGGTGCTGACTATGATGTAGAAGAAATTCCTGCAAACTTGGTTGATGAAGCCAATGAGTGGAGAGATAAAATGTTGGAAAAGGTGGCTGAATTCGATGAAGCCTTGATGGAAAAATATTTTGACGATCCTTCTACTATCACTGAAGAGGAAATCTTGCGTGCTCTGCGTGCCGGAACTCTGAAGATGGAAATTGTCCCGATGTTGTGTGGTTCTTCATTCAAGAACAAAGGTGTACAGACATTGTTGGATTATGTATGTGCATTCTTGCCTTCTCCGCTGGATACTCCGAACATCGTGGGTACCAATCCGAATACAGGTGCTGAAGAGGACCGTAAACCGGATGAGGATGAAAAGACTGCTGCTTTGGCATTCAAGATTGCTACAGACCCGTATGTGGGCCGTCTGACTTTCTTCCGTGTTTACTCTGGTAAGATTGAAGCTGGTTCTTATATCTACAACTCTCGTTCAGGTAAGAAAGAACGTGTTTCTCGTCTGTTCCAGATGCACTCAAACAAGCAGAATCCGGTAGAAGTAATCAGTGCTGGTGATATCGGTGCTGGTGTAGGTTTCAAGGATATCCGTACAGGTGATACATTGTGTGACGAAACTGCTCCGATTGTATTGGAATCTATGGACTTCCCGGAACCCGTTATCGGTATTGCAGTAGAGCCGAAGACTCAGAAAGATTTGGACAAGCTGTCTAACGGTTTGGCTAAGCTGGCTGAAGAAGACCCGACATTTACTGTACGTACAGATGAACAGACTGGACAGACTATCATCTCTGGTATGGGTGAGCTTCACTTGGATATCATCATCGACCGTCTGAAACGTGAGTTCAAGGTTGAATGTAACCAGGGTCGTCCGCAGGTTAACTATAAGGAAGCTATCACGAAGACTGTAGAATTGCGTGAAGTTTATAAGAAACAGTCTGGTGGTCGTGGTAAGTTTGCCGATATCATCGTATCTGTAGGTCCGGTTGACGAAGATTGGAAGCAGGGTGGTCTGCAGTTCATCGATGAAGTGAAGGGTGGTAATGTGCCTAAGGAATTTATTCCTTCTGTACAGAAAGGTTTCCAGACTGCTATGAAGAATGGTGTATTGGCCGGCTTCCCGCTCGATTCACTGAAGGTTGTGTTGAAGGATGGTTCTTTCCATCCGGTTGACTCTGACCAGTTGTCATTCGAAATCTGTGCTATCCAGGCATACAAGAATGCTTGTGTGAAAGCAGGTCCGGTTCTGATGGAACCGATTATGAAGCTGGAAGTGGTTACTCCGGAAGAGAACATGGGTGATGTTATCGGTGACTTGAACAAACGTCGTGGTCAGGTTGAAGGTATGGAAACAAGCCGTTCTGGCGCACGTATCGTGAAAGCTATGGTTCCGTTGGCTGAAATGTTCGGTTATGTAACAGCTTTGCGTACTATTACCTCAGGTCGTGCTACTTCTTCAATGAGTTACGATCACCACGCACAGGTTTCTAGCTCAATTGCTAAGACTGTATTGGAAGAAGTGAAAGGTCGCGTTGATTTGGTATAATAAACAATAGGACGGAAGTCGATGAGGGCTAGCGAATGACTCTTAGCCTTCAAGCTTCCTCCAGTTATTCATTTAATAATTTAATAAATAAACATGAGTCAGAAAATCAGAATTAAACTGAAATCTTACGATCACAACTTGGTAGACAAGTCAGCTGAAAAGATTGTAAGAACTGTGAAGGCTACAGGTGCCATCGTAAGTGGTCCGATTCCATTGCCTACACACAAGCGTATCTTTACTGTAAACCGTTCGACTTTCGTAAACAAGAAGTCACGTGAACAGTTTGAATTGTCTTCTTACAAGAGACTGATTGACATCTACAGCTCAACTGCAAAGACAGTAGATGCTTTGATGAAGTTGGAATTACCGAGTGGGGTAGAAGTAGAAATTAAAGTTTAATCAATTAAAAATTAACTGAAATGCCAGGATTATTAGGAAAGAAAATCGGAATGACATCCGTTTTCAGTGCTGATGGTAAGAATGTACCATGCACTGTTATCGAAGCTGGTCCTTGTGTAGTTACTCAGATTAAGAGTGTAGAAAAAGATGGCTATGCAGCTGTTCAGGTAGGTTTCCAGGACAAAAAGGAAAAGCATACTACAAAACCGTTGATGGGTCACTTTAAGAAAGCTGGAGTAACTCCAAAGAGACACTTGGCCGAGTTCAAAGATTTCTCAGAAGAATTGAATTTAGGTGACACTATCACTGTGGAATTGTTCAATGACACTGCTTATGTAGATGTAATTGGAACTTCTAAGGGAAAAGGTTTCCAGGGTGTTGTAAAACGTCATGGATTTGGTGGTGTAGGTCAGACTACTCACGGTCAGCACAACCGTGCTCGTAAGCCGGGTTCTATCGGTGCTTGTTCTTACCCTGCAAAAGTATTCAAAGGAATGCGTATGGGTGGCCAAATGGGTGGTGACAGAGTGACTACTCACAACTTACAGGTATTAAAAGTGATTCCTGAACACAACCTGCTGTTGATTAAAGGTTCTGTTCCGGGTTGTAAAGGTTCAATCGTAATAATTGAGAAATAATGGAAGTTAACGTTTTAAATATCAAGGGTGAAGACACCGGAAGAAAGGTGGCTTTGAACGAAGCTATCTTCGGAATCACTCCAAATGATCACGCTATCTATCTGGATGTAAAACAGTATATGGCTAATCAGCGCCAGGGTACTCACAAGTCTAAGGAAAGAAGCGAAATCAGTGGCTCTACTCGTAAATTAGGCCGTCAGAAAGGTGGTGGCGGTGCACGTCGTGGTGATATCAACTCTCCAGTATTGGTGGGTGGTGCTCGTGTATTCGGTCCGAAACCTCGTGACTATTGGTTCAAACTGAACAAGAAAGTGAAGACTCTGGCTCGTAAGTCTGCTTTGGCATATAAAGCTCAGGCTAACAGCATCGTGGTGGTTGAAGACTTCACTTTTGAAGCTCCTAAGACTAAAGAATTCGTAAACGTTGTGAATAATCTTAAAGTGGCTGGTAAAAAGCTACTTATGGTTTTGCCGGAAGCAAATAAAAACGTATATTTGTCTGCTCGTAACTTAGAGCGTACAAATCTTGCAATTGCTTCTGCGCTGAATACATATTCTGTATTGAACGCAGAAACTCTTGTTGTGACAGAAAGTGCATTGAAAGCTATCGAGGAAACCTTAGTGAAATAATTAAAGGAGGCTGAAGTAATATGGGAATGATTATTAAACCGTTGGTTACAGAAAAGATGACGGCAATATCTGAAAAGTTCAACCGCTTTGGATTTATTGTCCGTCCTGAAGCTAACAAATTAGAAATTAAGCGTGAAATCGAAGCTATGTATAACGTGACTGTAGTGGATGTGAATACAATCCGTTACGCGGGTAAGAACAAGAGCCGTTATACTAAGTCTGGTCTTATCAATGGCCGTACGAATGCATATAAGAAAGCAATCGTCACATTGAAAGAAGGTGATACTATTGATTTTTATAGCAATATTTAAATAAAAGATGGCAGTACGTAAATTTAAGCCCACAACACCGGGGCAGAGACACAAAATTATTGGTACTTTTGAAGAAATTACTGCATCGGTACCAGAAAAATCTCTTGTATATGGAAAGCGTTCTACGGGTGGTCGTAACCACGTAGGTAAAATGACAATGCGCTATATCGGTGGCGGTCATAAGAGAAAATTCCGTATTATCGATTTCAAGAGAAATAAAGACGGTGTTCCAGCAGTCGTTAAAACCATTGAATATGATCCGAACCGTTCGGCTCGTATTGCTTTGTTGTTTTATGCTGATGGTGAAAAAAGATATATCATTGCTCCTAATGGATTGCAAGTAGGTAGTACTTTGATGTCTGGAGCGAATGCGGCGCCTGAGATTGGTAACGCACTTCCTCTTGAAAACATCCCCGTAGGTACGGTAATTCACAACATTGAATTGCGTCCGGGACAGGGTGCTGCTTTGGTAAGATCGGCTGGTAACTTTGCTCAGTTGACTTCTCGTGAGGGTAAGTATTGTGTAATCAAATTGCCTTCAGGTGAAGTAAGACAGATTTTAAGTGCTTGTAAAGCTACTATCGGTAGTGTGGGTAATTCTGACCACGCTTTGGAAGCTTCTGGTAAGGCAGGTCGCTCTCGTTGGTTGGGCCGTCGTCCTCATAACCGTGGTGTTGTTATGAACCCTGTGGATCACCCGATGGGTGGTGGTGAAGGACGTCAGTCAGGAGGTCACCCGAGATCACGTACAGGCTTGTATGCTAAGGGCTTGAAGACAAGAGCACCTAAGAAACAGTCTTCTAAATATATTATAGAAAGAAGAAAGTAATAACAACTGATTAATTGAGTAATTTATGAGTCGTTCATTAAAAAAAGGTCCATATATTAATGTAAAACTGGAAAACAAGGTGCTCGCTATGAATGAGAGCGGCAAGAAGTCAGTTGTTAAGACATGGGCTAGAGCTTCAATGATTTCGCCTGATTTTGTTGGGCATACAATTGCAGTTCATAACGGAAACAAATTTATTCCTGTTTACGTTACTGAAAACATGGTTGGTCATAAGTTGGGGGAATTTGCTCCGACACGTACTTTCCGTGGTCATGCAGGTAACAAGAAAAAATAATAACAGGACGCATATTTGAAATAATAAAGTAATAAATAATGGGAGCAAGAAAAAAAATATCGGCTGATAAGAGAAAAGAAGCCCTTAAAACCATGTATTTTGCAAAATTGCAAAATGTGCCTACTTCTCCGCGTAAAATGCGTCTCGTGGCTGACATGATTCGCGGGATGGAGGTGAACAGAGCACTTGGTGTTTTGAAGTTTTCTTCTAAAGAAGCTTCTGCTAGAGTGGAAAAACTGTTACGCTCTGCTATTGCTAACTGGGAACAGAAAAACGAACGCAAAGCTGAAGACGGCGAATTGTTTGTAACTAAGATTTATGTTGACGGGGGAGCAACCTTGAAAAGAATGAGACCGGCTCCGCAGGGTAGAGGTTACAGAATTCGTAAACGCTCAAATCATGTGACTTTGTTCGTTGATGCTAAGAATACTAATGATAAAAATTAAGAGTAGATGGGACAGAAAGTTAATCCGATAAGCAACCGTTTAGGAATTATCAGAGGATGGGATTCTAATTGGTACGGTGGCAATGATTATGGTGATGCTTTGTTGGAAGACAGCAAAATCCGTAAATATTTGAATGCCAGACTTGCAAAAGCCAGCGTTTCAAGAATTGTTATTGAACGTACACTGAAATTGGTGACAATCACAGTTTGTACAGCTCGTCCGGGTATTATCATTGGTAAAGGCGGTCAGGAAGTTGACAAGCTGAAAGAAGAGTTGAAGAAGATCACGGACAAAGATATTCAGATCAATATCTTTGAAGTGAAGAGACCTGAGTTGGATGCTGTTATTGTAGCTAATAATATCGCTCGTCAGGTAGAAGGTAAGATTGCCTATCGCCGTGCCATTAAAATGGCTATCGCAAATACTATGCGTATGGGTGCTGAAGGTATTAAAGTGTTGATTTCAGGACGTTTGAATGGCGCGGAAATGGCTCGTTCTGAAATGTATAAAGAAGGAAGAACTCCGTTGCATACTTTCCGTGCAGATATCGACTACTGTCATGCTGAAGCTTTGACTAAGGTTGGTTTGCTGGGTATCAAAGTATGGATTTGCCGTGGTGAAGTGTATGGCAAGAAGGAATTAGCACCGAACTTTACTCAGACTAAAGAGAACGGTCGCGGTGGAAATGGCAACAACAACGGTGGTAAGAACTTCAAAAGAAAGAAAAACAATCGCTAACGGATTTGAATTTTAGGAATTATGTTACAACCGAAAAAGACAAAATTCAGAAGACAGCAGAAGGGCAGTCAGAAAGGAAATGCTCAAAGAGGAAACCAATTGGCTTTTGGCTCATTTGGAATTAAATCTTTGGAGACTAAATGGATTACAGGTAGACAAATTGAAGCTGCACGTATTGCGGTAACAAGATATATGCAACGTCAAGGACAGATTTGGATCCGTATTTTCCCGGACAAACCTATTACTCGTAAGCCTGCTGATGTGCGTATGGGTAAAGGTAAAGGTGCTCCTGAAGGTTTCGTTGCTCCGGTTACCCCGGGACGTATTATTATCGAGGCAGAAGGTGTTCCTTATGAGGTAGCTAAAGAAGCTTTGCGTCTTGCAGCACAGAAGCTTCCTGTTACTACTAAGTTTATAGTTAGACGTGATTACGATGCTCAAAATCAAAATGCTTAATTTATTATGAAGATTGCAGAAATTAGAGAAATAGCTACCAATGAATTGGCAGAAAGAATTGAAGCTGAAGTAGCCAATTACAATCAGATGGTTTTAAATCATTCTATCTCTCCGCTGGATAATCCTGCACAGATTAAGAAATTACGCAGAACAATCGCGCGTATGAAAGCAGAATTGCGTCAGAGAGAACTTAACAAATAATAATGGTCCTCATGGAAGCTAGAAATTTAAGAAAAGAAAGAACAGGTGTTGTAGTAAGCAATAAGATGGATAAGACCATTACTGTTGCTGCTAAGTTTAAAGAAAAACACCCTATTTATGGTAAGTTCGTTTCTAAAACGAAAAAATACCATGCTCATGATGAAAAGAATGAATGTAATGTAGGTGATACAGTACACATCATGGAAACTCGTCCTTTGAGCAAAACTAAGAGATGGAGATTGGTTGAAATAATTGAAAGAGCTAAGTAATTATGATACAAGTAGAATCCAGACTTACAGTATGTGATAATAGTGGGGCAAAAGAGGCTCTCTGTATCCGCGTTTTGGGTGGTACAGGTCGTCGCTATGCTTCAGTAGGGGACGTGATTGTCGTTTCTGTTAAGAGCGTTATCCCTTCAAGTGATATTAAAAAAGGTGCAGTGTCTAAAGCTTTGATCGTACGTACTAAGAAAGAAATCCGTCGTGCTGATGGCTCTTACATACGTTTTGATGATAATGCTTGCGTGTTGTTGAACAATGCAGGTGAAATTAGAGGTAGTCGTATTTTCGGTCCGGTAGCTCGTGAACTTCGTGCTACTAACATGAAAGTTGTGTCACTCGCTCCTGAAGTACTTTAATATTGTAAAAGATTTGAGTAATGAGTAAATTACATATTAAAAAAGGCGATACAGTTTATGTAAACTCCGGTGAAGACAAGGGTAAGACTGGTCGTGTATTGAAGGTTCTTGTTGATAAAAACCGCGCAATCGTTGAAGGTATCAACATGGTGTCTAAGAGCACAAAACCGAATGCTAAGAACCCGCAAGGTGGTATTGTGAAGCAAGAAGCTTCTATCCACTTGTCAAACTTGAACCCCGTTGATCCAAAGACTGGCAAAGCAACGCGTGTTGGTAGAAAAGTAAGTGCTGAAGGCACTTTAGTGCGTTATTCTAAAAAATCAGGAGAGGAGATTAAGTAATGAGTAATACTGCTAGCCTTAAGAAAGAATATGCAGAGCGTATTGCGCCTGCATTGAAATCACAGTTCCAGTATTCTTCTTCTATGCAGATACCCGTACTTAAGAAGATTGTTATCAATCAGGGTCTGGGTATGGCTGTTGCCGACAAGAAGATTATTGAAGTGGCAATTAATGAAATGACTACTATCACTGGCCAGAAAGCCGTGGCAACCATTTCTCGTAAGGATATTGCAAACTTTAAGTTGCGTAAGAAAATGCCGATTGGCGTTATGGTAACTCTGCGTCGTGAGAGAATGTACGAATTCCTTGAAAAGTTGGTTCGTGTAGCTCTGCCTCGTATCCGCGACTTCAAGGGTATTGAAAGTAAGTTCGATGGTAAGGGTAACTATACCCTTGGTATTCAGGAACAAATCATTTTCCCTGAAATTAATATCGATAGTATTACTAGAATTCTCGGAATGAATATTACCTTTGTAACCTCTGCGCAAACAGATGAAGAAGGGTATGCCTTGTTGAAAGAATTCGGTTTACCGTTTAAAAACGCTAAAAAAGATTGATAATATGGCAAAGGAATCAATGAAAGCACGCGAAGTAAAGCGTGCTAAATTAGTAGCCAGATATGCCGAGAAAAGAGCTGCGTTGAAGCAAATCGTTAGAACCGGTGATCCTGCTGAAGCTTTTGAAGCTGCACAGAAATTGCAGGATTTGCCTAAAAATTCTAACCCGATTCGCATGCACAACCGTTGCAAGCTGACAGGTCGTCCCAAAGGATATATCCGTCAGTTTGGCATCTCCAGAATCCAGTTCCGTGAGATGGCTTCTAACGGTCTTATTCCCGGTGTAAAGAAAGCAAGCTGGTAATTATTGTTTTTAAATATTGTCAGGGTAGGCCTGATTAATTTAATTTATTTTTTATATGACTGATCCAATAGCAGATTATTTGACGAGGTTGCGGAACGCTATTCAAGCAAAGCACAGAGTTGTAGAAGTTCCCGCTTCAAATTTGAAAAAAGAAATCACTAAGATTCTTTTTGAGAAAGGCTACATTCTTAATTATAAGTTTGTAGAAGATGGTCCTCAAGGAACTATTAAGGTTGCCTTGAAATATGATTCTGTTAACAAAGTTAACGCAATCAAAAAGTTAGAAAGA
>OHPH01000337.1_pt1 | contig 25961 bp, 22 predicted proteins | sample 1577681 | NCBI WGS metagenome assembly OHPH01 (sample SAMEA3879603, study PRJEB24766) | human gut metagenome | biome: human-associated habitat; feature: feces | place: USA | collected 1985/1987 | reverse complement strand
GCAATCCATACCGGCCCACCACTTGTCCGGCTCATTGGAGACAATGACCAACGTGGGGGCATGATAGTAGCAACAATAAGTCTGGCTGTGTCCACGCTCCCGTGTATGGAGGTCGTCACTCTTGGCAAAGGCACCTTTGATTTTATCGTTCAGCTCTTCCAGCACCTCCTTATTCTGGATGGCGGTAAAGTGCCACGTCTCCAAATGCATACCACTGGGAGCATAGGTAGCCGCCTCAAGGATAAGGTTCAAATCTTCTGCGGAAACTTGCTGTTCCGTATAGGCACGGACGCTGCGGCGTGCCTTGATGGTTTGTAATGTCTCGTTCATTTATTTATTTGAGAATTGATAGTTGATAATGCACATCAGTACGTGTTCAGTGGGGCTGTTTCACCGTTTCACCAGCCCAATCTTTACATTCAGCTTGAAGTACCAGACGCCGTTCTCGCGCTCCAAGAAGCCGTATTTATCTTTCTCTACGGCACCTTTCTCCAAACGCGTATTCTGATAGAGGAAGTCTGCAAAGACCTGCGGACGGGATTTGTGGTAGCAGAGTATCTGCCCGTTGCCGTCCGTCAGGAAGATGCCTTCGACGGCAGAGTCCGTACCGTTATAAATTTTGGCAGGGCGCATGCCGAGGGCAAGCGCCAGCAAGAACTGCTTCATCTTGAACTCGTAGAAGCGGTGCTTGTTTATCAACTCGTCCTTTATCTTCAGCGGATTCATCTCCTTGATGCGCTCCGTCAATTCGCTGATGCGGGTGATGCCGTCCAAGTGCATCAAGCGTACCATCTCGGCAAGCATACGGGGGAAGTGGAGGTCTATCATCAGCAGGTTGCAGCGGAACACGCGGTCGGCAACGTCGGCATACTTCAGCACGCCGCCCAGTCGCTCAATCATCATCATGCGTTCTGCTACTTCCGTAGAAGATTCCGGCAGGGCATTCACCTTGTTCACCGTGGGCACGGCAAACTTGACACCGCTTTGCTCCAGCTTCAGATTCGCCGTGCGCCCTCCGTCCAGCAACGGATTCATCGGGGTAAGGCGACAACGGACATTGAAGCCCGTTAGCGGAGCTTCGGGATGCCAGAAAGCTACGGAGAAATCGGTACGGTCCTCCGTCTTTGCTTCCAGGTCGAAGATATTGACAGCATCCAGGAAAGCTTCCAAGCCTTCAGTCACTTCCACTTCCTCGCCCGAAACGTTCTTCAACAGATGCAGAACCAACTCTGCCGCATCACCAAAGTCTTCGCGGGGGAAACGCAGTTCCTCCTTCTCGCCCGGAACAAACGAACCGTCCTTCCCGGTAGTTCCGCTGACAATGCGCACTTCCTGCTCTTCGATATAGTAACGGCGCGTACCGTCATGCTCTTCCCTCTGTATCAAGGCAACGGGCCAGCGCAGGGTTTCGTCTTTTTCAGCTTTCGGTGTGCCCGGTGACACGGCTCCATCCGCCAGCAGGCGAAAGAAGGTGTAGAGCTCGCCCAGTTCTCTTTTTGTTGCACTAAATGCCATAAACTTTCTTTTGTTTAAAGGAGGGAGTCAGCCTTTCATAAGGAGTGATGCCGTTTCCGCAAAGAAAACAGTCTGTTCCGAAGGACAAAACAACTTGTTCCGTTAAAGGAAACGAACAACTTCCCTATTGAAAGGGGCTCTTATCCCATTTGTTGTATTATTCAAACCTCAATGTTTCTACTTTCTCCAACCGTGCCCGCAACTTCGGCATCATGGACTGGCGGATACGGAGCGTCATGCGGCAGTCCATATCATACGACTGTTCCAGGATTTCCGGCTCCTCCTCCTTCACTACTCGCATCACATCGTTCATGAAAGGATATTCGAAAAGGAAGGTAACCGTCTCATCCACGGTCTTTTCAATAACGGTGGCGGCAGCAATGGCTTCGGCGGCGGCGGCTTTATAGGCTACAATCAGTCCGCTCGTACCCAATTTGATGCCTCCGAAATAACGCACTACGATAATCAATATATCCGTCAGTTCGTTGGAATTGATTTGTCCCAGAATCGGCTTGCCCGCCGTTCCCGAAGGCTCCCCGTTGTCGTTCGCCCGGAAATCCTTCCGTTCCGGCCCCAGCATGTAAGCATAACACACGTGGCGCGCGTCGTAATATTTCTTCTGGTACTCCTCCAGGAGCGACTTGACTTCGGTCAGGGTGCGCACCGGCAACGCGATGGCGATAAACTTGCTGCGCTTCTCGGTATAAATGGCCTCGGCACGCGCTCCAATGGTCTTATAGGTATCGTCTTGCATGGCTTTTGTCTTTTTTCAGAACGCAAATTTAGTGATTTTTCGCTCATCTTTGTCCGGAAAGCACTATCTTTGTCCACACATTAACCCCTTTAAGAAACTAATGGCATGAAAAAATTACAGAAACTGACTTACTGCATGGGGCTGGCGGCCCTGGCTGCTCCTCATGCACAAGCTGCCACTCCCCCTTCCGAGAAACCCAACATTATCTTTATTCTTTGCGACGACATGGGCTACGGCGATTTAGGTTGCTACGGACAACCTTTCATCCAGACTCCCTGCATCGACCAGATGGCCCGCGAAGGCATGCGCTTCACCCAAGCATACGCCGGAAGTCCCGTGAGTGCGCCGTCGCGCGCCAGCCTGATGACCGGCCAGCACAGCGGACACGGACACGTGAGAGGCAACAAGGAATACTGGAGCGGCGAAGTGTGGTACGGACAGAACAAGGAATATGCCGTGACGGGACAGGAACCCTACGACCCGCAGCACATCATCCTGCCGGAAATCATGAAGAAGAACGGCTATACCACCGGCATGTTCGGCAAATGGGCGGGCGGCTACGAAGGCTCGACCTCCACTCCCGACAAGCGTGGCGTGGACGAATACTTCGGCTACATGTGCCAGTTTCAGGCTCACCTCTACTACCCGAACTTCCTGAACAGTTACAGCCGGGCCGCAGGCGACACTGCCGTGACCCGCATCATTCTGGAAGACAACATCCGCTATCCGATGAGTGGCGATGACTACTTCAAGCGTACGCAGTACTCGGCCGACATCATCCACCGCAAGGCCTTGGAATGGCTCGACAAGCAGGATGCTTCCCAGCCTTTCTACGGTTTCTTCACCTATACCCTTCCGCACGCCGAACTGGCCCAGCCCAACGACTCCCTCCTGAAGAAATACAAGCAGAAATTCTTTGAAGACAAGACCTGGGGCGGACAGGCCGGTTCCCGCTACAATGCCAGCGACCATACTCACGCCCAGTTTGCCGGCATGATTAACCGACTGGATACCTACGTGGGCGAAATCCTGGCCAAGCTGAAGGAAAAAGGTCTCGACGAGAATACGATTGTGATTTTCAGCAGTGACAACGGTCCTCACGAAGAAGGCGGGGCCGACCCGACATTCTTCGGACGCGACGGCAAGCTGCGCGGCCTGAAGCGCCAGTGCTACGAAGGCGGCATCCGCATCCCGTTCATCGTCCGTTGGCCGGGCAAGGTGAAAGCCGGCACAGTGAACGACCATCAGCTGGCCTTCTACGACATTATGCCGACGTTCTGCGAGCTGGTGGGCGACAAGCGTTTCCCGAAGAAATACCTGAACAAGAAACTGGAAGGCGACTGCTTCGACGGCATCTCCTTCGCCCCCACCCTGCTGGGGAATGACGCCACCCAGAAGTCGCACGACTTCCTCTACTGGGAGTTCCACGAAACCGACCAGATTGGTCTCCGCATGGGCGACTGGAAGATGGTGGTCAAGAAGGGCGTGCCTCATCTCTATAACCTGGCCGACGACATCCACGAAGACCACGACGTGGCTGCCCAGCATCCGGAGCTCGTAGACCAGATGAAGCAGGTCATCCTGCGCGAACACCGTCCGAACGACCTGTTCCCCGTGACCTTGCCGAAATAAGACTATTTTGAAAAAGAAGAGCCTCCCCGAAACCACGTAAGGCTCACTTTCCCGACCCTAAAAAAAACGCCTTGACGTTCCGACTCAAACGCACTTGCGTTTCAATCCAAACGCCAAAGAGTTTCAGGCAAAACGCACTTACGTTTCAACCCGAACGCAAGTGCGTTTTTTTCATCTCCTTTCCGACGGATTCTCCCCCGCATATCCGCAAAAAATCCTCTTGTTTCCAGCCGTCCCCAAGAAATACACGACTAAAACAAGAGGATTTACAAAATTGATAACGTATATCATCAGGGCTGTTCCTCTTTTACGAGGCCACAGCCCTTGATACCTTTCTGTGGAAGCATCTCACTCCAGCTTGTGAATCACCAGTCCCGAACGCAGTTTCGGTTCGAACCAGGTGGTTTTCGGCGGCATGATGTTGCCTGTATCGGCAATGTCCATCAGCTGCTTCATGGACACCGGATAGAGAGCCAGCGCCATCTTCATCTCGCCACTGTCCACCCGTTTCTTCAGTTCACCCAGTCCGCGGATACCGCCCACGAAATCGATGCGCTTGTCCGAACGCAAGTCCTTGATGCCGAGAATCTCGTCCAGAATCAGGTTCGAGGAAATCGTCACGTCGAGCACCCCAATCGGGTCGTGGTCGTCGTACGTGCCCGGTTTGGCCGTCAGGCTGTACCATTTGCCATCCAGATACAGCGAGAAGTTGTGCAGGGCCGTCGGCTTGTAGATGTCCGTTCCCTTTTCCTCCACCACGAAGTTCTTCTTCAGCGCCTCCAGGAACTCCTGCGGCGTCAGTCCGTTCAAGTCCTTCACCACCCGGTTGTAGTCGATGATGGTGAGCTGCTCGGCCGGGAAACACACCGCCATGAAGTAATTGTATTCCTCATCGCCCCGGTGGTTCGGATTCTGGGCCGCCTTTTCAGCCCCCACCAGTGCCGCTGCCGCACTCCGGTGATGTCCGTCGGCAATGTAGAGCGAAGGCATCTCCTTGAACGCCTCCGTGATTGTGGCGATGTCCTTGTCGTCGTCAATCACCCAGAACTGATGGCCGAAGCCGTCGTCGGGTGCCACGAAATCATACACCGGCTTCTGTGCCGTATATTTCGCCACCACCGCATCGAGCACCTTGCTTTCCGGGTAAGCGAAGAACACCGGTTCGATGTTCGCATTGTTCACCCGCACATGCTTCATGCGGTCCTCTTCCTTGTCGCGTCGCGTCAGCTCATGCTTCTTGATTACTCCGTTCATGTAATCGGGCACGTAAGCCCCCACCACCAGGCCATACTGCGTCTTGCCGTTCATGGTCTGGGCATAAATATAATAACACGGTTTGTCGTCCTGCACCAGCCAGCCCTTTTCCTGGAACATCCGGAAATTCGCTACCGCCTTGTCGTACACCCGCGGGTCGTGCTCGTCGGTACCTTCCGGGAAGTCAATCTCCGGCTTGATGATGTGATACAATGATTTCTCGTTGCCTTTCGCTTCGGCGCGCGCTTCTGCCGAGTTCAACACGTCGTAAGGACGGGAAGCCACCTGCTCCACCAGCTCCTTCGGCGGACGAAGCCCTTTAAATGGTTTAACTGTTGCCATAATGCTTGAAATTTCGTTTGAAAAACAATACCAACGTCCGTAACGCATAAAGTAAACATACCAGTGCCATACCGCACAGAAAACCCTGCCAGAAGTCATCCAAAAACGACCTGCACAACGTATTCACCAGCAGCAAGGAACTGCCCATTCCCAACGGAATCAGCAAATGCCGTTCGTCACTCGTCAGTTTCATTTATGCGTAAAACAGGAGTCATTTTTTATTTACACGGAATTTCTCACAACCATCCTTCAGGAAGCCCACAATCTGACGGGCCGCTGCGATGCCGGCATTGATATTCGCCTCTGCCGTCTGTGCACCCATCTTCTTCGGCGTAGAGAAATAACGTCCCGGGAATTTGGCTGCAAATTCTTCATTGGCCACCGGCATGATATCCGTCACATACTTCAGGTCCGGACGGTCTTCCATCAGCTTGATCAGTTCTGCTTCATTGATGACCTCCTTGCGGGCCGTATTCACCAGCAGCCCGTTTTTCGGCATCCGGTTCACCAGCGCATAATTAATCGAGTTCTTGGTTTCGGCAGTGGCCGGAATGTGCAGAGACACCACGTTGCAAGTGGCATACAGTTCTTCGGCTGAATCCACCGGTTTCACGCCGTCGGCCTCCATCGCCTCTTTCGGACAGTAGGCATCGTACGCATAGATGTCCATGCCGAATCCCTTGGCGATACGCGCCACATTGCGTCCCACGTTGCCATACGCATGAATACCCAGCTTCTTGCCCTTCAGTTCCGTGCCCGACTTGCCGTCGTAGAAGTTACGCACCGCCATCACCATCATGCCGAAAGCCAGTTCGGCCACCGCATTCGAGTTCTGCCCCGGCGTATTCATCACGCAAACCCCGTGCGCCGTAGCCGCCTCCAGGTCCACATTGTCGTATCCCGCGCCGGCACGCACCACGATTTTCAGTTCCTTCGCCGCATCCAGCACCTCCTTGTCGATGATGTCACTGCGGATAATCACCGCATTCGCATCCTTCACCGCATCGAGCAACTGCTGTTTGTCGGTATATTTCTCCAGCAAAGCCAGTTCATAGCCTGCACCTTCTATCTCTTTCCGGATACCGTCTACTGCCACTTTGGCAAACGGTTTCTCTGTCGCAACCAATACTTTCATAATATTCGATTTTAAAGAAAACAAGGACGTGTTTTTGTATCTCCCACGCCCTTATTCTCAGATATAACAACAATTAATGCATTTTCTCAAATTCCTGCATGCAGTCGATGAGCGCCTGCACACTTTCTACCGGCATGGCATTGTAGCAAGAAGCACGGAAACCACCTACCGAACGGTGACCCTTGATGCCCACCATACCTTTTTCGGTAGCGAACTTCAGGAAGTCGGCCTCCAGTTCCTTGTATTCATCCGCCATGACGAAGCAGATGTTCATGTACGAACGGTCTTCCTTCACCGTCACCGTACCCCGGAACAGCTTGTTGCGGTCGATTTCCGCATACAGCATGTCGGCACGCTGTTTGGCACGGCGCTGCATTTCTTCCACACCGCCCTGTTCCTTCAGCCAGCGCAATGTCTGGAGTGCGGCATAAATAGGCACTACCGGCGGCGTGTTGAACATAGAACCCTTGTCCACATGCGTCTGATAGTTCAGCATGGTCGGAATATGACGGGACACCTTGCCCAGCGCATCGTTCTTCACGATGACGAAAGTCACACCCGCAGGCGCCAGGTTCTTCTGCGCACCTCCGTAGATACAGATATACTTGGACACATCCACCGGACGGGAGAAGATATCCGACGACATATCAGCCACCATCGGCACGTTCACATCCAGGTCGGCATGCAGTTCCGTACCATAGATTGTATTGTTCGTCGTGATATGGAAATAATCCGCATCGGCCGGCACTTCGTAATTCTTCGGGATATACGTGTAGCCATCCTTTTCGGAAGAAGCCACCTCAATCGTCTCGCCGAAAGCCTTGGCTTCCTTCATGGCCTTCTTAGCCCATGTACCCGTGTTCAGGTAAGCCGCTTTCTTTTCCAGGAAATTATAGGGAACCATACAGAACTCCAAGCTTGCACCTCCACCCAGGAACAATACCGAGTATCCTTCCGGAATATGCAGCAGTTCCTTGAACAGCGCAACCGCTTCGTCCACCACCGGCTGGAAGTCTTTCGCGCGGTGACTGATTTCCATCAACGAAAGTCCTGAACCATTAAAATCAAGAATAGCCTGAGCTGTCTTTTCTATCACTTCGCGAGGCAAAATAGACGGTCCCGCATTAAAATTATGTTTCTTCATTGGAAGTTTGTTTTGGTTAAACAATCATTTTAGCTAACACTTGCGAATTTAGTGATTATTTTTAGACTTCCAAAAGAATTCGTGATAATTTTACACGCTTATCGGATTTTAACTTTCAAATTATGCAAGTAAAGGTCGTTTTGATAACATATTGACACAAGAATGGAAAGCCATGGCAGGGAGGACACTCGCGCGACATAGCAAAATGCGAAGCAGCCCTCACCGCCGGAGGGCTGATGTGACACAAAGTTATTATTTTGCCAGTTCTATCAAAGTTTTTACCCCCTTAATCTTTTCATTTTGTATGAGTTTTAACGTTTGTTTAGCCTTTTTCCGCGAAATAGCCGCAAACGCATAGTGATCTTTCACGTCTACACGGCCCACATCCTCCCGGCCCAGTCCGCCTTTTTTGGAGAGGAAACCCACGATGTCAATCTTGTTGATCTTGTCTTTCTTGCCTTTCCCTATATACAAGGTGACAAATTCCGGCAAGGCAGGCTGCGGTGTCTTTTCCGGCAAGGCGAACTCTTCGAGCGGCTGCGGCACATAGTCGGGAATACGTTCTTCGGCATGCAGAATCAGGAAGGCATTTCCCTCCGCCTCCCAGCGCGCCGTACGTCCGTTGCGATGAATGAACCCGTCCTCGGCCACCGGCAAGTGATAATGCACCACGTGACGGATGTCCGGAATATCCAGTCCCCGGGCCGCCAGGTCGGTCGATACGAAGATATGGCAGCTCCCGTTACGGAACTTATACAACGCCCGTTCGCGGTCGTCCTGCTCCATGCCGCCGTGGAACGTCTCGCAATACACCTTCATGGAGTGCAGGTACTTCCCTACCCGGTCCACACTCTCCCGGTGGTTGCAGAACACCAGCGTCGATTCGTTGCCCAGCGTACACAGCAGCTTGTAGAGCGTCTCCAGCTTGTCCTTCTCCGGCGAGGTGACCCTATAGAGCCTCAAGCGCTGCGATACCGTCTCCTCCGGATTCAGGAAATCCAGCTTCTGCGTGCGGTTCATCCCCGTGAAGCGCGGAATCTCCTCCGCATCGGTGGCCGACAACAGGAAGCGGCGGCGCAACGACGGCAACTTGCCGATGACCTCGGCCATCTCGTCCTGGAAGCCGAACTCCAGGCACTTGTCAAACTCGTCGATAACCAGCGTACGCACCGTGCCGGCTTCGAAATTCTCCTTGCTCAGGTGGTCGTTCATACGTCCCGGCGTACCGATAATCACGGCCGGCGAGATGCCCTTCATGGTGCGGTGTTCCTCCATGGCCGGGCGACCGCCGTAACAGCTCATCACCGGGAAACCGGTTCCCATGGCCTTGAACACCTGCTCAATCTGCAGGGCCAGTTCGCGCGAAGGCACCAGCACCACGGCCTGCACGCCTTCCACTCCCTGCTTCAGCGAGCTCACCAGCGGCAACAGGTAAGCCAGCGTCTTTCCGGAGCCGGTGGGCGAAAGCAGAATCAGGTCGCTGCCGTCTTTCCAGGCATCGATGGCGGCCTCCTGCATGGTGTTCAACTGGTCAATCTTCAGGTTGGATAGTATTGTTTGTATGTCCATAATTCTTGGGGTTATATACTATAAATATTCTTCTAATGAAAGTACTTCTTTAATCTCAACTTTGCTCTTTATGCCATTCGTTATATACAAAAATAAGAAAATCCGGCAAGAATGGGAGGAAATGAAAAAGAATATCCGGAAGATGGCTAAATTTCCTTTGTCTGATTATATACCACCTGCCATATACCTGATTTCTTTGAGCCTGTTCTCTTTATCAGGTTCTTACGCTTCATTTCTGCTATCAGGCGCTCACATTGCCTTAATGAAAAGCCCAACATATCTGCCATCTCACGTACAGTTACCATAGGTGAATTAGCGATAAGAGCCAATATCTTTCGTTCGTTTATACCGACATTTAAACCGCCATTTATACCGTCATTTAAACCGCCATTCTCTGTATCCTCAGCCTGATGAGCCTTCAATGCACTCAATATCTCATTCAACATAAAATCGATAAAAGGGCCACTATTAGCTATTCTTGAGCTTTCAGTAATGGCATCATAATAAGCCTGCTGGTTGGCATAGACCATGTTCTCTACAGGAAGATGTTCAAACAACGGATGCAGTTTACCCAATATGAGCGACTGCCACAGCCTGCCCATACGCCCGTTTCCATCACTAAAGGGATGAATAAACTCAAATTCATAATGAAATACACACGAACGAATTAACAGATGGTCTGTCGATTCAGCAAGCCATTCAAACAAATCATTAATCAGCATAGGCACCCTGTCGGCAGGAGGTGCCATGTGTACACATCCTTTCTCACTGAACACTCCCACACCACTGGTACGGAATCTTCCGGCATCACCTGTCAAGGCCTGCATCATCACTCCGTGAGCTTTCAGCAAATCGCTCACCTTAAACGGATTCAAAGAGGGATACAACTCGTATGTTTTTATCGCATTCTTCACTTCTTGTATCTCCCTCAGGGGAGCTACTACATTTTTCCCGTTTATAATGTCACGCACCTGGTTTTCCGTCAAGTTATTTCCCTCTATGGCCAACGAACTATGAATAGTTTTTATCCGGTTGGCCTTGCGCAGGTGTAATCCATCGGATTGCTCCATGCGTATAGCATACCGTTCTATCGTGGAAGCTATTTCTGCAATCAGATTAATCGCTTTAGAGGAAACAGTGAAGGGTGGTATGTACATACTTTTCTTATTTTCTTCTTATCAGATACAAAAATAATGAAATCCATGTAAAACAAAAGAACGGTGAAAAGAAAAACTAAAATCTCATCCACCTTCTCCAAGGGATTCTAAAGAAACGTGAACGCCAATTTACGACCGACCGCGGACAGTCCCAGTTCCGGCTTTGCACGTCTGCCACATGGCTCGCTACGAAAATTGGATACATCCTTCTGAAAACGCTGACGTTTGAATTTTAGTTTCATTCTGATTTTCCTTTCTTTTTCAAATTGTCCAACATCTTGATTGAATCAAGATAATTCTGTTCTACGTCACTGATTGTACGCTGAAACTAATCATGTCCAGATTATAAAATGACATCTCTCTTTCTACCTGTCTGACACCAGATGTCTCATCACTTATGAAAAATCAGTTGTCAAAAACAAGAATATACAAAGTTAATAAAATCTATAAAAGGACCACTATTAGCAATTCCTGAACTTTCAGTAATGACATCATAATAAGCCGCTGGTTGGCATATACCATGTTCTCTACAGGAAGATGTTCAAATATATCCCACTCTCTTTCTTCACATACAAGTCATGAAAGATTGCTTTCGGATGCACCCCTTTCTTTAACATCTTGACGATGAGTTTCCGCTCTGCTCTTGTTCTGATTTTAATCTATTCGAGGAATTCGAATAGTTCGTTCTTTATGTAAATCAACAGCTTATCTTATTAATTGCAACCGATTCTGGATGTTCCTTCATACAAGATTCTACATCGAAACCTATTATCTCTTTCAAACTGATAAACAGAACTCTTATTCTTGAAAGACAATCTCAACCATTCGTATATTCCATCTCAGGTTCAGCAGCCATCAGCGTATCCTCATCTTCCGATGTGTTATAAGTTTTGATTTTGCGGTCTTCCAGAAAAATATGATTTAATGTAAAAGCCAATGATTCAAGTGTCTGCGCACAAACTTTCGGTTTTAACTGACATTCCCAGATTGTAATGCAATGCCATCCCATTGCGGCCAGCTGACGCTGTTCCTCCACATCACGTTTCTTGTTCCGTTCCACTTTCTTCCGCCAGAAATCCACATTCGTTTTAGGTAGGCGATAATATTTGCAATTATCATGTCCATGCCAGAAGCAGCCGTTGACAAAAATGACCGTACGATACTTACGAAGCACAATATCCGGATGTCCAGGCAGACGCGGATGGTTCAGCCGGTAACGGAAACCCCGTCCAAACAAGAACTTACGCACCACTATCTCAGGTTTCGTGTTCTTGCCACGTATTGCCGACATGCAACGGTGCCGTTGTTCCTTCGTCAGTTTGTCCATACGCCATCATTTATTTTCATCAATCATCAATCCATCAAGCTCCTCAAACGTAGTATCAATAAAAGTATGAAGAATCATCTTATGAGTGTCAATCTTCTGATAATCATCAAAAAGCCTGCGGTTGAAACGTAATTCAAAAGCCAAACGCAAATCATTAATAAGTGAATCATCATATTCCGTCCGCTTAGCTTCCTGCGCCGTGATTGTCCGTATCCGGATTATCTCATACACATCTCTGATACCCTTTCCCTTAATGTAAGGTATGAAAAAATGAAGATCCTGCAATGCGATGGTCGTCGGAAATTGTCTTCCGGTATAATACAACGTAGCGGTTCCATTTTCAAAATGATCCGAATAACCGGCACGACCTTCAACCACATACCCAATAAGAACACGATTACCAACTTCAACGAAAGTTCCTTTCTGAGGAATCACACGTGCTATGACTTCCTGCGATTTGTTTTTTATGAGTCCTTCTATAAAATGCTCCAATAACATCCTGTTCTCCTCGTCTCTCGGACGCAAAGGGAAAGCACCGATATTTACTTTGTTGATACTTTTATAGAATCTTGACATGGCCACATCTACAGAAGCTCCATCTCCCGGGAAAAGTATATAACCGCCAATCACTTCCTTTTTCAATGCGTTTGCCGAATAATCCTTATAATAAATGGCATCCCGATACCGATGCATTTGGTTTATCGCATCATCAGGCGGCACATCAACCCCATTCACTTTTCCGTCAATCCGGTATTTCGCATCAAAAAGATATGTAAACTTCATTCCTTCCTGCAAGTCATTTTTAGTCAGTCTCAAAACGATGTCAGGCTTTTGAGGAACGGTAGGTACCACCAATTCTTTTATACCCACTGAACTGCCATCCTTTTCCGTACTCTTCGGATTATATACCAGTTCCGCCAGTTCCACATCATCTTCCTTGAACAAGATACGTGAATGCTCTCCTTTTCCCAATTCCCAAGTGAAAAGTCCGTTCATCTCCATTCGGTTACGATGCTCCAAATCCTCATCGGCAAGATGCAGCTGTTCTTTCACGATATGGCTCACTTCAATAAAACACCAGATCTCATACAATGTAGCGATGTCTTTTGTCTGAAGCCGATACATACCGTCATTCAGTGAATACGCACGACGCAGTATATTCCATGTGCGATAAACCTGACTGTATCCTGACGCTTTCTGCAAAACAAGACTTTCCTGTGTGAATCCCTTAAACCGTCCGACTGTCCGGAAAAACGGATGCCTGTTCAACCGTTTAAGCGTCATTGCAACCGTCTGCATATCCAATCGCATTACCTCCGAAACGCCCTTTAACTTTTCAATCTGTTTCTTCAACTGTTCATACTTTGCAGATATCTGCAAAAGAGCAAATTTAAGAAAACGATTTTCCTGGGTATCGTTCGTCATTTCCTGTTCCTCAACGCAATACAGATGAGCAGGATTCCGTCGATGTTCAGCCACTTCATTCTCTATAGATGTAGGAATAAAAGTCAACTGGTCTGCCCTCAAATAAGTCTTTCTTCCGTGCAGTCTATGACGAGGGCGTTCAATAATGTTCTTGCATACTTTTATAAATTTCTGTTGTTCATTGGCAAAAATGCTCCACCAGATTATTTCCGGAGTCTCGCCATCCTTATCTGGGACAAACCCATGAAAAGTTCTCCGCATATAATCAAGCGACAACATTCGATACTCTTTCTCAATATCTTCAACAATCGCTTTCCAATGCTTATGATAATCCAGCTTATAACTAAGAACCTCAAAAGAGAAACTGAAACGGCGTATCTCATTACCTACCTTATACACCAACTTTATTTCACTTCGGCCTATTTCATTACCATAGTTCAGATAACCGGCCAAAATATGCCTATGGAAAGTAAAGCGTTCGTTATCACTTTCCAAAGCAGAGCCAAATCGGGCCTCTTTTACATAATCTTTAAAGTCCACCCATATAGGGTAATCCGTATTTTCAAAAAAGACAGCCTGAGACGGAACATTCTTTTCAATCAGACAGTCTTCATCTGCCCCTCCTGACATTATCACAGACTGCACGCCGTCAGACCAAGAATAAGTGGACATAAGAGCCTCCTCACCCACGTTATTCCTAGCTTTCTCCCAAACCGTTTCAAACTTCGCACATTCAATGCTCAATTCGAAATCTTCGTGCTGTATCGTCAAAAGTTCCATCAATAACTCCAAAAACTTGTAAAGCCAGAATCCAGCTTCTTTTTCATTTCCTTCAGTTTTGCCAATGAGACCGATTTTTCTTCTACAAATTCTTCAGACAAGTCTTTCAGTCTCTCACGGATGGTCTTGCTCAGGTCATCCAGCAATGAGTCCTTAACTTTCATATCATCGCCTTCAATCCGGGAAAGAATCTTCATGCTTGTCACCTCATCCAAAGCCCTTGCAATGACATATTCTTCCGTCAAATCATTTCCTGCCTCATCCTTCTTGTAAGGCAAGTTATTGACCACATAAAGCAAAAACTCGTTTCGGGTACGATAAGCAATTTTGAACGAAGTTCCTTCCAACACTGCATTGACCGCCTTCAAATAAGTTAATACCTTATCACACACCTCCTTATTGGCAGCATACACATCTACTCCTTCTACGGCGGTACCAATAAGTTCATCGCGTCCTAATTTCCCAATACGCTCATAACGTTCTGTCAGACCAGCATCCAAATCCACCTCATTCATTTCTATTGTCATGGCCCGATCAAGCACCTTGCGTGAAAAAGAGAAAGTGGTTTCATCCATATTCACTGTTCCCACAATTATCAGGTTGGCAGGCAAAGACAAACGCTTTCCGCTACTTTCTGTCAAATAATCCCTGCGTGCCGCCTCATCATTCACAAACAACTGATCTATCAGACTCTTGTACGCAGTAGTGACTTCAAAATTTACAATCGGATCAGTCACAAGCTCACCCTGCTCATTCTTCTTCCGTGATTCCATTACACTCAGATATTCAGCAAAATACTGTTCTACCGGCGCTAGATTCATTTCATCAAGGCAAAAGAAATAGGGCATATCAGGATGCTGTATAGCTTTCACTAAGAATCTTAAAAACGGGCCAACCACAAATTTCTCTCCATCTATCCGACTTACATAACCAATCAATTCGCTTGAGTCATGCCAATTCGGCTTAACCTGGACCATCTCAAAATTCTCTGGCTTTTGGGATTTAAATTCTTCCGAATCCTCATTCCAGCACGCCCGCGCCAATTCGCGCACAATCCGGCTTTTCCCCGTCCCGGAAATACCGGCCAGCAAAAGGAATGGTTTCGATTTAATGGCTGTAATATATGGACGATATTTTACATTACATGAAATTTCTTTTTTCGGACCACCTACCATTGTAATTTCATTATTAAACTTCAATGTTTTATATTGCTTATAGATATTAAGATATTGTTTTAAAAGATTATATCCTTTATCACTATTTTCAATATCCCATAACGTATAATATATGGCACCAACTTTATATCTCTCATCTGAAATATCAGCATTACCATCTTGTTTCAAAATATCACTATTCTCATGCAAAAGATTTCTAATATATTGAGCTCTAGTTAGAATATCATTTTTCTTTAATCTTGGGCCAAATTGCCCAGGAACAGTAGTACCTTGATTTAATGTCAAATAGACATGTTTATAATCTGAAGATAGCAAAAAAACCACATAAACACCTTCACGGGTTGAACTTGTTATATCCTTATCCATAATAGCAATCCAAGGGGTTTTCGTTGCTTTTCCTGCTCCTACAGATCCTTTTATAACATAAGATTTAGAATCATCACCCAAAAACTGATTAAACATCAAAGGCAAATGATGACATATTATATCACTTATCTCCTTATCTATATCAGACGTATATTCTGCATTTTTGAATGAGTCTGCATTCTCGAACACTTTACGAAAAAGGTTATTTATATCATTTATTGTTCCCATAGATTGTATTAATTAGGATATCATCAGAGTATTTATCTCAAACAAAAATAGTCATTTTCCTCTAATCACTATCGAGACCTTGAATTATTTCAAGAAAAACAACGCATCTCAAATATACTCATTGAGCAATTAGCTATCACATTTCTGTTTTTGTTTCTCCCAGATTAACAAAACAAGCTGTCCCAACAATAAAAATGCATGAACGATTCTATCCGCCATATTCTCATTAAAGTCATTCTCAAATAATAAGCCATGACTTATCAGATTTCTATAATTACAGCCATTCGTTTCTGTAAACAAAACCTTATAATATGTCACGACATCCTCTCCTAAAGCATCTTTCAGTTGTTCTAAAAGTCCTTCCAATGATTTATACTCACTTCCATTTTCAACTTTTCCCTGAGCCCTAAGAATCTCACCATTAAACATTTCACAAAGATTTCTGATAGCAGATTCAAACTGAGGTATAATCAAATGACATGCTACTATATAATCCCCGGCAAAATATGCATCAAAACCTCTTTTCAAAATATTCCGTTGGCCTTCCTTAATGAGTGGTATATCTTTATTGAATACCTGATTCATAATCCTATCTGTATTCAACAATCCCATTTTCTCAAGTTTAATCATATGTTCATGTAAAATAGGGTTTAATAATCTCATTCTCTGATATATTCCTTGTATAAAACGTTGCTTTTTCCCTTCCTCTCCTGTGCCTATGGTATTTATTGGAACACCATTTTTATCTAATTCAACCACAGGTATCAAACTGTATAAAGGAGATTCCCTTTCTTCTTCCTCTTGAAATTTTTTCTCTTGTTCTAGCATTGGAATATACTCTAACAAAAATGTATTCCAACGAGATTCATCATCTCCTTGAAACACCCATTGCCAATATTTTTCCATCATTTTTTTCTGAAAGGTAATTGCAATTGAATGGCGATGCATCTCGGATTTCGCCTTCTCACCTAATGCTCTAACATCCACATACAATGCATCAGCTTCTTTATATAAATGATATTTTCTATAGAGTCTCTGCATTTTCTCTATCATTCCCTGAGACCATAACCCACCTTTTAATTCAAAAGAAACTTTTACAGCCTGTACTAACCGATCGATAAAAGGCTTTATTTTCTCATTCTGCTTTGTTGCTTTATAAAACTCTGCCAACATTTTTGTCTCCTCATACAAATCATGAGCAAAACGGTCAGTAGTTCTTCCTTCTTTTAAAGCCCTTTTTTCCAACCTGTTAAACCGTTTAAGATGACTTAAAAGAATATCTTCTTCAAACTCCGTAAAAAACTTTCGGAATTCAACCAATTCCTCCAGTAATACACGGGCACAATTAAAATTATCATCAGTGGAATACTTCCTATCGAAATTGACAAGAATCCTTACAGCACAATCTATCAATTGCATATCGTTATTAAATACCGCCATCTTCAATCCATGACGAGCGGCCTCCATATTTTGTCGTTCATATCTAAAAAATTCTTCTTCTGCCACATTCAATGAAGCCACAAGATGTGCATACCGTATTTTTCTAAAATCCGGAGATACGCCAGTTACCTTTTTCTTAAAATCAAGAACCAATCCTGTATACCTCATTTTCAATAGTGGATTTTGGACCTCATCAGCACGTGTTTCCCAATAAGCAATAGCATCTGGAGCAATCATTGATATATCAGGGAAAAATGCTTTATGACTCCCGCCAGAATCTAGTGACTCTCGTGTTGGACCATAATATGTCTTCCAACACTTTCCTGAACCATCTACAAACGCAAAAGCAAGTTGTTCATAAGTCTTTTCTATACTTTCTGGAAGTGAACGGATTGCATTAACTATATCCAAGAAACTAAATCGTTTTCTGTCAATGACATCAAATTCAGCCAATTTTTCTTTTAATTGTCGTGTTTCCATTTGCTTATATATTTTTGTTTCAGCAAAAATATTGTCTTTACACAAAAAATCAAATCACATATTTTCTAGAACTATCGTAAAAGGAATATTTTTTCCCAATACAACCACTCAGCAGCAGAGATTACATATAACAACACCTACAACTGATCCAACTATCCGGAAAATCCGGATAGTTAATATGTCTGTTTTGTCTGAATACAACTTTGGCTTCCCATTTATTCCCCACTCCTACCAAAATGTCACCATCCCCCACTCCCTCTCCAAAACCACTTTCTTTTCTCGCCCCGCCGCCCATCCGCTCAAAATCCGCAAGTAGAACCGCTTATCAAATACCAAAAAGAAATACAACCACACAAGCACCCACACTAAAAGCAAGCAAAAAAAAGCAATTCCAGCACCACCGCTCACAAAAGTCCAAAGCAAACCCCTCAAAAAGACAATCCAAAACAATCCATCAAACTCCACCAACTAGAAAATACACCCACCCAAACAGCCATCCAAATCCAACAAACACCCTCCCCAATTCCCCTCAGAAACCATACACCCCAAAAACGCAAGGACGTTCCCCCTCAAACGCAAGTGCATTTGCCTCCAAACGCCGAAGAGTTTGCTTCCAAACGCAAAGGCGTTTCACCTAAAACGCAAGCCCGTTTTCCGCCCCAAAATCTCCCGATAATTCCCCATCCTACCTCTAAAAACGCCCCAAAATCCCTAAAAACAAGAAGAACACGCCTCCAGATTCCTCCAAACCTCTCCATTTCGCACCCCAGCCACCCCCTCCAGAAGCCTTCTGAAAGGGGTTTCCTCTCCAAATTCCCTAGGGAATCCCCACAAAAGCAGAATCAGAAAGACACCCAAATCACGACACAAGCAGCAAAAAGAAGCCAAACTGCACAAATCTGAATCATCCCAGAAATCTGCTACAAGGCCCCGGATTCCCCCGGAGCAAGCCTTCGTTTTTCCCCTCCCCATCCTACAAAATGCACGAAAAAGTTTGCTCGTTCCATAAAAAGTAGCGTCCTTTGTAATTGTAAATTCACAAAACTATGGCAGACAATTACATTGAACGACAATATGAAGCGTATCAGGCACGGAAAGCGGCCTGGGAAAAGGAACGGAAGTACAAGAAGAAAAAGCCGACGGCCCCGACGGAAACGCCTCAACGGACGGGAGGTTTCCTGAAAAATCAGGTGAAGAAGGTGGCCGCCGTACACGACCTGTCGGGGGTGGGCCACGTATCGCTGATGGCGGTCATCCCGGTGCTCTCGTCCATGGGATTCCAGGTGTGTCCGCTGCCCACGGCGGTGCTGTCTACGCACACGCAGTACCCTTCCTACTCCTTCCTCGACCTGACGGAGGAGATGAAGCACATCATCGCGCACTGGGAGAAGATGAACGTGCACTTCGACACGTTCTACACGGGCTACCTGGGCTCGCCGCAGCAGGCGCAGATTGTGGAGGAGTTCATCCAAAAGTTCCGCGGCGAGAACGACATGGTGGTGGTCGACCCGGTACTGGGCGACAACGGGCATCTCTACAAGGGCATCACCGAGGAGATGGTGACGGAGATGCGGAAGCTGATCCGGCTGGCGGATGTCATCACGCCGAACCTGACGGAGCTGTACTACTTGCTGGACATGCCGTTCCAAGAGGAGCTGACGGATGCGGAACTGAAGCAGGCGCTGAAGACGCTGTCGGACCAGGGACCGGCCATCGTGATTGCCACGAGCGTACCGGTGAGCGGCGACCCGCGCTCGACATCGGTCTATGCGTACAACCGCTTCGGCGACCGTTACTGGAAGGTGACTTGCCCGTATCTGCCGGCGCACTATCCGGGCACGGGTGACACGTTCACGAGTGTCATCACGGGCTCGCTGATGCAGGGCGACAGTCTGCCGATTGCGCTCGACCGGGCCACGCAGTTCATCTTGCAGGGCATCCGGGCGACGTTCGGCTATGAATACGACAACCTGGAGGGGATTATGCTGGAGAAGGTGCTCCACAACCTCGACATGCCGATTCAAATCAGCAGCTACGAGCTGGTGGAGTGACGCGAAGGATATCAATACAGCACCTGGCTCACGGGGAGTTCCACCTCGCCGAAGGGAATCAGGGCGTTGAACAGACGGATGTGCCGGTAGCTTCCGAGGGAGGCGGCCGGGATGTCCGTTTCTTTTATCTGTCCGGTGTCGAGGAGGTGGCGGCGCTGGGTTCCTTCCAGCAGGGGATGCGCGGGGGTGTGCCACTCGCATCCGTCCCAGAGGGCGATGTTGGCGATGGAGGTGTCGGTGAGGAGTCCGTGGCGGACGATGAGCACGTCGTCGGCCTGACCGCGGAGGGCAAAGACTTCGTCGAGCACGCGGCGGTCGGCCCGTTTGTAGCGGTAGTCGAGGTCATCGCGCACCACGAGTTGCAGACGGTGTACGGGGCGGACGCGGTAGGGAAAGTATTCCACGCGGACCACGTCGCGGGCGTAGGTCAGGCGGCAGCGGGTGCGTTCCGTGTAGGCTTCCGGACGGAGAAAATCCGTCACGTGAAGGTCGGGCACAGGGCCGAAGAAGGCGCGGCGGGTGTCGTTCAGGCGGCGGTCGTGCAGCGGGGCATGCCACACCTTGCCGTCTTCAATGCGGAGGGTTTCAATAAAGAGGCACATAGACTTTCTGTTTCATTTCTTCGTATTCGTTTCGGGCTTCGCTGCGGAAGGTGATGCCTCCCCCGCTCTTGAACTGCTTCGTGCCGTCGGACTGCTGTTCCAGGAAGCGGATGAGCACGGCGCTGTCCAAGTTGCGTCCGTCGAAGTAGCCGGTCACACCGGTGTAGAAACCGCGGTCGTGGGTCTCGGCTTCGCGGATAATCTGCACGGTGCGGGGCTTCGGGGCGCCGGTGATGGACCCTGCGGGCAGGAGACTGAAGAAGAGGTCGCCCAGCCGCGAGGGATAGTCTTCGGGCAGGCGGCCGCGGATTTCGGAGCTCATCTGGAGCAGGGGTCCGCGATGGGTGTGCAGCTCGTCGAGGTAGCGGTAGCGGGTCACGGTCACTTCGGTGGCGAAGCGGCTCAGGTCGTTGCGGATAAGGTCGGTGATGGTGGCATGCTCGGCGGCTTCCTTCGGGTCGGACAGCAGGCGTTCGCGGGCGGCGGGCAGCGTGGCATCCATCGTGCCCTTCATGGGATGGGAATAGATGAAGCCGTCGACTATCCGCACGAAGGTTTCGGGCGAGAAGACCACGAAGCGGCGGTGCAGCCAGAGCTTGTAGGGGGCGCGGGCGTGGTCGAACACCTGCCGCAGGGTGAGGTCGGTGTCGACGGGGGTGGCGCAGGTGTAGTTCACCAGGAAGGAGTTGCCGCCGTGCAGGTGACGGTGTACGAGGTCGAACCCGCGGCGGTAGGTCGCAAACGGCATCGGGCGGGACTCCCAGCGGAAGGTGGCGGGATACGGGGTGCGGCGGTCCTCCTCCGGCACGTTCGTGGCGCCCGGAAAGGCGAACAGCAGTTCCGAGGGCGGCAGGCGGTGGGGTTCTTCCACCAGGCATTGCTCGCCGGCATAGTCTATCAGGAAAAAGAACGGACGGCCTTCGCCTCCGAAACGGTTCATGCGGGCGGCGGCTTCCTCGCGTCCGCAGAAAGAGAGGGTATCAGTCATTTCGTTTGGTTTTGAAGGAACAGAGATAAAGGGTCACTCCCACGGCCACAGCGAGCATCATCGCCTTGAGCCAGAGGGTATCGAACACCAGGAAGATGCAGTGCAGGGAGGTGAGCCACAGCAGGCTCAGGGCAATCACCTTGGCACGCAGGGGGATGGCACGCGACTCCCGGAAATCGCGGATGTAGGGGCCCAGCAGACGGTGGTTCATCAGCCATTGGTAGGCTCTCGGCGAGCTGCGGAAAAAGAGGGCGGCCGACAGCAGCAGAAAGGGTGTGGTGGGCAGCACGGGCAGAAAGATGCCGGCAAGGCCCAGGGCCAGCGACAGGAATCCGAGGGGCAGGTAGATGTATTTCATGGCGCAAAAATACAAGCGAAACGGCACACGCACGGCAGGAGTTTAGTTAATAACCTCAAAATCGGCGGGGCATCGGGAAAGGAAACTTGGCGAAAAGGAGGAAAATCGCCATATTTGTAACCGTTACAATCTTGTTTGAATCTTGTTTAACCCCTTAACTGAAAAAAATCATGAAGAAACTATTCTGGACTTTCTGTCTGCTGGTGTGGAGCCTGGTGGGCTTCGCACAGGAAAAGACGTACCAACTTTCGAGCCACATTCTGGACATCCAGCAGGGACAGCCTGCGGCGGGTGTGAAAATCAGTCTCTCGCAACTTCAGCCCGATGGAAAGACCTGGGCACTGCTGGAAGAGAAACTGACGGACGAGAACGGACGGGTGAAGGATTTTCTGGAGGGAACGGATGCCCACAAGGGTATCTACCGCCTGACGTATCACGTGGCGCCCTACTTCGAGCGGCTGCAGCAGCCGTCGTTCTACCCCTTCATCGAGGTGGTGTTCGAAATCAAGGACGGCAAGCACTACCACGTGCCCATCACGCTTTCGCCTTACGGATATTCTACGTACAGAGGGAATTAAGAAAGAATGGGAGCCCGGTCAGGCTCCCATTTTCCGTGTCTTGCGGGTGCAATAGCGCTTGCACTGGGCACAGATGTCATAACCCAGCATGGCCCCCAAGATGAAATCCTCTTCGGGTGTGAGGCGGTTCAGGGGGCGCGTCACCATCAGGCGGATGGCGTCGATGCACTCTGCCTTGCCGAAAAAGAGATTGATGCGCTCGTCGTCCACCGGCTGAATCACAAACTGGATGCGCTGGCTTCGCAGACGTTTCACGGCAAAATCTTCGTAGCGTTTGTTCGTGGTGTACAGCACCATCTGTCGCACGCCTTTCTTCAGCTCATAGATATGGTTGAGAAAGACTTTCAGTTCCACGGGATGAATATCAGGGGTCATCATAGGTTACGGATTTAGAAGAGAGATTGTGGGAAATTTCTTTAGGCCAGTTCGGTTTGGAGCTGTGCGGCCCATGCGCTCACACGGTCGTCGGTCCGGTCGCTTTCGTTCACATCGTCGAGGGCCAGCCCTACGAACAGTCCGTCGGCTGCGGCCACGGAAGCGGAATAGGTGTAACCGCTGTCGTCCACGGCGCCCACGAAGGTGCAGCTGCTATCTTTCAGGCCTTCATAGAGGAGGCCCATGGCGTCGCAGAAGGTGTCGGAATAAGACTCGGAATCGCCACAGCCGAAGAGGGCCACGACCTTGCCGGAGAGATGGGCGCCTTGCAGCACCTTGAGTCCGTCGTACCAGTCGTCCTGCAATTCGCCGTCGCCCCAGGTGGAGGTGCCCAGAATCAGGGCCTCGTAACTTTCGGCCAGGGCCGTATCGAGCTTGGTCACTTCGTGTACGTCTGCCGGGGCAATGCCCAGCTTGTCTGCTATCAGGCGGGCCACCGACTCAGTGGTGCCGGTGGTGGAGCCATAAAAAATACCTGTTTTCTTCATTATGCTACATGTTTGATTTGACACGGCAAAGAAACGGCTTCCGGCGCGGATTTGAAATACCTAAAAATTGGGATTTTTATTCCTTCACCACAAACAAGACATCAGACAAACTTCGGTAGGAGTTCTTTTTAAAAGAAAAATTGATTTCTTTCAAAGAAGTGGAATTAAAATTATCCAAATACGTATTGACCAGTGGTTCTATCAATGAAAAGGCCCGCTTCATCTTCCACGACTGGCTCATATCTGTCGTATCCACAAGTATAATAAACAACCTGTTTTCTGCTCCAAAACGCATTTCACCCTGATGAGCATACAGCCATGTCATAAGTTCCATTGTGTCTGCCCGTGCATCGTCTACGACTTCCTTGCGTGTAGCCTTCAGCACATTTAAAATATCCATACGACCCAGTTCTTGTAATTTTTCCGACAAAGCATACATCTGTTGAGCTTCTGAAAATGTCTTGTCAACGCTCACTCCTGCCTCGCCTGCCTTTTGTTTCAACCAGGCAAGTTCATTCTTTCCTAATTTCTCCCTTAATTTCTCATTCATGTATTGAGAAGGAAAGAAGGTGACTTTTAAATCAATAGGAGTATCGTCTATAAAGAAATCTACACTCTTAATTTCACCAACAGCCGAAACAACTCTCCTATGACGTTTGAATAAGGACTCAATCAGATATGAGGTCCAGTTATTATACCAACTTATCTGGACGTAATTCCATGCATTATGAGCTATTTCGGCTTGCTTCCTTTCCAAATCCTCATATCGGCTGAGAGCCTTGACATACCTACTCACCAAATATTTGTCTAATGAATTATTCTGGTCGCCACCCCACACATAATATTGTATCCTATACAAATCCTCCTTCAATCTGTCTTCATCAATATTCATGGCACGATACCATTCATGATTTCTTATTCTCAAATAAGCATCAAGCAACAACATCGCGTCAGACCTGCTTTCCAACAATTCAAACAGTTCCACATTCTGTGCGGCAAGAGTCGTGGCATCAAGTTTTATTCCAGTATTTTCAAGAAATTGTTTTATCTGCTTTCCCCGACATACAGCCCGCACTTTTAGCCAGAGTAACCCATTTGTATTATTATTGAATGAACGCATACAAGTTCTGCGCCCTGAATTCTTTATCCCACTTTTCAAAATTAGTCATCTTACAGAATATTTACTTGGTTGTACACACAAAAAGGATTTCATGACTACCGGCCACACTACCTTTACCTCCACGACCCGCATGATATACTTTTCTTTCGACTTTTACTTTACGATAAGGCTCAATCATTTGTATCATCGTATCTATGTCCGGAAAACTCCGGTCATTGTAGCTGACAAGCCATACAGGAATATGGGCTGCACGCTCAAACATCAATTGCAAATTTCCAAGTGCTTCACTGTTCTTGTCAAATCCACTATATTTTTTAGGCTCATACCGCTTGGTCCCATTTACGAATTCTTTGTCCTTCCAATATTCTACAAACGTCTCCAATAGATGGTAAAAAGACTGGTAATCTGCATGACTGTTACAATAGGGTGGATCAAAATATACTAAGTCTACATCTGTCAACTTAGGAAGAAGATCCAAAATATTCTCATTGTAGCTGACATTCTTCTGAAAATTGTCAAACACAGCTGCATTATATTCAGGGAGCAACTCCATAAACAATTCTTTTAAAGGACGTATCAGACTCCTGTTTCGCTTGATACGGGCAGGATCTGCGGCATATACCAAAGCCTGAGTATGTGCAAAATGCCCCATTGTAACCTTTCGTGTCATACTCCGACACATTACTGCCAAAGCCAAGGCTTGTTTATAAGGATTATTCAATCGGGAAACATTGCTACGAAAACCATCGGCAAAGGCAGCTTCCTCTGAAACAAAAAATAAGCCAGAGAATAATTTTTCCATCAAATTAAACTCCACAGGATTGGTATTTCCCGAAAAAAGAATATCTATATCTTCTTTTTCAAGCGTATGTCCTGGATTCTCAATCAATGCTTTTCCTATCATGTTATTGAAATTCAGAAAATCATTCGTGATAACCCTTTTCCCCATTTGTTTAAACATATATGCGACAGACTGCGAACCTGAAAAAGCATCTAAAACGGTTTCCGCATTATCTGGAATATATTGAGCAATCCATCCTCTATGAATATATTTCGCCCCTAGATATTGAGGTACAGGGAATTTATAGTCTAAATATTTTGTTTCTGTGAAAAGCATACGAATTATTTTATATGCAAAAATACGTGTTTTTACTAAACATTAAAAATGAACAACAGAATTCTCCAAAATTTTTAGGGGCGGTATCTGCGGGTTATTTGCTAACTTTGGGCAGAAAAACGAAAAGGCCGACACTCCGGCAAAAGGAATAAACCATGAGAAAGAAGGAAGAAAAGAATACCATTATCGAAATCTGCCCGGTGCGGAACGTGATTGCCCGCTTCGGCAACAAATGGGCCTTGCTGGTCATTCTGATTTTGAGTGAGCACGAGGTGCTGCGTTTCAGCGAGCTGGGGAAACTGATTCCGGATGTGTCGTCGCGGGTACTGTCGGGTACGCTCCGTACGCTGGAGGCCGACGGACTGGTGAACCGGAAGGTGTATCCCGAGGTGCCTCCCAAGGTGGAGTACAGCCTGACGGAGACGGGACACTCGCTGGTGCCTTTCATCGTCCAGCTGACCGAATGGGCACAGAAGCATCTCAAATCCATCGTGAAACACC
>OHPH01000301.1_pt1 | contig 27220 bp, 22 predicted proteins | sample 1577681 | NCBI WGS metagenome assembly OHPH01 (sample SAMEA3879603, study PRJEB24766) | human gut metagenome | biome: human-associated habitat; feature: feces | place: USA | collected 1985/1987 | reverse complement strand
TTTTGAAGCAGGAGGCGGAAACGCTTTACATCAATCCTTGTACGCCCCATGAGGCCGCAAAATGGCGGGAATATCTGGATCTTGACGGCAATTATGCCGGTCTTGAAGATAAGCTGCGCGCGAATAAGGCGTTGTCTGTCTGCCTTCCATGCTCTTCGGGAATTCACGTATTTAAACAGGAGCCCTTTGAAACTTTAATCTCCTTCATCATATCGGCCAACAACAATCTCGGCCGAATACAGGGCATTATTGGGAGGCTATGCGCAGCTGCCGGGGAAGCGATGGATACGTTTACGGGCATAAAGCACAAGTTTCCGACGCCGTGTGCGCTCGCCCGTATCCCGCTCGAGGCGCTTCGTTCGCTCGGCCTCGGTTACCGAGCCCCGTTTATACATCAAACCGCAGGTATTATCGCTGAGGGTTATGACCTTCTTAAGCTCAGAGATTTGCCGCTTGAGGATGCGCGTAAAGAGCTTATGCGCTTCCCGGGCGTTGGGCCGAAGGTGGCGGATTGCGCGCTGCTCTTTTCCCTTGGGCATACAAGAGCGTTTCCGATGGACGTGTGGATGAACCGGGCGATGCGCGAAATCTGGTTCGGAGGGCAAAGCTTCAGCGGGGCGCAGAAACAGGCGGCTATCAGCGAGCTTGGGGAGCTTGCCGGAATAGTACAGCAATACGTGTTTTACTATGCGCGCGAAAGCAAATTGGGCGCATAAGATGATTGAGCAATATGCATAAAGCGCTAAACAACATACTAAAAACGTACGGCAAAGCTGCCGTCGCCCTGTCGGGAGGGGTCGACAGCGCCTGCCTCTTGCGCGAAGCCGTCCAAAGCCTTGGGCGTGGCCGGGTGCTGGCCGTAACGGCGGATTCGTGTTTTTTCCCAAGGCATGAGATGAGAATGGCCGAACAGGTTGCCGGCATGCTTGGCGTTGCGCTTGTAGTGGTGAACTTAAAGCCGCTGGCGCTAGAGGAGGTGCGGCGCAATGATTTTATGCGCTGTTATTATTGCAAGCGCGCGATGTTCGCCGCTGTTATGCAAGCCGCCGGCGAGCGCGGGTTCAATATTGTCTTTGACGGCGGCAATACCGACGACAAGGCGGATTACAGGCCCGGTATGCGCGCGTTGCGCGAGCTTGGCGTAAAAAGCCCGTTTATTGAGGCGGGGATTGGGAAGGAAAAGATCAGGGAGCTATCCGAGGGCCTGCCGACGCGGTACATTCCCGCCAACGCCTGCCTTGCTACGAGGATACCGTATGATACTATAATTACGCCCGAGGCGCTTAAGCGGGTAGAAGCGGTTGAGTCGTCGCTCCGCGAGCTTGGCTTTACAATGGTTCGCGCAAGGTATTACGGGGATATGGTCCGTATTGAGACGCCACAACAACGCATAGAAGAAGCGGTTGCCATGCGCGGGCAGATAACCGCAGCGGGCGTGAAGGCAGGGTTCCGGTACGTCTCGCTTGATTTGGAAGGATATAAGCCTGGGAATATGAACTCCTTAATATCTGAAAAAACAACTAAAACCGTAGGGTATCAATAATGCCTATACCCCGGCTAAGCGCACTTTTTTGCATTTGGCGTACGTGGAAACGTAAACCGAGCGTTTTTTAAGACTGATGTTATATGACATGCGCTTTAAGAGGATTGTTCTTTACGCCCGTCATTGCTAAAGTAACCCGGCTATGTTAAAATTTTATGTGGTTGTTTGGGCGGCGGCCGTAAGGCCGCAATTTTCGCGCAAAATGAGAATAAAAATAAAGGAGCGGGAGCTGATGAAAGTATACCGGATTTTATCCATAAACCCCGGATCCACATCCACCAAGATCGGCGTGTTTGATAATGAAGCGCTGTTGTTTGAAGAAGTCATACGCCATTCAAAGGAGGATTTGGATCAGTACGGTTCTATTATGGAACAAAAAGATATGCGGCTTAAGCTGATATTGGAGCTTATTGAGAAGCATGGGATTGGATTAGAGACCATTGACGCGTTTGTGGGCAGGGGCGGCATAATCGCTCCGCTGGCGAGCGGGGTATATCCGGTTAATGAACGAATGCTGCACGACCTTCAGTATACAAGCGCTACCCGGCACGCGTCGGCTCTTGGCGGGATTTTTGCCCATGAGCTTGGCGCGCGATATGGGAAACCCTCCTACATCGTCGATCCCGTCGTTGTGGACGAACGCATCCCGGTTGCGCGCATTACGGGTATCCCCGGGCTGGAACGCCTTTGCGTTTTTCACGCGCTGAATCAAAAGGCTGTCGCCCGCCAGTATGCACGTGATAACCATAAGCGGTATGAGGATTGCTCGCTGGTGGTTGCGCATCTGGGCGGGGGCATATCCGTTGGCGCGCACTTTGGCGGAAGGGTCGTCGACGTGAGCGACGGCATCAATGGGGAAGGGCCGTTCTCCCCCGAGCGGTGCGGGGCGATACAGGCGGATCCGCTTATTCGCCTGTGCTTTTCCGGCAAGTATACCGAAAGCGAGCTGCTCGCGTTCGTATCCAAGCGCGGCGGCGTAAGCGCGCACCTGAACACAACCGATATGCGCGAATGCGAAAAGATGATGGACGATGGGGATGAACGCGCCAAGCTGGTGTTTGAGTCGATGGCGTATAACGTCGCTAAGACCATAGGCGCTATGCTCGCTGCGCTTCAAGGCAAGGCTGAGGCCGTAATACTCACGGGGGGCGTAGCGTACTCGAAGCGGTTTACGAGCCTGATTTCAAGGTATGTTGGGGATATGGCGCCCATTGTTATTTATCCGGGCGAGGATGAGCTTAAGGCGCTGGCCCAGGGCGCGCTGCGCGTTCTCAGTGGAGAGGAAGAGCCGAGAGAGTACTTGGGATAAAACGCGGGCGCCCCGTCTCCCGGCGGGGCGCCCGTCGATAGAGTGAAGCGGTAATTACGCGTTTACATAGAGCGGCCATCCGCTTATCCAGAAATGAAAAATGCGCGGTCGGCGGCAGGCTCACTTATTTTGAAGGAAAACTATAAACAGTTGTAAAAGGATGTGTATAATAAATTCAACACAGCATAAGGAGGCTTATCATGGTAAAGAAGCTGTTAGGGCTGCTCGTACCCGTTGCGCTGTTTTTACTTGTATTGTTTGCGGCGGCGTCCTGTTCAAATGAATATGCCTATTTTAATTACAACTATGAAGACAAAACGATAGAATTATTTGTGGACGAGGGCTTGGATATTTCAGGATACGAATTGAAATATGATAAGGATATATTGACCGATAAGCAGGCGCGGGACGCTCTGGTATTTGAGGTTACGGGTTTGGCACCGAATATGTTAACCGATAAGGAAGGCCTCCCCGGATATTATGTTTTTGAAGTTGTATCTAATCCCGATCAAAGCATAACGATATCCTTGTTTAACAGCGCCGGCATTCAAATTCAATCAGATTCTTATTTTTAAATAATAAATCGTACTTAAGCACATAAAAGGAGATACAATTAAGTTAAAAGAGTATTGAAAACACTTGACCTGCGGGTAAATGATACTAGATTCTAAATGCTGATTAAACTGAAAACAGGCTTGTCCGGCAATTTAAAACATCTTGACTAAATAGAAATTAGTATATATATTCGGAGCTACACTGTTGTAGCAATCATAATTATATTTTCAGGAGGCGGATAAAATGTAATATTTAATTAGGAGGCTCGCACTTTCTTTTTTTATACTTTCTGTCGATGATTCATCAGTTCATTTTTAACACGAGAGGAGCATCATACCATGAAAAGTATTCCCGCATGAAAAAGATTTCAGTGTTATTACTTACGCTTATCCTTCTCCTTGTCTTTTTCCCTGTTCCAAACGCGCTTGCCGCGACCTACGGGTCCTATTCTTCCATAACCTCAATGCCAGTAACGGCTATGGATTATATGCTTTGCGCAATGGAATTACACGTTACATTTTCACAGGTTACGTACAACGGGGTTAAATGTTCTAAGTTCACAAGAGGAAGCAATACGTTTATGTGAACGCCTCCGCTTTCCGTACAACGAATTCGCGAAGCTCATATCCAAGCGATTCGAGCGTCAGCGGGCAGCTAACTGCAAACTTAAATAACAATAACAGCAACTATGCTTATTCCTATATGACCCGCTCGGGCTATGCGGATGGGTATTACGAATGGCATATGAGCTTATCCGGCTCCAGAGCCTTCTTCTATGAAAACGATGAAATCGTACTTGAAACCAAAATACTTCGTTCCATTTTGATAAGAGAGTATGGGAGCTATATCCGGGTTGTCAATAAGGATACCTGCTGGACTGCGCCCAAGCCGACGATGGATTTGAAGATAACCAATACAGGAACCGGGCGCGTATACTTCGGCGGTTATTACATTAAGGGATCAGGAAAGGATGCGAGCGTTACGGATATTTCAAGGATATTAAACCTCGCGTACGCCACAGCGCGATTGTCCGGCAGCGTGACGGGTCTGAACGCAAGAACCTTCTACGCGCTGTATAATTACGCAATATCGCTAACAAAAACCTCGTCGGGTTCAATCAAAAATTATATATCGGAAACTGCGCCGTTATCCAACGCCGGGGGCAATAAATACGCGTATCAAGCGCTTATGCAGTCCCCGTTCTATCTGCAGAGAGAAAACTTTTATTATCAGATGCACATCGGACTGATGGGGACAAAATCCTCTACGCTGAAGTTTAAGGTCAATATCAAGCAGAATTACGCTACCAGCGTGCCATGACCGCTGGCTGACCGCCTATCATGCAATAAGCCTGAACATAAATGAGGGCGCGCGCTCAACAGCCTGCCGGGATCGTTGCCGGCGGGCTGCCTTTTCAGAATCGACCGGTGTTTTTTAATATTATGATATAAGCACAGCAAAATACGCGATATTTTGCAAAAATCCGGTGCAAATATGAATGGTACGACATAGATTGTATATATAGATTATTGGCTGAATGAGCAGTGCGCCGGTTGACATGAAAGGAGAAATTTATGATGCATAATAACAGTTATAGCGGCAACTTTCAAACACAGGCTATGGAAGATCAAAATGCGGGCGGCCCCATGGGGTTCAGCCCTATGGGATCGGGGGCAGCGTCCTACGGCGCAGGGTCAATGGGTATGCAGCCTAACAGCCCCGGGTCAATGGGCGCGCAGACCTACAGCTTTGGGTCAATGGGCGGGCCTTCTTACAGGCCCGGCTTTAGGGGTACAGCGTCAGGTTCATCCGACAGAAATAGTGTTTTTGAGAGCGTCCCTTCACAGGTTGACGCACGCACGCTACAGGAAATGCTTGCTGAATCGGTCGGCAGATATGTAGTTTGCGAACTGCTCATCGGTACGCAGGGTATGAGAGTACAGATGGGTTTGCTTACTACGGTAGGGCAAAGCTTTTTCATACTGTTTAATGAAGACACCAATACGCAAACGTCTTGCGATATGTACTCACTCAAATTCATCACGTTTTTCCCGGAGGGTACTAAACCCGACCGGCAGACAATGCGTCAATGGTGGAACCGTTCCCGCGCCTCGTACGTGCCGCTGCCCTCGGTAGATTATATGTGCACGTCGGACGGCAGGATGCCCTCTGTTTACTCGAGCAATGAGGAAATGATTTAGCTAAATGTGAGCGGCAAACGATGCTTCCTCATTTGTTGGCTCAAGAAACGTCAATAAAAAGCATGCCGTCGCCGCTTAAAGTCTGGTCTTGGATATTATCAGTGAAGAGAAAAAGCGAACCGCCGCTCGAAACCAATCCCTTATGCCAAACGCTTAAAAGGTTGGTATTCCCGCCGCTGTGTGTGCAAGGCGAACCGGTGGGATACCGGCCGAAACAAAAAGCAACGTAAGGGTTCAACATAATAATAGGTTTGGATTTAGAAAAAAGCAGTTGATGAATCGAACTGCTTTTTCTAATGCGGCGTTGTTTTACGTACACCATACTCTTAACTATTGCTGCTTCATCACAATTTCAATGAATCGTTCCGCGGCGGCGGATAGTGGAAAATCCTCTAATGTAATAAGGCCGATTGCCCTTGGAGGGATCGGGGAATCGAGCCTGATTTCAAATAAATCCGGGCAGTTTGGAGGGATGTTTGCGTATTCACGCGTTACGCAGGCGATTCCTAAGCCGATTTTCGCGAATTCTATCAGCAGATTATGCGCGCCAAGCTCAATTTCAGGCTGTAAGGTTGTATGATGGCACGAGGCGTAATTATCTATATACTTGCGTGAATTAGACGCCTTCTCAAGCAATATCAGCGGCTCGCGAGAAAGCATTTCAATAGTAACGGAACGATCCTTTAGGTGAATAAAGCGGTTGGAGGCCACGAAAACATCATGAACCTGATGGCATTCACGAACGTTTAACGATTTGTCCTCCACCGGGAGATTCACAAGCGCTATATCAACCTTACCTATTTTTAGCAATTCAATCGTCTCAGGGGTAGTGCGGTTTGTTACATGGAGCCGAATATCGGGATGCTCGGCATGGAATTTCTTCAGGCAGGGAAGTAGGAAGAATTGACAGAGCGTATCGCTTGCGCCTATCATCAACCCGCCGGACTGGAGCGTGCGCATCATGTTTAGACGATCTTCAGCCGCTCCGATAAGGCTTATAGCCTTATCGGCATAACTGAATAATACTCGCCCCTCGTTTGTAAGCGATATTCCACGGCTGGTGCGCGTGAACAGCTTGCAATCCAATGCGTATTCGAGCCTATGCATCGATTGGCTGACTGCCGGCTGGCTTACAAAAAGCTCCTTTGCGGCTTGAGACAGGCTTCCACAGCGGGCGACGGTACAGAAAATGCTGTACAGATCCAAATCAGCACCCATATGGCAACCCCCCAGAATTTAAATTTGTTGCTAAATTACATAATAGGATTATAATGTATTTATCAGGATAATGCAATATAATATAAGGAGATTCTACGTGTTGATACAAGTGAAAGACTTAAGTTTTCCGTCCGCTACTAAAGAATGCGATATTCATGCGAGGTTATGGCGGCCGGATACGATGGCGCGGGCTGTCCTGCAAATAGCGCATGGTATGGCGGAGCATATAGAAAGGTATGATGAGTTTGCGCGCTACCTGTGCCAAAACGGTATCGCGGTAACAGCTAACGACCATGCGGGTCACGGCAAAAGCATACGCGACGGCAGGCATATGGGCTACTTTTCAAAGCAAAACGGCTGGACATGCCTTATTAATGATATGCGTACGCTTTACACTCGCGTTAAAGATGAGTATCCAGGCGTGCCTTATATCCTTTTAGGACACAGTATGGGCTCTTTTTTGGCCAGAACCTATGCTTCCCGTCATGGCTCCGACATCGATGCGTTCATCTTTTCAGGTACTGCGGGTAAAAACCCGGCCCTTCCGATTGCCGGATTGATAGCGAAGGTTGAAACGGCCTTAAAGGGGGCGATGACGCCAAGCAAAACGCTCGATAGGCTCTCTTTCGGCGCCTACAATAAAGCGTTTCAACCCAACAGAACCGATAAAGACTGGCTTTGCTCCGACGAAGCTCAGGTTGACAGGTATCTCGCGGATCCGCTCTGCGGCTTTACTTTTACGGCCGGCGGGTTTCGTGATCTGTATACGGGGCTTGGAGAGGTCAGCCATAAGGATTGGGCGGCTAAAGTGCCGGACGTGCCGATTCTCATGTTTGCGGGGGATAGGGATCCCGTTGGAGCCAACGCCAAAGGCGTGCGTGAGGTCGCTCAAAAGCTCAGGCAAACTGGCCACAGGGTCGAACTGCATATCTACGAGGGCGGCAGGCACGAAATGCTCAATGAAACGAACAGGCTTGAGGTCTATGAGCTGGTGCGGCGTTTTATCGATAACGTTATTGAAAACAACGCGCGATGACATTATAATAAGCACATAAGCCAATCAAGAGGATGTGACTTACAGATGGGGTCGTGGGAAATAGCGCTTGACACGATGATGGAAGGAAACGAACGGTTTGTTACAGGCGAGACATATGCGCGCGGTTGGAGTATCGCGTCCCGGAGAAAAGAGCTTTTTGAACAGGGGCAAAAGCCGATTGCTGTGGTTGTATGTGAAGCGGATGCTTATATGCCGCCCGAGCTGGTTTTTGATTCGGATTTCGGAGAGCTTTTCACTATTCGCCTACCTGAATTGAGTATAGATAAAAACGTTTTGGACGCGATAACCTATGCGGCTGAAAAGCTTCATACGCCGTTATGCGTTGTGCTGGCGCATGATGAGCGGCGCGGCGATCCGCTGGAGGGAGGCGAGGGGCTAGCGGCATGGTTTAAAGGCGCGCAGAGGGAGCCGGACGAATTGCTTCAGGGCAGCCTTTCAAAAATACGAAAAAGCCCTGAGCTGAGCGAGCTGATAGACAGAGGGGAGTTTATTGCCGTAGGCGCCAGGTACGACCTTGCTACAGGTGAAGTGACGGTATATGATTTTTAGCGTTCAATACAACAGTGGGAGCTTATATGATGCGTTACAGCTGGAAGCAATTATATGAGAGCATACAGGGCTGCGAGCAGTGCGCGTTAAGCGGCGGCCGGCAGAATATCGTTATTGGCGAGGGGAACGCTCACGCGGACGTTATGTTTATCGGCGAAGGCCCGGGCAGAGAGGAGGATGAACAGGGAAGGCCTTTTGTAGGCCCGGCCGGGCAGCTTCTTACGAAAATGATAGAAGCTATCAACCTTAAACGGGAAGAGGTTTATATCGCCAACATCGTCAAGTGCCGCCCGCCGAATAACCGCACTCCCCTTGATGAGGAGGCGAAGGCATGTATCGGATATCTGCGCGCGCAGACCGCGCTCGTACGGCCCAGTATCATTGTATGCCTTGGCGCGACAGCCGCCAGACATATCGTAAATCCGAACGCGCGCATCACACGCGACAGAGGAACTTGGAAGGAAAGCAGCGGAACAGGCATTATATTAACGTATCACCCCGCCGCGCTGCTGCGGGATCCTGGGAAAAAGCGCGAGGCATGGGAGGATATGAAGGCAATTGCGGCCAGGCTCGCGCGGATAAAGCACCAAGCTTGAACTCAAAAGTCAATAGATGGTATAATAATTTCAGCTTAATCAATACGAATCGCTTTATATAGGAGGTAGACTATGTCCGGGCATTCCAAATGGGCGAATATAAAAAACAAGAAAGAAAAAACGGACTCCCAGCGAGGGAAAATCTTTACGAAAATCGGCCGTGAAATTGCCATAGCGGTTAAGGAGGGGGGCAGCGACCCCGTGAATAATTCCAAGCTGCGCGACGTTATAGCTAAGGCAAAGGCTAACAATATGCCCAACGACAACATATCGCGCTCAATAAAAAAAGCGGCCGGAGAGTTGGGGAATGTAAATTATGAAGAGGTTGTTTATGAGGGATACGGCCCGGGAGGAACGGCCGTTATAGTCGAGGTAGTTACGGATAACCGTAACCGCACTGCGGCTGAAATGCGCCATATATTCGACAAAAGCGGCGGTAGCATGGGAGCGACCGGCTGCGTATCGTGGATGTTTGATAAGAAGGGCGTGCTGGTAATAGAGCGCAGCGTTGCGATAGATGAGGACGAGCTTATGATGGAAGCGCTTGAGCTTGGCGCGGAGGATTTCAACCCTCTTGACGACGTTTTTGAAGTGTATACCGCGCCCGCTGATTTTTCGTCCATACGAGAAGCTCTGGAAGGTAAGGGATACGAATTTTTATCCGCGGAAATTCAGATGATACCGCAAAACACCATACAAGTGGATGACGATGAGCTGATGGGCAAAATCGAAAGGATGCTTGAGCGTTTTGACGATAACGACGATGTTCAAGAGGTATACCATAACGCGATGCTTCCAGAAGCTGAGGAAGAGGATTAGCCGCTCGGTTTTGTTTTACCGGTTTAAAACCGCTTTATAGCCGGCCCCCCGGCTCAGCCCGGGGGGATGTTTTCTGGGAAATAGCGTCTGCGCTTAAGCGGCATTGCTCCCGCCTTAACTTTATCAAAGGAGCGGCAAAAACGCATCTTCTTTAAGTGGGGCTTTAATCGCGTCACAGGTCAGCGCCCTTTTCAGCCATGGGGATAGCCGGAATTTATCACCTCATGATCTGGGGCGCCCTTGCCATGAACGCTTATAAAGTGAATCCGTTATCCCCGGGAATCAAGGGGCTTTAATATTTAATGTTTTTAAGAACGATAAAAGTGTAGCCAAAAGAATAAACTACATTTTCAGTATGCGGTTCGCGACGTTATCGATAAAGCGCGCGTCGTGCTCCACCAAAAGCATAGTAGGGGAACAGCTCAAAATCAGCCTCTCTATCTGCATGCGCGACAGTACGTCGATATAGTTGAGCGGCTCATCCCATACATACACATGCGCTTTTTGACATAAGCTTGCTGCCAGAAGCGTCTTTTTCTTCTGTCCCTGGCTGAATTGACTCATATCCTTCTCAAACTGAAGCCTGGAGAAATCCAGTTTCCTTAATATAGTTTTGAACAGGCTTTCGTCAATCCCGACCTCAATTGCGAAATCCTTGAGATCTCCCTTTAAAAAAGACGTATCCTGCGGAACGTAAGATACGATTAAGCCGCTTGCTGTGCGCAGCGTGCCTTTATAGGGAATGTCCTCGCCGATTAAAAGTTTGATAACGCTGGATTTTCCGCATCCGTTGCGGCCGGTTACGGCTATCCTGTCGCCGTGTTCAACGGTAAAGGTAATGTTTTCACAAACGGTTTTACTTCCGAAAGAGATGGTAAGCCCATCCGCCTCGATAAGCATGGGCGAATAATGGGTTAAAGGGGACAGCTTCAGGCTGGACGCGTATTCGATATTCTTAAGAAGAAGCGATTTTTCCTCCGCCGCCCTCCGTCTCCGGGTCTCAATAGATTTTGCGCGCTTCATCATCTTTTCGGATTTAGCGCCGATAAACCCTCTGTCGCATGGCCCGTGGCCGATTTTGGTTTTCTCTAACGCGTCCGACCATCCGGCGGCGCGCGCTGAAGCTTTATTGAGCTTATCCATATCCTTTTCAAGCCGCTGATTTTCAGCCAATTCAAACTCGTCCCGGAGGGTTTTATCGCGTTCCCAAGTTGTGAAATTACCCTTCTGAACAGTTATATCCGCCTTGTTCAGGCTCAGTATATGATTCGCGCAGGTATCTAAAAGCATCCGATCATGGGATACGAGTATAAACCCCTTCTTCCTCTTGAGGTAAGCGCCGAGAACCTTACGCCCGTGCAGATCCAGATGGTTGGTTGGTTCGTCGATGAGCAAAAAGCGCTCATCATTCATAAACAGGGCGGCCAGCAGGGCTTTTGTCCGTTCTCCGTTGCTTAAAGTGGCGAACGGGCGGTAAAGGATATCCTCGCTTAATTCCATTAAAGACATTTCGCGCTCAAGCTCCCATAAAGCAAAGCCCTTAACTGTATTTTGGATGATATCCAGCGTATTAAGCTCGATATTTTCAACCATAAAGGGAAAAAGCTCAAACTCAACCTGCGATGAAATCGTTCCCCTGTAAGCATATTTCCCCATTAAGAGGTTCAACAAGGTGGTTTTACCCCTGCCGTTGCGGCCGATTAAACCCAGCCTCCAGTCGCTGTCTATGGTAAAAGACACATTATTAAAAATATTATCGTAGCTGCCATCGTAGCAGAACGTTAAATTTGATACTGAAATTACGGACATTGTACACCTCCGAATATAGAAAAAAGCGACCGCAAGAAAGTTATTCCCGCAGCCGCCAATTACGCTGTTAGCAAATGAACATACACTTTCTTGCCTGCGCGCAAAAACAAAGCATGGGTTGTACCCGCGCTGTCACGCGCTAACGATTAATAATCAGCAAGAAAAAATGTACATCCTTTCACTTCCGTTCAAATTTAATAAAATCAATGTATCACCAAAAGTTTAAAATGTCAAACGCGATTTATTCAGCGGTAAAACCGAATACGATCCTCGAAAACGCGCATAAGCGCCTCGGATAGCAGGGAGTTCCTCCCGTCGGATAGATCGTACACCGTGATTTTTTCTGGGGCCAGGTTCACCAGAACGCCTACTACGCCGTCTGAAGTAAAAGCGTAATCGATATTGGATTCCATGTCGTCGCTGAGCGTGCAGCTTCCGTCTGGATGGAAAACCAGTACAACCTCCTTCATTTTCGGGGGCTGCATACGTACAAAGGCGCTAAGCACGCCCATCAGCTCAAAATATTCATGCCTCAGGAGCATTTCCTCCGCAGCCCTGTCCACGCAAAGCTCCCATTTGCTGAGAATATCCTGCATGCGAAACCGCATAAAACCCTCCAGGTTCAAATGGTTTTCACCAGTAAAATGTTCCGTTAGCGCCCGCTTGACGCCGTCCGTACCCGTAACCCGCCTTGCGCTGTCAACCGCTTCGGGTAGTAGGGCGTGCTTATCGTCGAGCGATAAGCTTAAATCATTTACAATTCGCGCCAGCTCAAAATGCGATAGATCATAAACTAACATTTCGGATATTGCTGAGCACCATGCGTCGAGCGCATCCTGATCATCGATCTCAGCCTCAACCCGGCTTTTTTTTTCCGTATCCTCAAAAAACTCCAGATCCCATCCAAGGCGCTTAAGCCTCCGCCGGAGCAGTTTGGGAATGTCCGCATCATATTCATGCGTGCCCACTGAGCACACCTTCATATATTCACTCTCCTTCGGCGGTAAGCCGCCGCTTTCCCTATACAGCATGATATGCCGTTAGTATGCGCCAAGTGATACCGGCTTTCGCATGCCAATTTCTGTATTGGCTTGTGTTATATGAATGAATGGTATGATATGAAACGTACGCATAAGAGAGGTTGCTTGATAAAAGGCGTTATATCGTTTTTAATTAATTTTACAAAATCAAGCTGAATCGCGCTTTTCTCTGACCGTTGACAAAATTGAAATAAGCGCATATAATGCAGGGTATGCGGAATGACTGGGTTCAGTACCGCAGGGATATTTTGGTTTTAGAGAAAAGGGCCTTGGCTGTAAGCGCTTTCCAAAATCCTGCCGGGAATACCGCCCCACGACCGCAGCGGTTCGGCGCGTTATAGCCCTTTGAGTGGGTATTGATCCAATTAGGGTGGAACCACGGGCATATGTCCGTCCCTTGCTTTGCAGGGGGCGTTTTTTATTTAATTGATAATGCTCTAGAGCTTTAGATAATGTAATTGAGGATATGGAGGTTTTTGAAGATGAAAATTACGTTTCCAGACGGAGCGGTTCGCGTATACGAGGATGGCATGAGCCCGCTTGAAATCGCACAGGCTGTCAGCCCGCGCTTGAGGAAAGCTACGCTTGCGGCGGAGGTTGACGGTAAGAACGCCGACGCCTTCGCGCCGCTATATGGCGACCGCGCCCTTAAACTGCTTACCTTTGCGGACGAGGGAGGAAGATGGGCGTTCAGGCACACGGCCGCGCATATGCTCGCTCAGGCGGTAAAAAGGTTATACCCGGATGCTAAGCTTGCTATCGGCCCGGCGATTGAAAACGGTTTTTATTACGATTTCGACGTGCCGAAGGCTTTTTCGCCCTCCGATCTGGCCGAAATAGAAAAGGAAATGCGCAAAATCGCACAGGAAGCCTACCAAATTGAACGTTTTGAACTGCCGAGGGAGGAAGCCGTCGCCCTTATGGAAAAGAGCGGCGAACCGTATAAGGTTGAGCTGATACGCGATCTTCCAGACGGTTCGGTCATCAGCTTTTACAGGCAGGGCGAGTTTGTGGACTTATGCGCCGGCCCGCATGTCGAGAGCACCGGCATAGTTAAACACATAAAGCTTATGAGCGTGGCGGGCGCGTATTGGCGCGGAAGCGAGAAAAACAAGATGCTCCAGCGCATATACGGGACAGCGTTTGAGAAAAAGGCGGATTTGGATGCGTACATCGCGCGCGTGGAGGAAGCGAAGAAGCGCGATCATAATAAGCTGGGCCGTGAGCTTGAGCTATTTACGACCGTGGATATGATTGGACAGGGGCTACCTGTGCTTTTGCCCAAGGGCGCGCGGGTAATTCAACTGCTCCAGCGGTTTGTCGAGGATGAGGAGCAGCGCAGGGGATATCTCTTGACCAAAACGCCGTTCCTTGCCAAAAGCGACCTGTATAAGATTTCGGGGCATTGGGATCATTACCGCGATGGCATGTTCATCATGGGCGACGCCGAAAAGGAGGAGGAAGGAGAGGTTTTCGCGCTGCGCCCTATGACCTGCCCCTTCCAGTTTATGGCCTACCTCAATCGTTCCCGATCGTACCGCGATTTGCCGTTAAGGTATAATGAAACCTCCACGCTTTTCAGGAACGAATCTTCGGGCGAAATGCACGGCCTGATTCGTCTCCGCCAGTTCACCATTTCGGAGGGACACCTTGCCTGCACGCCTGAGCAGGTGGACGAGGAGTTTAAGGGGTGTGTGGATCTGGCGAAATACTTCCTTACAACGCTCGGCTTGGAGGAGGATGTGACATACCGCTTCTCCAAATGGGATGAGAACGATACGGATAAATACATCGGCTCCAAAGAGAGCTGGGAGGCTACGCAGGAAACCATGCGCCGGATTCTTGAGGAGCTTAAAATACCTTATATTGAGGCGGATGGGGAGGCGGCGTTCTACGGGCCGAAGCTGGATATTCAAATGCGCAACGTACACGGCAAGGAGGATACGCTCATTACCATCCAGATTGATTTCCAGCTCGCGGAGCGCTTCGGCATGGTATATACCGACAGCGATGGGGAAAAGAAGCATCCCGTCGTGCTTCACCGCACGTCGATAGGCTGTTATGAGCGCACGCTGGCGCTGTTGATTGAAAAATACGCGGGCGCGCTCCCGACGTGGCTCGCGCCCGTTCAGGTGAAGGTGCTGGCCATGACGGATCGCACGCACGAAGCCGCTGAAAAAATTAAGAAGGAACTTGACAATTACGGATTCCGCGTGGAGACTGATTTAAGAAACGAGAAAATCGGTTTTAAAATACGAGAGGCTCAGCTCCAAAAAACGCCTTATATGCTCATCATAGGCGATAAAGAGGTAGAGAACGGGGTTGTCGCCGTGCGCTCGCGTAAAAACGGCGATATGGGTGCGATGCGCCTGAACGAGTTCGCGCAGGCATTAATCGTCGAGGTAACGACCAAAGCACACGATTGACGACCCGCTGTTACGAAGCGGAATTAGACTGAGATAGGATTTAATATATCAGGCGCGCGCATCGCATGCAGCAATGCGCGCGCCTGTTCATTTCGTTTGCGCGCTGCAGGCGATGGCACTGGTTAGATTAGCGTAGACCGAAGCGAATGGCTAAATAGAAAATTACTGAGCTAGAACTCAGGTTAAATTCTTCTATTATATAGCTTAGGTATACATTTGGTATCGTTATCCCATAAAGGCACTCTACCGGCCTCAGTCCGAGGGGACTATCAAACCCTCGCCTTCCGAATACGTTACCCGCATACTATAAACATGAACAGTGCTCCGGTTCCAGCCCTAAACCGTTTTTTATAGACTCTATTAATAGCAGTAAGCCGTTGGCGAAACAGCGTACGGATAGGTGTACATGCTCTATTTTTAACAACGTACAGGTGCACAAACAAATAATTATTTTATTTTGCGTGCGGTGATAATTGTAAAGCTGTAAGCATTTATTGTAATAATGCAATTATCCGTCGCCGCATACCAGTTTTTACCCTTTCTCGTTATTTGGCATGCAGTTTCGGATATTTCTGCAATACACCACGATACAACATCATCAGTCTCAATACCGAGATTTTTCTTTATCCTAACAGCGCCCAATTCTGTAGTATGTAAGCTATCCAAATTTGAAAGTAACGCTACCCCATTATCCATTATCGTTTCCCCAAAAAACTCCTTTTCGTGTGATCTATGCGGAATAATAACACTTCAGATTTCGAATGTCACGATTTTTTAAGAGCTGCGCCGGCAACAATACGAACATATTCCCGATGGATTCTATGTTATCAAAGCGTTGGTAAAGAAGTAAAAGTAAAGCGAAATTAATCGCCATGCGCAAAAAGACCCTATCGCGAAAAACGAACTTCATAAGCGGCTGTTCGGAAGCGTAAAACCGGATCGCGCTAATGCGTTTATTGCGTGCATTCGGCAGGAATGCTGATGGTAAAAACGCCTTTAAATGTCAGCGTGGTTTTATTGGCGTGCCCGCATGGGGCGGGCTCCACCTCAACGCTGGCGGATACATCACCATAGCGGATTACAGGTATTTCGGGCGCGTCCCCGCACGCATAGCCCACGACCTGATTCACTATCGCGCAGCCCTGTGCGCCCACGGGGACGGGTACGCCCTGAGCGCTTGACACCGGGCCCGCGCTGACGATATAGGGAATAGCGCCTATGAGGCTTATACGGTATACGTTTACGGGGCAGGTTCCTCCGCAGGGAAGCTGAGCGTTCATAGTGGAACGGTCTATAACATACCCAATGTAATCCGTATCGTAAGCGATGCAGGCGCTTTGGGCTGTTACGCCCTGAACGCTAAACAATTCATGGAGGGTTATGGTTTCGCAAAAACGGATGGCTATGTCGCCCTGGGGCGGGCATTTGCCGCAGCGGTTTCCCTGTTCGCATAATATAGGCTGATTACCGGCTTCCATATCAAGCGTCCTTTCAATGCTAGCTCAAAATACGTTGCTATTTATACATAATATCTTGCGCATGAAAAGATGATAATCTGGATGCTTTTGTGTTGACAACCGGAAGGATAACCCTTATAATAGTCAAGGCAAATAAAAACATCAATGCGGTCGTGGCGGAACAGGCAGACGCGTACGTTTGAGGGGCGTATGGGAGACCGTATGGGTTCAAGTCCCATCAACCGCACCAAACCCACATTATCCGAACCACTCACGACAGGTTGTACCTGTTGGCGAAGGGTTTGGATTTGTGTTATATCTGGGATAATTAAGTAGCACACTTGATAAATAGGGTCACCCGGTCATATAACTGGGGTGATCCTGTTTTTGTTAGGAGGTGTTTTACTGGAAACAGGTAAAAAGAGAGGCCCTAAGACGGATAATCCAAAGCCTCACAGAATGGCAGTTAAGTATGACGAAGAGTGCAAGCAGATTTTAGATGCTTATTGTGAGCAGGAAAATGTCAACAAAATGGAAGCTGCTCGGCGCGGGATTTTAAAGTTGAAGGATGACCTCAAAAAATGAAAGGAAGCGGCGCAACCTCGCTAAAGATGCACGCCACTTCCCCAGCCGACAAATGCACAAAAGCAGATGCAGCGTTAATATAATAAAATGCGTTGCAAACCCTTTCAAGCAGTGCTGGGACAACATTGCGAAAGGACGATTTTATGCCAAGAGGAATTGCATATGTTAACGTATCGCCGGAAGTCCAGATAAGCACTCCAAATATGGCAGGGTTATTGAGTTGGTGGCAGGTTTGAACAGAAATTGTTGGACAGGCTCGGCGCGGATGACAAAGACCTTTTTGAGAAGTATGTTGACGCACAGGGTGAAGCCAACCAGCTAACCGCAGTCAAAAACCTTGTATATAGTTATAAACTGGGGCTGATTATGACCGCAGAGACGTTTGTCGGGATGGATGATTTGTATGTTGGCGGGGAGGAATTGTGACTTGAACAGTATCTTAACCGATTTTTATTATGGCCGCATATCCCCGTGGGAGCGCCGCCCATCCAAAGCGCAGAGGGCCGGGAGATCAACCGCAAGATAGAGGACGAAAAGCGATACTTAATCCAGAAGATGTCACTCGATGATTGCCGGCGGTTCCAAGTGAAGGAAAATCTCTATATGCAATCCAGCGATCTAGAACAGTTTGGGACTTTTTCCTGTGGCTTCAAACTGGGCACGGAATTGATGATAGCGGTATTGGTAGATAGACAATAGCCTTTGTGTAAAGTTGACCCGAAGTGCTCTTTGCAGTCGACCTTTTTGCATATCATTGTGCATATGCCGTACGACTGTTATAATTGGGTTTAAACCATAGAAACAGTAACAGTGGTAAGGGGAATCAGCTTGAAAATGCCGGATAGAATTGAGGACATTATGCTTGCCCCTTGTGGCATGAATTGCTGCGTCTGCTATAAGCATGTAGGTGTCCGAAAATACGGGAAGCCTTGCGAGGGGTGTGTGAAAGGCGATTTAGGGAAACCGGAACATTGCCGCAAGTGCAATATCAAAAGTTGCGCACAGGACAAGGGATATGTACATTGCTTTGAATGTGCCGACTTTCCCTGCAAGCTGATTAAAAATCTCGAAAAGAGCTACAACAAAAGATATAATACAAGCCTTGTCGAAAACAGTATGGCAGCACGTGAAAAGGGTATTGCAGCCTTTTTGGTACAAGACCGTAAAAAATGGACATGTTCAAAATGCGGCGGTGCTTTTTCTCTCCATGATGGCTCTTGTAGTGAGTGTGGCAACGCAGAACGCTAATCAACATTATTTGTATTTGACGGACAGCACATCGGGTCAAGTTGACCCGATGTGGGCAAATATCACGCAATGAGCGCAAAAACAGGCGGGCAAGGTTGGAAAACCGGCGGCGCACTGAAAATTTCCACGCTTATGGAAAGTCATGGTATAATGGACAAAAGGACAATCCTACTGTTGGGAAAGGTGAGAACAGGGCGATGAATACGGCTTTGACCATACAGGAGAAGCTAAAGGATTTGCGGGTGTCGCATGGCCTGACGCTGGAGCAGTTGGAGAAGCAGACCGGCATTTCCAAATCCGCTTTGGGCAGCTACGAAACCGAGGATAAGGACATCACCCACACCAGTATTATGATACTGGCGAAATACCGCGTGTCCACCGATTACCTGTTGGGGCTGACTGAAACAAAAAATCACCCAAACGCAGACCGAGGAACTGCATTTAGTAATCATATGATCGCGTTATTGAAGGACGGTAAAATCAATGCCCGTCTGCTCTGTGAAATGGCGGCGCATAAGGATTTCGTGAAGTTGCTGGCCGACATCGAAATCTATGTCGATGGTATCGCCACCATGCAGATACAGAACCTGAACGCATGTGTGGACGAAGCCAGGGCGGAAATCATGAAGAAATACCAACCCGACAAACAGGACACGGACGCCTATTTGCTGCAAGCCTCCCATATCCATGATCATCAATATTCTGCCTGCGGGTGCATGAGGATATAGACAGCATCATCGGGGATATAAAGGCTGCTCACCGATAGGACAGCACCAGCGCACCGACAACCACCGTCTCGGAGGAACTCAAACAGAACCTTCAGGAAGTGGCGCGTTTCGAGGGGAGCCACGCTGAAAAGGTGATTGTGATTTTCTGCAAGCAGACCAAGCTGAACTACAACAAACTGACCGAGGAAGAAAAACAGTGGCTTGTGCGCATTGCTCGGAGGTCGGAGTTATTGAAGGGTTATGGGAATAAACGAGGAAAGCGAAACCATTGAATCTCTAACATAACATGCTTGATATAGAAAGGGATGTAAGTTATATGCATATTCCTAGTAAGCGAGTTTATAACGAAATGAGATCTGAAGAATTTTCGCTGTGGTGTGTACCTGCTAACGGGGGCGATGAGATAGCTTTCCTAATTAAAACTCCCACTTCAAGCATAAAAGCGCTTGTTTCTGGATGCCCTATGGAACTGGTTTTTGGTATAAAGGAGCATTACCTTTGCATAGGCGTTCAAATTGAGGATATGCCGGATACCCCTGTTTTTATATGTAAATTACAGAAACACAGCGAAGAACATGATGCCTTAATGCGTGCTTTAGAGCAGAGATTTTTTCCGCTGTTTTTATACAATGAGATGGACGTATGTCTTGCATGGACGAATATAAAAATGTCTGAACAAAATGCGAAAGCTGTTAAGGATTTTTTGGGGCAAGTGAAAAACTTTTATACAGGACCCTATGTTATTGAGACATCTCATGTGCTTGATTGCTTTACATATTCTGTCGATAAAAGAAACACATATCCCAACGTACAGATTATATCCACTTGCAAGATAGATACCAACCTCGAAAAGTGGAGAATCCTTCAAAATTATTTTTATAGTGCCCACGAAAGCCATAGTATAACGATTGATGAAGAAAATGAAGGAGAAATATTTGAACGAGCAATTTGGGCTTCATTAGAGTCTGTATTTCCTCTTACTCTTTATAAAAGTCCGCAAGTAAAGATAGGCGAAAAAATGAGAGAATTAACAGACGTGTTTTCATTTTATTCTGGTGGGAGTTTCCTTATTGAAGCAAAAGACTTGTCTGTTATAAATGCCGGTTACCACCGCGACCAAAAAAGGCGTACGGCAGGTGTTCAAAAACAAGTTAAAAAAGCCATTACTCAATTAGTTGGTGCATCAAAAGCCTTTATAAGGGGAGAGTTAATTTTTGATGCTAAAAACAATGAACTCAACGTATTTAGAAAAATTCCCCCTCATTGTATTGTACTAATTACTGAACTTATATACTGGGGTGATTGGAAGGATATTGAGACTCAGTTAATGGAGGCAATGAAGCAAACGGGGGCTATTTTCCATTTACTTGATTTGAATGAGTTTATTTCGCTACTGAAGTGCAGTTCAGGCAATCCAGAGATAATTGACTATAACCTCGTAGAACGTGCGAATTTATTTGCAAAAAGGCAGAGCATCTTTATCCGTGGACAACCTTCTATGCCATAATTTTTTCAGTAATTGTTGAGAATATCGGGCCAACTTGGCCCGATGTTCTGCTTTTTGCTATTGGGCAATCAAGGGCTGGTAAGCCTCCTTGCGGCTTACCCACCCTTTTCTTATAATGGGGAACGATCTTCACCTGTCAGCGCGGATCAGACCAGAGGACGGACATAAACGCCATACGTCACTGAAAACAGGCCCCGGTTTGCCTCGCCCCTGCTTAAAAATCCCGGCCCGTTTTCGGGCTGCTTCAAATCCAGTGGCCCATCTGTGGCCACACGTTTTTCGCGTCTCCCGGCATTACGGGTATAACACTTACACTTTGCTTCGCAAAGTCGTGTGCCAAACTGGATACACCTTTCGATACCCCGCACACCACTTCGGGTCAACTTGACCTGAAGTAGTGTCTATACACAAGGTAAAACTACTGCGCTTTATCCTGCCTTGTATCTTGCAAATCATGCGGCTATCGCCTATTTGATTTGCTGCTATCTCACTCGTAATAAGCGTTAATGCTAATCGTTTTCATCCTTTACCAACTGGCGTTTTTCGTGTATAATAGAAGTAATACAAAGGGGGTTATCACATGAGCATGGTTGGGAGCAGATTGCGCACCTTGCGGGAGGGCCTCGGCCTTTCACAGAAACAGGTTGCGGAAATGCTGGAAGCCACACAGTCCGGCATCTACCGCTACGAAACCGGGAAAGCGGAAGCGCCATACAAGACCCTGCTATGGTACGCCGATTACTTTGATGTTTCGCTGGATTACATCTTCGGGCGCACCGACAGTCCGCAGGGTAAGCTGTACAAGTATGAGCCGCAGGCGTTCAAGGCGCTCATCAAGGATGAAAAGGAATGGGCGCAGTTTGTGGAAATGTGCTTTGACCCCAACTCCTCCATGAGCGCTCGGTTGAAGGATACCATGATGCAGATGATAGGAGGCAAAAATGAATAGTCGTCCTGATTTGCATAAGAGTTTGGATAGTGAGACATTCCTCAGCTTTTACTATCTCAAAGAGGAACTGGTGGCCTTTTGCAAAGCCAATGGCTTGCCTATCTCTGGGGGAAAAATTGAACTAACGGAGAGAATTGCCCACTATCTGGATACGGGTGAAATATTGTCTGCCGTATGCATATCGAAACCGAAAACAGATGTTGGTCTTATTGAAGAAAACACCTTAATTGAACCGAACTTTATATGCACTGAAAAGCACCGCACTTTTTTCAGGCATAGAATTGGAAAAGGATTTTCGTTCAATGTTGCTTTTCAGAAGTGGCTGAAAAACAACGCAGGAAAGACCTATGAGCAGGCTATTGCTGCTTACCACGATATCATGGAAGATAAGAAGAAAGTTAAGACCACGATTGACAGGCAGTTTGAGTACAACACCTATATCCGTGCATTCTTTGACGATAACAAGGGGCGTTCTTTACAGGATGCAATACAGTGCTGGAAGCATAAAAAAGGACTGCCGGGGAGCAATCAATATGAAAAGTCTGACCTCGCCGCATTGACAGCCGATACGCATGAGGCCAAAAAATGAAGGGTGTCATTTATGCCCGGTATTCCTCCGACAGCCAGCGCGTAGAAAGCGTTGAGGGCCAGCTTCGGCATCACCCTGTTAGCAACCTGTGTTGACCGGGCTTTGTCAGCCAAGACCGACAACCGCCCTGACTTCCAGCGCATGGTGAAGGACAACGCATAGGGCCTGTTTGATGTTGTGATTGTCTGGAAGCTGGACAGGTTCGCCCGGAACCGCTACGACAGCGCCCAATAGAAAAACACACTCAAGAAAAACGGCGTGCGCGTCATATCCGCCACCGAGCAGATCGCGGAGGACTCCACCGGGATTTTGCTCGAATCCATTCTGGAAGGGTATGCCGAGTATTACAGCGCGGAACTATCTGAAAAGGTAATCCGGGGATTGACGGAAAACGCCTTTAAGTGCAAATACAACGGCGGCGGTATTCCGGTGGGCTATGTCATTGACGAGGAACAGTATTTTCAGTTTGACCACTCCAAAGCAATAATTGTCCGCGCCGCATTTCAAAGTTAGGCGGACGGTGCGAGGTACTTGTGGACTGGTTCGATGAACAGGGTATCTTAACAAAACGTGGCAAGCCTTTAGGGATAGATGCCGTGAAGCGGCGCTCAAAAACCGCCGCTATATTGGCGAATACCGCTACCGGGATATTATGATGGAGGACGGTATTCCGCCATCATCAAAAAGCCTATTTTTGAGAAGGCGCTAGAGCGAATAAAAAAGAATAAAAAGTCTCTGCCCGCTTCAAGGCGGCAGAGGAACAGACATATTGACCACCAAGCTATTTTGCGGCCGTTGTGTTCATGGTGGGCGAGAGCGGTACAGGCCGCAACGGTATCCACCAGTATTACAAATGCGTCAGTGTAAAAAAGCTTAGGGGCTGCAAAAAAGTCGGTACGCAAAAACTGGATTGAGGACATTATCGTCAATGAAACGGTGGACATGCTCCGCGATGATGCCATTTTCAACTATATTATTGATGTTGTGATAAACTTGCAGCGCAAGGAAAACACCAACCTCCCGACGCTAAAACAGCAGCTTGCCGAAACTGAGCGGTCCATTGACAAAAGGCTCAACGCCATCCAGCAGGGCATTTAGACCTCCTTCACCAAAAAGCGGCTGATTTGGAGGACAATAAGAGCAAGCTGAAAATCTATATTTTACAGGAAGAAATGGAGAAGACATTCTCACACGGGAGCAAGTCACCTTCTTCATGCAGAAGTAACGCACGATGGACATTATCAAGACGGAAGAACGGCAGCGGATGATTGAAACCTTTATCAATGCGGTGTATGTTTATGACGATAGGCTTGTGTTTACTTTCAACTATAAGGACGGTACCGTAAACTTTGATGAAATCAAGGAAACTTTCGGTTCGGATTATTGCTTTTTTTCGACTTTAATTTCTTACCCTATCGCGTGAAGCAGCGCCCAGAATAAGACGATATCGAACTGTTCGTTTTAAACATACGCCGTTACTATGAGCCGATTTGCCTCTTCGTAAGACCATATTTTGCTGTGCTTGCGGGTATGGCGTCCCGCCAATTTTATACGGCTGTCACTCTTACCTGTTTTTGACAATTGAATAAACAATATAATAATTGTATTCACTTGTGCTGATTTCAAGGTTGGGATTTTTGCGCAATAATTTGCCCGATAGAGTTTACTTAGATAAGCAACGCCGGGTTCATTTTTAAGATAATCTTTTGCTTAAATAGGCGTGGATTAGTTTACGCCAAAATCCGGCGCACCTCTAAGTTCTTTGATGTTGTAATCAAATCAGTAATTAATCACTCACTCTGAATATCGTTAAATATATAAATATATTTAACGATTATAAATGCTTATGTTTAACAATAAGGAATGGTTAATAAAGTTATTTTGCTTTTTAAGAGAAAATTATACAATGTTACGATAAACTAAATTTATACATATTAAGATAAAAATATGTCTGTATTGATTTAACGCAGGCGGATTGTGAACCTTAAAAACGATATTGCCGTATCTGGTTATCGCCAATAAAGTATGGCTCTTTTCATGATGCAAAATCGAAAGCCACTACAGCTTATGTACGATCATGAGTATGAGAGCCGATAAAGTGATAACGCCAATAATATAAAATTAGACTTGCGCCAGCTTAACACAAGTCGACAATACGCGCAAATCTCATTTTGAAGTTTGCGCTTTATATAAAAAATATATTACGGGAGGACAAACAAATGAAAAAAGCTCTTCTTTTCCTTCTTACCCTGTTGATGACTATGGGGTTGCTTCTGCCCTCCGTCTCAGCCGCGCCGCCGGATTCGGTTCTGCCTGAAAAAGCGCCTGAAACAATAACGGCTGCTGAGGGCGGTAAATACGCCTCGTCGCCAACCTACGCGTATAACTATTCCCTGAACACGCCCGTAACGTTTACCTTCTGCAAATCCTATAACCTGACCGCCGGCACAACGGTGACCTTTGAAACGGCTAAAGCCGCCGGTTACAGTGATATTGATACCGTGATGTATCTGTTCCTGACGGCGAACCCAACCGCTTCGACCTCATGGTATAATGACGACGCGACAGGTACCTATTCCAAAATCAGCGTTACTGTACCCGCTACGGGCTCCTATACGCTGATGGTAAAGGGATATAACGACGCGGCGGGCTATGCCAACGTATTAAAGGACGGCGCTGTCGACACGGCAGCGGCTGCTGTCGGCGGGAAGAAAATCACCACCCCGTTATCGGCTACGGGTACGCTCAACTTTTTCACCGCCAAGCTCTCCTCCGGCGCGGATACAAGGCTGTTTGTTATGGATAGCTCCAACCGCGTGGTAGGTTACAACGATGATTATTCCGGGAGCGGCGATTTTTCCTGGGGACGCGCTTCCCGAATAAAGCAATCCTTCACGACATCGCCGAGCTATGTCGTCGTTGCCAGTTATTCCGCGGGTTCAACCGGCACGGCCGATGTATACGCAAAATGCCAAAACGGCTATACTTCGGCATACAGCTTCCCAAATCTGCTCGCGGATGATTCCATCATGTCGCAGGGGACTTCAGGAATATACAACTGCATTTCCTGGGCGGGGGGAATTACCGACGCTTGGATTAACCCAGACATCTCGGAGGGAGGGGGTTATCTTACTCCATGGTATAACGACGATAATGTAATCGCTTTGAACAATTACTTCGGAAACAGCCCTGCTCGATATGCCGGAGCGGTTACGTACGCCAACACGTCGGCCGCCTCCGACGCCGCGGTGGATGTTTATAAGGACGGCTCAAGCTGGACGCACGCCGCCGTACGCAAGCCGGGCAACGGTTATGATTTTGAAAGCAAGCTGGGCGCAAACCAGCGAATTTTCCATGAGCGCGATTCCCTCACAGGAGGACTGTACGGGAGCATCGTCCGGTACTACAAAATAAGCGGCACATCAAAATCCGAGGCCGGGTTAACCTTCGCCGATTCCCTGGAAATGGGATTGACAAAGAAGCTGGACGTATCGCTGACCAAGCAATCTGCGGGCTATCTGAGTACACGCCTGACGGAACTGGAGGCAAGGGGGAGCATGAGCCGGTTTGACGCGCTTTACAACAGCTGGCGATCTGAAATTATGGGCGATGAGCAGATGGTACTCTCCAGCAGCTCCACGAAATACACAACGGTTAAGTCCTTTGAGACGCTGAGTAATTTCTTATCCTCTCTCGATTGGAAGGACAGATGCGCGCTTATTATGAATCAATACCTCAACGACAGGGATGTGTTTACTCAGACGCTCCTTGACAATATTATCGTAGCGCATAACGCGGACACCCGCGCGATAGCGAACGCGGTGCGTGAGAAGAACAATGAAATCAGCAGAGCGTCCCAAAAAGCGGCCGTGTATATCGCGCCGACTTATGAAGCGAACGCTGTTTGCTTTATTAACGAGGTGCTGCAAAAGCTGAGCAAGATAAAATAAAATAATGATTCAATAAAAAGGTTTGATCTGGCCCGGGGCATTAAACTGCCTCGGGCTTCAGATTTTTAAATATCGTCACCTGTGACGCTTGCTTAATCTATGAATACAAAGCCCCACTGGGAGTAAACTATATAAGTTTTATTATTTCGGCATATGAAAACATTAATATTTAAATCTGCCAGGGGGTAACGATTAGCCCGCTGTTTGCGAAAATAGCAAGGCATTGATCCCCTGATTTAAGAAAATAGGCTAGTTCATAAGTGCAGGTCGCGGAGCAATATAGCCAGGCTATTTCTTGCAGTTCGTAATTACCCGGCGTAAAAAAATTGTTAAATTGATATTGCTGCGTCTGTGAAGCAAACTTTATTACATCCTCTAAAGTTGAATCTAATACAGGGGCGCCAAGCTCAGATTTTAACGAGGGCAATTTCCCATTATGCGTATTGAATACGATCTGCCCGGTTTCTTTATAATACTCTAGTATTGGGGGCTGCAAATCAAGCACGGAGGTACGCACACGGTAACCGTTATACAAGGGATAGAATAAATAAGTATCCTTTTGAGCGCCGCGCTGCTCCTGTGTGACTTCGTAGCTTGCGTCCTCATCCAGCAACAATTTTAATAACGCTTTAGCATCACCATTAAAATAAGGCGCAGTTACGCTTACGTCAGGCTCAAGGATATCTCCCGGCCAGCCAAGGGCTTGGCCTGATACAGCGTCGACCGAAAGGGATATTTGAAAGTTCTGACTCGAGATTTTAAGGAAATAGCGCGGATCGGATTGGGAAGGCGAAGCGATAATAGATACCTTTAATTGCTGGTCATGCATTTTTTCGCGCCATATTTTTATTATTTCTCCGGGGGTTAATAAGGATAAAGCATTCGTATATTCCCCATATAATATATATCCGGGGCCAAACGCAGCAATACGTCGGGGATCCTTGCAATTATTGATAACCGATGCATAATGGGAAGAATCCTTAGTAAAAGAATCGTTACGCAAAGCGTCAAGCCCAGGCGTAACCGTTTTAATCTCTTTATAGAGCCGTTCATCGTCACCGGACCAAACTCCCGCGATGGTACGC
>OHPH01000293.1_pt1 | contig 27774 bp, 16 predicted proteins | sample 1577681 | NCBI WGS metagenome assembly OHPH01 (sample SAMEA3879603, study PRJEB24766) | human gut metagenome | biome: human-associated habitat; feature: feces | place: USA | collected 1985/1987 | reverse complement strand
AAGTATTCCTCTTTGGGCTTCGACATTTACCAGGTATCCATCGACCCTGATGAACATTATTGGAAAACGGCATGCGAACATCTGCCCTGGACTTGCGTCTATGAGAGCCGCGGAGAAGCCTCCGGCTATTTGGGTTCTTATCTCGTACGCCGCCTTCCTACCTATTTCCTCATCAACCGCCACGGCGACCTTGTGGCGCGGGACGAGCAAATAGACGATCTGGAAAAAACAATCAGACTATTATGTGAATAAGAGGAGATATCACCCTCTATTTATTGCTTGGCATATTTAGAGGGCGACACACCATACTCTTCCTTGAAACAACGCCTGAAATGTCCCAAATCATTGAAACCGCTGGCATAGGCAGCTTCCGTCACGTTCAATCCTTGTTCTGTCAACAGACGTAAACTGTGTTTCAATTTTATTTTGCGAATGAATTCATTACCCGACAATCCGGTCAGCCCTTTCAACTTCCGGTAAAGCGTGGAAACACTCATATTCATCTCGGCGGCCATGAAAGGAATATCGAGTTTTTCGCGGTTGATGTGTTCCGTGACCACTTCGGTAAACCTCCTGAGAAACTCTTCGTCTAACTTATTCAAATGAATCCCGGTCTGTGCAGCCTCGTGCGTCAACTCCTTGGTCTTACTCGTAATCTGTAAGGCCAGTCTCTTACGCATCTCCAACAAGTTACGCACCCGACTGTCCAACAACTTGGCACTGAAAGGTTTCGTCAGATATGAGTCGGCTCCACTTTCATACCCTTCTTCTTTATCCCGAATAGAATCTTTGGCCGTGAGAAGAATAACCGGAATATGGCTGGTACGCATATCTTCCTTCACCTTCCGGCAAAGTTCTACACCATCCATCTCGGGCATCATAATATCACTGATGATAATGTCCGGCACAAGGCGTTGAGTCTCCTCCCAACCGACCTTGCCGTTCACCGCAGTAACGACGTGATATTCGTCATCGAACGAGGAAGCCACGTAGTCGCGGATGTCATCATTGTCTTCTACCACCAAAAGCAGCGGCCGGTTGTCGATTTCCGCCACAGCATCTTCCGTTTTTTTATCCGTGCCTTCCGTTGCGCCTTCCATGTGAAGGGCTTCCGGATAAGTACAATCCGCCCAAAGACGGAATACGAAGACGGAGCCTCTTCCAAGCTCGCTCTCCACCCGCAACATCCCTTCATGCAAATCGGCCAATGATTTCACCAAAGCGAGCCCCAACCCCGAACCTGAAGCCTGATGTTTACCCTCAGCCTGATAATAACGTTCGAAAATATGAGGTAACGCATGCGGAGCGATTCCGTATCCGGTGTCTTCTACGATAATTTCCGCATACGGCCTTCCTCCTTCCTCTCCATACTGCAACCGCAAAGCGATATTTCCCTCTGCTGTGTATTTCATCGCATTTCCCAAAAGGTTGTTCAGAATCGTAGTCACGACCTCCGAATCGAAATACATACGGCCTTCTTCCGAAGGGACTTCTACTCGGAAATCCACCTTCGGATTACGGTTCAGTTCTTTGTAACGGAGCCCCACTTCCATTACCAACTTACCCAACCACCCTTTTGTCACTTTGAGCCGACGGTTTCGGGTTTCAACTTTACGGAAATCCAATAACCGGTTAATCAGGTCAAGCAATTGTAAGGCATTCCTATAGATTAAACCAACCTTCCGGCGATAAGGTTCTGACAACAATCCGTCACCGGTTAAGTCTTCTAACGGACCGAGTATTAAGGTTAACGGTGTACGTAACTCATGGGTGACATTCGTATAGAAACGTAAGCGCTCGTTGTTCAGTTCCTGTTCATCACGTATTCTCTTTTCTTCCGCTGCCAAAGCAATTCTGGCAGCCAGCTTGCGTTTGTAAGTACACATCCAGAAATATAAACCACACAAAAGCAACAAACCATAAAATGTATAAGCATACCAAGTCCGCCACAACGGAGGATGAATACAGAACGGTACGGCTGCCACATGGCTTTCATCCCAATCCCCATTCCTCAACCTGGCTTTTACTCGAAAAATATAAGTTCCGGGAGGTATGTTACGAAGTACCATCTGACTCTCCTCTCCGATATTGACCCAGTTGTCTTCCAACCCTTCTATCTTATAAGCATATTCTATCCGTTTGTTTTGTGCGTAATCGGGTACGGAGAAAGTGATTCGAAAAGAATTCCGGTCATAAGGAAGTTCTATATTTCCATTTTCTTCCGGTAAAATCAACCGGTCTCCTTTTCCGGTCCTGCCATCCATTGCCCTACACTCCATAATCTGTACGGGAGTTACCCGATAAGACGTATCTAACTCCTGTGGGTTAAAATGACAAATATCTTTCAATGAACCGAAATACAATGTACCGTCTACCCCGCGGCAAGCCGATCCCTCAATAAAGTTTCCCATCGGAATTCCGTCACGGTAATCATAGTTATCAAACTTTTGTTCTTTTTTGTCCCAATGCGAAATACCATTATTGGTAGAAATCCATATTTCTCCGTTTACATCTTCTTGCACAGCGCGTATGAATACATCTTCCAACCCGTGGTCATAGCCATAAAAACTGTATCTTTCCGGATAACGCGTGTCCGGAACATATCCCAATCCGGCACGCGTAGCTATCCACACTCCCCCCTGAGAATCTTCAAATAAACTATTTACCGTACCATCCGGGAAACCCGTATCTGGATTCAATTCAGCTACCACTCGGTTATTGTCATCGAACACTTTTAAGCCCCAACCATAAGTTCCTACCCAAAGCTTGCCTTGTCGGTCCCGAAGAATACCGTACACGGACTTTTCTTCCAATTTACTGTTCAACTCCGTCTCTTTGCGTACAATACCTTTTGTATAACTATACAGTCCTAATACGGTACCAATCCATATTTTTTCATCTGTATCACGAAAAAAAGTCATTACACGTACGTCACGTATACCCATCGGAACCCGCTCTGTCTTTCCCGTCCGAAGTTCCGTTCTCAAAATACCATTATCTGATAGTCCCAATAACAAAAAGCCTTGCCCGTCATCTATAATAGCTGCGACCCATCCGTAAGAACATAACATGTCACAACATATATCAAAACGTTTGGCCAAGCTATCGTTTTTATACAACAATAATTCATTTTCTCCTCCGACCCATAACTGTCCTTCTTCACCCCTATACATCCCATATACGGGCCTATCACCACAAATCTGAAAAACCGGAGGACGATGACTGATAAAATCAAGGCCGCAACTATAATTCCCAATCCAAATATTGCCGTACGAATCTTGCAACACCTTACGAATATTACTGGATGACAAGCCCTTCCCTGTAACTGCTGACAACAAGTTTTCAAAACACACCTCTTCAGGATGTTTAAAAGTAATCTGACTCAGATCCAAAATACTGATACCACCGACATCACAAGCAATCCAAAGCTTCCCGTCTGCCGTTTCACAAATATCATAAACACGATCAGCCACCAAAGATGAAATACGCCCCGGCACATGCCGAAACACAGTAAAGCGCCCGGTAGATGAATCCAATAATCCCAACCCCCATTCGGTACCAACCCAAAGATGTCCCAAACGATCCTTATATAAAGAATACACGCTATGTCCTGGCAGACTTTGCGGCACAGACGGGTCATGAAGCATGCGACGCGTGGTCTTCTTTTTCAAATCTATAATACTCATTCCTCCCCGATAATGACCGACATAAAGCAAATCTCCATCTGCAAAAGCACATAAATTCGAACGGCAGTCTAATTGAATCCCCATATCGGATAAAGAAGTAAAACGATGGGACCGAGAATCAAAATAAATAGGATCGTAGTGATGGGGCGTAATCCATATTCCCCCATCATTGGCTTTGGCGAGATGAACAATATTTTCCAGTTTCATGCCATTCCGTGCTTGGTAAGTCCGAAAACATCCGCTCTTCCCTTCCCAAGCACAAAGGCCACCGAACTTTCCGCCCATCCACAGCACATCTTCCTTTTCGTCATAGAGAAGTGTATTCAAGGCATCGCCGGCAATTTCAGAATTATGTTGCTTATAGACTGTAAAACCGTTTCCGTCAAAGCGATTTAAGCCGACTTCCGTAGCCACCCAAATGCAGCCGCGTTTGTCCTGCGCCATACTAAGCACAAAATTATTGGAAAGGCCATTCTCCACTCCTAAATGTTGTATGGCATAAGGCTGTGCTACCACAAAAACCGTACAACAAAGAACATATAGAAAACATAACAGACGAATGCTCCGTTTCATGGCATCTGAATTTTAAAATTACGCTCTAACAAAGATACGATAAATCCGACAGTACATATCCACCTCACATGCTTTTTGCATGAATACCCCCTTTTTTTGACCGATTTACCGTTGCTCGCATTCAGTCTGCCATATTTTGGCAGAAACGTCCCTCTTTTTAGACAGATTCCGCACGCACGGAACAATACAGTCTCCTTAATTTTGAAACCGGGAAAGCAGAAGGTTTATTTGCTGAAACAAACAGCAAAATCAGAGTGTCTACCTTCTCCCAAATTTAATGAACATAAAAAAACATCCTTTGCCTGAATTAAACGCACTCTGATTTAATCCCGGTAAGGAACAAACTTAATATCTAGTGAAATGAGAAACAATTTACTTGTTGCGATGGCGCTTTGCAGCGCAACGTCATCCACACTGCCTTTATGGGCATCAGAAAACTGGCCCGACCCGGCCTTGACCTTTGTTGAACCGAATTTAACTCCCGACGAAACGGGCGGTGGTGTGTATTATGTCTATCACGTGGCTACCCAAAAGTTCATGTGCGACGGCAATTGGAAAAACAACTGGGGAACTGAACTTGTCGTAGCAGACGAAGGAAAGAAAGTCACACTCAGTTGGGGACAGGATTATGAACTAAGCCGTCTGCCATAGATCCTGCTTATATGGATGCATACGGCTGGCGTATGTCTATGAAAGACGGAAAAACGAGTAAGGGGCTTCATGAGTTTTATATTCAAAGTAGCCTTGTGTTATGCGTAGACCATGACAAACAAGGCCACATCCTTTGGAAAATCATGAAACAGGACAATGGAGCCTATCGTATTAAAATAGCTGACGAGGATCCGCTTTATGGTGCGAAATCCGATTATGCCAATACTTTGGTTGGAATAGACGAAGGCGACACAGGAGTCAATCCATTAATCATCGAAGGTGTGGCAGGTATAGTCAATCCAAGTTACGACTGGAAGTTCGTAGAGCCGGATGTCTACGACATTTATCAGGCTAAGAAAAAGCTACAAGCCCAACTGGATGCGGCTGATGCTGCTAATTTCAAAGACATAGCAAACTATGCCAACCTTTATAAGAATGACAAGGCTACCGTAGAAGAGCTGGACAAAGCTACTGAAGATTTAAAAACAGACATCCTGAACTTCAAATACAATTCGGCCACAGCAACCCATCCGATAGATGTAACGGAATTGATTTCTAACCCTTCTTTTACAGATAACGATGAGGGTTGGAACAAATGGAGAGAAACAACAAACGAACAAGATAATTTTTCACGTAAAACCGGTTCCGTCCGAACTGCCTCAGACGGCACAGAGATTTCCAACTTCTTTGAACGATGGAATCCATCCTCTCCTCAAAAAGATTGGTCCATAACTCAAGATCTCTCAGAACTTCCTGATGGAAAATACCGTTTGAAAGCTTACGTATTCTGCCGAATCAATGCAGGAGATACTCAAGCTGAAGGACGTTATTTATATGCCCGTACATTAACGGGCGAATCACGCCAAAAAGCAGAAATCTCCCAAGACCAAGTCTTTACTCCATTCACATTGGACTTCTCCGTAGTGGGTGGAACAGCCACTATTGGATTCCGAGTAGAAGGAGCCAACTCTCAATGGACAGCCGTAGACAACTTTTCTTTGCAATTCTTAGGTAAAGAAGGAGCTTCTACCTTACAAGACGTCTTGAAGCAAAACATCTCGAATGCAGAAGCTAAATACGCAGAATACATGGCTGCGAATGAAACATTCAGCAAAGCAGGTCAGCAAAAATATGAAGAGACAATCAAAGTTGCCAAAGAAGCTGCCTCCAACTCCCAACTGGACGATGAAACCCTAATGGAGATTATTACTTCCCTACAACTCCGTATGGATTCTCTGGCTCTGGATATTGAAGCCTATAAGACCTTACAAGCTAAAACGGAAGAACTGGAAACCGCATACGACGAATCTCCTTATGCTGAAGTCGGCCTGCCCATTTATGAGGACTATCTGGACGAACTTTTAGATAGTTATAGTCAAAAGACATTTAATCCGAACGAGGTAGACAGCATACAACCGCGTGCCGACCGTATTATGAGAAGTGCTGTCGTAGAATCTCTAAAATCTCCGGATGGCATTCGCGATGCGACCGGTTTGTTCACGAACATGAGCTTTACTAATGGCACCAGTGGGTGGACCAAATCGGGAAGCGGCCAATTCTCAAGCAAGAGCAACCGCATCGTTGAAGTTTGGAACGCCAAGGAATCCGATTGTGAAGTCTATCAGGAGCTAACAGGATTACCGGAAGGTTCTTACAAAATTACCATGCAAGGATACTATAATCCAAGCATAGCCAACTCAAACGGATGGGAAGAGAATTGGGGAGCAGAAGGAGATACCTCTAACGATATTCTGGCTTCACTTGTCGCTAACTCAGCCTCGGTAAGACTCCAACACATCATGAATCGTCCGTTAGAGGAAAGTGAAATGTTAGGCACTGACGGATACACCCAAATCACATGGACTGAAGACGCAAAGTACAAAGACAAATGGCTGGCTTGGAGTTCTGTGGCAGCCATGGACTTATTCGAATCCGACGAAACCAATTATCTTAACACCGTAACTTGTTACGTAAGCGAAGACGGGAAGCTCCGCATCGGTGTAAAAGTGGACGGCTCCGTTATCAATTGGAGCGACTCAAGAGTCTTTTTCGACAATTTCAAGGTAGAATATCTCGGTGCAGACGATTTGAGCGGAGCTACATCGGCCGTCAATGCCTTGATACAGAACGCTACGGAATTACTGAACCGTGAGGCTCTGACAACAGTTGAGGCAAAAGAAGGTTTGCGTAAAGCCATAGAAACAGCCAATCAAGCTGTAGAGGCAGGTCTGACTTTAGAATCCTATACAGAACAAGTGGCTTCACTCAACAAGTCAATAGAAACTGCTCGGGAAGCAATGGACGCGGCCACACAATTCGATGTACTGGTTACATACCATGACAGCAAACTCACAAGAGGAGGTGACTATAGTTACGAAAAGTACATAGGAACAGATGAATTCAACGCTTTCGAAGATCTTATTGCCAATAAGATGTTACCGGCAGTGGAGAATCTGCAATCCATAGCCCAAATCAACGAGTTTACAATCGAAATTACCGCAGCTTACAACAGGATGGTAGCAGCAGTAATTGACATGACCGGTGCTTCGATTCACACAGAAGTAGATATGACGTCTGTACTCCAAACTCCAAGCTTTTCTGAAATAGATGGGGAAGGGAAGGAAATCGGCTCTATACAAGGATGGATCACAAACGGCAACCAATATGCCATGAGTGCCAACAATTATGAATTCTACAATCTGAAAGAAGCAGATATCCACCAAACGGTATACGGATTACCCAAAGGATATTACCGACTGGCCTACAACGGGCTATATCGTGCGGGTGATCTGACTCCGGCCGCCTTGTCACGCAGGGAAGGTAAAGAGCCTTTAAATGCGTCTGTGTATGTGGAAGCCGGTGAAGGCAAATGGAACGAACCGTTGGCTTCTATCTTCGACGGAATGGGTGAATATAAGTATACATCGGATGACAAGGTGTTACCGGACAGCCTGTTCCCGAACTCGAACGCATTATATCATATTGTCGTAAATCATGTCAAGAGTGCCGATTTAGCATTCCAAGACGGTTTATATGCCGGCGACTTCGCATTCTACGTAGCCGAAGACGGACAGCCCGTAACTATCGGTGTACGCAAGGATAGCCTCGTGGCTAATGACTGGACGATTTTTGATAACTTTAAGCTCGTATATTACGGCGACGGAGACAGCAACCGTCCCGAGGACTTCATATCCTCTGTAGAGGGAACTGTATCCGACGGTACGGGCACAATCGTTTATTCGACATGGTATACTATTAATGGCGTACGTGTGGCAGAACCGAAACGGCGAGGCATCTACATCCGCCAAGATATGATGAGCGACGGCACAAGGAAAACCGTCAAGGTAATGATACGTGAATGATATGTCCCGTAAACGGACTTCTCAATTATATCTGCAAAAAATGGAGTCTGGTATAAAACCAGGCTCTATTTTTTAGAAATTGGCAGAAATACCTTTCTTTTTAGACCGATTTTTCACGGTCAAGACAAGATAAATGCCTCTACCTTTGCAGAAGTGATACGTCTCTACAAAGACAGGAATACTCACAGTTCGTCATTTAAAATCGGAAATCAATAAATCACTCTTTTGGGTAATACATATATATAAAAATGAAAAAACAAATTTTAAAAACAGTTTATACATTATTATGTTGCATTTTTCTCTTTATTCCTGTGATACAAAGTAAGGAGAAACCTCTCGAACTTCAAATCAATCCCTATACCGGTGCAATCTCCGGACTGAAGATACCAGGAGACAAGCAAAACATGGAATGGTTAGTCAAAACCGATGGCTCACAATACGCATGGATAAAAGAAGACTATGGCTGGGGATTGGGATATTTCACCGTTGACAGGGACCGTAAAAGTTTGAAAAGGGAATGGTATGCTCCGACAGAAATCAGTCGTGACGGAATGGACGTAGTCTATCGTGAGGCCGATATCCGCATACAAATAAAACGTCGTTTTTCCGAAAAGGATTTGATAGAACAATATACTTTCACCAACGAAGGAAAAGAGGAAGCCTTTCTTCACGACATCGGTATCTATACCCCTTTCAACGACAACTATCCCAATGCCAAACAGTGCATCAACGAACGTACACATGCACATATCTGGGAGGGCGAGAATGCAGCTTACGTCAATGCTCTCAGAATGGGGGCTTTCGGACCGCACTTGGGAATGGCACTCACGAAAGGTTCCGTAAAAAGCTACGAAATATGGGAACGAGGACGGAAAAAAGCGAATTCACAAACTCGCGGCATTATCGCACTGAATCCTATAAATTTAGTTCTGAAACCCGGAGAAAGCTATTCTTTGCAATGGAATCTGTTTGTCCATAACGGCAATGAAGACTTTCGTCGCCAACTATTGGAGCGCGGCAGCGTAATCGCCTCTTGCCCTAAGTATATATATGAAAAAGGAGAAACCATCAAAATGGAAGTGCATAGCACGCGTCCCCTGAAAAAGTACTCAGCCCAAATGAACGGTGTACCGGTTGCTGTAACCCCTAACAAGGACTCTTACATCGTGAAGGTTCCAGCAGGACAAGCCGGCAAAGTACGGATAGATTTCTTTTATGACGATGGAAAACAAACCCATGCGGACTTGTTAATCATCGACAACGAAAAAGAATTGATACGCAAGCGAGTGGATTTCATCCGTACGCACCAGCAAATGACCGACCCGAAAGACCCTCGTTTCGGTGCCTACATGGTATATGACAACGAAGGGGACAGTATCTACCCCAACAACACCCCGAATTGCAACCCTGTAGACAGGGACGAAGGAGCCGAACGAGTAGGTATGGGAGTATTATTAGCCAAACAATACCGGCTGACCAAAGACAAGTTGCTGAAAACCTCCTTATTGAATTATGCCCATTTTTTGCGTGAGAAACTACAGACGAAGGACTATGTCACATATTCCAGTGTAGACCAAACCAATCGCAATCGGGGATACAATTATATATGGGTAGCCGACTTTTATTTCCAAATGTATCAGGCTACAGGTAACAAACTATATGCCGTACACGGCTACCAAACTTTGCAATCTATGTTCCGCCAATTCGGATACGGTTTCTATGCCATCGGAATCCCCGTACAGTTAGGACTACAATCACTAAAAAAAGCCGATATGACGAAAGAATATAAGAAACTTTTGAGTGATTTCGTGAAAACCGGCGATGTCTTTATCAAAAACGGACTGAATTATCCGGCCCATGAGGTCAATTATGAACAAAGTATTGTCGCTCCAGCCATTCAGTTTCTGGCACAACTCTATTTGGTAACGAAAGACAACAAATATTTGGATGAGGTAAAACGCCAGATGCCTGTAGTAGAAGCTTTCAACGGATTCCAACCCAGCTATCACCTGAATGAAGTAGGAATCCGGCACTGGGACGGGCATTGGTTCGGCAAACGAGAAATGTTCGGCGACACATTCCCTCATTATTGGAGTTCCATTACGGGAGCTGTATACTATTATTATGCACTCTGCACCGGAGACAAATCATACATGGAACGCGCTCAAAACGTTGTGCGAAATAATCTTTGTCTTTTCTTTGAGGACGGACGCGCCTCATGCGCTTATATGTACCCATACAAAATCAATGGAATAAAAGCACAATTCTACGATCCGTATGCCAACGACCAAGATTGGGCATTGGTATATTACTTACTGGTTAACCATGGAATTTAGATTTACCTTAAATACATAACATGTATGAATAAGTATTGGGCCAAAACACTAAAAATAATTTGTATCGTCTTGTTTCTCACAACAGGGGCAAATCTGTTTAGCAGTTGTAATGACGATTTACCGGCTGACAGCTATTATACTTTTACCGGAGAAATGATGAGCGGCTTCTTACAGACACGTGAAGACTTCAGTCTTTTCAGGCGTATTGTGGAACGTGCCGGGAAAATGGATTTTTTAGGTAGCCGAGGCGCTCGTACATTATTTCCACCTATAAACTCCGGAGTAGAAGTATTTCTGAAAGAACATGGATATGCTTCGGTAGAAGATATTCCTGCTTCATACTGCGATACCTTACTAAGAGCCTGTTTAGTTGAACGAATCATATACACCTACGATCTACCACAAACACAACAAGAGAACAACCAGCTCGACCTACCATTGATCATTCAAACTGATGGCGATACGGTAGACGCAGACCACATGACCCTGAGCATCATCAACCGGAGAGCAGCCATTATCAACAAGCTAAAAAATGATTCTGTAGAAAACGGTGTAGTACATCCGGTAGACCAAATGCTGGTTCCAAACACCAGTCTGGGAGCTACCTTATTAGATGAGAACCACAGTGAATTCACGATCTTTTATGAAGCTCTTCGACGTACAGGCCTATTGGATTCCTTGGCCCGATATCGCGATGAAGACTATGAAACATGGAAAGAGAACTACCCTAAATTCCGCCCCAATATCGTTTGCGGACATGACACAGACATTTTTACAGCCAAACGTCCCGATCACCGATATAGCGGCTTTACCCTATTGATTGTTCCCGATCAAGTCTTTTATGACAAATATGGCGACCGTTTTAATAAAAACATGACAATGGACGAAAAAATAGACGCACTTTATAAACTGGCTGAAGAAAAATATGGTGATACCCAATCGTCTTCCATATTCGGACTGAATAAGGTCGTACCCAATAATGCCGAAGGAAAAACTTATAAGCAACTCTTTTGGAATAAAAACTCACTGACTCATAGTCGTAATCCTCTTAATATGCTACTCTCTTACCACATTCTAGACCGTTTATTTGAAAGCACAGCCAAATTAGTGAATTGTTGGGGAGTATATACCAAGTATGCCAATCCCACAGAATGGATTAGTACACTACTTGACTTTTCTACCATCAAACTGGAGAAGGTCTATTCCGCAGTCGATCCGGCTGTAGAATACCCTACAGAGTACTATATCAACCATAGCGTAGCCAGTATTTACAACTCCGGACAACGCGTACGAGGTGCACATCTGACCACACCTAATAACGACAACTTTTCTTTGAATGTATCTTATTTCTACATTGACGATATTGTTGCATACGATGAAGCCATGCGTTCTAATGTCATGAATACTCGAATACGAATAGACTTTTATACAGTATGGCCGGAACTGACAAATAACAAAATACGACTATGCGGTAATCCGACACAACCGTACGGTTCTTACGACAACACAGAAAATGGCACCGAAGGTGGAGGATACAATTATTATCTTCCGACAAATTACATAAAAAACCTCAAAATAAACGAGAATGCCATATTTTTTGCTCAACGTCCCAAGATAGGCATGACATCCGCATTTGATGATTGTGTCAGCATCCTTGGTACGTATGACCTTACGTTTCGTCTTCCGAATGTACCTCCGGGCAGTTATGAATTACGTTTAGGATATGGAGCTATGGATGATCGCGGCATTGTACAAATGTACGTAGACAACATGCCTCAGGGACTTCCTTTAGACATGCGTGTCAATGGAGAAGACCCTATAATCGGAGGACTTTATAACGGGTGGAATGGATGGAGAAATTCAGAAGAAAACTCTAATGGGATATATACATCTGAGGAACTGGAGGAAAATGCTCGAACGATGAAAAACAATGGTTATTATAGTGGCCCTAAAAGTTTGTATTCCGGTAATGACGGAACAGACGCCCCCCGATATAGTGCAAGTAAATGTACTATTCTTTATAATCTGCGAGCCACACTACGTCGTAAGATTTGTAATGTACAGATACAAGCAAATACATACCACACTATGCGCATACGTTCGGTATTCACCCCTACCGGAAGAGGAGTTTTCCATCTCGACTATATAGAATTGGTCCCTATAGAGATATGTGGACCCGGAGGACTTGGTGAGGACCAATATTAGCAATCTGCAATTCCCCTGAAAAAGGCTCAATAAACTTTTCAGGGGAATACTCACTCCTCATAATTATCACATTCTTAAAAAAAATCATATATGCAATTGAAACTTGTCTACTCACTTATTATATTGTTGCTTTTTTCTGCTTTTACCCCAACCCAACAAAATCCAACCGTCTTTATGATCGGGGATTCCACCATGGCAGACAGAAATACAAATAACGAAAACCAAGAACGTGGATGGGGACAAATGCTACCTTGTTTCTTGACCGATGGAATCAAAGTAGAAAACCATGCTGCATGCGGACGTAGTACGTTAAGTTTCATTCGTGAAGGCCGCTGGCAAACAGTGCTCAATAAACTTAAACAAGGAGATTACGTTATCATACAGTTCGGACACAATGATGAAAAAAATGACATAACACTCCATACTGTTCCCGGTAGTTCGTTTGACGAGAATTTAAGAAAGTTTGTACGCGAAGCACGAGAAAAAGGAGCCAATCCCATCTTGCTTAACTCCATCGTGAGGCGAAATTACCCCCCAACCCCAGACAGTCCACACCAATATGTGTATGAAGAAGAGGGGGACAGTCTCGTGGACACACACGGAGAATACATTCATTCCCCACGGAATGTGGCACATGAAATGCACGTTCCTTTTATAGACATGGCCAAATTGACATACGATTTGGTAACTGCTATGGGGCCAGAAAAATCGAAAGAACTATTTCTCTGGATTCCTGCCGGAAAATACTCCTGCTATCCTCAAGGAAAAACAGACAACACCCACCTTAGTATATATGGAAGTAAACTCGTCGCAAAAATAGCAGCAGAAGCTTTGGCAAAGACTGTACCTGAATTAGCTAAATATCTCCGTCCCTGTACCGACAATATACCCTCTCTCTATCCAGAACAACATTTTTAACTCACAAACATACCATTAAGTTTTATGAAATCTATCTATTTATTACTATTCCTTTCTGTCCTATTGACCGGAACAACATGTTTAGGTCAAAACAAAAACACCGTCATAGTTAACGGTATCCCCTGGTTTGATGACCGTGGAAATATCGTCAATGCTCACGGAGCCTGCATTGTGGAAGACAATGGACGTTATTATTTATTCGGAGAATGGAAATCAGACAAAAGTAACGCCTTCCCAGGATTTTCATGCTATTCATCGGATGATTTAGTCAATTGGAAATTCGAGAATGTAGTACTGCAAGTGCAACCGAATGGAATCCTCGGTCCCAATCGAGTAGGAGAACGAGTCAAAGTTATGAAATGCCCTAAGACTGGAGAATATGTTATGTTCATGCATGCCGACAATATGGAATATAAAGATCCCTACATCGGATATGCCACTTGCAAAACCATCAATGGAAACTACCAATTGCATGGTCCGTTACTCTATCAAGGAAAACCCATCAAACGTTGGGATATGGGTACGTTCCAAGATACCGACGGAAAAGGCTACCTGCTAATCCACCATGGTCCCATCTATCGTCTGAGCGACGATTACCACTCGGTGGAAGCCGAAGTGGCCTATGTCAAAAATTCGGGGGAGTCACCGGCTATGTTTAAAAAAAACGGACTATACTACATGCTTTATTCCAACTTGACCAGTTGGGAAAAAAACGATAATTTTTATTTCACAGCTCCGCGAATAGAAGGCCCTTGGACCCAACAGGGAATTTTCTGCCCCAAAGGTACGCTGACCTATAATTCACAAAGCACTTTCGTATTTCCCCTAAAACGTGGGAACGATACCATCCCGATGTTCATGGGCGACCGTTGGTCATATCCCCACCAAGCATCTGCTGCCACCTATATGTGGATGCCTCTGCAAGTGGAAGGGACGAAAATATCCATTCCTGAATATTGGCAGGCTTGGGACATACAAACCTTACGACCTGTAGATATCTTAAAAGAAGGAAAAATACTTTCTTCTGAGAAAATCACGCTTCCGACTGATTGGAAAAGAAAAAACGGCCAGATCATCTCCGACCGACGGGGAAGTAAAATGGAATTTAAATTCAAAGGTACTCATGCAGCACTCGTCGGAGAGGCCAATCCCCACAGCGGATATGCCAAAATAAGCATAGTAAACCATAAAAAGGATACGGTATACTCATCCTTGGTGGATTTTTACAGCCAATATCCTGAAACAGCCGTACGTATCATCACCCCCCGTATGCCAAAAGACCGATACACCCTCTGTGTGGAAGTAACCGGTATCAGTCCGGTATGGACAGACAAAACCAAAAGAATCTACGGGAGTAAAGGAAGCTTAGTATGTATAAATCAACTTTGTATCTTTGAAAAATAAAGTTCTAAACCCAACATTCAAAAACATCATGAAAAAGTTATTCCTTATCATATTACTCATCATAACAGGGAAAATAAGTCATGCACAGTTTTATCTACAACCAAGGCAAACTTTAAACGTCGCCATTACCTCAACAGAAGAACCGGTTGTCCAAACGGCACTCCAGATTTTCAGCCGTGATTATCAAGCCGTATTTTCAGGTAGAGTTTTGACAGACAGCCTGAAAGGGAACATTATAGTCGGCACGATAGGTAAAAGTAGACTACTCGAAAACATCCTGGTAGACAATGCGACATTATATGAAAAGAAGCAAGGTTTCATGCTCAAAGTCCTGAAAGACGGGCGTCTGTTAGTGGTAGGAAACGACAGTCACGGTACAGCATACGGCTTGATGGAACTATCCCGACTCATCGGAGTTTCCCCCTGGGAATGGTGGGCCGACGCAACACCTGAAAAGAAAACCTCATTCCGGCTCCCTACTGATTATACTGATATTCAGTTTCCATCTGTAGAATATCGCGGTATCTTTATCAACGATGAAGACTGGGGATTGATGCCATGGAGTAGTCTCACTCACGAACCATGGTACAAACCCGGACGTATCGGTCCTCGCACACACGAACGAATTTTTGAGTTGCTGCTCCGTTTGCGAGCTAACACTTATTGGCCTGCCATGCACGAATGCACAGAGCCTTTTTTCATGACCCAAGGCAACCGTGAAGTCGCTCGAAAATACGGTATTTATATCGGTTCTTCCCATTGCGAACCCATGGCATGCAGTACACCTGTAGAGTGGAAACGACGGGGTAAAGGAGATTATGATTATGTACACAACAGCAAAGAAGTACTCCATTTTTGGGAACAACGTGTAAAAGAAACAGCCAATCAGGAAATCTTCTACACGATAGGTATGCGTGGTGTACATGACGGACAAATGCAAGGTGCCAAAACGGTAGAAGAACAGAAAAATGTAACAGAACATGTTTTGAAAGACCAACGTGAACTACTGCGGAAATACGTCAATTCGGATATAACGGCTGTACCCCAAGTGTTCATCCCCTACAAAGAAGTTTTGGACATTTACCATGCCGGACTGCAAGTACCGGAAGATGTTACCCTAATGTGGTGTGATGACAACTATGGCTACATTCGACATTTTCCCACTTCGGAAGAACGTGCACGCAAAGGCGGAAACGGCATTTACTATCACATATCCTATTGGGGACGACCACACGATTATTTGTGGCTGGGAACATTCAGTCCAGCCCTGCTTTACCAACAAATGAAAGAAGCCTATGAACGGGGCATCCAGAAAATATGGATATTAAACGTTGGCGATATCAAACCAGCGGAGTACCAGACAGAACTCTTCATGGACATGGCATGGAACATCGGCAAGGTGGAAAAGGAAGGTATTTCCAATCATCTTTGTCATTTCCTACAACGTGAGTTTGGAGAAGAAATTGGAAGAGAACTTTTACCCATAATGCAAGAACATTACCGTTTGGCTTATATCCGTAAACCAGAGTTCATGGGACATACGCGAGAAGAAGAATATCACACCAACCGATACCGTATCGTCACGGATATGCCATGGAGCCGTACATTTATCCAAAAACGACTGGAAGACTATCACAATATCTCAGACCGTGTAGAGAAACTGACCCAACAGATTCCAGAAAATCGAAAAGACACTTATTTCCAATTAGTTAAATACCCAGTACAGGCAGCCACAGAAATGAATAAAAAGATGCTTTATGCCCAGTTCGCCCGCCACGGCGAAATGGACTGGAGTCGAAGCGAGGCTGCCTATGACAGCATCGTGACATTGACACGCATTTACAACACCGGTTATTTCAACAATAGCAAATGGAGCCGTATAATGGATCATCAGCCTCGTCGGCTTCCGGTATTTGAACCCGTAAAACATTCCTCCGTTCTGGAGCCTATTTTGGAAGAATGTTCCCCTTTATACCACTGGAATACTATGGATGCAGACAAAGGGACTCCTATTGCTTGCGAAAACTTGGGTTATGAAGGTAGGGCCGCAGCTATTGGAAAAGGTACCGGACTGGAATTCCGTTTCGGCTCATGCCCTACGGACAGCATAGAAATAGAAGTCCGGCTTTTACCCAATCATCCGGTTACTGACGATGGTCGGTTACGTTTTTCCGTTGCTTTGGACAACTGTGCTCCACAAGTGGTTTCTTATCATACCAAAGGGCGTAGCGAGGAATGGAAAGAAAATGTATTGGGCAATCAGGCTATCAAAAAGATAGTGCTACCTATATCCTCTAAAAAGAAGCATAAAATCAACATCCAAGCATTAGATGAAGGAGTGATTTTAGACCAAATCTTACTGTATTCCATATCTAACTTATAAAATCTACCAAAGACTTAAAGAAAGGAGGAGCTAAAGCCGTATACCGGCTCCAGCTCCTCCCCTCTTTTTATCTTAAAACAAAACCTATTTCTATACTCAACAGTCACTATCTCCAATGAATACTTTAGCTACATCCACCCTGCCATCTTCATAGAGGGTTCTTACTACAAACATACCCCGATGAACAGGAATAGGAACTTCTGTCCCAGATAAAGTAAAATATTGCCTCCGTACGATACCCTCCGCCTCACTTGGAACCTCCTTAACTCCTACAGAAGACGTACGCACTCTTAACTTAAAATCCACCTTTGCGCTTTGATTATAATAATCTGTAAAAATGAAAGAGTACCAACCTGCATCTTCTGCTTTCAAAGAAGATATATTGTATTCATTCGTATGTAACATTTGTCCTTTAGGACCATAAAAAGCCCAAGTTCCTTTAGTCTCCTCCGTACGAGCCATGAACTTGACCGTACTATTCTCCCTTAAATTAGGATTTTTCGAAGAAGAGACCATCGTACCATATTGCCAACTACCTGTAACCTTCACCGGTGTATAAGAAGGAGCGGAAGACAGCACGTCCAACTCGGCCAATGAAGCATAAGTACCTTCTGTAGCCACCAAACGGAAATAACGGGCTACAATGGGTTCAAAATATACCTCTGTCCAATAGGGTAACCAGGTTCCTCCTGAAACAGCTTTCCACTCTATACCATCTGAGCTTACCAAAAACAAATACTTACGAATCAGTCCGTTCGATGAGTTGTCATTTCGCGGCGTACACAGGAAACCAGCGATTTCCTGTTCATTTCCCATGTCTATCTCTAAAAAATGAGGAGCTTCAGACCCCCCTCCACTATAACGGGTATGCCATTTCGTGTCCGTTCTACCATCTATAGCATTAGAAGACGCACCGTTTTCCGAACTTGTTTCTTCACTGCTGCAAGCACGTACTTTCCAACCCTCTTTAGACACTAAATGCGTCATACCAGTTGTACGACACTGCCCTGTAGGTAAGTTCATATCAAACCGTGGTACATAATTGAATGTTATGGTATTGTTTTTAAATGATATAGGAAACAAAATCGTTTTGGACTCAGCCAAACCGGGATCTTGCCATCGGTCACCGACATATACATAAGATGTACCTTCGGAACCTTTTATCGTTAAAATGGAAGCGGCCTGAGTATCATAAGCCACAGAATTTCCTATGTTGGTACGAGAAGACCAACCGGATGTCGACCAAGAAAACGAAGCTTGATTGGGATCCCATCCGGAACAAGCCGAAAACATCATAAAATAAGTGTCACCCTCACGTACGATAGCCGGAGCCTCACGGCTTTGCCATTTAAACAACTCGGTATATTCCACCGCACTCAAATAATCATCCGACAAACGGAAAAGCCCCAAATGCTGATTTTCTTCTATGGTAGATATGAAATAAGCTGTACCATCGTCGTCTACAAACACATTGCAATCACGCGATTTAACGCCCAATGGACGACCGGCCCAATGGAACTTATAATCCCCGTTCACCGAATCGCAATAAAAAACAGCGGCTTCGGAAGCCCCGTAATTACCTTGCTCCCAATGGCACCACACAACATATTTGCCTGTTTTCCGGCAATACATAAGTTTGGGACGCTCTATAAAACGACCATTCCCCAAAGAAGGATGCGTACTCCCGTTCCGAATGATTTTACGTTCAAACTTCCAATTTACAAAATCTTTTGTAGAATACATATTTACATCCGGATTCCACGTATTGTTCCGGTCTTCTCCTATCATATACCACGTATCTCCTACCTGAAGGAAACCGGCTCCATGGGCTTGTACGACTTCCCCCCTATCATCTTTCCACAATGCGCCGTTACGCAAAGTCATCCAATTGGAGGGGCGACTATCAAGATAAACTTGAGTGGCCTTCTCCAAACGAGTCACAGCCCCCATCAAGTCTTTTCCCTCAGGTACATCAAGCATAGGAGACACCTGGTCTATAGCCTCCCCGAAAACTGTTTTTCCGGGAAAGTCTGTCTCGGAATACAATTTACGCGCATTCAGAAAGGCTCGTTCAAACGCTCCATATTCTACAGTCAACCGCCGGTATTCCATAATGGCCTGTTCCAAGTCCAAAATAGCCGTCAACAGACTTTCTATATCCCCTTCTACATTTTCAGCATTATGAACAGCCTGTTCCAATTGAGACCGATTATGACAGTCCTTTTCCGACATTGCGGCTGAAGCTAACGCTAATTTCTCCGTCAAATCCTTACGATAGGCATCCACCTCTTCTCTACCATGATAATACAATCTGAAATTATCACATGCAACCCAATTGGCATCTGTGGAAGAGACCTTCATCCCCAAATCCAGACGACCGTCTGTGACTATCACATTGATTCGATATTCACCACCGGCACCTACTTGTACCTCGTTCAATCCTGCAAAAAAACTAACCCCCTTCGTGATCTCAGGGTTCCCCGATTGGTTCACGGCATGGGCATACACCTTCACCGTATAACTCCCTTGCGGCAATCCTGTAACGGTTTGGGATAATTTTACATCAGGCAAAGTCCAACTACTCGACACCCATTTCTCGGCGTAAACCGTTCCGTCTTTATTCCACCCTTCGTCTGAAGGAGAATTATTGGTTTGTTTCTGAAACCCGATGGCTTCCCATCCATTCAATCCTTCTTCAAAACTCGGATTCTTGATACTTGCCGTCATCTCAGTCGGCTCATTAACCTCCGCACCCATAACAGGTAGGAACAGCCCAAAAAAACATCCATACAAAAAGAATCTCTTCATAATATATTAAGTTAATGTAAGTATTCACGTGTTTTCTACTTCGCAAAGTTAACACTTCAAACAAAAACAAAACGTGCCAATTCGTGCAAAAAAGAAGGATGAATCGTGCAAAAAGGAACAAAAGGCATATCCGTCCACTAAAGAGACTACACGAAAACAGAAAAAATGCAAAAATCTTTGTGATTCAGAATTTAAAGCTTAACTTTGCATCGAATCATTAAAGGAAAAGGCAAAAGGGTTCCGGCTGATTAAAGCCGGAATTCTTTTGTTTTTATCTTTTCAAGTAAAAACGCATAAATATAATTAGGAGGAATAATTATGGCTTATATGTCACAAGAGGGCTACGACAAACTGGTGGCCCAACTCAAAGAAATGGAAACCATAGAACGTCCGGCAGCCTCGGCAGCCATCGCAGAGGCGCGTGACAAAGGTGATCTGAGCGAAAACTCGGAATATGATGCAGCCAAAGAGCACCAGGCGATGCTGGAAATGAAAATCAACCAGTTGAAGGCTGTTATCGGCGATGCCAAAATCATCGACACTTCGAAACTGAAAGCCGACACGGTACAGATTCTGTCCAAAGTGGAGATGAGAAATGTAAAAAACAACATGAAGATGGCGTACACCATCGTTTCTGAAACGGAAGCTAACCTGAAAGAAGGTAAAATCTCGGTGCAGACTCCCATTGCACAGGGGTTGTTGGGTAAAAAGGTTGGCGATGTGGCAGAAATCAAAATCCCGCACGGCACCGTACAACTGGAAATCACGAACATCTCATTTGAATAATCGCCATGGCTACCATCTTCAGTAAAATCGTAGCCGGAGAGATTCCGAGCTATAAATGTGCGGAGAACGACCGTTTCTATGCTTTCCTCGACATCAATCCGTTAGTGAAAGGTCATACCTTGGTCATTCCCAAACGCGAAGTGGATTACATCTTCGACCTGTCAGACGAAGAAATCGGTGCGATGCAAGTTTTTGCCAAGCACGTAGCAGCAGGTATCAAAAAGGCTTTTCCTTGCATCAAAGTAGGACAGGCCGTTTTAGGACTGGAAGTACCCCATGCGCACATCCACTTGATTCCCATGCAGAACGAGAAGGACATGCTTTTCAGCAACCCTAAACTGACGTTCACGGATGAGGAATTCAAGGCTATTGCCAAAGCTATTTCGGATAACTGCACGGCAGACATTCGATAACACAAAACACACGACAAAATAAAGGCGCGGCTTTCCGAAGAAACCGCGCTTTTATTATACCTTATATAATAAGAAGACTAAATAAACTCTTCTCCTAACTTCATCTGGGCATCTGTCATCATCCGCCTTAATGCCGCACTGTCATCCTTGGGACAGATCATCAGCACATCGCCTTTTTCTGCCACGACAAAGCCTTTCAACCCGTCGATTACCGCTATCCTTCCCTTAGGCAAACAAATGACATTCCCCTCACTGTTATACAGCAAGGCTTCGGTATTGAGCAATACATTATCCTGCCGGTCGTGCTGCGTATCGTTGTGGAGAGAGCACCATGAACCCAAATCCGCCCATCCGAAGTCGCACACCTGCACATAGACATTCTCGCTCTTTTCCAGGATACTATAATCCAACGACAAGTTCGGCAAGGTATCGAAATGAGCCGGCACCCGGCAGAAGTCATCTTCGTCGATGGCATCGATAGCCTCCGTCAGGCTGTCCCTATAGTCCGGCACCAAGTCATGAATCGCCTTCATCATGGTACGCACATTGTACAGATATAACCCCGTATTCCAGTAAAACTCCCCGCTTTCCATGAATACACGGGCAAAATCCAACGCAGGCTTCTCCGTAAAGGACTTCACACGGGCAAACGCCCCCTCCTCCATATTCTCATGGGCTTGGATATACCCGTACCCGGTATCGGGACGGGTCGGCTTTACCCCCATGGTCAGCAGACAGTCCGAATGCCCCACGAAGTCCAATCCTTTCAGCACGTCATTATCGAAGTTATTCTCCTCCAGAATCAACTGGTCGGCGGGAGAGACTATCACATTACCGTGCGGACAAAGGTGGCTGATACATGTCGTAGCCCACGCTACGCTGGGCAGCGTGTTCCGCCGGATAGGTTCTTTCAATATTCTGTCTTGTGCCACCTCCGGCAACTGTTCTCTCACCAAATCCGCATAATGCTCGTTGGTCACGATAAAAATATGCTTGGCATCGATAATCTTGCGAAAACGGTCATAGGTCTGTTGCAATAAAGTACGCCCCGTTCCGAACCAGTCGAGAAACTGTTTAGGCAACTCTTTACGACTTACAGGCCACAAACGACTGCCGATGCCGCCGGCCAATATCACACAATAATTCACGTCTTTTACTTCCATAATTCAAAGGCTGGTATAAACTGTCGCTAAGTTAACCCTTTTCACGAACAAACTCGAAAAAGGAATTTTAAAATCACTTAAATACACAGTTTATTCCACAAACTTAACCTTCTCCGCGTCTCTCGGTTTGGCAGCGGGAGACTCGTCAGGATAACCCACGGCAATGGCATACAGCAGAACATAATCTTCCGGGAGTTGCAAACGTTCCAGATAAGAGGCAGCCTCCTGATTACCTGTCATGAAAGCAATCGGACCGCCAAGACAACAAGTGCCGAGCCCCAAAGACTGTGCCGCCAACACCATGTTTTCACCTAAAAGCCCGCAGTCCAACTGGCCGCTTCCGTCCTTCGGGGATGCGATGAATATTACGGCCGGAGCATTTCGGAACATATTCTTGAAACCGGGCTCTTCGGCCGCCTTCGGATTGGCTTTTTTGAAAACCTCCGTGATTCCATTGATATAATCGGCATTGTCCACCACACGCACCTGCCAAGGCTGACGGTTCATCCCGCTGGGCGCATTGATACCGCAATTCACAATGGTCTCCAGTTTCTCGCGTTCCACCGGTTGGTCTTTGTACTTACGAATACTGCGCCGTGACATTATGGCTTCGACCACCGCATTCCCTTGCTCTGCATCCACACTATCGGACATGACCGTCTCTGTCTTTCCACCCGAAGATGTACAAGAACCCAACAGGGTCAGCCCCAACCCGAATGTGCCGCACAAGCACATACCGAAAGCAAAATTCTTCAATGTATTCATACGCTTCTTCTTTTGATAAATAATAAATAAGTAGTCTTCGCAAAACTAATAAAAAACGCCTTCAAAGCCAACTTTTTCCTCATAATCTTCCGGTAAGAAGCCATAAATACTTTCAGCTATAAACTTTTATCCCCTCTTTGCTTGTTATTCTTGCAGATTCATCGTACTTTTACCCCATCAACCTGATTTCAAATTCAAAACAGATGAAGAACAGACTTTACACTTATCTGGCCGGTTGGATATTCTTGTGGTTACCGACCCTGCTTTTGGCACAAGCCATCGACGGTCCTACAGCACTTTTCCTCATGCACTCCAGTGGAAACCATGTGGCCAAAGACGCCCAAGGAGGGGCGGTATTGGAAGCCGCCGATGCCCCGTCGCCCCAAAAACTTACATTCATCCCTGACGGCAACGGATATTATGCCTTGCAATCGGCCGACGGGCAAGGTTATCTGTCACTGACCGGACAATGGAACACGTCCTTCACAACCGACCCCTCATCGGCAAAAGCCTTGTATGCCATAGAGAACTCCGGAGAGTTCTTCGTCAAGCTACGCTGCAAATACAACAACAAATATTTAGGAACGGACGGGACGACAGCGTCGTCAGCCGTGTATTCGGACAAAGACGGGACGGACACCCGGCATCTGTGGTATCTTACGACCGACGTGCATCAGGCTCCGCCTGCCGACACCTCGGTCTACGTCATCAACCCGGCCGCCACCCGTCAACAGTTCGAGGGATGGGGCATCTCGCTCTGTTGGTGGGCCAACATGTGCGGGAAGTGGAGCGACGAGAAGATAGACGAACTTGTGGATTGGCTGGTCAGCCCGGACGGACTGGACTACCGTATTTTCCGCTATAACATCGGCGGAGGAGACGACCCGCAAAACCGGAACTGCACGCCGCACCACATGGGAAGCGGAAAAGGCCTGCGTGCGGAAATGGAAGGCTTCAAAGACAGTCCGGACGGTGAATACATTTGGAGCCGTGATGCCGCACAACGGAAAATCATGCTGAAAATCAAAGAAAAGCGTCCGGATGCCATATTCGAGGCCTTCAGCAATTCCTGCCCCTACTACATGACTTACAGCGGATGTTGTGCAGGCCATACCGATGCGTCTGCCGACAACTTGAAACCGGAATACTATGAAGCATTCGCCCATTATCTGGTAGACGTGTGCCGACATTATAAAGAGGAATACGGCATAGAGTTCCGTACGCTTTCGCCTTTCAACGAACCGATGACGAGTTATTGGGGAGCCAACGGAGGACAAGAGGGATGCCATTTCGATATTGCCTCACAAGTGGCTTTCCTCAAAGTGTTGCACCCTATCCTGGAAGCCTCCGGCCTGAACACCGTCATCTCGGCCTCGGAAGAAACCGATGCCGCACAGTCGGTCAGGGACTTTGAAGGCTACCAAGCCGCCGGAGTGCTGCCCCTCGTCGGACAATGGAACACGCACACCTACTCGGCCACCACGCAGGCACGCAGCCAAATCAGCGCGCTCTGCAAGGAACAGGGCATCCGTCTATGGATGAGCGAAGTAGGCAGCGGCGGAAGCGGTATTGCCGGAAACCTGAACCTGGCACAGAAACTGATGGACGACATACGCTACATTATGCCTGTGGCGTGGGTGGACTGGCAATACGTGGAGGAGGGCAACGACCAATGGTGCCTGGTGCAAGGCGACTTCACGAAACAGACTTACCACAAGGTGAAGAACTATTCCATCCGCCAACACTTCAGCAAATTCATCCGTCCGGGCTACACATTCCTCACGTCGTTGAACGGACAGACACTGGCAGCCCGCAGCCCGGAAGGCGACAGCCTCATCATAGTGGCCATCAATCCGAACGCCTTGCCCGTCGTGCATCGTGCCGATTTAAGTTTTTACGAATCCATAAGCAGCGAACTGACGGCACTCCGCAGCTCGGAGACCGAGGATTTGTCCCCAACGGCCGATTACACACTCAAAGACCGCATACTGACCTACAAGCTCCCGGCTTACAGCATCGTCACGTTCGTCATCCCCGTGGAAGAAAGCGCGGATGCCGACAATGCCATACGCCCCGGACTTCCTTACTGGATATGCCCCCGTAACGCAGCCGACCAAGCCCTGCAGGCATCCGGCGGCAAGGTGACTCTGCAACCTCTGTCATACGCTCCGGAACAAACTTGGAAACTGCAACCGGACGGAAACGGATATACCTTTACCAACGGCAACGGTGATATCCTGACCGAACACTCACCGGACTATGCGTTAGGATATGAACCTTCTCCTCAAGGCGGACAAACCTTTACCCTCACTCCCATCGACCGGCTCTTCTATAAAATCATGACAGAAGACGGGTCGAAGGCTTTCGACTTGGAAGGAGAACATCATACGGCCGGCACAACAGTCGGTCTGTGGGAATACGGTTCCGCTCCGACTGCCTGCCACCGTCAATGGTTCTTTATGCGCCAACCGGACAGCGGAAGCCCGGATGCCGTTCCGGGAATTTCCTTTCCCGATGATACATCCCGGCCCCTTTTCCATCTCACTTGCGAATCGGGAAACATACTCCGGGTAGACAAACTTTCGGATACCCCTTGCAGGCTCGCCATCTATGCCCCTTCAGGAGGCTACATTTACCAGACCTTACTTCAGGACGAGACCTTACGGGTTCCACTCCATCCGGGCATCTACATCGTCAGTGGCATAAGCCGCTCTGCCCGCTTCCATCAAACGATTTTCATAAAATAATGCCGGAATAAGAAAAAAATCCGGCTAAAGTTTTGCAAATATAAAAAAAACGCCTACCTTTGCACTCGCAATCGAGAGAGATGCGCCCAGATGGCGGAATAGGTAGACGCGCTGGTCTCAAACACCAGTGGGGCAACCCATCCCGGTTCGATCCCGGGTCTGGGTACAAAGAAAAAGTCAAACGATTTTTATTATCGTTTGACTTTTTTCGTTTTTCAGGAGAATCTCCCAAAAACATCCCGTTTTCATTTTGCCGGAATGCAAAAACTACGTACTTTTGAACCGGAAACCCTCAAAAGGCATTCAAAACAACTCAAATATAATCATACCATTTATAAGAAAAGCATTTATCTTCCCGGCACTTATCGCTGCCGGACTGGCTGCGCAAAGCTGCCAACAAAAGAATCAGGAAAAAAACATGGAGGAAGAGGTCACGGCCGACACTACGGCGATTTCCGCCAAAGTAGCTTCCTGCAACGTCCGCATGGATGGCATCACTTTCACGGGTGCACTCAACGGGGCAGACACTTGCGTCACCGTGAAAGACGGACGTGCAATAGAATTCCGTTGTACGGAGAAACTCGACTTCTTTTGCGACCCCAACGGCGGACAGTTGAGCAACACCATCCTGCCTATCCTGCTCACGGAAGTGGACAACACCCAACCTTTCACGCTCACGGCCAAAGTGACGCCGGGATTCACCACGGAGGGGACGTACAACGCGGCCGATCTTTTCGTGTATGCCAACGACACGTTGTGGCAGAAGTTCGCTTTTGAACAGGACGAACGCGGAAACCACCGTATCGTCACGGTGCGTACCCAGGGGACTTCCGATGACAACAACCATGAACGGCTCACCGTACCTTCCGTCTATCTGAAGATTTCGTCGGACACGCGCACAATAGCCAGTTATTACTCCCTCGACCAAAAAGAATGGCAGATGGTGCGGCTCTATAAAAACTACTATCCCAGCAAGATATGGGTAGGCATCGCCAGCCAGTGCCCCCAGAAGGGCGAGTGTACAAGCCTCTTCGAGGAAGTCTCGCTGCAACAGACTGCCGTGAGCGACTTCCGTATGGGAGAATGACGGGAGAGCCGTTTTCATTCTGTCACCGTTCGCCGTGACCGACATGGCAAAAAGTCAGCCTAAACGGCTTCTTACGGAATCTTCCCAAAGCGGAAACGGACAGGATAGGAACGCATGGCTGCATAAATATTCACTTCAAACGGCATATATGCGGAAAAATATCGCATATATGCCGTTTTTTCTCATGAGAATAAAAAATCATTCGGCTGAAAGAAAAAAATCATTCTCAGCAGATTGAAAAAATGAAATGACGAAAAACGGGAAAAAACCTCTCCCAATCCGTTTTCCAAACACCACAAAACGTACTTTTTCCTCTATTTGAACCTCTCCGGCTTGTCTAAACGTACTGTCAAAAAGTAAGGCTAAACCCACCGACGCCGACAGGCCGTCCCGAACCATACGGACCATTCCGGGCATGCCGTTCTTTTATGACAGTCCAACGCCTTTTCAGCTATCTTCGTGCATGCCCGCCGAAGCCCGAGATTGC
>OHPH01000285.1_pt1 | contig 28045 bp, 17 predicted proteins | sample 1577681 | NCBI WGS metagenome assembly OHPH01 (sample SAMEA3879603, study PRJEB24766) | human gut metagenome | biome: human-associated habitat; feature: feces | place: USA | collected 1985/1987 | reverse complement strand
GTTCCTTTCGTGCGGTTATATATCATACCGGTATCAAAATTGACTTCTACCGTATCGCCTGCTTCAATATTTTTGACTGCTTCCGGGCATTCAATGATCGGAAGTCCGATATTGATGGCATTCCTATAGAAGATTCTGGCAAATGTCTCTGCGATTACGCAGCTTATTCCTGAAGCCTTGATGGCTATAGGTGCATGCTCTCTTGAAGATCCACAGCCGAAGTTCTTTCTTGCCACCATGATATCGCCCGGCTTTACGCGCTTTACGAAATCCTTATCTATATCTTCCATACAGCTCTTTGCGAGCTCTGCAGGGTCTGATGAATTCAGGTATCTTGCAGGGATGATTACATCTGTATCTACGTTGTCACCGTATTTGTGTACTGTTCCATGTGCTTTCATAGTCTATCTCCTTTATCTCTTTTATAATCCAAGTTCGTCAGGACTGCTGATCTTACCTGTGATAGCTGAAGCTGCTGCAACAGCAGGACTGGCAAGATACACCTCTGAGTCTACGTGACCCATACGTCCTACGAAGTTACGGTTGGTTGTTGATACAGCTCTCTCTCCCGCTGCCATGACACCCATATGTCCTCCAAGACATGGGCCGCATGTAGGAGTTGAAACCACTGCTCCAGCCTTGACAAATATAGTCATAAGACCTTCCTCAATACACTGAAGGTAGATATCCTGTGTTCCAGGGATGACGATAACTCTGACACCGTCAGCAACCTTTCTTCCCTTGATGATATCTGCTGCAATTCTCATATCTGAGATACGTCCATTTGTACATGAACCGATGACTACCTGATCGATCTTAATGTCACCGACCTCATCGATAGTCTTTGTATTCTCTGGGAGATGAGGGAAAGCAACTGTTGGCTTAAGCTGTGACAGGTCGATGGTGTACTCTGCATCGTATACAGCATCCTCGTCTGCCTCATACTTTGTATATGACTTTGTGCTGTGCTCCTTCATGTACTCCTCTGTAAGCTCATCGACAGGGAAGATACCATTCTTAGCACCTGCCTCGATGGCCATGTTCGCAATTGTAAATCTATCGTCCATTGTGAGGTTCTTGATTCCCTCTCCAACAAACTCCATAGACTTATAAAGCGCACCGTCAACACCGATCATACCGATGATGTGAAGGATGACGTCCTTACCACTGATCCACTTTGCCTTCTCTCCAACGATGTTGAACTTGATGGCTGATGGAACCTTGAACCAGGCCTTGCCTGTCACCATTCCTGCTGCCATATCTGTACTTCCGACACCTGTTGAGAATGCACCGAGTGCTCCGTATGTACATGTATGTGAGTCTGCTCCGATACATGTCTCACCAGCCACGATAAGTCCTTTCTCCGGAAGGAGCGCATGCTCGATACCCATTGCTCCGACATCGAAATAGTTCTCGATCTCATTTGCCGCTGAGAACTGTCTTACACACTTACAGTGCTCTGCACTCTTGATATCCTTGTTAGGTGTGAAGTGATCCATGACAAGTGCTATCTTCTTCTTGTCAAATACTTCCTTCTTGTTGAACTTCTCCATCTCGTGAATTGCGACCGGAGTTGTTACGTCATTTCCTAATACTAAATCCAAATCTGCCTCGATAAGCTGTCCTGCTTCAACTGATGGCAGTCCTGCATGAGCAGCTAAAATCTTCTGAGTCATGGTCATACCCATATTTATAGTCCTCCTATCATTTGTTTCTAAATACAAATTCTTACTCTTGATAATATCACTCATCTAGGTATAATTACAATATATAAAAAGAATAGTTATTATAACCTGGGGGAATATCATGATAAGTAATCTGAACAATTACGTTATTTTTCATACAGTTGCCAAAGCCGGCAACATCAGCAAGGCCGCAAATCAGCTCTACATCAGTCAGCCCGCGATAAGCAAGGCTATTTCCAAACTTGAAGAAGAACTCGGCACTGCGCTTTTTAACAGAAGTTCCAGAGGGGTAACTCTGACTGAAGAGGGACAGGTTCTCTATGAATATGTTGAGAGGGCATTTGACTCTCTGAATATGGGTGAGGAAAATCTGAAGAATTACAAGGAGCTTGGAATCGGTCACATAAGAATCGGCGTGAGCACATCCCTGTGCAAGCACATACTCCTGGACTATCTGAAGGACTTCATCAGGGAGAATCCAAACATCAAGTTCAGCATAGACTGCCACTCAACCGTGAACACCATCAAGCTTCTCAGAAACGAAAATATAGATATAGGCCTGATTTGCAACACAGAGCTTCCAAAGGGGATAGTCTACTCTCCTGTCAAGGAGATACATGACGTATTTGTGGCAAGCCCTGAATATCTGGATAATTTCTACGAACGCGCAAATGGCAGAGATCAATACAGCTTTGCCGATGAGCTTTCAGGCAATATCAAGGGTAACATTATACCGCTGCTAAACTCAGGCTTAGCCTCTGCCACACACGGCGATGCAACAGATCAAAGTGCGGATAAAAAAAGCAGAGATACCGGACATTCATCCGGCATCTCTGCTTCTACCACTATTCATAACTCAAGTAACTCAGGTATGTCCAATATATCAACAGTTGACATCCTTGAAGGCTCCAACCTCATGGTTCTTGAGGAGGCAAATGTAACCCGTACCCACGTGGACGAGTATCTCCGCTCACAGGGCATAAGCTGCAGCCAGGTACTTGAAATCAACAACATGGATCTCCTCATCGACTTCGCCGCCATCGGCATGGGCGTTGCCAGCGTGGTACGTGAATTCGCAAATGAACAACTCTCATCCGGTGTTATAACCGAACTTCCGCTTGACACTCCTATTCCGAGCAGGAGTGTCGGCTTCGCTTACTCAGGAATGAAGAATCAGAGCACGGCTATGAAGAAATTTATGGAGTGGGTAGGGGTGTGATTACATGCTTCTGTTTACTGTCCCACCTCAGCATAAACAGCATGATGCATATTCCAAACAGCGAAACCAGTGCGCCAGCCATAAGCCCAGGTGTTCTGTATGCAATTTCTATATCGTGACTGCCCGCATATATCCGGACCCCCATGTTGCCTCTACCAAGGCGAATTTTTTCTGCCGGCTCTCCATCCACATATATCTTAAACCCATCATCATATGGATATGCGATATACAGGATACCTGGATTTTTCACATCCACACTTCCATAGAAAGTATTCTTTCCAAATCCTGTGCACTCAAGCGGACTATCGAGTATCTTCTCTTCTGCTTTCTCAAATTCATCTGCATTGTAATTGTATACCTTTACAAATCGCTCACCAACACTTCCTGCTTTAGAGCTGGTCGCACCGCCTATAGTTATCCTGACATGTTGACCTTTCTTTACAAGGCCGACATGTGACAGCTGTTCTGTAACATATGACCCATTCGATACCCTGAGCTCTCCGTCCACGATCATCTCCACATAATGATCACGGCTGTCCTTGCTGTAGACATACATATCCATATCCGATGCCGCATCGAACTCGTAACGTGTCATCGGCACAAATGCATTTGACGTTCTGTATACACAATATCCCACAGATTCTTTAAGCGTATCCTGATTCAGATAAGAATTACTCCAATCCGATATATCAACCTCTGTAAATACATCTGATAAGAGCCCACAGCCACGCCTTATAAAATCATTCTGGTTTTCAAGGGGTGATTTATCAGCCTTCCATCCCTCGATATCATCATCAAGCACAAAGCCCATCATCTCCGGCATATCAGACTCATATATATTATATACATCATTATCATCAATCAGACTATATCCCGAATAAGTTCCCTTTTCCGGACTCAGCACATATCTGACATTGTACATGAGCGCTGTAAGCGGTGTAGTTCCCGAATATATATATTCAACATTGTCAAAGTGGGCAAGTCCCATACTGGAAAACGCTCTGATCGTATTTCCATTTGCCATGGATGAATACCAGTTTGTCTGAGAATATGGCGCATAATTCTCATAAACCATAGCGCTCTTTCTGGTGCCATTTTCTGTATCCAGGGAATTGTATACTGATTCCCACTGATCTAGTCTTACAGCATCTGTCAGAAGACAGTCCTCCGTCTTGCCCGGCATTACATATAATGCATTTCCCATAATCTCAGCTATCCAGCAGCCACAGATAATGCACACAGCCACTCCCGGCTTTATGCTTCCTCTTCTGCAAAGCACGCACAGAATGGCTGCAAATGCCAGCATAAGCATAAATATAACATAGCCAAGCGGGGTACTCATCTCTCTGCTGTCAATAAGACTTGCCACAAATATTACGCCTGCCACCGCAGTACTTACAGCAATATACCTCAGTCTCAGCTTACCAAGATTCATGAGAATTCGATATGCTGCAGCAATTAATATAAACGTTAATATAAATGCAAACCTGTTTCCAAGTCCATGTGTGATCGTCATGCCATGGAACACGTAATTGAGCGGAAGATAGTTCAGGGCAAGCACTAGCAGGGCCATGGCTATACAGTATTTCACCCTCGTCTTCCAGTCGCACACATCAGACAGAATAAAAATGCAGGCAGCAAATACAACAATACTTCCACAATAACTGTTATTGCTGAACATAGATACACATTCCAGATCCTTCAGCGGATAGAATGAAGATATATACGCTCCAAACTGTCCCCACATCTGTGTTCCTTCAAGCCCCATATCAGTCACCGAAGACGCCGCTCTCATGACCACCAGTCCGGCAGGAACCAGAACCACTCCTGCGAGCAGAGCAGACAGCACCGAGCAGCCGGCAAACGAAAGCCCTCTGCGCAGGAAATCTTTGACATTTTCCCGTTTTTCCAGCAAGAAATATATCACGGCAAACACACATATATAGAATGAAAAATAGAAATTGCATATGATCGACACTGCCAAAGACAGCGTGTATAACATCCATCCTTTTCCATCTGACAGATGCTCTATGCCAAGTGCCACTATCGGAAGCAGAATAAGCCCATCAAGCCACATAATATTATGTCCATATGCAAGGACATACCCGGACAGTCCATATGCCATACTGCATGCCAGCTCTATGAACGTTGCAACTGTCTGGCTGTACCCATTCTCTGTATTTTTCTTATTGGTATGTCTGAAAAAGTAAAGCGCCGTGACCGGCAGGCAGGCGGATTTTATGATGATAAGCAATACCATGGAAAGTTCCAGCCTGCTCTCTCCCAACATCAGAACGATGATATTGAACGGGCTCAGGCAGTAATACAGTGACTCCTGTACAGCATCGATTCCCATTCCCATCGACCAGATAAAGCTTCCTTTGCCACCTCCTGAAATCCATTCAAATAACATATGAAACATATTCTTATACTGCACATATGCATCATACGTCAGAAAACTTTTATCTCCGAACGGATATGCTTTCTGCAGAATCAGAATTACTGTATATATCAGAAATGTAACTAAGAATACAGCCGCATACAGAATCCCGCTCTTTTTATGTTTGTTTACTTCTCCTTGCTTTGTACCCATATCAATCCCCACTTAATTTATTGCGCTATCTGTTCTATGCAGCCTGTACCTTCTTTTTCCTGCTGCGTCTGAGATTCACCATGTATAATACAACTATGAGCCATCCTGCTGCAGATAACATAAGCCCTAGCTTAAAGCCATATGTTACATACCTGAATTCTATTGTATGTGTTCCTGCTGTCAGCTCCAGACCCACAAGCGCACCGTTTGCCAACGGTGTTATATCGGTCTTATTTCCATCAACATACGCTGTAAAGCCTCTGTAATAAGGAATTGATGTATACAATATACCATCCTCCTTTGCTGTCACCGTACCCTTTACATATGTAGATGTCACTGTGTCAAGTGAAAGTGTCCTATCCTTAATTGATTCCTTGCATTCCTGCATCTTGTCATCGTGATATTCATAGAAATCTATACACGTTACTCCTTTTTTAAGGACTGTGGACAGATTGACTGCCTGTATCTCGACCTTCTGCCCACTCTTCAGCTCACCGAGATCAAGTACATCTTTTGGCGAAGGATAAGCGTCATACTCGTTTATATCTGCTATCACGTTTCCATCTACAGTTACAATATTACACAGCTTATTTGCATCCTCAAGGCTCACATACAGATGCATATCCCTCGGAGCTGTAAACGTATAAATCTGTGAGGCATGGTAATCTTCATCAAGTGACACATTCATGTATGTATAAGCATTTTTATCAGTCTTTCTCTCCAAAGTTACTCCATCCGGCAAGATCTGTCTATCCGGAGCGCTTCCTCTGTATTTCACATCAAAATCAGTCAGTTCATCCGGTGAAACACGGGTGAACACTCCTTCAACTCCCGACACATCTTTCACGAATTCATTCTGCACCTCAAACGGAACTACATCTGACACATTCCAATCTTTTATGCTGCCATCTGTAGAAAAGCCCGCTCCCACAGCATAGTCTGTTGTATACCATGCAATCTCATCGTCTATATCATACACATCGTTCTTCAGATTATATCTTTGCTCCTTTGTATACCCACCATAATATGCATCTGCATCCGATAATACATTTCTTACATTGAACATAAGCGCAGTTACCGGTGTAGTATTTCTGTATGCATATGTAGCGCCGTGATCCTGATATACCATTCCAAGCGCATCAAAAAGCCATGTCACTTTTGTATTTATGATTGAAGAGAATATATTAGTGTCTGAATAGACTGTATTATTTTGTGACAAAATCCAGGATGTCTTTCTATTAAGATCACTGTTGTCCTTTTCATTATATATGGCTCTCCATCCGTCAGTTCCGCCTAGATGCTCCTTGCCCGTAGTATATGCATCCGTATTCACATATACGGCATTGGATATCAGCTCCGCAAAAAGTATTACTATAAAATTCACAATCAGAGAATTTATCTTTATGCTGTTTCTGGCCTGTAATACAAATACCATAAACAAATATATAATAAGCAGGATCGTAACCATATAGCAGACTACATTCTGCACCTCATTATTTTCCAGAAAAACGCCCCCAAAGAAAGCCAAAAATACAACTGCGGTCAGTATCACCTCCCGAACCCCCGGCTTCGTCCAGTTCACAGCACACTCAAAAGCTGAAACAATAAGAAGTATGACAAGAATAAAAGCATATCTGTAAGAATATAGATGTGGATATGTGAACCCATGAAGAACATACAGTGCCCCTGTCAGATTCAGACAGGCAACAAGCAGCGCTATCTCCACCAGTCTCTTAACTCTTGCCCGAAGCTGTATATTCCTGTTAAACACATATACAACCGCAAGGAAAAGCAGAGACAGTCCCATATACATATTCCTTGCATACAGAGTTCTTCCAGCTATATCTATATCATGTCCCCAGAAAAAGCTCTGGAACAAATTTGCAAAATTACCAAACTTGCTAAATGGTATATCTTCTGTGAGTGAACTTGCACCTTCTCTTCCAACTATCGCAAGGAAACACGGCACAAGTACAACACATGCACTGAGTGCAGCCGTTATAGATGTGAGTGCAAACTTCACTCCACGCTTCCAAAACATTTTCCAGCTATCCTTTTTCACATCGATAAACCATATCACAGCTATCATAGCCACAAACCACGAAAAATAGAAGTTGAATACAAATGACATGAAAAGCATCACAAAATAAAGTCTCACATCACCGCCCTCAATAAGTCTCTCAACGCCAAGCATCATAACAGGCACGAGAAGAAGGCATATAAGCCAAATGAGATTATACTGATATGCAAGCATATAATCGCACATGGAATAAGCCATTCCCATCACAACACAGAGTATGTCATTCAGCCATCCGTGCTGCATTTTATTTCTGCTGGTATGCGATAAGAAATAGGTCATAGTAACTCCGCAAAGTCCAACCTGAATACACATACTGACGATCATTCCCAGCTCCATATGTGAACCGCCGAACAAAACTGCTATTAGATTGACAGGACTTGCCAGATAATAAAAGAAATTAGTATAGAAATCATATCCTAGTCCCATGTCCCAACTGAAAAAAATTGATTTTCCCTGTCTTATCCTGCCTGATAATTCCACAAAAAACGCATAATACTGGGTATTAGAATCTCCAAGCAGTATAGTATTCTTTCCAAATGGATAACAGTCCGTCATCATCATATGTATCACTATACATATGATGGGAATCAGAAATGCCATTCCATACTTAACAATTTTTCTTGACCTGATTTTCTTTTTTTCCATAATTACTCCATCACTCCATATAACTTTGTATTTTTCCTTTTTCGACAGCATGTTGCATTATAAGTATCAATAACATAAGCAAGACCGCTGATATACTTATTCTCCATGACCAATGCTGAATCTTTGTCCCCTTATATTTTACAACAACTTTACCTGCCTCTGGCGAAACTGATATTTCTACCAATCCATCATTTAGACATTTGCTTACCGTCAGTTTCCGTCCATCAGCCATTATTGCTTCATATCCCTTATAATAATACTTTGGAACTATGCACTCCCCCGCAGTTTTACCCGCATCAAACTCATAGCTTCCGTCTGATCCATAGCGCCCCCGTATGTAAGTATCTTCGCACTTTACCATCCCGCTGCTTTCTGCTCCGACAGATGTTGCAAGATCCCCTTCTTCTGGAAGCCACTCCCAGAACCCTATGCTGTCTGTACTTCCTGCATTATCCGCATAACCTTCCGGATAGTTCACATAGCCACCAAGTTCTATATTCCATACCATATTCAGGCTAAAAATACCGATAAGTATGCTTCCAGCCGCACATAAACATGCATTTCTTCTGTATGATGGCAACAGCTTTATTATATCCACTGACTGAAGTGCAAGACCAAGTGCCACAAAGAATTCTGTGAACATATTCAGCCTCCACGGAAACTGTATACTGACAAATGGAGTTCTGTCGATAAGTTTCCATGGAAAAATCTTTGTCTCGCATATAAGAAGCACCGCCGCTGTCACAAGGCACATCAAAGCCTTTTTATTATATACTTTTTTATATATACTGACAAATACCATAAGTGCCAGTATTCCAATCTCAATGAATGCAACCGAATACTTTCCACTCACTATCGCGAGCAGTGTCTGAGTCTCCTCATGTGTGTAAAATGCCGGTTCATTGCTTACATAGAACCTTCCATCTGCAAATTGTTCAAGTACAGGAAGCCAATAATAACATGTAAGTACTGCACACGCAAGAGCTTCCATACACACAGCCCCAATAAGTCTTCTGCAAGCCGCAATTCTTTTCCATCTCGCACACACCCAGATTATTCCCATTACTACACATAATACAAAGCTTATCGTGTGTGAAAGCATAAGACACGAATATGATACACATAAAAGGCCTTTTCTACTGTGTCCCATCTCAGTCAGGTCGTAAAGAGCAAGAAACGCCAGTGGAATAAATACCATGGCAGCAATTTCGCCAAGTGCAAATCTGGTATATACATCCTCAAGATGATAATGTCCCATTGTGTAAAGCACCATAGTGACAACACCCGCGCAACGGCTTCTGCCAATGCTCCGCCCTGTATAATACGCAGTAAGTCCCGTACATATCATCAGTACATATATATATATCTTCATTGCAATCTCCGGTGATGCCCCCAGAAGTCTGAAGAGAACGGCTGGCAGCAAGAACAAATCAGGGTAAAATATTCCCATACCGTAGCCATACCCTTCCAACATAGTCTGATATATATATACAGGGTATCCCTGCCCTGACTTTAGCGCTTTGAGGATACTCTCCACCCTGAGCATATGAACCTGCTGGTCATCACCGTATGGCAGGCCTGTCTTAAAACAAGGGATCATACATACACCGCTTATCAGAAGCACCACCATTGCAATTTCCAGAATCTCTATTCTGTTTTTCTTTTTTTCTCTCACGCATAATCTCCTCCCGGTCGTCAAAGCTCTGCCACATCATCCCCGGCAGTCAGTACGCATAAATATAAAGACAAACGGGGACAGGTATGGAATCTACTCTCACCTGTCCCCGTATTCTCAGTCATCTAAAACTGTTTATGACTCCTGCACATCTGTGCTATTTTTATTGGTATATCACCGGATATAATCCGTGTGACATGATTTCATCTTACTTAAAATACTCCACACCACTCTCGAATATCTTCTGGTTCTGGTCGCCGTATACGTTTACAGCTACAGCCTGTCCGATACGCTCTGAGTGACCCATCTTACCAAGGACACGTCCGTCTGGGCTTGTGATACCCTCGATCGCATAGTATGAACCGTTGACGTTGTAGTACTCGTCCATGGTTGGGTTGCCGTTCATGTCGACATACTGTGTTGCAACCTGTCCATTTGCAAAGAGCTTCTCGCACCATTCCTTGCTTGCAACGAAACGACCCTCACCGTGTGAGATAGGAATTGTGTATACTCCGCCGAGCTCTGCCTTCTTCAGCCATGGGCTCTTGTTTGTTACAACCTTGGTGTATACCATCTTGGACTGATGACGTCCGATGCTGTTCATTGTCAGTGTAGGTGAATCATCTGTCTGTGGTCTGATCTCGCCGTAAGGCACAAGACCGAGCTTGATGAGTGCCTGAAATCCGTTACAGATACCAAGTGCAAGTCCGTCTCTCTCGTTCAGGAGCTTCATGACCTCCTCAGAGATCTTTGCATTACGGAACGCAGTTGCGATGAACTTACCTGATCCGTCTGGCTCATCACCGGCTGAGAATCCACCTGGGAACATGATGATCTGTGAATCGCTGATTGCCTTTGCAAATGCGTCAACAGAATCTCTGATTCCCTGTGCTGTCATATTTCTGAATACTATCGTCTGTACGTCTGCACCAGCTCTCTCAAATGCCTTTGCTGAGTCGTACTCACAGTTTGTACCAGGGAATACAGGTATGAATACCTTTGGCTTTGCAACCTTGTTCCTTGATGTGTAAACTGTCTTGGCATCAAAGAGTCCAGTCTTGATCTCTGTCTGTGGAACATTTGACTCTGTTGGGAATACCTTCTCAAGAGTCTTTGTCCATGCTGCAAGAGCCTCGTCCATAGTGATCATGACATCCTTGTATGTAAATACAGGCTCCTTTGTAACCTTACCTATCTTCTTGACAGGAATTCCGAGCTGATCAAGATCTGCTGCCTTAACCTCAAGAATGATAGCGCCATAGTTCTTGGCAACGAGATCCTTCTTGCTCACTGTATCCTCAAGCTCAACACCGAGCTTATTTCCAAATGCCATCTTGCTGACAGCCTCTATGATACCGCCAAATCCAACTGCGTATGCAGACTGGATCTTGCCCTCCTTGATTTTCTTGTTCAGGAGGTCATACATGTACAGAACATTCTCATATACAGGTATGTCGTTCTCGTCCTTCTCTATATCCATCTCCACAAGAACATTGCCTGCCTTCTTGAGCTCAGGTGTCACAACGTCCATGTAGCTTGCCACGTCAACTGCAAATGATACAAGTGTTGGAGGTACATCTATATCATTGAATGTACCTGACATACTGTCCTTTCCACCGATAGACGGAAGTCCAAGTCCTATCTGAACATCATATGCTCCGAGGAGTGCTGCCAGTGGCTGTCCCCATCTGTATGGGTCTGTTCCAAGTCTCTTGAAATATTCCTGGAATGTAAGTCTGATCTTGCTTACATCTCCACCTGCTGCAGCTATCTTGGCTGCTGATGTAACAACCGCATATACTGAACCATGATATGGGCTCCAGCTTGACAGATATGGGTCAAATCCGTAGCTCATCATGGTAATAGTGTCTGTCTTACCCTTGAGTACAGGCAGCTTTGCGATCATTGTCTGTGTAGGTGTGAGCTGATACTTACCACCGTAAGGCATTGTGACTGTTCCTGCTCCGATAGAGCTGTCGAACATCTCCACAAGTCCTTTCTGTGAGCACACATTCAGATCTGACAGTGTATCGAGCCATGCCTTCTTGACATCCTCAGGCTCCTTAACTGAATCAAAGTAATTGTCAGCCTTGCTTGGAACTTCAACCTTGACCTGTGTCTCCTGATGAGCACCATTTGTGTTGAGGAATGCACGTGAGATATTCACGATGTCCTTGCCTCTCCACTTAAGGATAAGTCTAGGCTCCTCTGTAACCTTTGCAACTACTACAGCCTCGAGGTTCTCCTCCTCAGCGTATCCGAGCATAGTGTCAACATCCTTAGGATCGACAACTATAGCCATACGCTCCTGGGACTCTGATATTGCAAGCTCTGTACCGTCAAGACCTGCGTACTTCTTTGGCACCTTGTCAAGATCTACCACAAGTCCGTCTGCCAGCTCTCCGATGGCAACTGACACACCGCCGGCACCAAAATCGTTACACTTCTTTATAATAGATGAAACCTCTTCTCTTCTGAAGAGTCTCTGGATCTTTCTCTCTGTAGGTGGGTTACCCTTCTGAACCTCAGCACCACATGTCTCGAGTGAGTGTGATGTGTGAGCCTTGGATGAACCTGTTGCTCCACCACAGCCATCACGGCCTGTACGTCCGCCGAGCAGGATGATTACATCTCCCGGATCAGATGTGAGACGCTTTACAGCACGTCTTGGGGCTGCACCCATAACTGCTCCGATTTCCATTCTCTTTGCCGCGTAGCCTGGGTGGTAAATCTCTTTTACATAGCCGGTTGCAAGTCCGATCTGATTACCATAAGAACTATAACCGCTGGCAGCACCACGCACCAGTTTTTTCTGCGGAAGCTTTCCTTTCAGCGTTTCCTTCACGGAAACCGTAGGGTCTGCCGCCCCGGTCACGCGCATCGCCTGATAAACGTAGGAGCGACCGGACAGCGGGTCGCGGATCGCACCGCCGAGACAGGTGGCAGCGCCTCCGAAAGGCTCGATTTCCGTAGGGTGGTTGTGGGTCTCGTTCTTGAACATGAGAAGCCATTTCTCAAGACGGCCGTCCACATCCACGTCCACATAGATGCTGCATGCATTGTTCTCCTCGCTGACTTCCATGTCGTCCAGCAGGCCGGCCTTGCGCAGATAGCGTCCGCCGATGGTCGCCATATCCATGAGGTTCAAGCCTTTATGCTCACGACCGAGTTCCTTTCTCATCTTCAGATAAAGGTTCAATGTCCCGTCAATGTCCTCCTTCATGAAGGATTCCTCGACGCCTATTTCCTCCAGCTCCGTGGTGAAGGTAGTGTGGCGGCAATGGTCGCTCCAATATGTGTCCAATATGCGGAGTTCCGTTTCGTTAGGATCGCGGCCTTCTTCCGTGAAGTATTTTACCACCTCGCGAAGGTCGTCCGCATTCATGGCAAGTCCCATCTTGCGGCAGAACGGCTCCAGGTCAGCGTCCGTCATTATCGTGAAGCCATCCAGCACAGGCACCGGTTTCACGGCAGCCGACTCGGCATCCGTAAGCTTGGAAAGGTCCTTCTCGCGGGACTCCACGGCATTGATATAATAATGCTTGATCTTGGCGATGGTCGCGTCGTCGGTATCGCCGGAAAGGATGATCAGCTTGGAGCTCTTGATTCTCACATCTGCCTTAGGATCAATGAGATGCACGCAGTCCACAGCCGAAGCCGCCCTCTGGTCGAACTGCCCCGGAAGGTACTCTACGGCAATATATCTGGTTCCTGTCAGGTCGCATTCGTCGGAAACCTTGTCCGTCACGATTTCGCCGAAGACGCTGTAACGGCTCTTTTCGAGAAGTTCCGGGGTAAAACCGAACAAATCATAGACATTGAGAAGCCTGAGTGACTGGAGATCAAGCTGAAGATTCTCATTCAACTCGGCCTTGAGACTGGCTGCCTCAACCTGAAATTCAGGATATTTTTCAACAAAAATCCGGTAATTGTTTGCCATCTGTATATTAGTTTTGCTATTTTACGAATTTGGATTCCCAGTTCTTTTCGAACAATTCCTGTGTCATCGGAACATAAGTTATATGCGCCATCTTGCGCTTCGGACGCGATTCCGTCTTGCCGTAAATATGCACGAACACGCCCTTGCCAGCTTCGCCGCAATACGCTTTCCCGCCCTTCGCCGTGTTGCTCACAGGAACCGCCGCAGGATTCTGCCAATGCTCCGCATGAGCCGTGTCAATGATTTTCCACGTCGTTGCAAGATCCTGTCCCAGAATGTTTTTCATCACCGTCGGCGCCACAAGTTCCGGCTGTTCCAATGTCTTTCCGAGCAGGAAATGGCAGAGTTCCGTATATTGCGATGAAGTGCATCCTTCTATGGTATAGTGTCCGCTGTTATGTGGCCTCGGGGCCATTTCATTGAAAACGAAATCATTGCCCTTTATGAAAAGCTCAATCGCGAGGATTCCCCTGTAGTCGCAGCCTTCCATGAATTTTTCGCAGGCGTCGACAATGCGGCCGCAGAGAGGGGTCTGCTCCTGATTCGACTGGTTTCCAGCCACATACAACGTCCCTGCCGGGACAATGCAGAGGTCCAGGATGCCGCCCTTGTGGATATTGCGGCCTATCGGGAAATGGATGGTTTTCTGACCGTCGCGTACCATGATGACGCTGCATTCATAATCGAACGGCACGAAGGCTTCCAATATGCAAGGAACATGGAGCAATTCCGCTGCTTTCTCGATGTCTTTTTCTTCACGGATGACCGCCTGGCCGTGTCCGTCATAGCCTAACCTTCTAGTTTTCAGCACGCAAGGCATTCCGACTTTCTTCACCGCCTCAGACAGCTCTTCACGGCGCTGCCCATCGGTCAGTTCACATGGGACTTCGGCGCAGTCCTCATCGGAAGAGCATGCAGGGAGCGGCACATAGTCCGGCACAGGGAGACCGTGACGCTTCGCATTGTTCTTTTCGCGAAGCCGGTCCTGGGAGTCGAAAAGCGGCGCAATGCCCTGAGGGATATTGTATTTCCCCTCCAGGTGACGAAGAATGTCGCCCGGCACGTTTTCGAACTCGTATGTGAGTACGTCAGTCATGTCGCCCAGCTGTTCCAGAGCGCCGAGATCGTCATACGCTGCGACAATGTGCCCGTCACATTCGGCAAATGCCGGTGCGTCCGGAGCCGGGTCGAGCGCATAAACTAAAGCATCTTGGCGGTGCGCTTCCTCCGCGATCATAAGACCGAGCTGCCCACCTCCGATTATGCCTATTTTTTTAGCCATTTGTTAAGATATTTGTGATTCCGCCTAGATTTCAGCTTTGAGTACAGAATCCGTCTGGTCTTGTCGGAACTTCTCGAGTTTCCGTGCAATGTCCTCGTTCTGGAGCGCAAGGATGGATGCCGCTATGAGTGCAGCATTCTTGGCCCCGTTTATCGCTACGGTAGCGACAGGGACTCCGCCAGGCATCTGTACGATGGAAAGAAGGGAATCGAGTCCGTTCAATGCTCTTGATTTCACAGGGACTCCGATTACTGGAAGTGTGGTCATCGCTGCTACCATTCCCGGCAGATGTGCCGCACCGCCTGCTCCGGCGATGATGACGCTGATGCCACGTGCTTTCGCAGTTTTCGCATAGTCATACATAAGGTCAGGTGTTCTATGCGCGCTCACGACTTTCTTCTCGAATGGAATTTCGAGAGCCTTGAGCATTTCTTCAGCTCCCGACATGACTTCATAGTCACTGGTGGAGCCCATAATGATTCCGACTTTCATATATAAATAAAGAGTATATCTGTGTCTGCTGCAAAAGCATCGCAAATATACTCTTAATTCGCGGCATAAACAAAACGCCGGAGTGCAATATTTCTATAAAATCCTTTTAGGCGAGTTTTGCAAGTTGTCAAACTTGCGAAACTTTTAATCAATTATCCATTTGTCAATATTCCGCGTCGAACTGTCGAAATTTATGCCGACCTTGACCACCGGAAGACCTGACAATGCGAAACGGGCAGGATAGTCCTTCTCATCAATCTGGGCCAGAGCCTCCTCCGCGGTGCCGTCCAGCTTGATTTCCATCACATACAAGGTCGTGGCGGTCTTGATGACCATGTCCACCCGACCACGAGGTGTGCGTACCTCCACATCCACGAACTGTCCCAGAATACTGAATATGATATACAACAGCTGCTGATAGTGTCCCTCGTAGTTCGTATTGTCGCAATACGGCACTGTCCCCAGATACTCCTTTATCCTGTTCAATGCAGCATCCATGTCGCCATTGCGCAAATCCCTGGACACAAATGCCACTGTGACATAGCCGGCACCCGTAGCACGGTCCACATACTCAGGTAGCAGACTCTTCATCAGCCCCAGGCGGACTTCATTGTTCGGAATATCCAGGCTGTACATCTGCATCTGAGGGTCATAACTCTTGATTGTTATATATCCGCTCTGATACAGAAGAGGCGTTATCTCAGTCAGGCGTTCTGTCGGGGCATCGAATGATTCTGCCGAAGCATAGCTTGTCGAGCCCAGGACAGACGGCGAGACATTGTATTTATTCAGCATCTCGATAAGATACGTCGGCGTGCCGCTCCCGAACCAGTACGAATTCAGCATTCCGTCAGCAAATGCGTTCATCAGCGAGAACGGATTATACACGTCTGGTGACGGCCATGTGAAATGATAGCCGTCATAGTTATACTTCAGTTTCTCTATCGCCTGCTCATGGCTGATGCCCTGGTTCGCAGCAATCCTGTCAATGCCGTCACCCATAAGTGTCACCATCTCCTCCTCAGTGATGCCGCACACCGCAGCATATTCAGGAAGCATGCTGATATTCTTTATGTTGTTCAGTTCGCAGAAGATGCTCAGCTGGGAGAATTTCGTTATGCCCGTCAGGAACACGAACCTCAGATACGGGTCACATGCCTTCAACGGACTGTAGAAGTTACGCATCACATCTCTGAGCTTCGGCAGGTTCTCCTCCTCGTGGACCACATCCAGCAGTGGCGCATCGTACTCGTCAATGAGGACAACAACCTGCTTCCCGGTCTGACGGCTGACGGAAACTATCAGATTCGTAAGGCGGTTATTAACATCCATTTGAGTATTTGTCAGACCGAACTCTTTTTCCTGACGTTCCAGCTGAAAATTAAGATACTCCTCCAGTCTCTCCCTGTCCATGTGCTTGCCCAGGCTCATGTCGAAGTGAAGCACCGGATAAGAGTTCCACTCCGTTTCCATCTTCTCTATCGCCAAACCGGAGAACAATTCCTTCTCCCCCGCGAAGTAGCTATACAATGTTGACGTCAGCAATGACTTTCCGAAACGGCGAGGACGGCTAAGAAACACATAGCTTGATTCCATATGAGTCATCCTATAGATATACTCAGTCTTGTCAATGTAAACAAAGCCTTTTTTTATCAGTTCAGAAAATGTCTGTATTCCTATCGGGAATAACCGTCTTTTCTCCATATCAGCGCAGTTTTAGCATTTCAACTTGCTAATATAATAATTTTTCCAAGCCACGGCAAACAAAAAAGGTACGTGGAGCGCAACTGCCTATATATTAGCACTTTGACTATTTTCAGAGTTACTGTTTTCACGACTCTGATTTCAGTCAAATAGCTAGCAATCAGCAATTTACACTCCACGCCAAAATAGCACCTTGTGTGCAGTTACCTTAGGCGATTATTTTCCTACCTTGTTCGGGGAAGCCTTGAGCGCCTTCTTGATTGTCGGCAGGACTGCCTTTACATAATAAGTGACTCCGAGGTCGGTGAAATGGTCGCCGTCTACTGTACCGTCTTTCATTTCATCCAGAAGTTTTTCGCCGGAAACATAATATACGCGCTTCTCGCCCGCCTTGCGAAGTTTTTCATAGAACGCTTTCTGGGCATTGTTCCTGGCGATGATATCCTCGCGCTCGGCATTGTTCAGACGCATTGTCGGGTAAAGCGGATGCTCCACGATAACCACCGGCACGTCAGGATGTGCATCACGGAGAACGCGGAAGAATTCCACGCTGTGAGCCTCGATGCGGTCAGCCTTGCAGTTCGGCGCATTGTCCATGACGTAGACGGCAGGTGTTTCCACCGATGCCATCAGCTGGGCGATATCCAGGTCGAGGAGAGCATTGCCGCTGAATCCGAGATTGATGACTTCCATGTCGAGAGCTCTCTCTATCAATGAAGTATTTACCATTCCAGGACGTGACACACAGCCTCCCTGGAGAATGCTTGTGCCGTACATCACTATCGGGCATCCTCTTCTAGGGCTGTCCACCTGAGGCTTGCCGATGACGCTGGCCCCGTCGACACCGATTTCAAGCGACGTGACGCCGTCATACAGAGACAGATAGAGCATATATTCACGCTCCTTGCGGTCCATGTTCTTCACAAGCACATACTCCGAGGTCTTGTTGTCCCTGCTCGGTCTGCCCACACCTGTAAAATACCATTTGCCCTCGTCGAGCACATAGAGGTCAAGTCCTCTGATGCCGGCCGGCGACATGTGGTTCATATATGCTCCGAAATAAGAGGTCCATCTGGCCTTGATGATCGGGGAATCCGTACGGAAACGCACGTAAATACCTGCAGAATGGTGTCCGTGACGCCAAAGTTCAGGTCTGGTGGTCTTCTCGTAAGAAGCTGGAAGCCTGTCGTAAGGGGTCAATGTCGCCTGAGTGGCTTTTCCCCCGATCAAAAATTCCGTGGCATCGTGATATACCAATCCATCTTTATCCGGCTCCCCGGCATTTGCGACAGTCGCCAAAGCAAGCATTGCCGCTGCTGCGACCGCTGTCGCCCACATTCTGCTTTTCATCATAATTCTATTTACGTTTTTCAATGAATTTTTTTACATCTTCCCATTTGTAGTAGACACCGGAGACTGCCTCCAGGTCTGCAATAGTGCGTTCTTTGTCGTTATACACGAATTTTACCAGCACGTCCGGCGACTTATGGCTCTTGTAGAAAATCATCTGGAGATTCGACGCGAACGGTATGTTCATCGGATCATTCCATTTCTGCGGTATCTCATCGAAAGACAGCCTTTCGCCCACTCCGCTCAGATGCAGGTATCCCACCAATGCCATGATAGGATAGTCGTGACCGAACTTCAAGTCGGCAGCATAATGTCCGGATGCCAGAGCCTCATCAGCTTTCGCAACAATGTCATTCACAAGCGGTTCCGTGTTTTTCATCCTTTCCTTTCCGAATTCCACGGAGTTCCCGTGCCTGATATAAAGTTCGCGGTTGCTGTAGTCCCACCATTTGTAGATGACGTCTTCCGGCAAATGCCTGTAGACATTGGTCTCGACTCCAGACGAGCGTGCGATTCTGGCGACCTCCCAGATTTTCGTCTGGAATTTGTCCGCATTGCGCACGAACTGCCTTGCAGCCTGCGGGTCGGTGAACAATGACGCCATGACCTTCACGGTATCAGTCTGCACATGCTTCAGTGGTTCAAGCATCACCGCAGAAGCTTCCTTCTGCTCCTTGGATGTACCGTTGCTGATATACGACATGATGACGTCATCGCTGTCTATCTCGAACTGGAGTCCCGGCTGCAGGCGGATGAGTTCTCCGACGAAATTGGCCATGCTTACCTGGCAACGGTGCACCGTACTGCTTTCCACTCTCACCAGACCGCTGCCCTTGCGGAATACTCCAGGATAGTTCTTATACATCCTTTCCGCTATCATGCGGTGTTCTTTCTCACCAAGCCTCGTCAGATGTCCGTTGGCGCCATGATGCACTTCAGCCACGACCCGAGCCTCCTGCAGAAGCTCTTCGCCTTCCGGCGTAAGGATGCCGGCGCTGTCCGCCTTCTCCAAAATGTCGATTACATAAGTGTACTTGTCAATGCCCCAGTTCGTCCTGGAACCATGGCGTCCGTAATGACTGATATACACAGGTTTATACCCCTTAGGAGCCGGTGTTACCTGCATTTCCTTGAATTCGTAAGGATGGGTGTTTACCCCTGCCCTGTCCGGATCTTCCCGGAGCATCTGCATAGGCTGCAACTGCAGCAAAGCGAAAATCAGCAATGAAAACATTGTCGTGTGTGTTTTTTATGTTTATAGTTTAGTTTACTTGGTAATCTTTACCAAGTTATATTTTCATGCTTACTTAAGAAATTACATGGCGTAAATCCTTCATTGCCAAAGTCAGGTGTCTTTCCACCGTTTTCGGAGAAAGATTCATCTCATCAGCAATCTGCTCCACCGTCTTCCCCTCGAACCTGCGCTTCTCGAATACTTGACGCCGCTTTTCCGGCAACTTGCTGATTGCAGCCGAAATAGTGGCATCAAGTTCGAGCGCAGATATTGTATTCAGGATATTCTGAGTTTCATCCTCAGGTTCCTGCACAAAACAGCGTTCCCTGTCAGCGACGAATTTGGCACGAAGCCAACTGATGGATTCATTCCTGACAGCGGTCAGAAGATAACTTTTGACCGGCTTGGAAGAATCCAGACGTTCACGGCCTGTCCATAGTTTCAGAAACACATTCTGAACTACATCTTCAGCAGCGTCCGGGTCCTTGAGCAGTGATACCGCATAAGTAAAACACTGCTCGAAGTACCTGTTGAAAAGCTCATCGAAACTCGCTTTATTCCCACGTCTCAGTCTGCCGACAAGATTCTTTTCCGTCATTTCAGATGATTTCAATAAGCCTGATTGTATTCGTGGTCGCCGAAGTTACGAAAATTTTCGCACAATCCTCAGAAACTACGACATCAGAAGGCCAAAAACCGCTCGCAATGGTTTCAAGTTTACCTTTAGAATAGTCGCCATCAGCTCCCGGAGTGAGTTTTCTGACAGACTGGGCGGTAATGTCGCAGAAATACAATGCTCCATCCTTTGCGCACCAGATTCCGTTCACCTTGCCGATGGTACTCTTGCCGAGCAGGTCGCCCGGAACTCCATCTCCCTTGGAGCCATTCGCTTTTCCTTCTCCTGCAATCTGCTTGATTTCGCCGTCTTTGTCTATCATGTAAAGATAACCGGAGTCTTCGGTACCGACGATAACTCTTCCCGCAGCATCCACAGCAGAGCATGTAGGCATAGGAATACTATAAATCTTGACCACAGCATCATCCTTGAACTTGATTACCTGACCGCCGTCGGTGTTTCTGTTCGAGAGGTATCCGAAGCCGTCAGAACCGAATTTGACGCCCATAGGGTTCTGCAGAGTAAATCCGGAAACCACTTTCACAACTCCGGCAGCGTCCATCTTCATGAGCTGGTTGCTGCTCTTGTTGCAGAAGTACAGTTCTCCCGACGGCGCGACTGCACCTTGCCAAGGATGGTGAAGTTCCGCACCCGATGTTTTCACAGTAGTTACCCTACCGAAAGAATCCATTTTTCTGATAGCGAACGAACCTCTCTGCAGAATGTAGTAACTGCCGTCACCGGCAGGGATGATACCTTCTGGGGATGAGAATGTCGCAGAGGTGGCCACTCCGTCTTCAGAAGCATTTGTTCCTACCTTTCCAGCATAGATGGAAGCAAGGTACACATGCTCAGGCTTTTCCTTGTAGAGGAATTTGATTCCGCCGGCCGTGCCTTTAGGTGTGGTAACCTGTACTTCATATTCTGCCGGGTCATTTTCAGGAACCACGATTGTAAGGTCCCATTTGTTGGCGTCCAGCACTTTGGCTTCTTTACCGCCGATAAGGACGACATTGTCCTTCGCTTTTTCGCTGAAATTGCGTCCGAGAACTTTCACGATGGCGCCGGAATATCCGCTTTCAGGGTCCATGCGCACAAGGCTGAGTTCCGTCACATTGGCGACGTATTTATCATCTTGGCAGGCACTTGCAAGTGTTACAAGTGCCATTGCCGCTAAAATTATCGATTTTTTCATATACGCTTATTTTGAGTATATCCTTCTTATGGTAAAGCCGGTTCCGTCTGCAAGCAGCATTGAGCCGTCCGGCATCGGAAGCAATCCGCAAGGGTATTTTAATCCCGCGTTGGTGCCAAGTCCGTCAACTCCAGGATATTTCGGCACGAAATTCATACCTGCACGAGTCTTGACGGTTCCCTTGGTATAGTCTCCGCCTTCCCCGGGAACCAACACGCGGACTGTAGCAGTAGTCACATCGGAGAACCACAGGTTACCTTCAGCATCGACTGCAATACCTTCTATCTGGCCGATAGTCGCAGTAAGAGGATTGCCCGGTTCGCCGTCTGTCGTATTCTCCGCACTAGCAGGCTTATCCTTGGTACCGGCGATTTTTTTCATTTCTCCCGTAGCAGGATCGAATTCGAAGATTCCGAACGGAGCACCAGACGTGCCAATGTAAAGTTTAGTCTTGTCCTTGTTCCACGCCATATGTTCAGCAGACAACGATACAGGCCAGTCGTGCTTCAGCACAAGGTTCTTGTCATATACCGAGATATAACTTGGATTCGCACGGTTCAGCAGATACAGATTATCCTGAGCATCAGTAAGCACACACATCGGATTTGATGTCAGTTTATGTGCCGGAAGCGGCAATACGCTGATTCCATTGGTTCCAGCGGCAATCTTGAATACTTTGCCAGCTGCTTTGCCTGTCGCATAATAGTTTCCTTTGGAATCGAATGTAGAGCCCCAAGGATGAGTATTCTTAATAAGAGCATTGTCAATGCCGATAACCGTCTTGACCTCCCAAGTCTTAGGATCCAGAGTCCTGATGGCATCTCTTCCTGCTCCTCCGCGCGATGTAAACCAAACTTTGCCGTCAGGTCCCATCGCGAGATGCTGTACCGTTTCCAGATTTGCAGCCTTTCCGATTCCATCCTTTGTTCCACGGACAGAACTACCGGCGACAGTCTCCACATACCACAGAGGAGCCACAGTAAATGAGCCGCCTGTGCAGACTCTCTCGCCCACCTTCACGGTAAATGTATAAGTACCCGTTCCGAGTGCAGGCATCTCCACTTTCAATGTCGTAGCGGTAGACTCTGTAACTTTCAGAACCTGGTCGCCGACCATCACCACATTGTTCGCAAGCTCCTCGCTGAAGCCCTCACCGTAGATGGTCACGATAGTACCTGCGCCGCCCTCTGAAGGAGTGGACTTCTCTACCATCAGTTCCACGTAGGTGAATTCCGCAACCGCAGTCTTGGCACCGTTCTTCACCTCCACGGTAACGCGTCCACGTGCGTGTTCCGGTGCGGTTACCGACAATGCTGAAGATGATGTCGTGAGAATATTCGCCTTTACGCCATCGAAAGTAACTGACATATCTGCCACCTCATCAGAGAAGTTCTCTCCGAGGATGGTGACATTGTCCCCTACGAAACCGAAAGACGGCCTCAACGCGGTAATCTTCACCTCCGGCTCCGCGAGTGTCACATAAGTGAAGTCCAGGCCGGAAACCTCAGCACCGTTCACGGAAACTTTCACATCTACCTTTCCGTCAGCATGTTCCGGAGTCACAATCTGGATTCTGTTTTTCGAAGAAGACACTACCTGCGCCTCCTGTCCATCCAAAAACACCTTGTTTGCAGACTGCTCCGCAGCGAAATTCACTCCGGAAATGATCGCTGTACATCCGGATGCTCCGGAGACAGGGATTATGGATATCAGCTCCGGCTCCGCAGCAAGTCCGTTCACCGATTCCGAGTCCGAACAAGATGCTGCGCCTACAAGCAACAGAGCCATCTGAAGTATCAATATTATTCTTTTCATTGTCATCAATTATTATGGTTCATCTACTGTTACAGCCCAGCCGGACACTACCGGTCTTTCAGCACCGTCAGCAGGATGGTTACGAATCTGGAACACCTGTGCAATAGGATGACGCACCATGAATTGGGCAGAACCGCCGCCATCCAGATTTGCCGCTCCGGAACATCCGAGAGACTGGAACATGTATGCCATCTCCTTATAGGTAAGACCTGCGGCACCGAACGTCCTGCGTCCGTCAGCCGTAAGGAAATACACGATGCCGTCATCAGTATAACCGATAGCGGTACGCGGGTCTCTTGCAACCCATTCAGTTCCAGAGAAATGACCGTTTGACAGAAGGATCAGACCTGCGCCCGTACATTCCTTCAGACTGGTTTTCATCTCCTCGTATTTCGCACGCTCCGCAATCACCATCTTGTTGTCGAAACCGACGCCTACGAAGCTCAGGGCCTGCTGCTCGACATTCGGGTTATAATCCCATGCTGACGAAACAATCGTTCCTCCACGATGCACGGGACCTCTCGGATTGATAGGAGTGTTGATATTCCAGAAATCTCCGTTGATCATACCGACGACTCTCGCGCGGCTCTTGTCCATAGCAGCCGCCATATCTGTCAATGTCTGTTTTCTCCAGCCGTCCGAGATGGAATTGCTGTTGTAAGGCATTGCAACCTTTACTTTCAGACCCGGAGTCTTGGTGTCAATGCGGAGGATACATATCTGCTGCACATATCCTTCCATTGTCTGGAGGTGCAAGTCCGTCTCCTCCACTCCTACGGCCACCACGAAAGAGGTATCCTTGAACACCCTGGCAACCTCCTGGCAATCATTCACGAAAGTCTTTCCGATTTCCGTAGTCGGCTCATATAGGAAGTCCGTGTCCTGAGCCTTGTCGCAAGCTGCACTGAGTATCAACACGCTGGCAGCCAGCCATATTCTGTTTAATATTTTCATATCGTTATTTCCAAAGTTCATTCTGATGAAGATTGACAGTATTCAAATCAAGCTGTTTCTGAGGAATAGGGAAAACCGTATATTTCTCAGGAAGGCCTGTTTTCTTCATATATCTTCCCGTACGGACAAGGTCATACCATCTGAATCCCTCTCCGAGGAACTCCAGACGTCTTTCTGCGAGTATCGCATCAATGAATTCCTCCTCGTTCTTCGGTGCAGGTGAAAGATCCTGAAGACCGCGCGCACGCCTGAGCTCATTGAGTCTGGCGAGACCGCCTCCGGCAAGACCTTTGCCCTCCGCACTGATAAGATACATCTCTGCAAGGCGGGAGATGATGATAGGATCCGAGGACGACTTGTTGATATACTTGTTCAATACAGTTTCGCTTCCGTCCACCGTTATCGAGATAGACTTTCTCTTGTCGTTATCAGTAAACAATGCAATCACCTCAGGTACAGGCACATATATAGTAGCCGGCTGCAGGAACTCGCCCGCGAACTTGATACCGCTCTCTTCTGGCAAGTTGGCGAATGTGAATATTACCTCTGAATTGGCCTCGCCACGGAAAATCTTGGAAAAATCATCCAGTGCGAACAGCGGATCAGCTATGAGGTCATCAGCAAGTTTCGCCGCCTCGGCCTTTTTGCCCTGGGCGATATATGCTCTCGCCGCAAGTGCCTTGGCTGCCTGCAATGACACATAATATTTGGTAGAATATTCAGGGCACATCGCCAATGCTTTTTCAAGGTCCTCATTGACAAAAGCCCAAAGAGCCTCCTCGGTAGAATTCGGCTGCGGATCATTGCTGGTAACCCTCATGAGAGGAGCGATCCTGTATTTGGTGACAATGTTATAGTAATCCAATGCCCTGAAGTAATATGCCACTCCGAGCATCTGACGGACCTTGTCGGTTTGTGCCGCCTTTTCAGCAACCTCGATGAAGCTGTTTATCTGATAAAGCAGGGCATAATATCCTGTATAAGGAGCTTGGATACAGCCGTTGGTAGGCAGGAAAAAGTCCTTGATCCATGATGGAGCGTCCGGCCATACGGAACCGCCTCCACGGAAGAAGTCACCTCCCGTCATATCATTCTGGAAATATCCCTCGAAACCCGGCTTGTACTGCGAGTAGCAGTAAAGACCCGTATAAAGGAGCTCCAGATCTTCTTCTGACACGCTATCCCTTGATACTGCATCGTGCGGATATTTATCCAAAATGTCGCAGGACGAAATTATTATGGATGCTGTCAACAGCGCTAATATTATCTTTTTCATATCGACAATTAGAATTTAAGATTGACACCGAACATGAACGTCCTAGGCTGTCCAGGATTGAGCCAATCGACACCGTAAGTGGCTGCATTGGAATTATATGACACTTCCGGATCAAGATAAGGCCACTTCGTGAACACGTAGGCATTGTCCACCTGGAAATATACCCTTACGCTGTTCATCTTGATCGCGCGCATCCACTTCGAAGGGAGATTGTAACCCAATGTAATGGATCTCAGACGAAGGTATGATGCATCGTGCAGGAAACGGGTGTTTACGAACTTGGTACTGTTCCAGCTCTGTCCGTAAATTGCGCGAGGGGTCTTGTTTGTGGTACCGGGACCTGTCCATCTTCCTTCACATGCGGATTTGAGCTGCGGCCATGTTCCGTTTCCGAGCCTGAGGCCACCTGTCCAATATTCATATACGCTCTGTCCGTATGAGTATGTCATGAACACGGAGAGCTCCAGATTCTTCCAAGTGAATGTATTGTTGAAACCGCCGCTGAATTTAGGATTGGCGGAGCCTACTATCTGACGGTCGTCAGCAGTAATCTTACCGTCTCCGTTATAATCATCATAAATGACGTCACCGGCACGTACACCCTCATTCTCATAGAGATACTCAGGGACATCCTCATCATGCTGGTAGATGCCGAGCATCTTGACCATGTAGAACGAACCGACTTCCTTGCCTACCTGCAATGCGTGGAAAGAGTCAGGCATGATTATGTCACTGTCATCCAGGAGCTTGGTCAGTTTATTCCTCACAAATGAGATATTGAAATCACCTCTCCATCGGAAATCCTTCTTTCCGGCGTTTCCGGCAATGGTGAGCTCAAGACCCTTGTTGTTCATTGAACCGATATTGCAGGTATAGCTGGAATATCCCGTGGTAATCATCGTCGGCTTGCTGTAAAGCAGGTCGCGGGTGTCTTTGTTGAACACATCGGCAGTGAAAGACAATGCGCCCTTGAAGAAACTCATATCAATACCCAAGTCTTGCTGCACGGCAGTTTCCCATTTCAGGTCACGGTTGCCAGGAGTGCTGAGACCGAGGCCGTTGGTATTGTTATAGTTCACACCGCCGGATGCAAGTGCCTGATATGCATAAGGTCCGATGTTGCCCTGGTTACCTGTTGCACCGATGCTGGCACGGAGCTTCATGGTGATGCCGTCAGCATGCCACCAAGATTCCTTGTCGGCATTCCATCCGAGGCTGGCAGAAGGGAAATAACCATAGCGGTTTTCAGGAGCGAACTTGGAAGATCCGTCGGCACGCATCGTGAGAGTTCCCACATAGCGGTCCTTGTAGTTCAAGTTGACACGGCCGAAGAACGACTGGAGCGCGTAGCAGTACGGATTGTATTGGCCTTGCTGATTTCCGCAGCGACAGAGTTCACGTCGAATGAGCTTGAAGGGAATCCGATACCCCTCTGCAAAGCCATCGAGTTCTCATCCACCTGTGCGGAATGGCCGAGAACGACGTTGAGTCCAAGTCCGAAATTGAATTTCTTGTCGTATGACAATGTATTTTCCCAAATTACAGAGCTGCGGAACTTGCGGCTGTCGGTCAATGAACCTCCCTGAGGATTATCCTTCGACGGATATCCGCCCGGATGCTTCGCCGTATAATAAACATGCTCTTCCAATGCTGAGAAATCCTCGCCCAAGGATGTCTTGAAATCAAGGCCCGGGATAATATGGAAGGTCAAATTCGCATTGCTCAATGCCCTGTAGGTCTTGAGCCACACATCGGACTCCTTGATTGCCTGAAGGGCATTGTTGTTCACGAGTACATTCTTGGATGTAGCCCAGTCTCCGTTAGGGAGGAACGGCTCATCCCAAGGGTACTGCTCCACAGCAGCCTTGATGACATTATATCCGCTGTAACCGGAAGAAACCCGGTTGTTCTTGGTATAGCTGAGCTGCATGTTGATACCGAAAGAAAGCCACTTTCTGATATCTCCGGAAACATTGGACTTGATGCTGTATTGATTGAGAGCATTGCTCAATGCTGTTCCTTCCTGATGCTTTGCAGTCGCAGAAACATAGTACCTTATCTTTTCGGAACCACCTGATACTGAAGCGGTAATATTACGTGAAAAGCCCGTACGGAGCACATCTTTAAGCCAATTATGAGTCGGTTTTCCAGGCATAGGATTGATGAAACGCTCCTGAGTCTTGCCGAACTGGATGTTATAATTGTCGATAGCCTCGTTGAAAGTCTCGATCAGAAGGTCGCCGCTTGCAAGATCCAGCTTGTCCAGACGCGGCTGCTGGCTGAAACTCAT
>OHPH01000279.1_pt1 | contig 28442 bp, 18 predicted proteins | sample 1577681 | NCBI WGS metagenome assembly OHPH01 (sample SAMEA3879603, study PRJEB24766) | human gut metagenome | biome: human-associated habitat; feature: feces | place: USA | collected 1985/1987 | reverse complement strand
AAGCTTCAGCAATAGCAAATACACGCAAGTCGGTAGGACGTGAGAGCTCACGATCCAGATCATCGAAGTGCAGGTCGTTGCCTACAAATCCGTGCATACCCTGACCGATCATACGCAAACCTTTCTGGATGATTTCTTCGAAAGAACGTCCGATAGACATGATTTCACCTACAGACTTCATGCTGGAACCGATTTCACGGGATACACCTACGAACTTCGTCAAGTCCCAACGAGGAATCTTACAAATCAGATAATCCAGTTGCGGAGCTACATATGCTGAATACGGAGTACCCATTTCGCCAATCTGATCGAGCGTATAGCCCAATGCGATCTTAGCGGCTACGAATGCCAACGGATAACCGGTAGCCTTAGAAGCCAAAGCGGAAGAACGGCTCAGACGGGCATTCACCTCGATGACACGGTAATCCTCCGACTCAGGGTCGAAAGCATATTGCACATTACATTCTCCCACGATTCCGATGTGACGGATGATGCGGATGCTCAACGCCCGCAATTTGTGGTATTCCGAATTGGTCAACGTCTGCGAGGGAGCAATCACGATACTTTCACCAGTATGAATGCCGAGCGGGTCAAAGTTTTCCATGTTGCACACCGTGATACAGTTGTCATAACGGTCGCGCACCACTTCGTATTCAATCTCTTTCCATCCTTTCAAACTCTTCTCCACCAACACTTGAGGTGAAAACGAGAAAGCCTTCTCTGCCAACTTGTTAAGTTCTTCCTCATTGTCGCAGAATCCGGAGCCCAATCCACCCAGCGCATAGGCCGCACGGATAATCACGGGATAGCCCAGATGGGCAGCCGCCTTGCGGGCTTCTTCCATATTCTCGCAAGCATGGCTCTTGATGGTCTTCACGTCGATTTCATCGAGCTTCTTCACGAATAATTCACGGTCTTCCGTGTCGATGATAGCCTGTACCGGAGTTCCGAGCACCTGCACGCCGTATTTCTCCAAAATGCCTTCCTTATATAAGGCCACACCGCAATTCAAAGCCGTCTGTCCTCCAAACGCCAACAAGATGCCTTGCGGCCGTTCCTTCCGGATGACTTTCTCCACAAAGAACGGAGTCACCGGCAAAAAATAAATCTGGTCGGCCACACCTTCGCTCGTCTGCACGGTGGCGATGTTCGGGTTGATCAGGATGGTTTCGATACCTTCTTCCTTCAAGGCTTTCAGGGCCTGTGAGCCGGAGTAGTCGAATTCACCTGCTTCACCGATTTTCAGGGCTCCTGAACCTAACAGCAATACTTTCTTTATATTTTCTTTCATTGTCTTCTTTATTTTAATGGATTACAGCAACTTTACAAACTCGTCGAACAGGAACTCTGTATCGGTCGGACCGCTGGCAGCTTCGGGGTGGAACTGTGCCGAGAACCAAGGATTCTTCTTGTGGCGGATACCTTCGTTGGAGCCGTCGTTCATGTTGATGAAGAGCGGTTCCCAGTCGGCTCCTAGCGTGTTGTTGTCCACTGCGTAGCCGTGGTTCTGAGAAGTGATGAAGCATTTGTCAGTGCCCACCAGACGTACCGGTTGGTTGTGGCTGCGGTGTCCGTATTTCAGCTTGTAGATTTTAGCTCCACCAGCTTTTGAAAGCAGCTGGTTACCCATACAGATACCGAAGATAGGAAGTTTTTCGTTCTGCATGGCTTTGCGGATATTCTGTACGGCCGCATCGCATGTGTCCGGGTCGCCCGGACCGTTGGAGATAAACAGGCCGTCGAATTGCAAGGAATTGAAATCATAGTCCCAAGGCACGCGGATAACTTCCACGTCGCGCTTGAGCAGGCAACGGATAATGTTTGATTTCACGCCACAGTCCACGAGCACTACTTTTTTCTTGCCTTCGCCTTCGTTGTAGCGGATGATTTCCTTGCAGGAAACCTTGTCCACGTAGTTCACGCCGGCGTAAGTAGCCTCCGGGATGTTGTCCGGTTCATCGTCGAACACGATTTTTCCCATCATCACACCGTGTTCACGCAGCATCTTGGTCAGTTCGCGTGTGTCGATGCCCGTGATGCCCGGAATCTGTTCACGCTTCAGCCAGTCGGCCAGGCTTTCTACTGCATTCCAGTGGGAATACTTTTCGCTGTAGTCGCTCACGATAATCGCTTCGGCATGGATTTTTTCACTTTCCATGAAAGTGGGCAGTCCGTTTGCTTCGAACGTGAACGGAGGCACGCCGTAGTTACCGACCAGTGGATAAGTCAGTGTCATCAACTGACCGGCATACGAAGGGTCGGTCAAGCTTTCAGGGTATCCGGTCATTGCCGTGTTGAACACCACTTCACCGGCTACCGGTTTCTCATAGCCGAACGACTTGCCGTGAAAGCGGCTCCCGTCGTCGAGGATCAATGTTACATTTCTCATTACCTTATTACAAATAGTCTTATATATCTTGTATTATTATTCTTTTGCGTTCGTATATACGAAAAAACGCCCGGATTTGCCGAAAAGCAATTCCGGGTGTAAATAATAAAGGGAAACTCAAATATTCAGGGAAAAAATGACATGAGGGAAAAAGAGAATGGCTTCCGGCATTCATCCAGTCCGCCGGAATTCCGAATATGTGTGTATTCTTTCTATGTCTTAACCAGTAATCCATTAAACTCTTTTGTCACGTCATAATTCGGAGTGCAAATATACACATTTCTATTCAAATGAAAGGGTGATTATCGAAAGTTTTTACAAAAATATTTCTTCCTTTTCTTTTGATGACTGGAGAATGGTGCGGGTGGAAGGAATTTATGTGGGAAGTGGGGGAGTGAGAATTCGGAAAAAGCCTAGTGGAGATTGAGTCGGAAAGAATGGTGAAGGTGCAAGGAATAGCGTAAAAAGTGGGTTTCATGGGCTTCTGAAATGATTTTTTTTGAAAAAAAACTGCTTTTTGTTTGGCAGGTTCCAAGAAAACTGTAATTTTGCAACCGTTTTCAACGAGACACGTTGCCGAAATAACTCAGTTGGTAGAGTAACTCATTCGTAATGAGTAAGTCGCGGGTTCGAGTCCCGCTTTCGGCTCCCATTTAGAACCGCTTATTGCACTGTAAATTAGGCGGTTTTTCTATTTTCTACAGCTTATTGCGATGATTAAAAAAAAGGATTTGGATTGTAAATTTACAATCCTGTGAGTATCCCTGGAGTATCCTTAAATTTTTTAATCATTATGGCAACTCTATCACTTACCATTTTCAAGGCAAAAGTATTAAAGGACGGAAGGCATAAGATAAGAATTGCACTCCGCCACAAGCATGAAACAACATATATCGTCACACGATTCATTATTTCAGAGAACCAGTTTAAGAACGGCCAAGTCGTGAAGCATCCAGATGCATCTGCGATAAACCGGAAACTCAGGAACATTCTTGATGACCTTCAAGAGAAATTGGACTCGATAAAACATCTGGAACTTTATTCCTGCCGTCAAATTAAAGAAATCATATCTACTGACAATCTTTCCGAAGAACGAACTTTTTCATCGGCATGTGGAAGTTTTGTTGATTATCTTAAATCTGAGGGAAGAGATTCATACGCATTGTCTATTGAAAGGGTGGGGAGGTATTTTCGGGACTTTGCAAGGGGGGACATACTTCTCTCAGACTTAACACCGTCATTAGTCCAGAATTTTGCGGCATTCATACGGAAGCGGAAAGTGACCGAAGCTACAGTAAACACAATGCTTGCTCAGATGAAGTCAGTAATCAACAGAGCGATAAGAGAGTGGAACATATCTTATGACATACATCCTTTCGTGACCACGCGAATATCTGCGGCTCCAATCAGGAAACTTGATTTGACGGTACAGAATTTTAACAAGATTCGTGAATCTTCACCAGAAAAGAGAAAGTTGATTATGGCACGTGACCTTTTTTGCCTTTCCTTTTATCTGGGAGGAATGAATCTTATAGACATTATGCAAACAGACTTTAGAAAAGACGTATTGGAATATTCACGCTCAAAGACTAAAGGAAGAATGCAGTCGGATAATGTGGTTGCATTAACAATTCCATCTCAGGCAAGAGAGATAATATGCAGATGGATGGATAAAAGGACGGGAAAGCTCGACTTTGGGTATAAATTCACATATCACAACTTTTCTCAGTATGTTACGTATTCTCTTGGAGATTTGGCTGAGGAATTGAATATTGATGAACGAGTTACATTTTATTCGGCCCGGAAGTCTTTCGCCCAGTACGCCTCTGAAATAGGTATTCCTGACGGGATAATAGACTACTGCCTGGGCCATTCTGACAAATCAAAGGGGGTTATCCGATACTATACCAAAGTCCGGCAAAAACAGGCGGATATGGCCATATCTCGTGTGATTGATTACGTGAATAATCCGGAAAAGTACAGGCAATACATTGAACTTAGGTCTGATATTATGATGATGAGAGGATAATAGAAAAGCCCCTTCCGGATATTAATCTGGTCGGGGCTTGTATTGAGTTTAAGAATAATCTGGTGAGGTGGAATCTATCCTCTATATAAATATAGTTCCCTTCATGCAGGTCGTGTGTCTTTTTACAGCCACCTCAGATTCCATACACCTTTGTCAAATAATCCTTTTTTTGTCATAGCTCCTCCTTTCTTTAGAAAATTATCAAATGCCTGAATCACTTGGAAAGCAGAAATGAATACGCATAATAACATCAAAACTGGAGGTAACAGATTAAGACTACCTAACCACATGAAGGTACATAGGAATCATTTTATTTTGTGCAAAATAATTCTATTACATTATAAAGGAAAAACAAAAAGATATTTTTAACATAATTACCTACCACTGCCATAAATTATAATTAACCGTTACGGCCATTACCGGAGTGAGTCCGTTCTTTCCTACACCATATCCAGCTGATAGACCAATGCCCCAGCGTTTTGGCTTTTGCGTTATCTCACGGTAAATATACTCAGTCTGGTAGATTGTACGTGGATACACTCGGATTTCATCCAGCCGTGGAGACACACCGCTTACCTTTGCATAGTAGTTGCTATCCTGATACTCTTTATATTCACGCAGGTGCCAGCACGTGTCACTCACATGAATTGTGTCTGAATTGTCAATCCAGGCAAGATAAGGTACCGGGAATAAAATATACTGAGTATCCACATCAACCTTTGTAACCACATGGACAGATGTAATGGTATCAGCCTTCCTGATATTGCCTTCAGTTGGCGAACGGCTGCACCAGCCTAATCCGAAAGCTAGTACAGCTATTAAAAGATATGGTAAGTATTTCATGGCTTCACGATTATTTCTGGGATAAAAGGATATTCTGCACGCACATCGAAGCAAGGGCACATCTTCGTCCATTCTTCCGGTTCCACTATTCCGTCGCCGTCCAAATCGGGTGATGTATCACGATGCCCTAACACTTCCTTAATATCCGGATATTCTTTAATCAACTTTGCAATCAATTCACGAAGTGCCTTCTTCTGCTCAGGTGTCCGGGTATCGGCTGCCTTACCGTGAGCATCAAGCCCACCGATGTAACAGATACCGATGGAATGTTTGTTATATGAAACACCCGAAAATCCCTTGCTGTTACAGTGCGCTCCATCGATGGTAAGCGAACGGCCAACCTCGACAGTACCGTCCAGTCTTACCACATAATTGTACCCGATGCACTGGAAACCACGAGCTACATGCATTTGATTTATCTCTTTTTTACCTATATCCTGACCGACGCGTGTCGCCGAGCAGTGAATTATTATCGAATCTATTTTGTTCATATTATTAAATTATATATATTCGTATGTTACCTCACAAAGTGAGTAATTAATACTTTGATTTTTTTGGAGTGCCACTGCACTCCTTTTTTATTTCTTCTCCTCTTTAGTTACTTCTTCGATAATCTCAGCAGCAGCCGAATACTTTTTCTTAATATATCCGACCAGAATCCGCTTAATGGAAACCCTGTTTTTGATTCCATGAATCTCGCATACATGTTCCATGATACTATCAAACTCGAAAACAATAGCCAGTCCCAACCCGCACATTGAACTGATTGTGTAAGAACAAATTCCGACTGGCTGGAGAATGGCAATACCCAGCATGAAACCTAACACCAAATAACTGTTGTACTCGATGAACTTGCACATCGTCCGACGACCGGCCCGGGAGAACCGGAAATCTTCGCCTCGCTTCACCACGCTATCAATGATGCCAAGTACGAAGTCGGCCACGAGCATTACGACAATGAAGGCCAGCATCCAGCGGAGTTCAAATACCACGTTCTTAATTTCTCCGATGAATGAGTAAGCCCCGGCAACCAGTAGCTGCGGGGCTATGATAGTAATCAGCTTCTCCATTATTCTTTTGCTTTGGAACCAAACAGCTTGGCCAGCCATTCCGAAGTAACTACCGATACTATTCCGGTCGATGCCAATGCGACAAATAAAGAGTCAATCACTACTACCCAAATACTTGCATCTGCCGGAGGGAAGCCGAGGTTCATCCACCACGAGAAGAAAGTAACAACCACACCAACTACAGCCGTCACCCACATAGTCACCCAGCGATTCATCGGATTCTGGAGCTTAGAAGCGATGAATCCGACAACCGAAGGAACAATGATTGTTACAAGTCCGGTGAAACTGGCAAATCCGGTCAAAAAATCCGGGACAGAAGTTTCCACATTAGCGGAAGTCTCTGCGAAAACACTCACTACACACATCAACAGTGCGACACACATGAATACAAATCTTTTCATCTTACTATGATTTTAAATTAAACAAAAAAACGCCCACAAGCGTATTCCTGCAATGGAACACGTTCATGGGCGCTGCTCATAATTCACGCACAAATCTACTAATTTACCTTCCTTTTCCAGCGAAGGAAACAAGCTAAAAACAAACAAATGATAAAATGTTTCAAACTGAAGAATATCGTCAGAATGAATTTTAGACTATGACAATGAATTAAACCATAATCCAAGTGCAACCGCTGCAAAAATTGTTATGCATCCGGCAACAGAGGCAACTACATCCATCCAATCCGCTTTATCATCAAAGAAGATTTCTTTTACCACAGACAAAACTACAACTACTAAGGTCCCAACTAAAATACTTGACATCTTGTCCCACGAACTTGTGTTACACTTTTGGAACATGACAACAAATGAGATAACTGCACAAATCCATGCTCCACCCAAAAAATGCAAGACTTTGTCGTTCCCGACCTTTTTCACCAAATCATCCAGTTCTTTCATATTATCTTAGTTTTATATTAAACAAAAAACCCATGAACCTCATCCGATAAGGATAAAGCTCATGGGCTTCTCACAAATTTACGTTTACAAATATATTGTTTATTCTTTCAATATCAATATATTATCTGCAATATTATGTAAAATATAAGTTTACATTCAAGACATCCTTCTTTTTCCAACCTTCCGACAAGGCGTCCTGTATGTGCTTCATTACCTTCATATAGAAGTCCTGAAGCTCTGCCAACGTATCGAATGCCCGATAATACGGAGAATCTTCCGCACCGAACTTGAACGTCACAGGAAGATTTTGTCCGTTCGTCTGTACGGCAAGGTCATAAGCAGCTTTGTAATTGAACTGGTTCTCACTTGACAGCCATACAGTCTGACCATCATATTCAAATCCGGACAGGATACGTTCGTCTGTTTCGTCATTGTACCACTTAGATACAAGCAAGCGAATTTCCTCCGCATCCGGTTTGTGGTCAAGCTCCTCTTCCATATAGGAAGCTGAGCCGTCCTCATTCGTTTCCACGTCCCAACGGACGCGCCACTTATTTTTTACCGGGTTCGTGCATTCCAGCAACGACACTCCGGCACTTCCTTCTACTCGTTTCATGTCATGTAAAAACATATTTGGTTCGACCTTTGCCGAAAGTCTCGCTTTTGATAATAGTCTCAAAAGGAAAACCGTCCGGCATTTCTCTAACTTGAGCAAGGATATTTTTCATCTCCTCACTGTTTGTGAAGAATTTACATGCTTCGCCGTTCTTCTCAATGGCGACAATGCATCTGTCTTCACCCTGTTCTGTCTTAATACCTGTCTCGAAATCCTTAACTACGATAGGCAGGTTTACCAACTCTCGGATACTGACGACTGATCCGGGAAACCGTTTCTTTCCGTCATCCGGTTTGTACGCAACATTCAAATCCTTAAATGATTTCATTTTTTTGCCTGTTAATTTATAAAACAACTTATTACAATCGGCGTGCTTGGTCATGCCGTAGAAACTGGCCACCAGCTCGCGACGCCTCCGTCTCGATTTCACCTCGTGCATTTTTCGGGCAAACTTCTGTTTGATACGTTTACGCAGCCGGACATAATCCGGATGAATCACATAACCAAGGAAGTCTATGCCCTCGTCCACTGGGAACACTCTTTCATTTTTCTTTATAGTAAGCCCGATAGAGTTCATCTTCCCACGAACAGCATCACGAATCTTCCACAATTCCGCTTTCGTTTCACCAAGCACGACACCGTCATCGCAATATCGGTAGAAATGACGGACACCGTACTTATCCTTCAAATAATGGTCTAAAAATACAGACAAAAGCAGGTTGCCCAGCCCTTGCGAGGAGCGAAGCCCGATACTTATGCCAGAAGGCATAAGACGGGTAAAGTTCTCCAGCATGGAGATGAGCTTCTGGTCCTTAAAAACTCGACGGACACAATATATCACGAAATCCTGTCCAACACTCTCATAAAACTTGGAGATATCGAACTTGTAACAATACTGTGTACCTTCCGGGTCTTCACACATATCGCGGCGAATATATGACATCAGGTCGTGCATACCGCGATTTTTAATACTGGCTGAGGTTGTTCTTATGAACCGTTTTTTCAGATGCCGGTCAACAACAGACATGACTGCATGAACGGCAATGCGGTCTTTCATCGTCAGAACCTGTATCCGTCGGACTTTTCCACCTTCACATATAGTGCGTTCACGGTAGTCCTTTATGGTATAGGTCCCGGATGCTATCCGACCGGAAAGTTCCTTAATGACATCCTCCCTATGCGCAAGCAGATAGCGTCCCTGGCGGCTCTTCTTGCGTTTGGAGCCGCGTAGGACCTGGTCAAACGAGGATGACATATTGGAATAATCTGCAACCTCTTCTACAATGTAACCTTCTCTGCGCATATTTCTTGTTTTTATGGAAGGTCTAGGCCTTCCTTCCTCCGGGCCTGACTTCTTCGAACCTATTTAGGGCCTACCAAACTCCACCCGACACGTGATTTTTCAGCTTTCCGACTTACTGGCCGAACAGGCCATGCGCTGTTGCTGTGGCTTATCTCCCTCGGCACCGCATTGGGGACACGTCCCCGGTGCGGTACGCCGATTTATTAATTCCAGACGCGAGCCGACATTCGTGTTCGCATTCGTAGCATCGTTATTCGCATTCGCATACGATAAACCGCCATTCGCGTTCGCATTGTTGTACCCGCGATAGACCACACGGCCTATTGGGAGACTCCGCCTTTCTGATACAAAGGTAAGCAATATCTTCACAAACCAAACAAAAACGCTATTGTATCACCACAATATGGCATAGTGGGCCATTTATCAAAAAATCGACCGGCTTCGCCGGAAATATTTCGCTACGCTCACGCTTTAACGCTTTGGCTTACGCTTTTTCGCTTAACGACTTATACGCCACGACGCTCGACGCTTTGACGAGTTTTCCGCGGAAGGCCAGACGCGAGCCGACATTCGTGCTCGCAATCGCAGCATCGTTATTCGCATTCGCATACGACAAACCGCCATACGCATACGCAAGGCTGTACCCGCGATAGACCACACGGACTGATGATGTTGAAATATTATATGAATCACAATAATACGTCGATGAAGAACCGTTTAATGTTCCTACAGGAATAACATCCATAAACTTCCCATGAGCTATTGCGGTTATCCATAGCCCACTGGAAGTCATTCCTTTTACTATTCGAGTCATTCCATCAGGCAACCAAATCCTCCATTTTCCACTGTTCCCGCTGTCGTTCGGCAAATCAACCCCGTCCATCATGTCATATTTATGGCCATAGATGTCCTCATATCCAAGGCAACATATATTGTTTACCTGTATGACAGAAGGTGCCCCATATTCCTCAACCGTCTTATACCAAGCATATTGATGGACTACTCCGTCTATGACAGAATTTGTCACTTTGGAATTTATTTTACTCGCTTCTTCATATCCGATAGTATCTTCCATTCCATAAGAGGCCGTTCCTCCGGTTGCACGATTGTTCGTATGCTGGCCTCCTCCACATTGGTCTTGGCTGTCCCGGCGACCATATTTTGCGTAAAACAAGTTAGCGATACGGAAATGCATTAAAGCGTCAATCTGCTGCATCCCCCTTTGCTGACTGTAATAATGGAAATCTGTCCAATTCATATTAGACGCAGTGCTTCCACCTGTGATACAAGCCCGGAGTTTTGTTCCGACGATACTACTGCCGACAACGGCACATAGGTGTTCATCGTTAGCGACCCATTCCGGTTCCATATCCTCTATCTTATCACTGTTGCTCAAAACCACACAGTCAAATTCAGCCGTATTAAGTATGGAAAAATACAGGAAAGAAGCTTCTTCCGGTACATCGCAGACCAGATACATGCCCGCCTCGAACTTGGATGATAATGTCGGAACGATAACCGAACTGACAATGGAACTGTCAGCACCGACGAACAGCGAACCGACAAGGTTAGTGCCTGGTACACTTGGGAAACGGACACGCTTGTAACCGGAAACGGCCACCTTGCAGACGGAATAGGTACTGTCAGCGCTGTACGAGTTCTCCAGCGTGTCTTTTCCTGTCATAATCTTACCGGACTGCAATCCTCCGCTTTCTTTGATATCGTCAAGAGTCAGTACATCCACATCCGGACGTTCCGGCATATCCTCTGGGCCGTTGGAGCTGTAACAGCTATAATGCTTGCCGCCGAGATAGTCATTGATGCCCTTGCTCCAGAAGAACGGCTCGTACATCATCCAGTCGCCTTCGGTGCCGTCCAGCTTTGCCGGGGTACCGTCCGCATACTTGTTGCTGTCCATGTCATCCAGAGGATAATAGGTCATCTCGCCGTCAGTATTGTTCACTGCGGTATCTGTGTTTGCTATGTTCACCTGTTTGGAAGTCGGAACTTTGGTGACCTTTGCCAGGACACGGTGACGCTGGCCCAATATGGCCGTGATATGACCGCTCGGCATATAAGTGTTGCCATACTTGTAACCGGTCTCATTGTCGAGGTTGCTGATGTTCGCGTCATCGGCCACGTCATCATCGAACTCTATCATCGTATATTCTGGCTGCCTTATGTTCAGTTCATCAAAACGTTCTGTGTACTTGTTGAATGTATCGTCGTCCAGATACTTTGTCAAACGGTATGTGCCAACGAGTTTACAGCGTGAGTTCGTGGTATTTCCGCTTGCGTCGATACCGCCGAGCCCGGCATCATACCATTGCTTGAGGTCACTTCCGTCACCTTCAAGCTCAACGCCTGTAATACGGACGTATTTCAGTGCTCCCCCCAAGGCGAACAGTTCCTTAAATGCGGACAGGCCGTTAATAAGAGCACAGTTCTCAATCCACAAGCCGGTAAGGTTGGCCTTGCCCTCAAAAGTGATGGAATTCCATTTCAGGTACTGCATAGAGCGCAGGATCAATGTCTGGAAATTGGCCGGGATACGCAGCTTGTTAAGAACGGCACCTTCAGCAAAGGTGATTGTCGCCAGTTTTGTGCATCCGGACGCGTTCACTTCTTCCAGACGGTTGCATCCAGACAGGTCAAGGCTCGGAAGGTTGGTGTAGTTGACCACCTCCAGCTTGCGCAGCATCGGTATCTTCGTACCAAGAACCAGCTCTGTCAGAGCGTATGTCTTTGCGCTGCTGCCAAGGATAAGCTCCTCAAGAACCGGAAGTGTCGGAAGGCTCATGTCGGTAAAGCCACCCCATGCGGACAGGTCCAGTTTCTTCATCCATTCACCTCCGTATAAATGGAAGATGGTTCCGATGTTGGCCGTCTGCCCATAAGTATAACTCCATTGCTGGTCCTTCTTAACGGCGTCATGTGTCATGGTGTCGCTTTCACGCCGGAACTCAAAATAGAAGTCACGTGCTGGAGTGGCCTTGACGGTCGCACCGGCCGCGCTGTTGCCCTTGAAAGAAATATCTGTGGCCGTATATTGTCCGGCACTATATCTCGCGTCAAAAAGCCCCATTCGGTTGCTAACCCACCAATGGCGGTGTGACTGTCGGCTTCCCTGCATGGCTTCCAAATATGAATATTTCACGTTGGTCACCGTGCCGTCCTGGTTGACTTCAACACCGATGGTCTTTGGCTCCACGTATTTATTCAGCGCATCAAGGTTATATATACGTTCACAGAATTTTGCACTCTGTTCGTCATCAAACATGGCGAAAATGGTACTGTTGCTCATACGCTCCCTGATTCGTTTATAGGCGGCCGCGAGTTCGTCCGGGAACTGTTCACGCAGGTTCTTCCAAAGGACGCTGTCATGTCCGGCATAGGCATACACGGTCTTGTCTTCCGTTGATAGCTCCGGATCGGTCGTGTTCTCGTCCACGTCCCATGAATATTTCAGACGGCCGTCGTTGCGCACGCCGAGGATGGTATCGCAGTCGTAGAATATCATGTAGGCCAGCGTCTTGTCCTTGTCCGGGTCATACCAGAAGGCCATCATCATGTTCTTCACGCGCTGGTCGACGCACCCCATGATGTCCGTGAACATGTAATAGTCGCACAGGTAGTCGACATCGAACCAGTCGGCCAGCTCTGCTTTGAACTTAGCGCCGTTGTCCTTCGTACTCTTTACCCACTTAACCAGTGGCTCGAGGTATTTCGGCTTCCGGGTTCCAGCCTCGTATTCCGCGTTGATGTCGTCATCGTCCGGGTAGCGCGCTTCGAACACCTTGAGCCAGTTCGGCGTGCCGTCGTCACCTTTGGTGTCGAAATCATCATCCAGGAACATGCCCATCGGATAGTCGTTATTCAGGAACTCCCAGCACTCGGTCGGATTGACACCGCCGAACTTCTCGGTCACCCATGCCTGGTCGTGATATCCGGGTATGTCACAAAAACCAAAGACGGCCTCCGTGCTCTTGTCGTTGTTGAAATTGAACTTGCCAAGGAACTGTGGAGTTTCGTCCAGGGTACCGCGGTAGAACAGGTAACAGGGTTCGCCGTCAATGGTTGTTCGGACATCATATCCATACTCCCCTGAACAATGTGCCTGTGCCGGGGTAAGCTCTCCGGCGGCCGTCAGGATATTCTGAACCAGCTTGGCCATACCGGTATTATGCGAGGACGAGGATTCGGCAAAGTCGGCCTTCAGGCAGAAGCAGTCAACCGGGGCTGCCGCCTTGTTGGACTGGCCTGCAGGACGGAATGAGTATTTGGCCGTTTCCAGTAATGTTCCTCCCACGCCTTGCTCGTCACAGCCCAGATACAGGTCACCGACCACCTTGGACGCATTTTTGAAATAAATGCGGTAGTTCTTTATCGGATAGGCAAGGGATGAAGTTCCCTGCAGGCGGATGCAGCCTCCGACACAGCGGAAATTCAATGCCTGGTTGCCCTTCACGACACAAAGCATTTCGGTAACGTCATACTTCGGGTCCTTGTCATTATTAACCGCCGCCTGGAGCACTGTCGGCACGCCGTTGTCCTCACGCCCGGTAACGATGATATATCTCATCCCGTCCGGAACACTGTCCACGGTCACATTTCCGTTCTCGTCGATGACATTGTTGCTCTCGTACATGGACATCATCATTTCGGAGCTGTCCTGGTCTATCATATAGGTTTCCAGAACTTGCGAATCGCTCAGATAGGTATCGTATGCACGGATGAGGTAGACGTCTGTTGTCGCACCGTCTGAACCCAGTTCTATGTATGCCGGGCTCGCCTGGTATATGCTGTCAGATGTGGCTCTCTGAACTGAACCGGACATGATGCCGTTGATATACAGGTACACCATCTCCGTGTTCTGCTTCTCATAGTCGCTCGACCCCTCAGTGCTCTTAGGGAAGCTCACGAAAGCCACTTCGTAGATTTCTCCGGCGGCCATTTTCATGGAAAGCGTGCTGTTTCCCTTTGTGGTCATTCTCGCTTCCTGTGCTGTAATCACAAATCCGGTACCGGATGCGTCCACACACTTGATGACTTCCGCGTCCTCATCAACGACCTCACTGACTTTGTATTTCACGATGAAGGCAACGGCGTTGGTGACATTCTGTTCCGGCTGTTCCAGCGGCCTGTGCTGAATGGTGGCCCTCGCCGTGTCTGTCAGGCGCAAGGCCTCGCCGGTCCAGCCGTCACCGCCCCATTTGAAGCCTTCGAAAAGAGTTTGAATGCCGTTATAACTCCATTCTTCACGGTTGACGTCGCTGTTGCTTCTGCCCTGTGCTGTCAGCTTGAGTGTCATGCCGTCTGTCGGCTCGCTGATGTTCAGGTCGCTCTTGGACGCAATAAGACGGAAATTGTAAGTAGTCACGCCGACCACGATACGGCATTGCTGTTCTCCGTATTCCGATGCCCGCAGCGTCAGGTTCTGTACCGTAAAAGGAACGGAAGCGGATGATGCCAGTGTGTCACCGACATAGACATCCGCCCTTGTCGGGGTCTCTCGCGGGTTGTAGGCTGCATACTGGAGCGTGTAACTGTCGTACTGTTTGGCCTGGATATAAGGGGTTGTCCCTTTTTCTATGACCGTACCGTCTGCATAGTCGAACCTTGCAGACACTACAGGGGTATTGTTCCCGGCTTCACGGATGCCTACGGCAAAAAGGATGCTGTTTGACTTGATGATGCTGCCGTCCGTCAGCTCCAGTTCCACCACAAGCTGTACGGTGTGGGTTCCATGTGTCAGGTTGGTTGTCGCAATACTGAAACTGCCGTTGGCCGTGGAACTGGTGATGCTCCGGTCCTCTGTGTCGGTACCGTCCACGTAACAGCGCAGGGTTTTCGTTCCGGCACCGCTCAGGGCGTATGGTATAGACAGAGTCTGGCCGCGTGTGACCGCAGTAGAAATGCTGAAGGAACTGCTCAGGGTGAGCTGTACCACGTTGATGCTCCAGGTCACCTGGGCGACCTGCATTTCTGCGCCTTCACCGACTTCCACACGTACACGCACCGTGTTGGTGCCGACACCCATGTATTTCGTGACATCCACCGTATTGGCACTTCCGGCGGAAATGTTGCCGGTGATGGTATTGGAGTTCGCGCCTTGTGTGACGGTCACGGTCACCTTTGCCGGGTTTCCCGTGCTTTCTCCTGTAGTGGTGTCTGTCTGGTCGTATGTGTAGGTCAGTTTCACTTCATCACCGGACTTCACCGTCTTGTTCGGGGTGACACGTGTCAGCACGACTTTTGTCGTGGCAACAGTTCCGCCGCCACCACCGGTGAACATGTCGCTGGTGCTGATAACCTCCCCGGCTTCATTAAGGAGGCTCATGGAATAGGCTTTGTCCGAACCCTCGCCGATTTCATTCAGCTGGAGGGCGGTTCCGTAAGTAGAAGCCTTCTCGTTTATTTTTGAGGCCACCGCTTTACCGCTCACCGGGTTGGTGGAATTCTCGTTTACAGCCTGGTCGACTTCAACCACAGGTATGTCAAGGCTTACCTCGCCCTGTTCATTTGGCGTAAGGTCTGAACTTGTGGTGCCTTTCGTCACACGTATTTTCTTGATTGCATCACCGCCGCCGTAACGGTTCCAGGCTGACGGGGTCAGGAAAGACGAAATGTCCGTACCTTCAAAACGGTAGTCAAGCCATTTACCGGCCGACACTTCAAAGGTTATCACCATGCCGGGCTTGCTGTCATCATCGATATCGGCATCGGCAAGAGCGGCTATGGCAGTATCCTTGGTATAATAGCCTGAACCGAGGGGATGCAGCTGTGTGACATTGTAGAATCCGCTGCCTGAACCTGCACCACTGGCCTTTACCAGGTCATCCTCTTCCTCGCTCCAGACATACAGTGTGTCAACACAGATATATGTTTTTCCCTTCAACACTGCACTGCGTGTATTGTCCAGAAACATGTCAGGGGATAAAATGCCGGATACGGACCAGCTGTTATACAGTTTTCCTCCCACACTGTAGGCGAACAGCTTTTGGCTGTTTACATATACCACGCTTCCACCTGCCTGCTCGGTTGTCTGTGACAATATGGTGCCGCTTTCCACAAAACCGGCGAATCGTGCTGAAGCACCGTTCATGGCGGCTTTGGCCGTATCCTCGTATTGAGTAGCTGCCTGCTGGGCTTTTTCTGCCGCCTCGTTGGCTGTAGACGCTGCGGATTTGGCTTCATTCCTGGATTCCGTGGCCATTTCTGCTGCTTTGCTGGCGGACTGGGCTGCGGTGTTTGCGGATTCTGCGGCAGAATTGGCCGTGGCCGCCGCGTCCGTCGCCGGTTTCTGAAGAAGCGTCATCGGTACGTTTACCAAGCTGCTTCCTTTAACACCGGGTAATGAATTCACTCCGTTCAATGAGGATACTGTTTCCAGTTCCTCCACACCCTGGCTTTCTGCCTTTATCGCATTGAGAACCTGCTGTATGTCTTGTTGGGATAAAGCCATATTATTCCTCCTTTCCGTTTAATGTATCGTATAAAGCATCCAGCAGTTGGCCCATGATATTGGAAACATCCTCTTTCGGAAGTCCATTCCCCGATTTCAATGAAAAGCCGAAAGTGCCGTCAGGACGGGCATTGAAACTCCCGCATATATCAAGTCCATTATAAACGTAACCAAGCATTTCATTGGGTATGTTATCGTTGTAAGTTATAGTGAACCGCGCGGTAGCGGAGCCTGACTTCATTTCTCCCTTTTTCAGAATTTCCGTTATTTCCATAATTATATTCCTCCTTCTATAATTTCATAAATCTGTCCATAACCTCCGGCTGTCAGACATTCGCCACATACATCCTTTACAAGTGTGGCTTCCTCCGTGGTAATATCCAAAGTCCCTTCGTTTTGGATAATACGCTGGCAAAGAACGTAAGCCTTGAACTTGTCCTCGCGAGATACCGGCTTATCCTTCCCGTAATTGAACAGGGCCTCCGCTACGGCGGATGCGATATTTTGTCCGGCAAGCTCGACTCCATCATAATTTTTGAACTTTCTGTTAAAATCCACTTTCATATTTTTCATTCTTTAAAGTTATTCTCCTGTATATCCGACAATGATTCCTCCTCTTACAATGAGTCGTATCTTGTCCAAGTCCGGATTCTGAGACGCACCATCGCCCCAATCCACACCTTCATAGTATGCGTAAGTTCCGTTAGTCTTACGTTCGGTTATGTATCTGAAGCCTTTAGAGGCACAATAATCACTATCCAGTTCTCCTCTCACACTTGTAGGGCCAACAAAAAAACCTGCGTAAGTCATACCACTTCCAGGATAAGTAAATGAACCTGTAGAAGCATATATAGCTGCACCTCCTGAATTTGCCCCTACAGATTTTATTCCGAAACGTCCAGTTGTTGCCGCATTAAACGATACGTCCACAACGCCATCGGAATCAGATGTGGACGTTCCCAACTTGAGACTGCGTGAATCGTTACCAAAATAATCGTTGGCCTTCCAGCAAAGTCTTCCGTTGTCAATGGTGAATCCTCCTACTTTAGCACCATTAGCATCTATACGGTTCACTTTTATATAATCAGTATTCAGATAGCCACCTACAATGATAGTGCTTCCAAGTTGTGCGGATTCCACTGCATTTTCATAAGCCAGACTTCCAAGACTTGAAGAGTTGGCTTTTCCATTAATGGTATCCTGCAATGAGGAATTCAGGGAATCGAATGTCACTGCACCTTTCAGGTTTATCTGGTCGGCGCTTATTTTGGCCTTGGAAATAATGTTCCCAACTTCGTCTTCTGTTACGAACACGGAAATGTCAGCCTGATGTACAAGCCCACTGCTGTCAACCGCTTGGGAAAACATGGATGCAAAATTGGAAGTCGTAACCAATCCCGAACGGTTCTTGAGAGTTCCATCCTCGTTGAAATATTCTGACATCATTCTATTGTATTTTGCCGTAGTGACAATAGAGGACGACTCGATGACATTACCATCCTTGTCAAAGTTGGAAGCTGCTATCTTTACCAGCTTCTCAGACTGTTCGAACAACGTTTTGTATTTGTATGCCAAGGCTTCTGCACGGTCGGTACTCAACACCAGCATGTACAGGTATATCTCACCCGTAAAGGACAGCTTGAAGTCGCCTGTTCCATTCCATAATCCGGAATGATTGAATATCTGGTATCCGTCCGTCACGTCCAGTTCACCATCGTAGGAAAACTCGTTGAAATTCTCGAAACCGGATTTATCCAGTCCTTCGAACTTAATGGTCATCCGTCCGGCTTTTGCTACGCGATAGAAGAAACTCAAATATACGGCTTCCGGCTTTTTCTGCCCCTCATCATTTATATCGTTGTAGTCGGGAATAAACCGGAAATTCTCATGCTTCTGAAGGATATATTTGTTCCTGATATATACAGTAGTACGCCCGTCATCGGTCTTTACACAAGCATAATTGGTTTTATCGGACAAAGGTGCGCCGTTCGCCCATATCCACTTGCTGCCCAGTAGGAAGAAGGTAGCCTCGTTCTCGGTATCCCATTTGTTCATCCCATTTCCGAATGACGCGTTGTCCAGATAACTCTTATCTTCCGTGAAGTCTTTTCGCAAACCTTCTACGGCAGCTTCTATTTTTCCTTCAGTTATTTCAAAACGAGTCAGGATGTCCTCTCCGGTAGTCAGAACGAACGTCCCCATCAGGTACACATTATCACCATACAACCCGTTACCGTGCGGCTGATTGTCTGCCGGGAACCTGCTGTCACTGATTCCGTCAAGATTACCAAGACGAACACGCAGACATCCGTTGAAGTTCTTTTCGCATACACCGTCCAGTACGTCCACACGCGGCTGTCCGTCTTCGGTGGCCGCAATGGAAATCAGGTTTTGGCGTAGACGGTTCTGTGTGTTTCCCATCAATACACATTCGTCGCCTTCTTTCGGTTCCACACCACCAAACTCGCTGACGGGTATAGTGATGCCATTCCCGTCAGATGAAGAGATTTCTACCCAATATCCTCGCAGGGATGCGCCGGTGAACTCTGCGCAGCGCATTAGGTCGTTAGCCACGAACTCATTGTCCTGCTCGAATGTGATTTTATAGTTGTCTCCGTCCTTCGCTACAGTCTTTATTTTACCGCTGGCCGCACTGACGACAAACTGGCCACCTATACTGCGCACTTTCTGTATAAGCATTTCAAGTGCTACCAGTGTCTGCCGGATAGTCACCTTGTCAATCGTCAAGTTGCTCAGTCCTGTCAGTGCGTCCATCCACAGCTTCCATCCTTCTCCGGTCATTCCGTCCACGAACTTCACCGAGCGAAGCAGCTCTCGGACGACAGCAGTCAGCCATTCGGCATTTCCGTCACCGTCCACAGTCGCTCCACTTTCACCAGTGTTATAGTGTCCGAAATCTGCACCTTTCAGAAAGTGAATTTTTTCCTGTGCGCTATCTTCTCTTTGTTTGCTTATGAATTCTTTTATTGACCGTAACGCTGAGAAAACATTGCTATCAGAAGGTGATATGGAATCATTGACTTTAATGACATATACACCACTTCCACCTCCACCTGTATAGGTATGTCCTTTATAGGTAAGTGCATCCACCTTGTCCTCGATTTCTCCGATACGTGAATAAGGCATGCTCTCACCAATCGTATAGGAAGGTGCATCCCAAGGGATGTCCAAGTTCATTTCCCATCCCAATACACGTGAGATACGTCCGCTTTCAAAGTATGTGTCATCTACAAGGTTAATGCGTTGGCCAAACTCGAAAGTCCGTGCAATCGGGTCTTCATGTACCCAGTCACTCATTAATGTAGTAGGGTAGGTACCGTCGTCCTTCTTAACCTTGTCGGCATACTTCTGCGCCTTTTCCTTCAATTCCTGCTCGGCAATTTGGATGTATTGGTCTGACACTAAACGAATATCGAATCCTGACAGAACATATTCGTCACCATTTTCCGGACAAATAACCTCGTCAGGTAGGGGACGACCGTAGTCTTCATTTCTAACAATCTCCCATAGCTGCTCTCCTCTGGTCTCATCTTTAGGCTTTGGATTGAATATTACCCCGAATGCCATACCATTCAGCTTCCCGGATTGAAAAGTAATCTGAAGTTCCTGACCTTCAAGAATATATTCCTCTTTAAAATCAATACCGATATCTTTGTACCTGTAATAAGTGACTTCCTCTTTTGTCCCGTCTTCGTTTTCTACCTCTTCGGTGCGGGTATGAACATCAGATAAAGTACCAACACGCCGTGGATAGACATCGTCAAAAACAACCACGTCCTCGATGGCTTCTTCCTGCGACATTCCTTCGTATGCGTCAATGTAAGGGGTTCCAGAAGGGAGCATAAGCCGCTTCTGGACTACACCGTTCACCACGGCCTGTTCGTCGGTCGGACGGTAGTTCGTGGGGATGTTCTTCGTTGAACCAAAAGCATAGATGCGGGTGGCATAAGTGCCCTGACTTTCGCTGCGGGTGATGGCCGACGCTTCGACACCACGCTCAATTTTAACGGCATCTCCGAACTCATTTCGCCCAAAATGAATCACGTTGTCCGTTATCCAGCAATCGCAGTTCCACTTATCCTCACCCGCCATAGAAAACAAGGCATCCAACAGGTTCATGTTGTCGTAAGTCATCGCCACTGCCTTATTCTCTACAGAATCGTCTATGCTGAATGTAAAGTCTGTTCCTTTATAGGTATATCCTAAAGCCTTTAGATTGCGAAGAAACACACCAAGTTGTACATCAAGGGATGCAGTAAGAGACCATGACGCTTCATTTCCTGCATGCTCCGGCGTGTACTTGAAAATCTTGTTCTTCCACTTCCAGTAGTAGGCGTTCATCTGAAGCTCGTAGTCATACCCTCCGGTGGAAGAGTTATAGGTCGGCTTCTGAAGGTCGGTTATCTCATAGATTTTCGCCAGCTTTCCGCCGAGTGATTCATCCAATACGCCGGAAAGGTCCACGTAGTCACCCAGCTTGAAAGGAATGGGAGAGGGCACCGAAAATGGGAGGATGATATAGTCCTCTTTCATCAGTGTAAACTTCCCCTTGGCCCCCTTGTTGATGGAGGTGGAAAACCTTGTCTTCCCGGATATGTCCTTGATTTCAATCATACCTCCAAAGTTCATAAATAGAAAATGGAAGCCCTAAAAATCAGGACTTCCATTTGAAACAATAAAGGGAATGTTCGTTATTCGCTTCTATCCATCGGGTTAGGTTCTTCAAACTTGCTTGAAACCTTGCCGAAACAGCGGTCCAAACTCAACCCGTATGAAACACTTTTACCCAGGTAAACCAGCTTGTAAACCTCATTTCCAAGTACCGGAACCTTGATATTCACTGCTCCTTTCTCCAGCTCTTTCTGAAAGGCTTTCTTCTTGATTCGGTAATCACTTTCCGAACTGCCTTCAATGGTGAACTGAAGAGTAATTTCGCGCGAATCCACTTTTGCGTTGTCTGTTATCACACGTTTTCCATGTTCCAACCGACTTTCGTTCTCAATGTAGTCTTTCATTTCGTTGAACCCGTCGATAGCATCGAGGAAACCGTCTCCCATACGGACACCCCATGTTTCCAGTGCGTCTTTCCCATTGATAAATAAATCTCCAGTCATAGTCTTGCTGTATTACGTTTCACTTCGGCGATGTCAGCCTTTATATCTTTCAAGTATTTGGCTGAATCTTCTGTATTCTCTCTGATTTGCTGTAACTCCAGATAGGAATTGGCCAGAATGGTACGTGTCTCGTCGGCAATGTTGTACATTCCAGTTGCCTGTGCTGTCAAGGTACTGATGGAACCTCGCAGTTCCGTGATGGCCACCGTCTGTTGCTGCTCTGCTGCCTCTATTCGGAGATTGGACTCATACACGGCATTGAACCGTCCGCTTAGTTCCCCGGCATCCTCGTGCGTCATTTCCGTACCGAATCCTCGGCTGGATGCCGACTGTTGCTCGGAAGAAGAACCTTCCCATCCCATAGCCTGCATGATGGCATTACGCTCAGCTAAGGCATCACTGACCATCTGGTCCCATTGTGATTTGAGATTGCTTTGTTCGGAGCTGGACAAAGTACCGTCCGTCATCGAGTTTGCAAAATTCTTGTACCATTCTTTCAATCGGTTTGCATAGGTATCTGACATCATGCTTTCCACCACAGCCTGCTTCATCATCTTCTCGAAATTTTCGGCGAAGTCTTCCGCATCCGATTCCATATCAAGTAGTTTGTCCTTGAATTCATCCCGGATAGTGTCAAACGAGGTGTCGGTCAGCTTTTCGCGGTAAGTGTCCTCCAGTTCATCGAGCTGCTTCCAGTATTCAATGTAGCTGTCCATATACTGCGAAGCGTTCTGATATCCATCGTCGGCGTATTGCTTGATTTTTGAGTAGAGGTCAGTGGCGTTGTTGGATACGTTGTACATTTGCTCACTGGTCAGGTTCCAGAAATCACCGGCATTTTTAACTGATACTCCTGCTGCATCACTGACACGTTTCCAGTCCTCTGAAGACATAGCGTCGTTGATTTTCTTATTACTTGAATGTGTACCACCGATTCCAAGGAAACCATTGCTGTATGCAGCGGCAGAGCGTTGCATCATCTCTTTTGTATTGGCCATCTGCTTCTCGATATTCTTCTTCTGCTGCTCGTAAAGTCCAGTTGCATCGGCAACAGCACTTTCGTCCATCTTCTCAGCCAGATTATCGAGAGAGGCTTTCAAATCTTGATTGGATATAGTTAGCCTTTCCAAATCGTCTTTCAAATAAGGGTCACTTTCCTTATTTCCGATAAGTCCAAAGGTCAATGTGTCCCATATTCCCCCAACGGCCCTAAAAACACTACCAAAAAGATTGTCAACAAACCCATCAAGCCCCTGCGTTCCGATAGCATCTAAAAGAGAAAATGCGGCTCCAATGATTCCACCAAGTTTCTCGCTCTCATCTGCAAATATGTCTACTATATTACCGGCCAAGTTTCCGATTTGAGAAAGGGAAATTTCAGAGTTTGAACCAAGCTGGGTAATAACATTCGACAAAGTGATAAGGTTGCTTGTCGTTTTGTCCGTTGCCTTCTGCATGTTGGTCTGAGCGTTCTGCTGTCTCTTTTGGGCATCGTTCAGTTTCTTCGTAGCCGCTTCCTTCTGTGCATCTGTTCCGCTTCTCATGGCTTCGTTGTATTCCTCCTGGGCTTGTGACAGTTCTTCCTGAGCCTTGGCCAATTCGCTTAACTGTTCAGGTAGGTCGGCCAGCAATCCGCCTTTGTCGATGAGGGTTGACTGGATGTTGTTCAACGCCTCGTCAATGACCTTCTTCTGGTCAACGGCCATGTTCTTGTATTCTTCAGAGTTCTTGAAATCTCTAAGTTGCTGCTTTACTTTATTCAAGGACTCTTTGGAGACCTTATCCAAATCACCGAATACAAGTTCCCAGTTGATACCCTGTTTCAGTTTTTCAAGATCAAGGGAGGAGAGTGCCTTTTCCATCTCCTTCTGGAGTATGTCCTTGTCTCCCTGAGTAGTGGCTTCTGATATTTTACGAGTGTACTCATCGGTGATAGCCTGTCTTTTTTGCATGAACGTACCGTAGTTTTTCAGATATCGTTCGTTGGCCTCGATTGCAGCCTGATTTTCGGTATCCGTAATTGCGGCCAGACCTTTTTCACGTGACTGCATGGCATTAGACGCACGATTCCCTAATACTTCCCGCTGTTCAGACGTAAGCTTTCCACCTTGTGCATCTTCCCATTTTTTGCGTTGCTTCTTAATTTCGTCGATTTCTTTCTGGTAATCCAGCTCAATCTGTCTGCGCTTCTTTTCAGAACCTTCTTCCATCAGGTTGATTTCATCCTGCTGATTAGCTCTTATGAGTTGTAGAAGTTCATCGGCAAGATTTTGCTGGCTATCTACTACCTTCTTGTTTTCTGATTTATGGCTGACACCGGTAAGTGTCTCCAATGTCTTTTCTGCACTCTGCAACTCTTGTTCCTTTGCCTTAATAGCAGATTCTACAGTCTTACCAGTCTCTGCCTGCAATTTCCCGCTACGAAGGTCTGCAATTTCTTGTTTGAGTGTTTTGATACGTTTGGTGGCATTTTCTACTTCTTTGGATATGGAAGACTGTGGAGATTCTTTATTATCGGATAAAGACGATTTCTCAATTTCTTTTTCCAGTTCTGTGATGGCAGAAACCGTTTCGCCTAATTCCTTGTTTACGGAATCCAATTCTTTCTTGGCCTTATTCGCACTATCTTTAAGCTGATTGTTTACAACACTATTTTGAGAGAATACGGTCACACCTGTATTGACCCCTCTGTTCTGTAATGCGCTTCCAGTCATTGTTACGGATGAATTGTACAAAGATTTTGCCTCATTGTAATTCTCCATAGCAACTTTCTGCTGCTTTTCTTGAGCCCGTTTCTTGCGATACAATTCTTCTAGCTCTTCCTGAGCAGCTTTCATCCGTATCTGCTTTTCTAGTTGCGTCAGATAGGATTTAATGGCCTCGGTGTTGTTATTTATTAATTTACCCTCTTCATCAAGACTGGCATTGTAAGATGGGATGATGGCCTGCAAATCAGACAAGGCTTTCTTCTTCTGGTCAAGGGACGAAGTTTCACTTTTCAATACGCCGGACAACCTGTCAACTGTTGCCGCCTGCTTGGAAAATTCCTCATCGGCCTTTTTGTTCACAGAATTAAGCGTCTCCTGTGCTGCAATGGCTTCATTGGTTCTCTTGGTGAACATGTAAACTGCCGTACCTATTCCTACCAGCGCTGCCAACAAGGTGACATATACATTGGATTTTGAAGCGACATTGAAAGCCTGTTGTGCAGCGGTGGCCAGCCCCAATTCCTTTCTGTACATTCCTATCAGACGAATACTTTCAACGAATCCGACTGCCTTCTGCGCTACGGCTGCGGTAATCAACGCGGCCTTGTACGTTCCGTAAGCTGCAATCAGTCCGCCCATTACAGACAACACATCATCAAGACTTTCCACCAAATCCTCTGCTGTACCGATACCAAATTCGAAAACCTCCTTATACTTGTTCCCGAACTCATTCATTTTCTGGAAAAGGGTATCTTCGATATTCGACAGTCGCTGGGGCCACGTTCCGGCGGAACTTTCCATAAGGTTGGCAAACTTTCCTCCCTCGGATGTCATGTTTTTGAAGGCCTGTTCAACTTCCTTAAATCCGACCTTCCCTTCCTTCACAAGTTCACCTACCTGATCTTTGGAAACTCCTAATACCTTGGCCAGTTCTTCGTAGATTGGAATACCTAGTCCGGCGAACTGACGGATATCTACTGTCATGGCCCGTCCTTGTGTTCTCAATGTTCCGTACAGATAAATAAGCTGTCCGATAGGTATCTGCAATCCGGAAGCCACATCTCCAAGCATGGAAAGTTCATTCACGACATTATCGGCCGAAGAACCGTAAGCCAGAAGCTGCTTTGCTCCAGTCGCCACATCGTCAAGATTGAATGGCGTTTTGGCCGCGAACTGGACAATATCGGCGATGAGCTGGTCCGCTTTTGATTTGTCCTGAAGGATGGTTGAAAGAGCTACCTGTAACTGCTGCATCTTTCCGGTTGCTTCAATCACATCGGAGCCGAATTTCTTTATCGCCACCAGTCCACCGATTTCAACGGCTGTACGCTTTAAAGAATCCGTCAGGGATTTTACTACTTCATCAGCGTTGTTCGTCCCACTGGAAAACTTCTTGTACTCTCTCGTAAGTTTCCTCACTTCGAGCCTGTTTCTGGCCTGCTGGTCCTGTAATTCGCCAAGGGAATATCTCTGCTCGTTCAAGGCTGCTTTAGCCCGGTTCAGTTCAGCTAATTTAGCTTTTGAATTAGGAGAATAATTACCCATCTTTGAATATTCATCAGACAGCCGTCTGACATCATCCTGCGTATCACGGATGATTTTCCTTTGTTTGATGATTTCCTCTGTCAGCTCATCGGAGGCCTTTGACGCGGAATTAAGCTTTTTCTTCAAATCATTCTCCATCACAGCACCAGCCTTGGCCGCCTCGGTCACCAGCCCCATCATCTGTTGGCGAGCAGATGCCAGTTGGGTTTCCAAAGCCTTTGCGGCTGCAGGGGATTTGTTCACGTCCATCTTTTTGAGTTGGGCTTCCAGCTTCTCACATTCCTTCCTCAGACGGATAACCTCATCATAATCTGAACTGACTTTAAAGTATAGCGTAGCCATATCTATTTCTTGTTTCTTCGTCTGCGCGAAGCCATATCCTTACCCTTTACCTTTGTAACCTTGGTCCCGGTAACGGTATGGAGCTTGTCACGCTGCATTAATACTAAATTCCTGTATGGTATCTCATAGACCACTTCCCGGTATGACAGATGCAGATTTTCCATGAACGACGCTATCTGTCCCAATAGAGTATCATTTCCTACAACCTCGGTTTCGCTGCCAGCAGGCTTACGTTCCTCGCCAAGCTGACAGCTTTGAGAAAAACCTTTGAATCAATCATAGAGAGTGCTTCGTCCAATGCGTTCACATTCTCTTCGTATGTTCCTTTTGCCAGTTCTTCGCTCAAACTTTCGTCACCAGCTATCAGCCAGGAGAGAGCCTTGCTGTAAGCCTCGCTTTCTCCCAAGGAGAGCAGAACGTCTTTCAAATTATCTGCTTCTTGTACGTCTGACAGATGGGAGATTGCCCCGGCCAGTTTTTGGACAGTAGGAGGGTAGACCGTGTAGGCTATCCCGGCGACAAACACCGTCCTGAAATCACTTCCGATAATGGATTCTGATACTATTTTCGCTCCTTGATTCATTCTGATAAAATAAAAATTAAGGGGTGAAGCCATAAAGCCCACCCCTGTTATGGAATTCAATCTCTACCTATTGGATAGGCATTAAGCACCTGCTGTTACTTCAGATGAGTCAAACCAGTATTCCGAAGAAATTGCCGAATTTTTCGGCTCCAACTCCACAGCACTCACTGGAAGTCCGATGGCCTTATCGGTAGTAGCTTCGCGGGCCCCGATGTCAGCACGTGGAATGACGCAATACTGGTCGTCTTCGGTCAGGGAAACAATCAGTTTTTCGATGTTCACCTTACCTCTTGCACGTTTCCAACCCTTGTCGGTGTTGATAACATCACCTCCCATGAGGTCTTTCTTCGTCGGATAGTCGTATTCACCAATCGTAAAGTTGACAGTCACATCGCCCATCTCCTTATCACTGCGATAAGTCTGGCCAGTAAGCTGGTTCTTGTAGTTCGTTCGGCTCGCTTCCGCTTCTTCGAGCGTCCACGTATCCTGGTGGATATTCTTTACCTCTTTCAAGGTTTCGCCCTGCAAAAGAGTGTACAAAGCCTTTCCGGTCAAATCTTCTGCTATAGCACTTGTTTCGCCATACCAAAGTTTCTTGATGTTTGTGGCGGTGATTTTCTTTGCTTCTGCCATATTATTTCACATTTAAAACTTCAAATAAAATTCTTACATTCACATAATGACACTTTAAGGCTGTGTCCTCCTCTGTTCCGATTGTGTCGATGGAATAATGATAGGTAGTACCGTCGTAACGTCCGGTTACGCCGTCAAACAGCTTCTGGGCCTGTTTCTCCAACTCGTTCAGCCGGATGGTGTTGGCTTCGCCTTCTTTCAGGTCTGGAACGCAAAGGTTCACCTCTACGAAAGACTTCTTCCAGTACGTTCCTGGCTGTTGTTTCTTTGCGTGAATGACAATCCTTTCGGATTTCAATTCGCCTGTCAGCTTCTTGCCATGGGGAACGATTTCAATACCGAAAGGCTGGCAATCACGGTAAAGTATGTTCGCTATGTCGGTGGTTACTATCATTGTACAATCTCCCAATCTTCTGCAAATACATCACTGATGGATGGCACCCACGAGTCTGCACGTCCGGTATTCTCGTTGTAGATAAGGCACTGGCTTGTGTAGTCAATGAAGCCCTTTCCCTTCAGAATAAGGTCTTTGGCTGATTGTGGAAGCGACTGCATTTTTGGAATGACATCGCTATCAATATGCGCCGGAACTTGCTTTACGACAAACAATCCTTTTCCGTTCCATCCTGTTCTTCGGATAGCACCTCCTTGCTTTAGCACTTCGATTGCGTCTCCAAACGTCATGTTTTTGCGTTCATCATCAACCTGTCGATATGCTTCTTCAAATGTTTTTGCAGGTGTCCAGCCCTCGCGACCATCTTCATTTACAAGATATCCTGGTTCATTTCCTCCGTGCATTTCTCCGTCAAAAACATACGGATTGCGTCCTGTTATTGCAATATACTCGCCTAATGTCATAGGCATTGCTTCTACTTGTTTTGT
>OHPH01000236.1_pt1 | contig 31198 bp, 27 predicted proteins | sample 1577681 | NCBI WGS metagenome assembly OHPH01 (sample SAMEA3879603, study PRJEB24766) | human gut metagenome | biome: human-associated habitat; feature: feces | place: USA | collected 1985/1987 | reverse complement strand
TCAAACTGTTTTGGATCTTTGACAAGCTGCATCGCACAGTTGTCTACGAGCATATGCTCATAGGTGACTTCCGGATAATCTTTTGCGACTTCTTCCACTACTTTTCTCCATAATCTGGAGGAATCTAAAACATTTGCTTTATCTACGCTTGTCACCTTCTTACGACGCTTCATTGCAATATCAAAGCCACGCTTTGCGATACGTCTGATCTCGTTTTCGTTATATGTAAGCGAATCATGTGCTGTTAAGACACCGTCTACTTCCTCTGTGCTTCTCTGACCGAAATAAAGTCCTCCGGTCAGTTCACGCATGATCATCATGTCAAAACCATCCCCGATAATATCATCGCGGAGCGGACATGCCTCTTTTAATTCTTCATATAAATATGCCGGTCTTAAATTTGCAAATAAATTCAAAGACTTTCTCAATTTTAGCAGTCCTGCTTCCGGTCTTAATTCCGGAGCCAGTTTGTACCATGGGGAAGTCTGTGTGTTTCCACCGATCGATCCCATCAGAACCGCATCCGATGCCTTTGCAGCTGCAATTGCCTCATCGGTAAGCGGCACGCCTGTCGCATCGATCGAACATCCTCCCATCAGAATATCTTGATACGTAAACGAATGTCCGTATTTCTCCCCTGCTTTATCTAAAACTTTTTTCGCCTCTGCCACGATCTCCGGTCCGATTCCATCGCCTGAGATCACACCAATATGACACTCCATATCCAATCCCTCTTTTCTTTCATCTCACAGCCTGTCTTTGCACCTCAGTGAATCCATATCTTTTTCACTTTAGCACAGTAATTACCGACAGTATTTATAAAGACTATAATATAGTATCTTTGGAAACATTTCAACTATCATTGCTATTTTTCTTTTTCATAATAGTTATAACTGTTACCTGAATCCGTGAAGTTCACGGATTTATAAACTATCGCCGTAGATGCTGGAAGGATATTGATTGGGAATGTAGCAGAAGATAAAGCTTGTGATGCAATCTATCAAAGTACAGACAGCCATATATTGGCAATGTTTGGAAGCAATATGGTAGAAGAAGTTATATCAGGAAACCCAGCGAACAGTTCCGTATCAGAAATCGGAGATGTAGCGAGAAAGACGGATATTGAAGAACTAAGCCATACAACGATATTCAAGAACTCAGATGACATTGCCTTAGGTGAAAAAGCTTTAAGTAATGTAGAAGTGAATAAGCTAGATGATGTTGCAGAAGTTGTAGAGAGTGGTAGTACAACTGTTATATATTGGTCAGGTGATATAGCTAATTATCAATATAATATGATTGAAAATCCAGGACCGTTAGCAGAAATGCCTAATCAACCTGCAAAGAATTTCTATGGTGGCAGATACAATATGGAAGTATTACAGGAAGATAGAATAATGTATCGAGCAGGTAATGCTCAAAATCCGTATGGAAGATGGTTTACGAGTGAGCCACCTGCTTCTGTTACTAATGTAAGAATTGACGCAGCGGTAAAGACTCATTGGATAGACCCGAAAACTGGTGCGTATGAGGCAAGCTCTTATATAGATAATGTATATGCGATTAAAGTACCAAAGGGTACTACTATTTATACAGGATCAGTCGGACCGCAAGGTGGAGTATACGTGGGAGGATATAATGTTATGCAAACCTATATAGATGCACCATGGACTTTTGAAGTTGTAGGAAAAACACCGTTACAATAGATTGGAGATAGAAGAATGATAAGAAATGAAGAGTTTTTGCAGTTGCGAGAGGCGTATATAGAGATTGGCAAAATGGTACAAAAATATGGATATGGACAATATAACGGGATATTAAGAATTCTTATGGGACAAGTTAATTGTATTGACTCGGATGAGAGCAATGGTGAAAAAATGAAATACTTGATAGAAAGCTATAGTAAACTGTTTGCTTCGAGAGGCGGGTTAAGCGATTTCATTATTTATGATGCAGATGTTCAATTAAGAAATCAGTTGAATGAGAAATATAATGACGAAGTAAAAAGGGTTTGGAACATTATGAAAGACTATATTTAATAATGACTTCGTATAAGAACATCCGAAATCACAACTGAATATTTTTTCTTTAAAATTTAGGACGCATTGTTTTCATGGCACTTGGTGCTATGGAGATAATGCGTTTTTTCTATGTTAATTTTCAAATTCTTTTCCAGACTGCTGATATCAGTCTACTTCTTTCGAATATCGTGCCCAGAGTCTGCCTTTTGGTCATCTCACAAAGAGAAAGTGCTCATCTGGCTCAAGAAAACATCAAATCAGAAATCTTGATTCAGATGCAGTTTTTCTATTGAAGATGCTCCATCCGTAAAGGAGGAGTTCATGATTAAGTCCAGGTTGATTATGCCGGAAATAAATCAAGAATTTGATGTTCAATATAATGAGAATGCACAGGTTTGTGATGTGATAACGGATACTTTGGATGTTGTATCGCAGTATCTGCGAACAGGCTATGTGAATCGTGAGCACTGGGTATTAGTGTTACCGAGAGAAGGCATGGTTATGGATCCAGATAGAACCTTGAAAAGTTATCATGTTGAAAATGGCGATAAACTGATACTCATGTAGATGAAGGATGTGTGATGTTAGTATCGTAAAGATACTTGACAAGTACAGGGGGGATGAAAATAATGGGGAATAGAGGCGTGCTTTTATATGTAGACTTGGGCAAGCTTGAAGATGAACCATACAGATTGTCAAAGATATATGATACACTTGGACAGTATATTGATGATATCAGACGTCAGAGAGATATAATATACATAAGCAAGATGGCGGAATCTCTGGATATATCATCCCTGGACAGATATCGTGCTCAACTGGTAGACGAATATGATCGGCTTGGAACTCTGAAGAAGATTCTGGATGAGGCATACGATCTATATAAAGAATGTAATGAAAAATTCGAGGCATCTGGACAGACTCTGTGCAACCTATATGCTGAAACTCCATGGTATGAGACCAGTGAAGGAAAGCTGGCTATAGGCATAGGCGTGCTTGTGGTTACTGCTGCAGTGGCGATAGTCTGCCCTGCTGTACTAGGGGCGGCGGCCGCCACGGTAACACAGTCTATAGCGACATCTGCTATTATTGGTGCAACCACGTCAGGCGTTATGAATGGAATAGCTTCCATGAATTCCGGCAACTCATTTTATGATGGATTTGCAAGTGGCTTTGAATCTGGAGCAATATTGGGTGCAATCAGTGGTGGATTAGGAGCCGGGATATCGGCAGTTGCAACCGGGGCAGAACTGACAGTAGGAAGAATAGTGGCAGTAAAAGCTGTGAATATGATATCTGATGCGACTGTAGATACTGTGGTATATGCATATCATTCAGACAAGTACGATAAGAGTATTACTGGTGTAGACATAGTCAAGACTTGGGCAGCGAGTGCTGTAACATCGCTTGTTATGCAGTCGATTATGGATGAATGTAATGATAGGACTCAATCACCAGATAAGAACAGTAATTCAATTAATTTTAAGAATTCGTTGGATAATCAAAGTAAAGCTAATAGTAATAAGCCCACAAATACAGTCACATATAGACGTGTTCAAGGAGGAACTGGAGACAAAGCAAGTCAACAGAGAATATTAATTGATAGTGAAGGAAATGTATATATAAATAAGAAAAATGTAAATTTGAATGTTAGTGTGGATAACGGAGAGCATTCGCAGTATTATATAGAAAATAAACGACCTGGTGCTGATATTTATGAATTTGAAGTTCCTAAATGGTTAGATGATATGGTAAACGAGTATATCGTGCCGGAAAAGAATTATAGAACAAATCCTTTAAATCAGGGGAGATGTGCGCCAAAGCTAAATGATCCCACAACTCCTGGAAGATGCATAGAATTTCCTGCACCGTGGATTGAATGGATTGAGGAATATGCTACAAATGGAAGAATAATAGAAGGAGGGGGGTAGGTGAAAGATAAGAAATAGAATAAGGTAAGCTTAAAATTGTTGAAAAAAATAATTGGAGGATTGGTTTAATGAAAAAAACGATTTCGATAATGACAGAGGAGTTTGTAAATGAAAAAACAGGCGAAAGCGTAGAGGGTATAACTATAATGATTGATGGAGTTATAAAAGATTTATTTGATATTATTAAGCATGAAAAAAAAGAATACAGCGATAACGTAAGTATAGTTCAGGATGCTTTAATGAAAGGTTTAGAAGAAATAAAAAATACTATATAAGCTAAGGTAATTATCATAGAATTTGCGATTTGCAAAAATACATTGTTTCCATAACAATTAGTATAGTGGAAACAATGTATTTTTTATAGTAACATGAGAAAAAAACATGCTGATTGACTATGTTGTACACACTACGTCAGAGGCAAAACAAATTGCTGGAGAAACAGGTGTAACACATGAGGAGAAAAATACGTATTTAAAGAATCGCAGATATTATTTTGATGCTGTTACCAAAACAATGGTTAGAAGTATGTCGGTTTTAGATAGTGGAACAATAGATGGAATGGCTACGGATGAAAATGGGAAGGCTTTAATATTACTGATATCAGATCATCTTGATTGGAAAAATGAGTATGATCATTTACTAAGACTACAAGAAAAAATAAATTCTTATATTACATTCTGCGAGGAACATCAATGGAGAATTAACAGTAAAAGAGTTTGTTGATTGGTACAATGATATTGACAACTATAGACCAGAACTGCCTAGTAATAACCGTAGTCACAAATATGAATAAGGAAGAATCTAATGGATATATATTTAGTAGCAAAATTAAAGAAATATGATGATTTTATTTCCTGTTATAATGAAGGAGATGAGAAAAAAATGTACAAAGGTAAATCACTGCTATTTTATTCATTATCAAATAATGATGCAGAAAGCCGTTATTTAATAACAATTTTTTTGATCAATAAGGGTGCTGATGTTAATGTAGTAAATGAGTGTGGTGAAAATCTTTTGCATATATTGCTTTCAAGAGTGAATCACAATATAAATCAGACGGTGGAGTTGTGCAAAAAGTTGATAGATGGAGGTGTGGATATAAACCAAATAGACGAAAAAGGAAGAGTCCCACTACAGTATTTGATTAATTTAAAATTTACAGATGAGGAACTTGAACCTTTATATAAAATCTGGTTTGCACAAAAAAATATTCTGGTTAATTACAAGAATGCATGGGGAAAAACGCCATTGGAAATTGCTGCTCAAATGCCGTACAGAAAAAAATTAGTAGAAAGGTTAAAATTATATGAGTGATGTAGTAAGTTTTATTTCAGATGCTGGTGGAAGCGTTGTTTCAAAAAATATATTGATACGGAAGAGTATTTGAGTGATGCAGATAATATGAGCATCTGTGATTTTAATACAATTGCAAATATTGAACCGGCAATTCTCACAATATACAACTGTAAAGTTGGAACTGATTTAGAATTGGTGGATGAGAATGGAAAGAAATATTTCTTGGATAACAGTACAGGAAAGAAATTTAAAGTATAGGACATATTCTGGGCACTCGGTAAGAAGTAAATGAGTAGCGTAAGAAGCCGATGCAGATAGTAAATACATTGTTTACTTAACAACACTTGTTATGAAAACAATGTATTTTTTTACAATCAAATTAAGAAAAACTAAACGACTGTTGACAAAAATAATGAACGATGTAATACTATTGCTTGGCAATAATATAAAGGAGATGGTGTTGTGTCGCGGGAAGATGATGTTGGAGCTGCGGGCGTTGGAGAAGCTGCGAAAGATAGCAGAGATGAGCTTGAAGACATTTTAAAAGCACTTGAAGCTGGTGATTCTGACAAGCATGGACCCAATATGAAGATCATCATAGGTGTAATAGCTGGGATCGTATTGGTTTCAGTTGTGTTAATCATCATAATGGTTAATAGGAAATCTGTTGTGCCTGATTTTGTTGGTCACACAACGGCGGAGGCAAAACAAATTGCCAGAGAGTCTGGTGTAACGCTTGAGGAGAAAAAAGAATACAGTTCTGAGGTAGAAGAAGGATGCGTTATCTCACAGGATATAGCCAAGGGAATGAAGGTGAAACGTAAGGCTTCAGTTGGAATAACGGTCAGTAAAGGCAAGGAGATGACAGTTGTGCCGGAATTTGTTGGTGAAACCCTGGAGGATGCCAGAGCTATGGCTGCAGAGGCTGGTATAGAGCTTGAAGAAACTGAAGAATATAGTAAGGATGTTGCGGCTGGCTTGATAATTGAACAGCAAGATACACAGGGAACCAGCATAGAAAAGGGGAGTTCTGTAAAGATCACAGTAAGCCTGGGAGAGCAGACGGTAAAACTTCCTGACTTTGTAGGTATGACCTTGAATGATGCAACTATACAGTGTTCAACCCTTGGAATCACCTTTAGTACCCTCCAGGAGAATTCTGATACCGTTGATGAGAATGTGATCATCAGACAAAGCGTAAAGGCGGGAACTGAGATGACTGAAGATACTCAGTTGTATCTGATAGTGAGTAAGGGCAAGAAGACAAGCTCGGTTGTGGCTGCAAGCTCCGGTTCAGCAGGTGGTGGATCGGGATCATCTGGTGGTTCGGGAACAAATGAACAGGCGGACAGCGGAACATCAGGAGTAAATGAAGATGAGTTTATAACAGAAGAAGAAGAGTGGGGTGATTGATCATGAAAAAGGAGTTAAAGAGAAGGATAATTACAGTAATTGTAGGAGCAGTGATTATGTGTATGGTCAGCCTTGTTCCAGAAATGGTACAGGCATATGCTTCGACGAATGCAGTGTCGGAGGATGCTGGAATCAGGGCTGAATATAATGGTGACAGTGGAGTGCTGACATTGGATGTTTCCACAAATAAGGCGATGATTGACTTTGGACTGGAGGACAAGAAGCCGTGGACTAATTTCAATGTTATAAAGGTTGTAGTAAAGCCTGGAGTTACACATATAGGTAACAATGCATTTTCAGGATGTACAAATCTGGAGTCTGTGGTTATAGAGGGAGACGAACCTCTCACTATAGGACGAAGGGCTTTTTATGGATGTACATCTTTAAAGTCTGTGGAATTTTCGAAAGGAACTTTGTCGGTGGGGGCGTATGCATTTGCCAGATGTTCAAGTTTGAAGAATGTAGACATGTCTGGATCTCAGATATACGAACTTGGTCAGTTTGCATTTGGAGAGTGCTATAGCATAACCGATTTGAAATTATCAGAGTATACCAAGAATCTGGGAGACTATTGTTTTCAGGGCTGTAACAGAATAAAGAACATAGATATTCCTGATAATTTATCAAGTGTTGGAAATTGTGCCTTTGCGGGATGCGAATTGTTAGAGCATCTGGATTTTTCGGAAAGACTGACAAAACTGGGCGATTTCTGTTTTATAGGGTGCAAAAATCTTCAATATGTTAGATTGTTAAGAAGACCGGCGGATGCGGATTTTGGAACCGGCTTGTTCAAGGAGGGAAATCCAACCGGAACATATCTGTATACATATGAGGCTGGTAACAACATATATACTCCGGATTCTGATGAGAATGTGATTATCAGGAGGGCTTATAGGTTTGATGAAAACAGTATGAATGTAAGTATTCCGGCTAAGAGTTATTCTTATACGGGAAAGCCTATAAAACCGGTAATTAAAGTTACGGATAATGATGGCTCTGTAGTAAATGCAGATGCATATGATGTTACATACTCGAATAATAAAAATGTCGGAACCGCTGTTATAAAGATTACAGGAAAAAATGAGAATATCGGCACACTCACAATGAAATTCTCAATAGTTCAGGCAGCATGCAAGCTTTCTGTTAAGAAGGATGGTAAGCAGGCCGCAGGTACATATACGCTTCTTCTGAACAGTCGTGGAACAGCATCTATGACCCTGGCAGCTACGACTTCAGGAAATGAGAAGATAAGGTACACAAGTTCAAACGAGAATGTACTCAAGGTCAATGACAGAGGAGTCATAACAGTCACAAAAACGGGTACAGCCAAAATAACAATATGCGCTAATAATAAGACAAAGTCAAATTATAAGCCATGCTCAAAAACAATCACTGTGAAGGTAAGAAAACCTCAGAGCATACAGGTTAAGAGTAAAAAGACACAGTATAATTATAAGAAGGGCGTGAAGAGAAGCATAGGAGCCTCAGCAAAGGGTGGAGTCAGACTTACATATAGTTCATCCAATCCTAAGGTTATTTCTGTAGCGAATAATGGAAAGATAACAATAAAGGGTGTTGGTAAAGCTATAGTTACGATAAAAGCAGGTGATAATGGTGTATATGAGCAGAAGGTAAGAAAGATTACATATTATGTAAGACCGGTGATGTCATCTGTGTCAATTGCCCATAACAGCAAAACACTAAAAGTAACAGTAAATAATCCTACTCCGAATTCAAAGGTTATCGTAAAAGTGTATGAATCGTCAAAGATGAAAAAACTGTATGGTAAGCCACATATAAAAACTGTAAAGAAAGGCAAGAAAGTAGTTATTACTGTGAATGTATCAAAGTATAGCAGATACTATCCTGTAATTTATGTGAAGAAAAATGGCGTTGAATCACAGAAGGTTACAAATAGCAGAGGAGATATAAGGAAGTAAAGGGGGCATTTCAGATGACGAGAGTAAAAAAACTTATAGCGGCAGTGATGATTGTCTTGGCTATATGTTCATTTGGTATGGTGCAGGCACACGCTGATGAGTCGGATTCGACTGATGCGGTAAAAACCTATTATTGCATAGCAAATTATCCAGTTGGAGTAAGATTAAGTACATCACCAAACGGAAGAGCGCTTGCATGGATAACCATGACCGAGTCTGAAGCAGCGGATGCGTATGTGTATGGAAAAATAGATTACAGTGAGGATAAAGACGAGCTGAAGATACGTGGACTTACCGCACAGTCCATGAGACTCTACTGCGAAAAACTGGCCATAGGCAGTGAGCCATGCAAAATAGACAAGATAATCTCATGTGGAGGCAGTATCATGACTCTTGAGGTTAAGTCTGGTTCATATCTAAAGTGCAATGAAGTCGTGGGGGCTCACCGTTTTGATATTGCTCCAAGCGGACAGGATAATAATGTGTACAAGCCTTCAGCCTTGAATTTATCAGAGGACAGTGCTGAGGTGATCATTTCAGATGATAAACCATATGTATATACAGGCAAGGTGATAGCTCCGACAGTACAGGTCAAGTATGAGGGAAGAGTTATTGAACAGGGTACAGACTATAAGGTCACCTATAAAGACAATATTAATGCAGGAACACAAGCAAAGATTGTGGTGACTGGATGTGGAGATTATGGCGGAGAGATCCAGAAGGAATTTACAATTAAGCCTGCAAATGTGCAGTCTGCATCGATAGATGTGGCATCTTGTGTATATGACGGAACAGCAAAGTTACCAAAGGTTACAGTGAAGCTGAATGGTGCGGTAATGGGCACTGATAACTATAAGATTACTTTAAAGAATAATGTATCGGCCGGAAATAAAGCGGAGGCAGCCATAGAGGGTTGTAAGAATTTAACTGGAAAAGTAAGTAAGACATTTACAATTTCTCAGGCGGATATAACAAAAGCGACAGTGACATTAGCTGCTAATTCTTATACATATAGCGGAAGTTATTTCAAGCCTGCAGTTACAGTTGCGTATGGAAGTGCAAAGCTGAAGGCATCAGATTATACAGTACAATACGCAAATAATAAAGAACCTGGTACAGCTACAGTTACTGTTACGGCAAATGGTTCCAACTGCGTATCAGGAAAGCGAGTTGTAAAGAACTTTAGAATTGAAAAAAAGGTACCAGTGATCTCGTTCAAGAGTCCTATATCAACAACATGGCACAATGCAAATGGAACACATGGCTTTGAGTGTGTTGCACCTAGTGATTGTCAGGGTACGTTTAGCTTCAAATCAAGTAATCCTAAATTACTTGCAATCAATGCGGCAGGTGGAAGAGTTCAGGTTATGAATAACAAAGCATTTGGCAGTGTAGTGATTACAGCTACCTTTACACCAAAGGGAGCGGATGCTGCGCACTATAGTACAAAGTCTATCACCAGAACTATAAAAGTGGTGCCAAACATAGTTAAGATAGCGAATAAAGAATCTAAAAAATCAGGACAGTTATATATACAGTGGTCTAATAGTAAGAAGGAGTATAATGCCAGCGAATATAGGATATATTATTATGGCTACAAGAAAGACAGTGAAGAGTGTGGACAGATGTCATTATACAATTCAAAGAGTAAGATAACGGGAACCAGTACAACCATAACCGGACTGAAGGCTGGAAAATATTATATTAAGGTTGTTCCTTGCTATAAGTCGGGCGGAAACGTGCAGAATGGTGCCAGCACAAGTGCTGTAAAGTGTGTTATTAAATAGTCGAAAGAGGAAATCTTATGGAATTTATGACTCCTGTGGATAAATATATGATATCGGGTGTCCATCGTATAAGAATAGGAAGTCTTGACGAGAATGAGATTGTGGTGAGAAGCCCGGAAATGATTGGTGTTCAGACCGAATTTGTGGAAAATGAAAATGGATGGAGTATATGCGATACTGGCAACCATAGCTTGACCGTGAATGGCAATCCGGTACAGTCAGGATACAAGCTTAAATGTGGAGATATTATAGAAGTCGATGCTTTAAGGATAATATACTGTGTGCAGTTTATCGGCGTGCTGATACAGAACCACTTAAAAGATGGTATTATTGTCAATCTGCCGTATATGGATTCTGAGAGGCTTCAATATGCGGATGTTCAGGAAAAAGACAGATTTTTTCACAGATCTCCCAGAAATACGAAGGAGCCGGTTATAGAGTCTGTGACAATTGAGAATCCACCGGCAAAACAGCAGATAGAAAAGAAGCCGCTCTTGATGGTTATAGGACCAACATTTACAATGATGATCCCTATGATGCTTGGAGGAGTTCTTGCTATGTACAGCTACAGATCATCAGGGAGCAATTCTGGAATGCTTATGTATACAGGTCTTATCACTGCTGCTGCATCTGCGGCTATAGGAGTGTTATGGGCCTTCATCAATATGCATTATGATAAGAAGAGAAATGCACAGGGGGAGCTTGACAGGAGATCTGGGTATGCCAGATATCTGAGACGGCAGATAAAACAGATAGCTTATAATCAGAACACTATAAAAAATGTGCTTGGAGATATGTACAAATCTCCTGATGTTATAACGCAATATACAGATCAGTCAACTGAATTGTGGAATAGGAACAGGAATCAGAAGGATTATCTGGTGGAGCGGGTTGGCCTGGGAACATTGGATGTGTCAGAGTATATAACTGTTCCTAAGATACGAATGGAACAGTCTGATGATGAATTGATACAGATCCCGGGCAAAGTAAAGGCTGTATATTCACGAATAAAGGATGTTCCGCAGGGCGTGGATCTCGGAGCTACAGGTATAATAGGTATAGTTGGAGCGGGAGATAAGAGCAAAGCATTTGATGTGGCAAGAACCATGATTGCACAGATAGCAGCGAATAATTCTTATCGTGATGTAAAACTTGCATTTGCATTCGATTCTGAAACTGATAGCAGTGAATGGATGAACTATAGGTTTATGCCGCATGTGTGGCTCGATGATTATAGTGAGAGACTGATGGCGTCAGATAGAAGCTCAGTGGACGACCTGTTTTTCAGAATTATTGATATTCTGAGAGACCGGGAACAGAAAGATTATACTATAGAGAAGCGACAGTTTACTCACATTGTGTTGTTTGTTGCTGATACTTCTCTGCTGGAAGGGCATGCGATAAATAAGTACATAACAACAGATGCACAGAAATATTCTTTCACAGTGGTAACCTTGGCTGATAAGGAATCGCAGTTGTTGAATGACACTACTTATGAGCTTATAATCGACAAACAGTTTTCGGGAATCCATAGGATGAAGACGGATGAGTATAGCCATGTAGATTTTGATAAGGTGACAGAAAGTCAACTGGCAGCTTTTGCCGACAGAATAGCAGTTATAAAGGTGAACGAAGATGTGGAGGCTGGCGGTATACCCGACAGCCTTACATTTTTTGATATGCTGGGAATACAAAGGCTGGAAGAATTGCGGGTTCTCGACAGATGGAAGACAAACAAAAATTACAACAGTATGCGGGCTGTCATAGGTCAGTCGGCTGGTGGCAAGGACTGTATTCTTGATGTACATGAGAAATATCATGGCCCCCATGGGCTTGTTGCGGGAACTACAGGATCGGGAAAGTCGGAGACGTTGCAGACATATATTCTCTCAATGGCGATAAACTACAGCCCTGATGATATAGGCTTTTTCATTATTGATTATAAGGGCGGAGGAATGGCAAACCTGTTTGATGGTCTTCCACACATGATAGGAGCAATATCGAATCTGTCAGGAAGTGCGATAAAGAGAGCTATGGTGTCCATAAAGAGCGAGAATATGCGAAGACAGAGAGTCTTCAATGAGGCCGGAGTGAACAATATTAATAATTATACCAAGCTTGTAAAAGCTGGTGAGGTAGAACTTCCGGTACCACATCTGTTTATAATAGTGGACGAGTTTGCCGAGCTGAAGCGAGAACAGCCGGAATTTATGAAGGAGCTTATAAGTGTTGCACAGGTTGGACGAAGCCTTGGTGTTCATCTGATCCTTTCTACGCAGAAACCAGCAGGAACAGTCGACGAAAATATCTGGTCGAATTCCAAGTTTAAGCTGTGTCTTAGAGTGCAGGATAAGCAGGACAGTAAAGAGATGCTGCACAAGGAGGATGCTGCTTTTATAACTCAGGCAGGAAGGGGATATCTGCAGGTTGGAAATGATGAAGTGTACGAGCTTTTCCAGTCTGGCTGGAGTGGAGCTGAGTATCGGGGAGATGCGGTTTCTGGTGAAGATACACGAACTGCGATACTTTCAGCTTCTGGTTCGGAGATTATAAGAAAGAAGAAAATTGCCAAAGTGTCAAATCCGGCAAACAGCGTAACGCAGTTGGATGCGGTTAAAGAGTATTTGGCCAAGATAGCAAGAGAAAATGGATATAACAGAGATTATAGTTTGTGGATACCACCAATAGCTAATCCTATATTTATAGACGATATAGATAATGAATATCCGATAAATAAATCAGATGATACATATTCATTGGTGGCAACTATAGGAATGTACGATGATCCATCAAGGCAAAGTCAGAAACCATATAGGATAGATATTGCGGATGCTGGAAATATTGCAATATGTGGAACGAATGTAAGTGGTAAAAGTACCTTTGTTCAGACACTTATTGCATCATTGATAACCAGATATAAAGCTTCAGAAGTGAATATATACATAGCAGACTTTAGCAATAAATCTTTGCGGTGCTTTGAACAGGCTCCACAGGTTGGCGGCTTTGTTAGCGAGGATGATGACGACAGAATTAGGAAACTGATATTCTTAATAAACAGGATTATATCTACAAGAAAAAATATTCTTGGTGGAATAAGCTTCAACTCCTATAAAAAAGTTAACAAAAACGATATGCCTGCAGTAGTGTTCATAATAGATAACTATGCTGGATTTCGTGAAAAAACAGCAGAAATATATGATGATAATATGCAGAAGATTGTTCATGATGGTACTGCATATGGAATATATACGATTGTAACTGCAAATGGATTTGGTAATACGGGAATACCTGGAAGGATAGAAGACAATATATCTGAAACAGTGGCATTGAGCCTGAATGAAAAGTATATGTACTCATCGGTTCTGAGAACAGGAAGAGTGGAGCTTGAACCGGAAAATCTAAAGGGAAGAGGACTCATAAAGGTCGATGGAGAAGTAATGGAATTCCAGACAGCGATAGCTACGGATAGGTGCGATGATATGGAACGTATAGAGTTACTTCGCAATATGTGTGCATCTATGGCTGAAGGAGCTACTGAGGTAGCGGAAGGTGTTCCTGAAATTCCAGAAAAACCTACGTGGGAGATATTCAAGAGGCGTAATGATGTTGCACAGATGTGTAATGGATATATGCTGCCGATAGGATATGACAGTGTAAGTGCGGAGGGATATGGAATAGACCTTAGGAGAACATTCTGCTATACAATTACGGGCAGAGCAAGAACTGGTAAGAAAAATGTTATGCGGTTATTGATGAATGCAGCACTGATGAGAAATGCAGATATAGTTGTTATAGAACATGGTTCCAATGAGTTCAAGCTTGATTCGGAATTGTTGGGAGCAACGTATATAGATAGCGAAGCAGCACAGGCAGATTACTTTACAATGCTGGTTCCAGAATTTGTGGAGAGAAATAAGTTTAAAAATCAGGTAAAGGAACAAGGCTATGATGAGAATGAAATATATAGCCAGATGACCCGGTTTAAGGAAACATACATTTTTATTGCAGATATGGGAGCGTTTTTAAATACATTGTATTCGCCGAGTGAAGGCATTACAAGAATTGTCCCATTTATAGAGAATGTTGTAGAGAAAGGCGCTCTGCACAACATATTCATTATAGGGTTGATTGATACAGCAAGTCAGTCAGAATGTCGTGGACGAAAAGTATATGATGTTATGACTGGATATCATATGGGAATACAACTGGGTGGCAATTGTGCTGAAACTTCATTTTTTAATTTTACTAATCTATCATTTACAGAGGCAAATAAGATATACAAACCAGGTATAGGTATGATCCCACAGGATAATGATGATCGGAATGTATCGCAGATAATTATACCGTTATACAGGAGGCAGATAAAGCATGATTAAGTCCAGGTTGATTATGCCAGAAATAAATCAAGAATTTGATGTTCAATATAATGAGAATGCACAGGTTTGTGATGTGATAACGGATACTTTGGATGTTGTATCGCAGTATCTGCGAACAGGCTATGTGAATCGTGAGCACTGGGTATTAGTGTTACCGAGAGAAGGCATGGTTATGGATCCAGATAGAACCTTGAAAAGTTATCATGTTGAAAATGGCGATAAACTGATACTCATGTAGATGAAGGATGTGTGATGTTAGTATCGTAAAGATACTTGACAAGTACAGGGGGGATGAAAATAATGGGGAATAGAGGCGTGCTTTTATATGTAGACTTGGGCAAGCTTGAAGATGAACCATACAGATTGTCAAAGATATATGATACACTTGGACAGTATATTGATGATATCAGACGTCAGAGAGATATAATATACATAAGCAAGATGGCGGAATCTCTGGATATATCATCCCTGGACAGATATCGTGCTCAACTGGTAGACGAATATGATCGGCTTGGAACTCTGAAGAAGATTCTGGATGAGGCATACGATCTATATAAAGAATGTAATGAAAAATTCGAGGCATCTGGACAGACTCTGTGCAACCTATATGCTGAAACTCCATGGTATGAGACCAGTGAAGGAAAGCTGGCTATAGGCATAGGCGTGCTTGTGGTTACTGCTGCAGTGGCGATAGTCTGCCCTGCTGTACTAGGGGCGGCGGCCGCCACGGTAACACAGTCTATAGCGACATCTGCCCTCGTGGGATCAGCAATATCTGGTATAATGAATGGCGCTGCATCAGTGAAAGCAGGAAAGTCGTTTTTTGATGGATTTGCAAGTGGCGTTGAAGAGGGCGCAATAATAGGTGCTCTTTGTGGAATGTTTGGCGCAGGAACATCAGCCATGATGATTGGTGCAGAGATGACGGTCGGTAATGTTTTTGCTGCCAGAGTAATAAATGCTGTTGGGGATGCAACAATAGGTACAGCTACATACATATATCATGAAAACAAATATGATAAAGCAATAACAGGCGGAGATGTAGCCAAGACCTGGGCAGAGTGTGCAATAACATCATTTGTTTTGCGGTCAGTTTTTGAGGGTGGAAAGTCATCGTCAAAAGCAGATGGAAAGAATAGGGGTATGTCTACTAGCAAAGGACGGGTGGAGTCTGAAAGAAGTATTACTTGTGAGGGTGGAAGTACAACAATAGACGATGTTACAGGAATGGATTGGTATAATTATTATAGGGATACATATGGGAAAGAAAATGTGTGTTGGGAAAGTTGTAATCCATCAGAAGTAGCGTCCGCTTGGCAAGGTAGTTATCCCTATACTGGTGTGGATGCCTATACGAATATAACATTACATGATGGTGATATAATCTATATGGGCGAACCATTCCCAACGGGGTATTCTACAACATCAGAAGTAGCGCAGACTATAGGCAATGATGCTCAAAAGGTCTTTGGAGGATTGCAAGTAAAACCATATTATGAAAAAGGAATGGCTTATGCAGAATACAGAAGTAAGTTAACTCCTTACAAAGTTCATGGAGAACTAAATGTGGTAGATGGAGTCGCTTTGAATAATCCGCAATTTGGTCAAGGAGGATTAACGCAAAGATTTGACCCTAATTTTGATTTTAATTGTGCTAATGGAGTACTGGAAAAATTAGATAATCAAACGATTAGTTTAACAAATACTAAAATATCACTAGAGGAATATTTCGGTATGATGAATGAAATTAAGTAGGAGAAATGCTATGAAAAATGGGAAAATTAAATTGGGAAGATATATTATTGAACCAAAGACGAGTATTGATATATTAAATGCAGATGAATTCAATGTAATAAAATTTAATACTGGAAAAGTATATATATCCAAGGAGCCAATGGAATTAAATAAAGAAAAGTTCTGGACTACTATTTTTTGTGATAATAAGATAATATCAAAAGTTGAATTAAGTAATGCTGAAGAGAAGTACAAAATGAATTATCAAACAATGAATGATAATATTCTGAAAGAATTAAGAAAACATAATAATGATTTTTTGAAAAATGAATTAGGAATTCCAAGTAATGAAAGTATTACAGGAATAGAATATGATTATGCATGGGGAAAAATATTTTCATATTATGATAATAAATCATCGGAGACAGGCATTGTGATTGTTTATATTTAATTATGGTTATACTTTAAGACTTCCTTAGAAGTAAAATCTAATAAATCCAACTACCTCCATAACCATTGCCGAAGGCAAAACTTTTCGGTGACCGATTACTATGAATCGAGTCAGAATTCCGTAGAGGAATTCATAGGTTAAAGCGAAATCAGAGTAGTGCAGTCTTTTTGAACTCATAGTAATTCACTCCTAAAGGTTATTCAGAGTGAATTCAACCGGAATCAATCACAGTTAGAGCAAACGGCTCCAACTACAAATACAGCTGATTCGGAGAGATACTCACTCCTGAAGTGATTATCTAATGAAATGTTGGTGGCGACAAACCGTGCGATTATACATCGCTTACGTTTTCTGGAATTGTATCTGGAAATATTGAATATAATAATGGTATCCAAGAAAAAACAATAAAAGAATAGTTTTTGGAATGAAATCCAATAACTATTGAAAATAAACAAGTTTTTGGATATAATGAATACAGCAAATAAAAAATAAATTAGTCATCGAAAATAGATTCATAAGAAAGAAGGTAAATCCTCTCCTCATCATAGGACTCGGATTTTGTTTCGCAAAACAGGAGGATTATATGAATAAGATAATACTTAGAGACGAGTATCTTCAAACTTTGAAGGAATTTAAAGATAAAGACATTATAAAGATTGTAACAGGTATCAGACGATGTGGCAAATCCACGCTTATGCAGATATTTCAGGGCTATCTGAAAGAATCTGGGGTACAAGCAGACCATATCATTGCTATTAATTTTGAAGACTATGATTATGAAGATTTGAAGCAGCCAAGAGAATTATATAAATACATCAAGGATAGGCTTGTAGATGATGATATGCACTATGTGTTCTTTGATGAAATACAGAATGTGGAAGATTTTCCAAAGGTTGTGGACAGTTTGAATTTAAAGCCAAATGTAGATTTGTATCTGACAGGCTCGAATGCCTATATGCTATCTTCTGAGATTGCAACATTTCTTTCCGGAAGATATGTGGAGGTCAAGATGTTGCCCCTTTCCTTTAAAGAATATGTGAAGGCAACGGGAGATGAAAAAGAACTTTCGCTAAAGTATCAGAAATATTTGAAATTCAGTTCATTTCCATATGCTATGATGTTGGATGAGAAGGAAGAAGTAATTAATCAGTATCTTGAGAGTATCTATAGCACTGTGATGTTAAAGGACATTATTTCAAGAAAGAAGATTACCGATGTGATGATGCTTGAAAGTGTGATACGATTTATGTTTGATAATATTGGTAATCTTACATCGACAAAGAAAATCAGTGACACTATGACATCTGACGGAAGAAAAGTGGATGTAAAAACTGTTGAGAAATACATTACAGCGCTGGAAGAATCATTTGTAGTTTATCAGGCAAAACGATACGATGTGAAGGGTAAGAATTATTTGAAAACTCTTGATAAATATTATGTGGTTGACATTGGACTTCGTTATATGTTACTTGGTTCTAGAAATGCAGACACTGGTCATATTCTGGAAAATATAATCTATCTTGAGCTTATTAGACGAGGATATAAGGTCTATGTCGGCAAGGTGGAATCAGAGGAAGTGGATTTTGTTGCCATGAACAGTAAGGGAATTATTTACTATCAGGTGGCTGCTACGGTCAGAGAGGAATCAACACTTTTAAGAGAGCTAAGACCATTGCAGAAAATTACAGACCATTATCCAAAGTATATCATAACACTGGATGAAGACCCTGATGCTGATTACGATGGTATCAGGAGAATTAATGCGCTGCAGTTCTTACTTGGTGAGGAATAAGATTGAGGGATGAAATACCAAAATCCCACCCAATTTCATAGTAAAGACCTGAATCCGTGAAGTTGATTTGTTTTCGAATTTAGGAAGTGATATAAAACGAGAAGATTATGTCCATATTGTTGATGAATATTGGGTAGATTAGCGAAAAGAGTATGAAAAATGGATGTGCGTGTTAATAAAAATGATAAAATGGTGGAATGGGATGTGGGAGGCAAAACCATCTCGATTTATAACGAATATACCTTATATGCATTTAAGCATGGAAAAGGTATGCTAATGATTAAGGAAAAATATGAAACATCAGATAGTGGATTTAGTGCATATAATGAAGAGGGAAATTTAGTATTTTCGTATAGGAGTTTAGGAAATCATCTTAATTATAGGAATAAGGATATTTCTGTAATCAATGGTGCAATAATATCAGCTGATTATGAAGAAGAGAAAAGAAAATTAATAATTATAAAGGAGTTTAATGAAATAAGGTCACTTTTAATATATGATGATAATGCAGACTTTTTATCAGAGATAAATTGTCCAAAAGGTTATATATTTGTTTCGTTGAAAAATTGTGCTGGTCATATCATGGTAGTAGCACAAGGAATAAATGATTTGACTAGGGATTCATTTGGAAGAAACGATTGGAATTTTGAAATTAATTTTGAAAATTTTTACGTTGAAAGAAAATCTATCACACAGTAATTGATTAGAAAATGGTACCAGAAGGCAAAACTTCATATTAAGTTCCAATTGACCGATATAAACGCACTTTTTGTAACAAGAAAATTTGTTATGAAAGACTAACTGTCTTTACCAAAAACTTTCGACTTGCCCTTACGAAGTAATAGGCAATAGCGAAAGTTTTTATAAAGACAGTTCCATAGCAAAATTTTGGGGATGGGTGCACTTAAGGACAGTCAAAATCAAAACCTCATATTTAGTTCCCAAATGCTGAAATCAACAAAAAATGCGACATTATTATTGATGATTATGAAGAAGAGGTTCTTGAATTAGATAAAATACCAATGGCATTAGAGGTAGTAAATCAGTTTATAAAGAGTAACTCAAATAAAGAACTTGGTAAATTGAAAACAATGTTGGATTGTGTTATAGGCGAAAACATAATGCCTGAGTACATAGATTAATGCGATATACTGTATTGTTTAGCAAATAGGCATGCAATAAATCACATAGTGAGTTATAATGAAATCAACAGGCTGATACATATTATAAGAGGAGGACAAATTTAAACTATGGGAGTACAAAAGAAGAAGTTGTTACACCTGATAATGGCTCTGGCGATCGCAGTTGCGGTTGGATTGTCAGTGATCGTGCCGGGAGGAACAAGTGCTGAAGCGGCGACAATACCTGCGGATGTGACAAAACCATCTGCCAATTGCGTGTTTATAGCAATGAAGGGCAAGTATGTGTCGGAGGCTTCGGCTGCAGTGAAGAGGATCAATCAGATCCGTTATGAAGCATGTAAGCAGGGCGTTAAGATTGATGGACGGAAATTGACGCTTGACGACTATGTGCCGATCAAGTGGTCGGCAGGACTTGAGAAGATAGCAAGGATCAGAGCTGCGGAGGCGAGTGTTACAATGTATCACTCAAGACTTAACGGAAAGTCTGTATTTGATTTCAAATATCCGGGAAATGGCTGGCCGACTTCCGAGGTGCTTGCGTGGAACTGGTCAGAGAGCATGCTCATGGGCATTGAGCAGTGGTACAGCGAGAAGGATGCCTATGTGAAGGGAACTCCTGGAGCGGTGACCGGACATTACACATCCATGATAAATCCTGCAAACAGGTATGTGGGTGTTGGTACATTTATAAATAAGAATGCATCTTATCCGAATACGACTGCAGCCCAGTTCATGGGAAGCGGCAGTCAGGCTGAGACTATGGCTAAGTCCACTGGTGAGAGCGATGTTACGGTGGAGGTGCAGAAGGACAATATCACATCGGTTAAGATGACCGGAAATAAGAGCGTGCAGGAGGGACAGAAGGTAACTCTCACACTCAAGGCAGTCCTTGGACAGTATGGAAGTACATCGTATAAGGTGCTTGCGGGAGCTAAGTGGAAAACATCGAATTCCGCTATTGCAAAGGTGTCACCTACAGGAGTGGTAACAGGTCTCAGAAAGGGAACTGTGAAGATCACAGCCACTGTTGGATCACGTTCAGCATCATATACGGTAACAGTAACAGGAAAATGTGCGCATGTATATTCCGGCAAGGTAGTAAAAACAGCAACTACCAGAAGCGATGGCAAGGTGTTACATACATGCAGAAAATGCGGCCAGAAGAAGTATATCGTTGTCAAGAAGATAAAGAGTGTTACATTATCACAGACGAGATATAAGTATGATGGTAAGACAAAGACACCTAAGGTGACTGTGAAGGACAGCAATGGTAAGATAATATCATCAAAATACTACAAGGTGACATATCCTAAGGCGAGAAAGAAAGCCGGAACATATACGGTGAAGATAAAGTTTTCCGGAAGGTATAAGGGTACAGTTTCAAAGAAGTACAGAATAGTAAAATAAAAAAATACCGTTGTTCATAAAAAATATGGACAACGGTATTTTTAATCTGAAAGAAATTATTTCTTCTCAGGCTCTGGAGTATAGTCAAGTATGGATGAAATAGCCTTGTGGACCTTTGTATATTCGGTTATAAGAATATGCATACGCTGGAATCCAGGCTGCTCCAGATGATAATATACTCTGGTCATTCTCTTTCCAACCTGCTCTTTGTGATCGGAGATGAAACCGTATTCAATCAATTTGTACAGTGTAGGATAGAGAGAACCGATAGGAATCTTTATCACGCCGTCTGACAGTGAGTCCATGAGCTGTGACAGCTCGTAGCCGTAATAATCTTTCTGGCTGAGCAGATAGAGTACGAGTAGCTCCACGGAACCTCTGATGAAGTTCGGCTTTGCAACGACTCTTGCATGTACAGCCTCAACTGCTGCTTCCTTTGCGGTATCATTACTTTGATCCTGAACCATAATACTGTTGGAATATATGCTGTTTAATACGTTTTCCATTAAAACCACCTCATACAAAAAAATAGTTACACTTTGTATTGATTGTAATTGCAAAATCATTTAATTGCAACCTTTCTTTTCATTAAAATGAAAATAAGTTGCGTATTTTTGCAATTTTTGCTTATTTGAGAGAGATTTTTGACTGTAACTGCCTGGATAATGCCAATAGACGGCTGGCAGCATCCTTTGGATTGTCAGCTTTCATTATGGCGGACACCACACAGATGCCGGCGATAGGTATGCCCGAGAGGACATCCAGGTTGGTCGGATTGAGTCCTCCGATGGCATTTACCGGGATGGGAACTGCCTTGCAAATGTCTCTCAGTGTATCCGTGGATGTGAGCACTGTCTTGACCTTGGTGGTGGTTGGGTAGATGGCTCCAACTCCCAGATAATCAGCTCCATGTTCATACGCCTCCACGGCCTGAGGAACAGTCTTGGTGGTTGCGCCCACGATGCGGTCAGTCCCCATGAGTTTTCTGGCTATGGAGACTGGCATGTCTGTCTGCCCCACATGGACACCCTCGGCATCGGTCGCCAGCGCCACATCTACCCGGTCATCTATGATGAGTGGCACGTTGTAGCGGCGCGCGATGGAGTGCACCTTGTCCGCAAGATGTATGTACTCACGGGTAGTTCTTTCCTTTTCTCTAAGCTGCATGAGTGTCGCACCACCATCGAGGGCACGCTCCACTCTGTACAGAAATTCCTCCTCGGACAACCCTGTGCTGTCCGTTATAAAATATAAAGTAGGATCAAATGTATACATTTCAAAGTCCTTTCTAAAATTGTTACACATACAGATAGTCATTGAGTACGGGCTGCAGCCCCTCGCCCTCTATGTCTGAATACATATGCTCAAGACTTCTGTTGTCGTTGATCTCGAACTGCTCGTCGCCCTGCTCACTGCAGGAAGTCTTGCCGCTGTATTTGCTTTCGTGATCGCCGATTCCGGTTGACACGCCCGCCGATACCTTGGTCGCTGCAATCTTCACTATGCCGTTCCTGAAGTCTGCACTCTCCCTTGAAGATACCGTTATTCCGGCAAATGGCAGGAATATCCTGTATGCGCACAGTATCTGGCAGAGCTGCTTCTCGTGTACGTCCAGAGGATTGATCTGATTGTTGTTGATGATCGGTCTCAGTCTTGGACAGGAGAGTGACATCTCTGCGTGTGGGTATTTTCTTTGGAGAAAATACGCGTGAAGGGCTGTTGCCAGCGCATCCTTGCGGAAGTCGGAGAGCCCTAACAGTGCTGAGAATGCAACGCCCCGCATTCCGCCCATGAGGGCGCGCTCCTGCGAGTCGAAACGGTATGGCCATACTCTCTTGTGACCCATCAGGTGAAGAGTCTCGTATTTGTCTGCGTCGTATGTCTCCTGGAACACTGTTACATAGTCCGCACCACACTCATGGAGGTAGCGGTACTCATCGGTGTTCACCGGATATATTTCAAGGCCTACCATGCGGAAGTATTTCCTTGCAAGCTTGCATGCCTCGCCGATATACGTTACGTCACTCTGGCTGCGGCTCTCGCCGGTCAGTATAAGGATCTCTTCCATGCCGCTGTCGGCGATGACCTTCATTTCCTTCTCGATCTGCTCTGCTGAGAGCTTCATTCTGTTGATGTGATTGTAGCAGTTGAAGCCGCAGTATACGCAGTAGTTCTCACAGTAGTTGGCTATGTAGAGCGGCGTGAACATGTAGACCGTGTTGCCGAAGTGCCTGCTTGTTTCGCGGCTTGCGCGCTGCGCCATCATCTCAAGAAATGGTTCGGCGGCGGGGGAGAGCAGAGCCTTGAAGTCCTCTATGCTGCACGTCTCGTGTTCAAGGGCAGCCATGACGTCTCTGCCTGTGTAACTGCTGTAGTCGTAGCTGTTCATGTGCTCCATGACCTTGCTGCGGATGTCAGATTCAATAACCTCCATGCCCGGAAGGTATTCCATATGGCTTTTCCTTGACGATGGATCTGTTTCCAGACGGTGTTTGATCTGCAGCGCTTCCGGCGAAAGATATTCCGAATCTATCAGAAAGTGGTTTTCCATCTGAGTGCACCCCCTTAGTCATGCAGGAATCCGGTCAGTGGATCTGAAGCGGATGCCCCTCTGGTGAGAACTCTTCCAAGACCTGCCAGATAAGCCTTTCGGCCTGAATTTATCGCGTCCTTGAATGCCGATGCCATGAGTGGCAGATTTCCGGCTGTGGCGAGGGCAGTGTTTGCCATGATGGCGGCAGCGCCCATCTCCATGGCTTCACATGCCTGGGATGGCCTTCCGATACCGGCGTCAACTATGATCGGAAGTTCGATCTCGTCGATGAGGATCTGGATGAAGTCTTTGGTAGCTAGTCCTTTGTTGGAACCTATAGGTGATGCCAGTGGCATGACCGCTGCGGCTCCCGCATTTACTAGATCACGGGCGGCATTCAGGTCCGGGTACATGTAAGGCAGTACCACAAATCCTTCATTTGCCAGTGCCTCGGTTGCCTTTATCGTTTCCTGGTTGTCGGGAAGGAGATATTTGCTGTCGCGCATGATCTCCACCTTGACGAAGTCTCCACAGCCCAGAGCCCTTGCAAGCCTTGCTATGCGCACGGCCTCCTCGGCGTTCCTCGCGCCGCTTGTATTTGGCAGGAGAGTAACTCCCTCTGGGATGAAATCGAGAATATTTTCCTCTTCCTTTGTATTTGCACGGCGGACGGCCAGAGTGATGATCTCTGCTCCTGCGTCTTTTATAGCTGATTCGATCAGCTTCATGGAATACTTTCCTGAACCCAGAATAAATCTTGAATTGAATTCATGTCCTCCTATTATCAGCTTGTCTTCTTTCATTATAATGCTCCTCCTCCCATGAAACTCACGACCTCCACACAGTCGCCGTCGTTAAATGTAATGTCTGCGTATGTCTCTCTCGGTATGATCTCCTCGTTGATCTCAACAACTATGCGCACCGGTTTGTAGCCGGATTCTTCAAGAAATGCCGCCAGATTCTGCCCGGCAACGTCGAGATCTTTTCCGTTCACTGTTACCATAGCCCTTTCCTCCAAAGTCTTTTATCTGCACAAAAAAAGAGTTACCGATCTGGTAACTCCAATAAAGTCTGCACTTTAACAAACGTCTGCTATCAGGCTTCCCTACGTTGGCATTATCCAAATCAGGTTTCCGGTCGAAGGTCACACCTTCCTCTCAGCCTGTACTACAAGCTCCCGCGTCCTCTTTTTGTTGTCAGATAATAATATACGACCTGAAAACCCGGAATGCAAGAGTAATCTATCAGGCAAAGATGTCATTTGACCGCAAATATTCGAAGTTCTCTCAAAAATATACGGAAAATGTACTGCGATTGATGGCTTTTCCTTGACACAGCCCACATATGTATGTACAATTTAGTTGTTTGGCGCGCTAAAGTGTCATACAAAATCAGCAGGTTGCACAAATGCTGATTTGAGTTATCTTATGGAGGACAGTGAAGTTATGAGACAGAAGAAGATTCATTACATCTATAATAAAGAGATGGAGTGTATGGATCCTGAGGAGAGAAGAAAGCTTCAGGGGGAGAGACTTAGAAAGACAGTAGAACTTGAATATGCAAATGTACCGGCATACAGAGCCAGAATGGACGAGGCGGGAGTAAAGCCGGAGGATATAAACAGCATAGACGATATCGTCAAGCTGCCATTTATGCAGAAGACAGATCTCAGGGATAACTTCCCATTTGGACTGTTTGCAGCAGACAGGAAGGACATCATCAGAATCCAGGGTTCATCAGGAACCACAGGTAAGCCTGTTGTAGCTGGCTACACCCAGAACGATATAGATGTGTGGACGGAGATGGTAGCCAGAGCTATCAAGTGCGCTGGTGGCGGAGAGGATGATGTCATCCAGATAGCTTATGGTTATGGATTGTTCACAGGTGGACTTGGAGCACATCAGGGCGCGACTAAGGTTGGTGCCATGGTAGTTCCGATGTCATCAGGCAACACACAGAGACAGATCATGATGATGAAAGAACTCGGCGCAACCATGCTTTGCTGTACACCTTCATATGCTACATACCTCGCAGAGACCATCAGGGAGATGGGCATCGATCCATCAGAACTGAAGATCAAGTCAGGCTACTTCGGAGCAGAACCTTGGACAGAGGAGATGAGACAGCACCTTGAGGAGCTTCTTGACTTCGATGCATTTGATATATATGGACTAACAGAGATCGGTGGACCTGGTGTTGCATTTGAGTGCTTTGAGAAGAACGGAATGCACATCAACGAAGATCATGTTCTTGCAGAGATCATTGATCCGGTCACAGAGGAGCCGCTTCCAGACGGAGTTCCTGGAGAGCTTGTGTTTACAACCCTTACCAAGACAGGTACACCTATGATCAGATACAGGACACACGATATATGTACACTTACACACGGCACATGTGCATGTGGAAGAACAACAGTCAAGATGAGCCGTATCACAGGCCGTACAGACGACATGCTTGTAATCCGTGGTGTAAATGTATTCCCTAGTCAGATAGAGTCAGTCCTTCTCGGCGTGGAGGAGGCTTCAGCTCATTATATGATCGTGGTTGATCGTGTGAATTCACAGGATAAGCTGACAGTTCAGGTAGAGCTCAAGGAAGATGTGGATATGGGCGATGCTGCAAAGCTTGCGGCTATTGCATCCCGCATCAAGACAGATATCAAGCAGACACTGCTTATCAGCGCAAAGGTTGAGCTGGTTCCACCTAAGACCATTCCACGTTCAGAGGGCAAGGCAAAGAGGATCACAGATAACAGACATATCGGATTCTAATCGGTAAGATTGAGTAGTCAGACGAATCACAGGACTGAAATGTTTGAGAGCGGAAGACTATAGAGAGAATAAAACAGCCGGCTTAATGGCGAGCTTTCCGGGATCGAGACCGGGCATGCCGCTGTGAGCCGGCTGTTTTATCAGGCAGTGATCAGGCAGGGATCAGGCAGTGATCTTGGGAGGCTTGCACCAGCAGACATCAGCTGTGAGGCCTGCCGCCGGGAAACTGGCAAAACAGATAAAATCGCCAAATGCTGAAAAACCTTGCATTTTGGTATGTTTCCGTGTAGAATTTGCTTTGTTATGTGCGCTGACAGTGAGATACTGCACTGCAGTGGTAAAGTTGGTGCGGAGCAGATAAATTATAATTATTATGGAAGGTGGATTAACTAATGAATGTTTACGAGATGATTGCGTTTATAGCGTATTTTGTCCTGGTAATCGGTGTAGGAATTTATTTCTTCTTCAAATCCAAGGGGAATGCCGGCGAGAAGGATTATTTTCTTGGAGGAAGAGATATGAATGGTCTGGTGGCTGCACTCAGCGCCGGAGCATCTGATATGAGTGCGTGGGTTCTCATGGGACTGCCCGGAGCATTCTATGCGACAGGACTCAGCAACATGTGGATATCAGTTGGTCTGTTCATCGGAACAGCATGTGCCTGGATATTCATAGCACCGAGACTCAGAAGATTCTCGATAGCGTACAACGATTCGATCACTATACCTCAGTATCTGACAAATCGTTTTCAGTCAGACAATAAACTGCTTCTCATAATATGTGCAGTTATATTTGTGGTTGCATATTGTATATACGCTGCGTCAAGTATATCGGCCTGCGGTACTCTGTTCAACACTGTTATGGGCATCGATAGGAATACAGCCATGATCGGCGCTGCAGTCATCATCATCGTGTACACATTCCTTGGTGGTTTTAATGCAGTGTGCTGGACGGATTTCTTCCAGGGACTTCTGATGCTTGCAGCGCTCATGATCGCACCTATCATTGCGGTCATCACCATGCAGGGCGCTGGCTTTATAGCACCTGATGTTGTCATTCCAGACAATTATTACAATGCCCTTATAAGTGGTTCATTTGACAAGACCAGTGTGATCAATATCATATCAGGACTTGCATGGGGACTTGGATATATGGGTATGCCACATATTCTTATAAGATATATTTCGATCAAGTCAGAGAAGGAGATGAAGAAGTCCAGAATAGTCGGTACTTGCTGGACGGGAATCATCCTCGTTATGGCATCCGTAGTTGGTATGGTCGGCCTTAAGTATCTTGGCGGTGGACTTACAGATAACTCACAGGTATTCATCAGACTTGTAAGAGGCGTGTTCCCTGCACTTGTAGCTGGTATACTTCTCTCAGCTATCCTTGCAGCGTCCATGAGTACAGCTGATTCACAGCTCCTTGCTTCATCATCAGCATTTTCGTCTGATGTGTACAAGCCTATATTCAGAAAGAGTGCATCCGACAAGGAGATGCTCTGGGCAGGAAGAATTGTGGTCATCATCATCTCAGTTGTGGCACTTGCCATAGCGATGAATCCAGACTGCGAGGGTATCATGGCACTCGTGTCAAATGCATGGGGCGCATTCGGATCGGCATTTGGACCGGTCATCGTTCTGTCACTGTACTGGAGGCGACTGAATTACAATGGAGCACTTGCTTCTATCATAGTCGGATTTGCTGTTGACATGCTCTGGTACAAGTTCCTTGCAACACCAACAGGACTTTATGAGATCGTTCCTGGATTTGCAGCAGCGTTCATTACAGCTATTGTCGTATCACTTCTCACAAAGAAGCCTGACGACAAGGTTGTTGAGATATTCGAGAAGGCTAAGCTTCCTACGGAGTAATTTGCAGTGTAGAGTTATAAAGCTGGGATCTTTTGGTGGCGGATGAGTTTGTCTGCACACAAAATTATCTCTAAATCAAAATAAAAGGCTGAAAAGATACAAAATCTGAAGAAATTGTATCTTTTCAGCCTTTTTTGCTAAATAAGAGATAATTTTGTGCGTAAAAAAAGAACCACCTGAATTGCTAGGCGGTTCTTTTTTAAACAACAACTTAAACAACTAAGAGTAAATTACTTTCTCTTGAACAACTGAGTTCAGTATATACACAAAATATGAACAGAATATGTACAGAAAAAAAACGTTTTGCAAAATAAAATCTTCAAAATTTAAAGATTTTATGACACATTTTTCAAAGTGCACAAAAAGAAAATGGCCATTTGTGCGGTATGCACAGAGCCTTGTAAAAACATGTAAATCCCGCATAAATATGTAAATAACAGGTAAAGGAGTAAGTATTTCAACTGGTAAAACAGCCTCTTTTTAATTATGATAGGAGATAGGGCGATTATAAGTGTGTGTATGTTTGCCATAACGGGTGGTATATTCGTGTATGCTTACCATCAACCAGTTCCTGCCGAAGTACTGCAGTGTGCTTCTGTGCGATGATTACAGGGAATACGTTTCGGAGATAATCATAGAGGGACACACGGATACGAATGGTTCCTACATATACAATCTTGAACTTTCACAGCAGCGAGCGTTCTCAGTGGCAAAGTACTGTCTGACGGAGAGCAACGGCATCATAAGCAGTGGACATGGCAGCGTCGAGACGCGTGGAGATCAAGTTCAGGCTTCAGGACGAAGAGATGATAGATGAGATGATGGACATTCTCAATGACAAATAGATATATAAGAGGAGAGCAATGGCGGTAAACAAGACAAAACTCAAAAAGCAAATATTTGACATAATACAGATAGGGGACAAAAGCAATCTGGCGAGCAGGGCATTTGACATATTCATAGTGGGTGTCATATTGTCGAACATATCGGTGATGTTCCTGCAGACCTACGATCAGCTTGAACCATATTATGGGCTGCTGAGTGTTATCGAGTGGGTGACTACAGGCATATTCTGTGTTGAGTATATTCTCCGCATATGGACGGCGGATTTCCTGTATCCCACATGCACCAGAGGAAAGGCTATAGGAAAGTTCCTCATATCATATGACGGAGTTGTGGATCTGCTCACGATCATACCAGTGTTCTTTCTGTCTGGCTTCGTGGCGTTCAGGATGCTCAGGGTGATCCGTATATTCCATCTTTTCAGGATCAATTCAAAGTACGACAGCTTCAATGTCATCAAGATGGTCCTGCTGAGAAAGAGCAGACAGATCATATCGTCCATGTTCATCATATTTATACTGATGATGGCGAGCAGCCTGTGTATGTACAGCACTGAGCATGCCGCACAGCCGGGAGTGTTCAGCAACGCCTTCAGCGGCATATGGTGGGCGGTATCGACAGTCCTTACCGTGGGGTATGGAGACATTTACCCGATCACGCTGCTGGGCAAATGCATGGCGATAGTCATAGCATTTATGGGAGTTCTGCTGGTAGCGATACCTACAGGTATCATAAGCGCCGGATTTGTAGAACAGTATCAGAACAATGCCAACGAGGAGTCCAAAGTTGTTGATGTGGACGAGATTGGAGAACTGCTCGTAGATGATGTGAGCAAGTTTTGCGGCAGGACCATACTCCAGGCTACGGAGGAGTATGGTGTGAATATATATATGGTACTCAGGGATAATATGTCTATACTGCCGACAGGTGATCTGGAGATACAGACAGGTGATATTCTGATAGTGAAGTCAAAATTTCTTGAGAAGAGACGTGGAAGCTCATTATCTTAGGTTATGCAAGTAATAAATATAAAATTGAGATTATAAATGAGAAGTTTCTGTAAACTACAAAAAAAACTCAATAATCATATTGATTTATTTTGACTAATTGGGTATACTTTCAACTGAATATGAGAGAAAGTGTTCATATTTATTTTCAGATTATTGAGTGCTGTATAGTTGCGGTGCCGGCAGGGTACAGGCGACATGCACCTATCAATGAAATACATTTAAAGAAAAGGAGTTAAGAAAAATGGCAACAGTTGATTTAACTAAGTATGGCATTACAGGCACAACAGAGATCGTACACAATCCTTCATATGAATTGTTATTCGAGGAAGAGACAAAGGCTGACCTTCAGGGATACGAGAAGGGACAGGTTAGTGAGCTCGGCGCAGTTAACGTTATGACTGGTATTTATACAGGCCGTTCACCTAAAGATAAGTATATCGTAGTAGATGAGAACTCAAAGGACACTGTATGGTGGACATCAGATGAGTACAAGAACGATAACCATCCAATGACAGAGGAGACATGGGCATCAGTTAAGGATCTTGCAAAGAAGGAGCTCTCAAACAAGAGACTTTTCGTAGTTGATGCATTCTGCGGAGCAAATGCTGATACTCGTATGGCTATCCGTTTCATCGTTGAGGTTGCTTGGCAGGCTCATTTCGTAACAAACATGTTCATCAAGCCAACTGAGGAAGAGCTTAAGAACTTCGAGCCAGATTTCGTAGTGTACAATGCTTCAAAGGCTAAGGTTGAGAACTACAAGGAGTTAGGACTTAACTCAGAGACATGTGTAGCATTCAACATCACAAGCCATGAGCAGGTTATAGTTAACACATGGTACGGCGGAGAGATGAAGAAGGGTATGTTCTCAATGATG
>OHPH01000216.1_pt1 | contig 32956 bp, 22 predicted proteins | sample 1577681 | NCBI WGS metagenome assembly OHPH01 (sample SAMEA3879603, study PRJEB24766) | human gut metagenome | biome: human-associated habitat; feature: feces | place: USA | collected 1985/1987 | reverse complement strand
CGTGGGAGCGTGGATTGAAATATTGACGGAGCAACGCCACAGGTCAGAAACGCGAGTCGCTCCCCTCGTGGGAGCGTGGATTGAAATACATTAAAAATCATCGAAAACCTGTTGACCATCCGTCGCTCCCCTCGTGGGAGCGTGGATTGAAATATCCGACAACCTTGAACAGTATGTCAATGTCGAGTCGCTCCCCTCGTGGGAGCGTGGATTGAAATTTAAATGGCAGTACGACAATGCACGGAAAGCGTGTCGCTCCCCTCGTGGGAGCGTGGATTGAAATACAGGGATTGAGAGACCCACGAATCAAGGTCGTTGTCGCTCCCCTCGTGGGAGCGTGGATTGAAATAAGGCACTACTTGAGGCAAGCGACGAGGACATCGCGTCGCTCCCCTCGTGGGAGCGTGGATTGAAATTATGTATCAAAGGAATGGCGGGCAATGCGGGAACGGTCGCTCCCCTCGTGGGAGCGTGGATTGAAATGGTAAGGTGGCAAAGGGTATCTCCGACACAATAACGTCGCTCCCCTCGTGGGAGCGTGGATTGAAATAATAGGTGGCAGCAGTAGCACATACACATGTGACGTCGCTCCCCTCGTGGGAGCGTGGATTGAAATAGTAGAAAGGTATATCCGAAAGAGGTGTCAGAATGGTCGCTCCCCTCGTGGGAGCGTGGATTGAAATCTCTATGTTACTGAAAGAAATATACGGAGGTGCAGCGTCGCTCCCCTCGTGGGAGCGTGGATTGAAATACTCCCGTCATTCTCGATTGAATGGTACAAAAACGTCGCTCCCCTCGTGGGAGCGTGGATTGAAATATGAATAATCTGTATGAGAGCGGTCTGACAGCAGTCGCTCCCCTCGTGGGAGCGTGGATTGAAATCTCCCGCTGCCGTTTGGTCGTACCGAAACCACAGTCGCTCCCCTCGTGGGAGCGTGGATTGAAATAAAAAAGGACTTGTCAGATTGCAGAAAATGCAAAAGTCGCTCCCCTCGTGGGAGCGTGGATTGAAATATACTCTATGATTGCCAATACAAGGGCATACGGAGTCGCTCCCCTCGTGGGAGCGTGGATTGAAATCCACACAAGGATTTTCATTCTGCTCACCTCCTCGTCGCTCCCCTCGTGGGAGCGTGGATTGAAATTCATGTTGGTGCGATGTCAAGAGTTTGGGAACAAACGTCGCTCCCCTCGTGGGAGCGTGGATTGAAATCTTGCAGCTTGACGGCAACATGAAAACATCAAAGTCGCTCCCCTCGTGGGAGCGTGGATTGAAATACTATACATCAAGGATATTGCATCATGGAAAGCATGTCGCTCCCCTCGTGGGAGCGTGGATTGAAATCTCCGTTTACACTGATGTGTGGGAGGTTCAAATGGTCGCTCCCCTCGTGGGAGCGTGGATTGAAATAACCTCATACCTCTCAACCATAAGACACACAACGTCGCTCCCCTCGTGGGAGCGTGGATTGAAATATAAACTGGGGAACTATCTATCGCCCGCCTCAAGGTCGCTCCCCTCGTGGGAGCGTGGATTGAAATATCCCAAACAACGAGGCTCTCGTCCTTTGCTGCTGTCGCTCCCCTCGTGGGAGCGTGGATTGAAATCAGTTGACAGTCTGCTTGTTTGGTCGATTGCAAGTCGCTCCCCTCGTGGGAGCGTGGATTGAAATAAGATATATGATGCGTGTCCGATGTTCACAGACGGTCGCTCCCCTCGTGGGAGCGTGGATTGAAATTCCTCAACGACAACGCTCACGTTGCGACAAATCTGTCGCTCCCCTCGTGGGAGCGTGGATTGAAATTTTGAATCCATAAACCGGAGAATCCTCAAAAGGGTCGCTCCCCTCGTGGGAGCGTGGATTGAAATACAGAACTTGAGAACCGTGTCAAGGGTCACATTGAGTCGCTCCCCTCGTGGGAGCGTGGATTGAAATCAGAATATAGTACTGCCGTTTCCGATAGCACCGTGTCGCTCCCCTCGTGGGAGCGTGGATTGAAATGTGAAGGTATTGACTATGACAGCACCGGTGAGGGTCGCTCCCCTCGTGGGAGCGTGGATTGAAATTCTATCGTTCGTTCTATCCTGCCCGGTGGTGGTGTCGCTCCCCTCGTGGGAGCGTGGATTGAAATTCATCCCATACAGAATATTACAAATGGTATCACCGTCGCTCCCCTCGTGGGAGCGTGGATTGAAATTTTGCTGCCGTGTTTGTTGTGAATGTCGCACTGGTCGCTCCCCTCGTGGGAGCGTGGATTGAAATACATAAATCCTTTGTAATGTACTTGACGATATATGTCGCTCCCCTCGTGGGAGCGTGGATTGAAATAGTAAGTACCATGTTTGCCTCCTCCGGTTATGGGTCGCTCCCCTCGTGGGAGCGTGGATTGAAATATTACACACCTCATATTATGTATCTCAAATCAGCGTCGCTCCCCTCGTGGGAGCGTGGATTGAAATACAGAATTATCTTTCCGGAAGAAATTACCGAACGTCGCTCCCCTCGTGGGAGCGTGGATTGAAATATCAACATGATTGTTTGCATGTTTCCGGTTGCGTCGCTCCCCTCGTGGGAGCGTGGATTGAAATTGAAATCAACCTCATGTATGAAATGTGTACGATGGTCGCTCCCCTCGTGGGAGCGTGGATTGAAATAACTTGAAATGATAGCGATTGCGTTAGGCGTGAACGTCGCTCCCCTCGTGGGAGCGTGGATTGAAATAAACGAATATCAGAAAAGAGCAAATTTCCCCGAAAGTCGCTCCCCTCGTGGGAGCGTGGATTGAAATTCATTCTCGACGGAGACCCGCAGGGCGATACATCAGTCGCTCCCCTCGTGGGAGCGTGGATTGAAATCTCTCTCATGTGGGAGACAATACATATCATTGAGTCGCTCCCCTCGTGGGAGCGTGGATTGAAATGTGCTCGTAGACACCCATAAAATAATCTTTACCGTCGCTCCCCTCGTGGGAGCGTGGATTGAAATCTCGAATGTTATTTTGGTGGTTTTACTGTATTTGGTCGCTCCCCTCGTGGGAGCGTGGATTGAAATATGTTGGAACTCCTTTTTATATGATCTTTTGCCTGTCGCTCCCCTCGTGGGAGCGTGGATTGAAATATACTTTAGCTGACATTTAATTTGATATAGCTTACGTCGCTCCCCTCGTGGGAGCGTGGATTGAAATTATCAACTCATATAAGCAGATAGCATCACCAACAGTCGCTCCCCTCGTGGGAGCGTGGATTGAAATATATTTTGGTGTTGAACAAGTAGCAACCACATTACCGTCGCTCCCCTCGTGGGAGCGTGGATTGAAATAGCCTAATTATTTAGCAGATATTAGAGTAGAATCGTCGCTCCCCTCGTGGGAGCGTGGATTGAAATGATAAGGCTATCAATTAAGGAAAGTACAGCTTGCGTCGCTCCCCTCGTGGGAGCGTGGATTGAAATTATGAAATCTGCACTGGGCGGCATAATATGCACCGTCGCTCCCCTCGTGGGAGCGTGGATTGAAATGTATATAAATGTATGCGTTATCAATAGAACAAAGGTCGCTCCCCTCGTGGGAGCGTGGATTGAAATTATAAGATTGTCTGTCTCGTATTCGATCGGTTTGTGTCGCTCCCCTCGTGGGAGCGTGGATTGAAATAATAAACTGTTGGTTCATAAATTCGTCACATTCGTCGCTCCCCTCGTGGGAGCGTGGATTGAAATTTTGTTGTTGCACTTCATGGCTTTAGTATCAAGACGTCGCTCCCCTCGTGGGAGCGTGGATTGAAATATGAGATTGCTTTTATACTGGTTAGCGCTCCCATGCGTCGCTCCCCTCGTGGGAGCGTGGATTGAAATTACCACCGGCATACCAGAGAACTGACTGGAACCATGTCGCTCCCCTCGTGGGAGCGTGGATTGAAATAGAGGATCTCTTTCCGGTCTATGATACCTACGGTCGCTCCCCTCGTGGGAGCGTGGATTGAAATAGCTCATCCCTCTGCTCATCAATGATATTATCGGTCGCTCCCCTCGTGGGAGCGTGGATTGAAATCTGCGGAGAACATCTCACCGAACTCAAGGTCTGGTCGCTCCCCTCGTGGGAGCGTGGATTGAAATTTGCCTCACACACAAAGAAAAGAGGTCTCTTGTGTCGCTCCCCTCGTGGGAGCGTGGATTGAAATACTTTGTTCACCTCACTCTTTTCTGTTGCTCTGCGTCGCTCCCCTCGTGGGAGCGTGGATTGAAATTTACTATTGTTACTATTGTTGTCAGGTTTTCTCGTCGCTCCCCTCGTGGGAGCGTGGATTGAAATTTTTCCCGGAATGCTTCGGACGGCGGCAACATATGTCGCTCCCCTCGTGGGAGCGTGGATTGAAATATTGGCTGTAGCTTTGTCAAGGCTCATGTTAGTGTCGCTCCCCTCGTGGGAGCGTGGATTGAAATATAAGATTAACGTCTATGCACCGATCAATCTGTGGTCGCTCCCCTCGTGGGAGCGTGGATTGAAATCTACGGCACTAGATACACTTGTGGCTACTCCTGCGTCGCTCCCCTCGTGGGAGCGTGGATTGAAATCGTCTACTCTCTTTTTTGTGGGAATATATGACTGTCGCTCCCCTCGTGGGAGCGTGGATTGAAATCCTTGCTCTGAGGGAAACTTAAGAAATCTCCGTTGTCGCTCCCCTCGTGGGAGCGTGGATTGAAATTGAGACGGCTGCAGGTGGTGGCACCGGTAATATGTCGCTCCCCTCGTGGGAGCGTGGATTGAAATTGAGCAGAGGCACTATTAAGCAAAACATCAATAGTCGCTCCCCTCGTGGGAGCGTGGATTGAAATGGGATCCGGAGTGTCCGCTTACATTTAACACGGTGTCGCTCCCCTCGTGGGAGCGTGGATTGAAATAACAGAATGCGACATCAAACTACCTCACTTTCTGTCGCTCCCCTCGTGGGAGCGTGGATTGAAATAGTTATATGTGGAACGGAATGTTCCAGGGAAAGTCGTCGCTCCCCTCGTGGGAGCGTGGATTGAAATCTTTTTCAGCATCTTTGAGCAGAAATGAAAATACTGTCGCTCCCCTCGTGGGAGCGTGGATTGAAATATCCAGCACAAAAGCCTGTAGCAGTCCTTAAAAGTCGCTCCCCTCGTGGGAGCGTGGATTGAAATAGAACGGTGAATTACTCTACATGGCTACACATCCGTCGCTCCCCTCGTGGGAGCGTGGATTGAAATCTTAAACTGCACTTCATAACCCAAATCTGTAAGCGTCGCTCCCCTCGTGGGAGCGTGGATTGAAATATCCATCTCTCCCTGGCAATGATCAAAGCAGTTTGGTCGCTCCCCTCGTGGGAGCGTGGATTGAAATGCATTATGCTTCTCTTTCCATGCCCGGCATTCATCCGTCGCTCCCCTCGTGGGAGCGTGGATTGAAATTTCTGAAGCTCCTCCGATAATATCTTTTCCTCCAGTCGCTCCCCTCGTGGGAGCGTGGATTGAAATTCTCAATGGGAGCTGCACCGCCACCGATCTTTAAGGTCGCTCCCCTCGTGGGAGCGTGGATTGAAATTCAAGTACTCTGCTTCCAGCACGCGCCCGTTATCCGTCGCTCCCCTCGTGGGAGCGTGGATTGAAATATGCAGTGTATTCCCGGAATGGGAGTACTGACAGGGGTCGCTCCCCTCGTGGGAGCGTGGATTGAAATATTTACCTGATAGATGTTGATTCGGTCTTCGGAGTCGCTCCCCTCGTGGGAGCGTGGATTGAAATCTATATATCCGTCACAATTTACAATATACACAATGGTCGCTCCCCTCGTGGGAGCGTGGATTGAAATCTACCATGGCTTACACTACTGCTCTACGCGTGCGATCGTCGCTCCCCTCGTGGGAGCGTGGATTGAAATAAAAAGAGCAGGCAGAATGTTTATCTGCACAGGAAGTCGCTCCCCTCGTGGGAGCGTGGATTGAAATTTCTGTCGCCACAATACCGGATAAGTTGATATCTGTCGCTCCCCTCGTGGGAGCGTGGATTGAAATTTTGCATTTACGTTTGTTTTTGCACGATATTGCTTTGTCGCTCCCCTCGTGGGAGCGTGGATTGAAATAATTCCTTTTCTTGCTTGGATGGAATCGGCGGCTTGTCGCTCCCCTCGTGGGAGCGTGGATTGAAATGATTTTTGACACGTCGACGCCGATTGCCTTAGGTCGCTCCCCTCGTGGGAGCGTGGATTGAAATTACCGGGGTAGCGTAAATGGCGTGCAAGCCAATTGTCGCTCCCCTCGTGGGAGCGTGGATTGAAATATGTCAATACAGCGTGTGCTGCGAAGAGCTTTCCGTCGCTCCCCTCGTGGGAGCGTGGATTGAAATCGGTTTCCGGCTGTACCTTAGTTGCAGCATCGGCGTCGCTCCCCTCGTGGGAGCGTGGATTGAAATGATGCTATCACCGAAGAGGTTTCCGGAGCCGGTGGTCGCTCCCCTCGTGGGAGCGTGGATTGAAATATGTATGAGCCGGTATTTATCAAGACACAGGCAAGTCGCTCCCCTCGTGGGAGCGTGGATTGAAATCCTGGAGTTAAAGAGCAGCTGTGCCTCATCTATGTCGCTCCCCTCGTGGGAGCGTGGATTGAAATTCCGGAAAATAAAGGTAAATCGTCCGGGTCAGGACGTCGCTCCCCTCGTGGGAGCGTGGATTGAAATATCAAATTCACATCAACGCATCTGTCCAACTGCGGTCGCTCCCCTCGTGGGAGCGTGGATTGAAATCGCGGGGTTCCAATAGAGGTCTAACTTGCTTACGCGTCGCTCCCCTCGTGGGAGCGTGGATTGAAATGCTTCCAAGATCTAAGTACTGTATGGATGAGGCTGTCGCTCCCCTCGTGGGAGCGTGGATTGAAATCGGTAACACTACCACCATAGCCTCCGGTATAGGGTCGCTCCCCTCGTGGGAGCGTGGATTGAAATATCTGATGTTAGACTGCGGACTCCGGCGTCAGGAAGTCGCTCCCCTCGTGGGAGCGTGGATTGAAATATTTCTGTCTTCATCCGGACTGCCTCCAATCTGTTGTCGCTCCCCTCGCGGGAGCGCGGATTGAAATGCACGGACGATGGGGATAATCTGTTTTTTCAACATGGTCGCTCCCCTTGCGGGAGCGACCATTGAAATAGAAAAGACAATCGTATATCATGTACTATGTGATTACATAGAAGGAGGATATCTAATTGAGTAAGACGGTTAGGCAAAGTGATTGGGCAACGGAAACGCATATGGAAGCCCTATTTTGGAGAAACGGAATGACACCGGAAGAATACGAGATGGAAAACAGATATTTGAGTAAAAATTTTTATAAGCAAAAAGATGGAAACTATATGCCACTTTGGATGCAAGAAGAGAACATGAAAGCATAATTAGTTCTTTGGATTTTTTTATTTACAGACAAGAAATACTTTATATTGAAATCAAAACAGATTGTAATAATTTCTTATACTATTCTATTTTATGTCTGATATTGTACAACATGTTGATAATTACAATATCTTTTAAAGTCAGTTTTAAGAAAATCTATTTATATTTCCTACGTAACAATTTGAATTTTTAATGTTATGTCGCATGGCTTTGTGTAAATTTGTGTATTTCGCTATTGATTTTGTGTAAGATTGTGTATAATATAAAAGGAGAAAAGAATGCATCCACGAAAGAAAACAATTAAAGAATTGGAAAAGAACGGTTTTATTTTTAAAAGACATGGAGCAAGTCATGATTTGTATTTTCAACCGAATACCAAGCAGACAATTCCTGTAAAACGTCATGATTTTAATGAAGATGATATGCGCTATATCTTCAAAGAAGCAAATATAGAAGGAGGCAAATGACATGCAATACACATATACCGCAGTTATTACTGAAAAAGATGGCACTTTCTATGCAAAGGTTCCGGATGTGGACGGGTGTATTACTACAGCATCGACTTTGGCAGAGGCGATTGCCCTTATTACAGATGCATTGAATCTTTGTCTTGTTGGTCTGGAAGATGAGGAAATTACTCCGAATGAGCCTACACCGCAGTCAGAGATTCCTCATTTACCGACAGATATTCTTACGATCATTCAGGCAGACACTATAAAATATCGTAGCATGACTGACACCAAGGCAGTTCGCAAAAATGTCTCGCTTCCGGCATGGATGTCCAAACTTGCCGATAAGCGAGGAATCAATTGCTCCAAAGTATTGCAGGAAGCACTTACCGCTAAACTTTTATAACTATAGAAAATCAGTATTTTTACCAAGGAGGTCCTCCCCATGTCCCACCCCATCCAATCCGAAGCCCATCTCACGACCTTTGAAGCCATCAGCATGATCGTCGGCAACAGCATCGGCACTGGCATCATCGCCGTTCCGTATCTTGCCACGAAAAATAGCATGCTGGATGTCGTGTGGATGGTATTGATCGCCTATTGTGTGAACGTGATCCTGCACCTGATCATTGCTGAGTTGTCTTACAATAATGGTGGTGTCCAACTAGTGAAAAGCTTTGAAGGAGAGCTGTTTCATGGGAAAATGAAGCAGATCTTCAGCTGGAGTGTATTTATCGTCTATGGGTTGGCAATTATGATCGGTGTGAGCGGTAATATCAACGGCGGAGCACAGATTTTTGTGAACTGGTTCGGAATGCCTTTCGTGGCAGCGCAGGTTTTGTACTATGTGATCGCCGGAGTTGTGGTATTTATCGGCATGAAAGCCGTAGGCATCGCACAGAAGTACGCAGTCATTGTCCTCATGGGAATTGTGGCGGTGATGACGGTAGGCACATTCCTGCATCCACTGAATTCCTTACAACGGGCACAGTTCCACTGGAACAATCTGTTGGCGCTGTACAGCATGGTGGTATTCGCAACTTCCGCCAATCAGGCAGTGATCCAGGTGGTGAAAGGCCTGGATGGCAACGCGAAACAGATCCGCCGTTCCATTTTCATCGGTTTTGGGCTTTCCTCAGTGTTTGTCCTGGTCGTAACGGGCACGGTTCTCCTGGGAACCAAGGGAGCGCTGGAAAAAGAACTGGCATACATGCAGTTGGGAGAAAGTATCGGTACCTGGGCGATGATCCTGGCAGGCGTATTTTCCCTGTTTGCTTTACTTACCACGTTCTGGAGCAATACTCTCGCCCTCCGCGATGTGGTTCATGAGCAGATCGGCAGCGGCAACCGCATCAGCTGGCTGATCGCTACGGTTCCCTGCATTTTGTTTGCCGTGTTCGGCGTGAACAGCTTTATTGTTCTGACGCGGATTATGAGCGGTGTAGTGGTACTGGTGAGCATCATGCTGGTGCTGACATACGGTAAATCCAGAAAAAAGGCGGGCAGCAGTCCTATCTGCGGTGTGATCGGCACGGTGCCTTTTCAGGTGCTGATGGTGATTTCAACAGTACTTTCTGCAATAGGAGCATTGATCCCGTTGAGTTAATCCCCAAAAAGAAAAGAGATTCTTATGTATACTTCCAAAAACTTTCAGATCCGGGACGAAGAGACTTTTTCCCTTTGCATCCCGACGGACAGAGATTATAAAATATTGCAGCTGACGGATCTGCACCTTGGTTTCGGCATGTTTTCCGGGAAAAAGGACAAACTGGCTCTGGAAGCGGTGGCGGAGCTGATCCACCGGACGGAACCGGATCTGATGGTCCTGACCGGAGATTCTGTTTTCCCGTTTTTCCCGAAAAGCGGTACCATGAACAACCGAAAGCAGGCAGAAAAACTGCTGGCATTTCTGGATGGTTTTCAGATTCCCTATACTCTGGTCTTTGGTAACCATGACTGTGAAATGGGCTCCACCTGCAATAAGGAACAGCTGGCGGAGATTTTCACTACGGGAAAATATGCCGTTTTTACCAAAGGAAGATATGAACACAGTCCTCAGAATCCCATTACCGGCGTAGGGAATTTTGTAGTAGACCTCACAGATGATCAGGGAAAACTGTTACTTCCGCTGATTCTGCTGGATTCCAACATGTATGGTGACGGCTGGTTTTTCAGTGGTTTCGACTGCATTCATGAGGACCAGACGGACTGGTGCATGGAGAAATTGAACGAGAGAAAGGTACCGGCTATGGCATTTTTCCACATGCCGCCCGCGGAGTTCAAGGAAGCCTACGAGAAGATGAAGCTAGGCGATCACACTGTGATCTATGAACATGGTAGTATCGGAGAAAAGGATGAGTATTTCGGAATATCGAACCGACCACCTCATTTTTTTGAAAAAGCGGTGGATAACGGCTGGCTGAAATGGATTTTCTGTGGACACGATCATCTGAATACGTTGTCATTGACCTATAAAGGTATCCGCATGACTTACGGAATGTCCATTGATTATCTGGGATATTCCGGCATCGCGAAGCAATATATCCAGCGGGGAGCCACGCTGATCACGCGTAAGACAGACGGGAACATAGATATCACTATGGTACCGTTGACAACGGTTGTTTCGGAACGAGTAAGGGGAGCCTGATGAAAGGCTCCCCCGATTTGTACGAGAATGATTAGTAATTGATACCGCTGATGCCGAGTACTCCGTTCTGGACATTGAAGGTGATGTTGGGGCCGTCACCGGTGCTGTAAAGGGTGAAGCCTGCCATACTGGGGCTTAATTCGGACAGATCAGCATTAGCCATAGAGTCTTTCAGCTCAGGGGTGAAGATTTTGTCTGCACCTAAGGCAATCAGGTCTTCCCTGGTTTCGATCACACTGCCATCGCCCAGAGCAACATAGACCGGATAATTGACCAGATCAGCGAGAGCATTCAGGTCTTCAGCGGCTACGGCATCCTGGATCTTTTTAGCGAAAGCGGCAGCATCCTCTGTGGAAACTGCAAAGTTGTCTTCATATGAAGTACCATTGGCCGCATCAGCAGAAACTTCTGTAGTTGTCTCAGCACTAGCTTCAGCAGCAGAACTTTCAGCAGTAGAAGCCTCCGCACCGCTTTCGGAAGTCACCGTACTTTCCGCCGAAGCTGCTCCATTTCCCTGACTGCCACAGGCAGCAAAAGACAATACCATCACAGTAGTTAAAAGTGCACAGATCATTTTGTTTTTCATAAGTAAAACTCCTCTCTTAAATAAAACCATATCTTACAGGTCTCTGATGGTTAGACTATGCATCTGCTGCAAAAGTTTCAAAAATATCAAAAAAATATCAAAAACATCCACCCAAAAGAAAAACCTTCTGTTAAAATGTAAAAATAAGACAGATGAAAACAATAGAATAGGAAACTACTATGGAAGCATATTACTACCAGAAAATGAACAAGCCCCAGCAGGCCGCCTATCACGCTATGCAGCAGGGAGTGCTGGCGCTGGCAGACGAGATCCAGCTGCCGCGGATCCCGGCGGAAGAATTGTATGACGTATTTTTCCGACTGCGGCTGGATCATCCGGAGATCTTCTGGGTGGTGAGTTATCGGTATAGATATTATCAGGACTCCCCCAACATCATCTTCGTGCCGGAGTATCTGTTTGAGAAAAATAAGATCAGAGAACATCAGAAAGCCATGCAGTCCCGGGTGGAAAAGCTGGCAAGACCTGCCGCAAAGTTCACAGAGTGGGAAAAAGAGAAGTACATTCACGACTTTATCTGCGAAAATATCACCTACGATAAGTTGAAAAAGCCCTATTCCCATGAGATTATCGGACCGCTGGGACAGGGCGTGGGTGTCTGCGAGGGCATTGCCAAATCGGTGAAGGTGCTTTGTGATGCGCTGGGTGTGTGGTGTGTAATCGCTATCTGCGGCAACAATCCGGAGAAAGGGATCAAGTACCGTCACACCTGGAATATTGTGCGGATCGGCGGGCAGTATTATCATCTGGATGCCACATTTGACAATACATTGGGAAAACATCAGGGCAATGCGGAAGCACCCGGAGAGATCCGCTACGACTATTTCAATCTGGGAGATAAAGCAGTGTTCCGGGATCATGAACCGTTGATCGCCCCGGCACCCGGCTGTCCGGACAACGATCATTTTTATTACAAGGAGAAAAAACTTTCCTTTACGAAAACGGAAGAAGTATATAAAAGAGCACAGCAGATGGCGAAAAAAGGCCGGGCCATGACGTTCCAGTGGCGGGGAGGCTATCTGACCAGAGAAGTCTTGCAGGAACTGTTGGAACTGATCCGCAAGGCAGGCGAGGAGCGGCAGAAGACCGCCCGGATCAGCTTCAACTGGCCACAGGCGGTCATTCATTTCAGCTATGTGGAAAATGCAGGCATCCCGGAGCCGGAGGTCGTCATGGAAGACGCCAACGAAGGAGAACAGTTCGACACCGGGGAATAAAGGTATGGGATGATGTCAGGATCAAGAATTCTCCGACTTCAATGCGCACTCCCGGAATAACGCATTGACGGCCAGCTTATAGTCGCTGGCATCTGTGGCTTTGCGGATCTTTTTTACGTATTTGTCCGGAGATTCGAAGCTGTGGCTTAAGAAAGTCCAGAGATCCTTCATCTTATAGAGCGTATTGGTATCGCCGGACATGATCTCCTGATAACCGGTCAGGAGGGAAGTGTGGAATTCCTTCAGGACAGCCAGCCGCTCTTCACAAGACGGCAGCGCAACACTCTCCGTGGAGGCAGCCTTCAATTCCTGCAATAATCCCGGATTCTGCAAAATTCCCCGGCCGATCATGACCGTATCGATACTGGGAAGCTTCGTAAGAATCTGCGTTAGCGACTCCGGAGAGGTAATATCCCCGTTATAGCACAGCGGACATTGCAGGGCTTCCACCGCCTCTGCGAAAGCTTCCAGATGGGGTGTCCCCTTGTAACCTTCCTTTTGCAGTCTGGGGTGAATGATCAGTTCCTTCATGGGGAATTTTTGATATATTTTAAGCAGTGGAGCCCATTCATCCATGTAGTCCATGCCGATGCGGGTCTTGATGGAGATTTCCAGTGGACATTTTTCGAAGATCTCGTCCAGAAAATCCTCCAGTTCCCGGGGCGTGCCTAAGAAGCCGGCACCACGGTTTCTTGCCACCACCGTCCCGGAAGGACAGCCCAGATTCAGATTGACCTCGTGGTAGCCATATCCGGCCAGCTGCTCTGCCAGCGACAGAAAATCCTCCACCTTATTGGTCAGGATCTGCGGTACGGTGTACATGCCCACATTATGTTCCGGAAGCACATCGTTGCGTTCTCTGCTGTTCATGTGCCGATTGGAGATAAAAGGGGTAAAATATTTGTCCATGCCGCCGTAACAGCGGTTCCAGTTAGTGCGGAAATTATAAGTGGTCAGTCCCTCCATGGGGGCAAGATAATATTTCATAAAAAATGTATGCCTTTCCGTAACCTGCAAGCGTTCCGTTGCATTCCGGCGTATGCTTTCGCAGATTGTACTTTGTATCGGGTGTTTTGCCAAATCCCTTATTCAGAGATATTCTCAATAACGGGATTGCCCTTTACATGATTATAAACAGTTACTATTATAATAGAGATAGTAAAAATTGCAAAGAAAACCGCAAAGATCCAAAAAGAAAGCGGCTGGAAGAAGGAATAAAGATCATGACTGAAAAAACAGAAAATAATACCATAAACCTAACCACCAACGAACGCACCCAGCAGGAGATCACCATCTCCGGCAACCCCGGGAAACCGGTCGGGGAGGATGGGGAGAAGATGCTGTGCCGCATGAACGAAAGCCACTACGCAGTGACCGGCTGGGCGCTGGAACACTGGAAGATCCGGGAGAATGACCGGATTCTGGACATCGGCTGCGGTGGAGGAGCAACTCTGAAACGCATGAGTGAAGAGGTGCGTGACGGACATCTGATCGGAGTGGATTATTCCGCCACTTCACTGGAGCTTTCCGGGAAAACCAATGCAGAAGCACTGCAGCAGGGAAAAATGGATCTCGTGGAAGCCTCAGTGGAAAAACTGCCCTTTGCGGACAATGCTTTTGACAAGATCATTACGGTGGAAAGCTTTTATTTCTGGCCGGATCCCGCGGAGAATCTGAAAGAAGTCTACCGGGTATTGAAGGAGCAGGGAACCTTTTTACTGGTGGCCGACATTTACCAGAAGGAGAATCTGCCGGAACAGGTACGGGAAAACATTCAAAGATTCCATCTGTTTAATCCCACACCGGAAGAATTCCGGGAACTGCTGGAAAATGCAGGATTTGAAGAGGTACGGATTCACTTAAAAGACGGCGAGGACTGGATCTGCGCGGAAGGGCACAAATAAGCAGTAGAACCCTTCGGAAAAACGCAAAAACCGGGTGGAAGTCCGAAACGGAACACGCTAGAATCAGAAACGTAGAAAATGTGAAAGTATCCATGAAAATATTCAAAGGAGAAAACAATAACCATGTATAATCAGAATTATAAAGTAGAACTTCCCCAGTTCCCGGACCGGGAGGTGTCCATAGCAGAATACGGCGCGAAGAGCGGCGATTTGCAGATCGAGACCGGCAGACACAATGCGGAGGCCATTAACCGCGCGATCTGCGAAGTGTCGGAGCAGGGGGGCGGTACGGTAAGAGTTCCCGCAGGCATCTGGGCGGTGGCTCCGCTCCGGCTGTTAAGCGGTGTCAATCTTCATCTGGACAGTCAGGCTATGTTAAAATTCATCAAGTCCAAAGAGGACTATCCGCTGCGGATCACCAGCTATGAAGGTCAGGACTGCATTCGCACCGTATCTCCCGTTACCGCGGAAAATGCAGAAAACATCGCCATTACCGGAGAAGGCATCATTGACGGCAGCGGTGATAAATGGCGTCCGGTCAAGAAGTTTAAGATGACGGAAAAGCAGTGGGATGCGTTGTTTACCATCAGTCCTTATGTGTTAGAGACGAAAGAAACAGCGATCTGGATGCCCACAGAGTCGATTTTAAAAGGAAATCACCACAATATTCAGGGAAACACCGAGGAAGCACTGGCCGCCGCGGCACCCTATTACGATTTTTACCGCCCGGTGATGATCAGTCTGCGCCATTGCAAAAATGTGCTTCTGCAAGGCGTAACGTTCATGAACTCTCCGGCATGGAATATCCACCCCTATTTCTGCGAGAACCTTACGGTGGAGCATATACAGGTCCGCAATCCTTATTATGCCCAGAACGGTGACGGCATTGATGTGGAGTCCTGCACTAATGTGCATATTCATCACAGTGTTTTTGAGACCGGAGATGATGCCATCTGCATGAAGTCCGGCAAAAATGCCATTGCCCGCAAGATTCAGGGGCCCTGCAGCAATGTTTACATCCATGACTGTCTGGTGAACGAAGGCCATGGCGGTTTCGTCATCGGCAGTGAGATGTCCCGCGGAGTAAAGGATATTCTGGTGGAGAACTGTACTTTCGTGGGAACCGATGTGGGTGTCCGCATGAAGAGTGCGCTGGGCCGCGGCGGCGTGGTAGAAAATATCACTCTCCGCAATATCCATATGAGCGAGATCAAGGGCGAGGCAGTGATCCTGACCATGTCCTATGTGCTCAATTCCCTGAACCGGGAAGAGACCATTGCCATGGAAAATGAGGACGACATCCCGTATTTCAGAAATCTGCAGATGGAGAATATTGAAGTCACCGGCTGCAGACAGTTCACAAAGATCGAGCCTTTACAGGGCAGGCCGGAGACAATTCAAAATGTAGTCATTAACGGACAGAAGCTGGCATAAGTGCCAGGACTGGAACACAGATTTCCGGTGCCGGAGAAGAAAATTTTGAAACACAGTATCAGGAGGTAATGATTATGCCATGTACAACCATATTAGTAGGAAAAAAAGCATCTTATGACGGTTCCACCATGATCGCCCGGAATGACGATTCTCCTTCGGGGCAGTTCACACCGAAGAAATTCGTTGTGGTGCATCCGGAAGAACAGCCGAAAAAATACGAATCCGTGCTTTCCCATGTGGAGATCGATCTGCCGGAGGATCCCATGCGTTATACCGCAGTCCCCAATGCACTGGACGGAGAGGGTATCTGGGCAGCGCACGGTGTCAATGCGGCAGGTGTGGGCATGACGGCCACAGAGACCATCACTTCCAATGCCAGAGTTCTGGGAGCGGATCCACTGGTGGAATATGTTCCGGCGAAGGATGGTGTGGAAGAGATCTCCGGCGGCATCGGCGAGGAGGACATTGTGTCTCTGGTGCTTCCTTACATTCACAGTGCCAGAGAGGGTGTCACACGTCTGGGAAGCCTGTTGGAGAAATACGGTACCTACGAGATGAACGGTATTGCTTTTTCCGATAAAAACGAGATCTGGTGGCTGGAGACCATCGGCGGCCATCACTGGATCGCTCGGAGAGTGCCGGACGACGCTTATGTGGTGATGCCGAACCAGTTCGGAATCGATGCCTTTGATCTGGAAGATGCGCTGACGGAGCAAAAGGAGCATATGTGTTCCGCGGATCTGAAAGAATTTATTGAAAAGAACCACCTGGATCTGTCACAGGACGGCAGTTTTTCCGCCAGAGATGCCTTTGGAAGCCATGACGATTCCGACCATGTATACAATACCGCAAGAGCCTGGTATATGCTGCGGACCCTGAATCCCCGTACAAAGGTCTGGGATGGCCCGAATGCAGAGTACACACCGTTTTCCGATGATCTGCCCTGGTGCATGGTGCCTGAGAAGAAGATCACGGTGGAGGACGTAAAATACGTGCTGTCTTCCCATTATCAGGGAACACCCTATGATCCTTATGCTTCGTATGGGGATAAAACTATGTGTGGAGCCTATCGTTCCATCGGCATCAACCGCAATGACGTCATGACCCTGATCCAGATGCGTCCGGAGGGAGAGCCGGTTCAGTGGCTGGCGCTGGCCTCTAATGCCTTTAATGTACTGGCACCTTTTTATACCGGCATCGACAGGACACCTGAGTACCTGTCAGCGACCACCGGAAAAGTATCCACGGAGAACTTCTACTGGATGAGCCGTATGATCGCAGCCATGGCCGATGCTTCTTATAGCAAATCCGTGTTCCATATCGAACGTTATCAGGAAAAGGTGGCAGCGAAAAGCCACGAGATCCTGAACCGTTACGATACATTGCTGGAGCAGGAGAACGAAGAGGACAAATGTAAGAAATTGCAGGAAGAAGCCAACGAAAAGACGGCCCAAATGCTGCGGGAGGCAGCAGCCGACACGCTGGACAAGGTCCTGTATGAACTCAGTGGGCAGATGAAAAATGCCTATGCCAGATCGGATGCGTAAACAATCATCCAGGTGGAAACTTTATGATCTGAATGAAGAGAAAGGAAAACAGCAGATTCTCCAAAAGAGTCTGCTGTTTTTGTGTTTATGAAAATATCTCATTGACAAATCTGAAATGTTTACATATAATTACCAAAGATAATTACTAGTGGTAACTATAAAGACAATTAAAGAATAGAAAAAAGATATCAGAGAGGAAAAAGAATGACGGTTCAGACCATAAAACGAATGTTGGATGCCTGTTATCAGGCAAAAAGAATCCGGGAGATGCTTCCCGCGCTGCCCTCAGGCGTGACACCCTCTTATATTCATTTTCTGGATGTGATCCAGATCATGGAGAGGCAGGGGGTTGCTGTGAAGATTTCAGATATCAGTGACTATCTGAATATCCCCCGTCCCGGCGTGACACGGACAGTAAAAGAAATGGAAGAAAAGGGGTATCTGCGGAAAGCCAATGCGGCGGAAGACGGTAGGATCACCTATATTTCCCTGACCGAAGAGGGACGAAAGCTGTCGGAAAAATATAACGAGAATTATTTTTCCGGTCTGGCACCGTATCTGGAGAGCATTTCCGAAGCAGATGCGAAAGTGATGATACAGACCATAGAGACCTTTTATCAGGTGATGTGCGAGAGGAGAGAGTATTTTGAAAAATAAAGAAAATGACATGATGGATTTTACACAGGGAAGTATTTTGAAAAAGTTGCTTCGCTTTATGGTTCCTATTTTGGGAGCACTGATCTTACAGGCGGCCTACGGTGCAGTGGATCTGCTGGTAGTGGGACGTTTCGGCTCCACCTCCGGACTTTCCGGTGTATCCACCGGCAGTCAGGTGCTGAATCTGGTGACCTTTGTGGTGACTCAGCTGGCCATGGGTATCACCGTGCTGATTGCCCGGTATCTCGGGGAGAAGAGAGAGGATCAGATCGGCAGTATCATCGGCGGCGGAACCGTTGTATTTGCAGCGATCTCGCTGGTGCTGTTTGTAATTATGGTGGGCTTTGCCCGTCCTATTGCGGTTCTCATGCAGGCACCGGAAGAGGCGGTAGGGCTGACCGTTGCTTACATCCGGATCTGCGGTGCCGGAATCTTTTTTATTGTGGCATATAATGTATTGTCAGCCATTTTCCGTGGACTGGGTGACAGCAATTCCCCGTTGCTGTTTGTATTCGTGGCGTGCATTGTCAATGTCGTGGGTGATCTGGTGCTGGTGGCAGGACTGGGCATGGATGCCATGGGAGCAGCGCTGGCTACTGTTTTTGCACAGGCATTGAGCGTAGTGTTTGCAATTGTACGCCTTGTGAAAAAGGGACTGCCCTTTACCATTACTGGATACGATTTCCGTTGGAATCCCCAGTGTGGTAAATTCCTGCAGATTGGTCTGCCGTTAGCTTTGCAGGAGTGTCTGACGCAAGGCTCTTTCCTGGCACTGTGTGCCTTTGTCAACCGCCTGGGACTGGAAGCTTCCTCTGGCTACGGCGTGGCATGCAAAATCGTTAACTTTGCCATGCTGATCCCCAGTGCACTGATGCAGTCCACTTCTTCTTTCGTGTCACAGAATGTAGGTGCCGGAGAACAGAAGCGGGCGAAGAAGACCATGTTCACCGGTATCGGCATCGGACTTTTGGTGGGATGCTTTGCCTTTTCACTGGTGTTCTTCCGGGGGGATCTGCTGGCAGGTATCTTCTCCGCGGATGCGGCAGTGGTGCAGAGAGGATATGAGTATCTGAAAGGTTTCGCACCGGAAACACTATTGACTGCTGTGCTGTTCAGCATGATGGGATATTTTAACGGTAATGGCAAGACCGTGTGGGTCATGCTTCAGGGACTGATCCAGACACTTCTCGTCCGACTTCCTTTCGCTTACTATATGAGTATCCAACCGGACGCAAGTCTCACCAATATCGGCCTCGCAGCCCCCATCTCTACTGCAGTGGGCATTGTTCTGAATGTGGCTTTTTTTCTCTATTTGGAACATGCTGCCAAGCGTAGTTGATGGAGAGTTACGCGGGCAATGAGCCGCGCATAGGCATAGTGAGGACAGCGATGGGCGCTTGCGCACAAATCGCTGTCTTATTCGATACGCGGGGCGTAATCATTAAATTTAGTCAATTAAGCCCCGGCAGTTTACGATACGCGGGGCGTAATCATTAAATTTAGTCAATTAAGCCCCGATAGTATTACGATACGCGGGGCATAATCATCAAATTTAGTCAATTAAGCCCCGGCAGTCTTACGATAGCGGGGCTTAATTATCAAATATTGTGCGTAACGCCCCATACCTTGGTTTAAGGATACAGAGAAGCTTGTTCCTATCACCTGTGTCCACGCTGAGGCGGAAGGTTTCCAACAGAAAAGGACTGCTCCCCCGGGCGTAGATGCGGCGGAGACTGTGAGATTTTCTTAGAAAGTGGTTAAGCCGCAGGGGCAACGCGAACACGATGTTCGCGTTAGCCGGTAAGCGACATGGATGGCAGCGTAAAGGCGGCCCCGTCATGATGAGAAATACTTGACCACTTTCCTTTAGAAAATCCACAGTTGTAGCTAGCATCCGAGTCCGGGGGGGCAGTCCTTTCTGCGTGGGGGCTATGGCAACCCTACGTTACGAGCCATGTCCCCAATTCATAAATGTTTCGCAAAGGGCACTCCACATTTGTTGGCAGTTCTCTGCAATGAGCCACGCTATTCATAAGATTGTCAGCAAAAACGCTGCAAATCCTATGATCAATTTTCTGTTTTCATTCGTCGTTTCGCCTCATACATTTTGGCATCGGCCTCCCGGACCATATCGTCCATGGAACGAGGCATATTATGGGTCAGTACGGAATATCCCATGGCTACAGTAATGGGATGCTCGGAACCGTCAGGAAGCTTCAGAGTTCCCAGAGACGCTTCGAAATCTCTTTGCAGCTTGAGAAATTCTTTTTCAGAATCGGATACGGTCGACAGGAATACGAACTCATCTCCGCCGATCCGGTAACATTTTCCTAAGGAACCGAGATGTGCCGACAGAGTATCCGCTACCCTGCAGATCAATTTATCACCGCTTTGGTGACCGTAGGTGTCGTTCACATATTTGAGGCTATTCACATCGTACAGTGCCAGCAATACATGAAAATTATGGGATGCGTCCAGTCTTTTCAATTCTTCCATATAGGAAGTACGGTTCAGCAGGTCGGTCAGACCGTCGCGATAAGCCAGGCGGCTGAGCAGCTGCATGCGAACCCCTTCCTGATAGTTGGTCATGAGGCGCAGGGTAACCTGGACTGCTTCCATGATCAGGAACAGAAGCACACCGATCCGTGTGAAGAAGCTGGTCTCGGGAGCACTGCCGAACCATAGCAGCAGGATATCCAGTAGAACGCCAAAGCACAGACACAGAATTCCAAGGTTATGATATAGATTGTGCTTCAGATGCTGCCTTTGATTCTGATAAAACCCCTTGCCGATGGCATAGATAACAAGTGCGATCAGAATGCCAAAAGTAATATGGGTCAGACGAAGACTTTCATGGAAGTCCTTGAGACCGGTCAGATTCAGGCAGAAACGTATACTGAAATCCATGACACTGATCAGGCATACTGTCTGTACCATCACAGGGGAGTACTCTGTATACATTTTGCCAAGGTACAGAAACAGTGGAATGGTGATCAGCATCATAAAAAGTTCCGCAATTGTATGATAAATATGGCTGTTACGCAGGATCAGCTGCAGCATACGGTTATCTGCCAACATAAAGATACCGGTATTCAGAGCAAATAATCCCAGATAAAGCATCTCACTGCCGATGATGTGCTTCTTGTGTAATGGCAGATAAAACAGGATAAATGCCAGACCAAGATGGGCGATCAGGAAGCTGATGCCGAATCCGGGTGCCTTGTCGCGGATGCGGCTTATCAGGATATCTTCACTACGTCCTAGGTACATATGATTGATCTTGCCACTGCCGTCTCCGTAAGGATTATCGATCACCAGGGTGAGCGTGCACCCGGAATCTTCCCGGTAGATCGGCAGAGAGACATAAGAGGCTCCCGGTGTCTTGCCGAAGAAAACTCTCTCCGGCTGCATGGTCTCATAGATCAGCCGGTCGTCTATCAGGATCGTCACATTGGAACTTTTATAAAAAAAGAAAAGTGCCATGTCGTGAGTCAGCGCAGGAAGCTTCTTGGTCACTGTGCAGGTGCCGCTGATATGGGAAAAATCAACGGGGCTTCCATCGGAGGTGGTCCAGCCTTCTGAAAAGTCAATATAATCCGATATTGCCGGCTCACGGTTCTGCCTGGGCAGACTGTAGTACAGTACTGTAAAAATCACAGAACACATGATCAGGAAAAACAGTCCACGTGTAATGGAATATGAAGTTTTGTGATTGTTCGTGTTAGTATTCATATGAATTATATTATAGTAATCAGGTACCATAAAAGTCAATGTCTGTGTTGGTCAGATCAATGACTAAAGATAAAAAAAGTTGCAATGGGTGAAAAAGTATGCTATTGTGATTTTGTTGCCGCTTTAGTGCGGTAAAGATTTACTCTGGAGAGTTCTTCCACGGAAAGCAATTATCATATTTCCGTATAGAAGGCGCCGAAGGTGTACGGCAGTAAAGCTGCCAATCTCTCAGGCAAAAGGACAGAGCATCTATATGCTTATTCCCATTCTCTTCGGAAGAAATCAATCTACGATAGGACGTCACAAGAGGTGACGGAAGGAGAGGGAATATGTTAGACATGATTAGTAACTTTCTGACCACAGTGGATGATTTCGTCTGGGGCATCCCCCTGATCGTCCTCATTCTGGCTACCGGTCTTTTTCTTACAGCCAGACTTCATTTTTTGCAGATCACGAAGCTTCCCCATGCAATCAAACACTTAATTGCCAATGAAAAGTCGGGCGAAGACGGCGAAGTATCCAGTTTCGCGGCACTGTGTACGGCATTGTCCGCTACCATCGGAACCGGTAATATCGTTGGTGTGGCAACGGCTATTGTAGCAGGCGGTCCCGGAGCTTTGTTCTGGATGTGGATCGCTGCGCTGGTAGGTACGGCTACGAAGTATTCCGAGTGCCTGCTGGCGGTGAAATATCGTGTGGTAGCAGAGGATGGACACATTATCGGCGGCCCCTTCTACTATATCGAAAACGGTATGGGCAAGAGCTGGAAATGGTTGGCGAAGATCTTCGCTTTTATGGGTGTATGCGTGGGATTGTTCGGTATCGGAACCTTTACCCAGATCAACGGTATCACCAGTGCGGTACATAATTTCTTCGATGCGAACAATGCACATACCGTACAGCTCTTCGGCATGGACTATTCCTGGAGCGTGGTGATCTCCGGAATCCTTTTGACCATCTGCGTGGCACTGGTTGTTATCGGTGGATTAAAGCGTATCTCCACCGTGGCACAGGTCATCGTTCCTTTTATGGCAGTGACTTATGTAGTAGCCTGTCTGTTAGTACTGATCTTTAATGTAACTGCCATTCCGGCAGCTATCGTGACCATCGTACAGAGTGCGTTTGGTATGCGTGCCGTAGCCGGCGGTGCTTTGGGAGCGGTTATCATGGCAATGCAGAAGGGTATTGCGAGAGGTATTTTCTCCAACGAAGCCGGTATCGGTAGTGCACCGATCGCAGCGGCTGCAGCGCAGAACGACTCTCCTGCCAAACAGGGTCTGATCTCAATGCTGGGTACCATCATTGATACTCTGATCATTTGTACCATGACCGGTCTTACGATCGTAATTACCGATTCCTGGAACGTAGGTCTGGACGGCGTGGATGTTACCACCAGAGCTTTCCAGCAGGGGCTGCCTTTTAACAGCTCTATTGCATCCTTTATCCTGATGGTATGCCTGGTATTCTTTGCATTTACCACGATCCTCGGTTGGGATTACTACAGTGAGAGATGCCTGGAATACCTGATCGGTCAGAAGCCGAAGGCGATCAAAGTATACCGTTGGATCTACATTGCCTGCGTATTCATCGGACCCTACATGACTGTTAAGGCAGTATGGACCATCGCAGATATCTTCAACGGTCTGATGGCGATCCCGAATCTGATCGCACTGCTGGCATTAAATGGTGTTGTGGTGGCTGAGACCAAGAAATACCTTGACAATGCCAAGAAAAAGTTTTAAAAAAGTTCTGTAGCCCTATCACACGGGGAAAATCCATATTTTTTCCGGAAGTATAGAAGTGAGGAACTATATGAAAGATCTTACAAAGGGCAGACCGTCAGTTTTGATACTGACGTTTGCCCTTCCTATTTTTTTGGCCAATTTATTGCAACTTACTTACAGCCTGGCAGATACCCGCATCGTAGGTACTTTTCTGGGAGATAATGCCCTGGCGGCAGTGGGGGCCACGACGACGCTGAGCAACCTGATCGTACAATTCCTAATGGGAATGTGCAATGGCTTTGCTATTATTTCGGCACAGTGCTTCGGAGCGAAGGATATGGACAGATTGCGCCGATCCTTAGGCAATTCTCTGGTGCTTGGTCTATTGGCAGCGGTGGTACTGACATTTGGAGGACTTGTATTTTTACAGCCGATCCTCAGATTCCTGAATGTGCCGGAAAATCTGTTGCACACAGCAACACAGTATGTGTCCGTGATCATAGCGGGACTTGTTGTTACTTTATTATATGATGTATTATCGGCGACCTTAAGAGCAATCGGAGATACCGTGACCCCGCTGATCGTGCTGGCAGTGTCGGTGGTGCTGAATATCGGAGGAGATCTGCTTCTGATCGTGGTGCTGCATATGGGAGTGCTGGGTGCCGCAGTTGCTACTGTGCTGTCGCAGCTGATCGCTGTGGTGGTGTGTGCGGTCTATCTGTGGAAAAAGTATGAAATTCTGCGGATACGTGTGGATGATATGAAGCTGCAGGATGCCGGAATGCTCCGCAATATGTTAAGCTCCGGTCTTTCCATGGGATTCATGAGCTCACTGGTCAATATCGGTACATTGACATTGCAGACTTCCATCAATAAGCTGGGACAGAATATTATCATTGCTCATACGGCAGCCCGCAAGATCTCCGAGATCTTCATGATCATGTTCAGCGTCTTCGGTCAGACCATGGCGACCTATTGCGGACAAAATCTGGGAGCCGGCAAAATCGAACGGATCCGCAGAGGAATCCTGTTGGCAACCGGTTATACCTGCATCTGGTGTACGCTTAATATTGTGACTGCTTATACCATCGGTGACTGGCTGGTATGGCTGGTCACGGGCAGTGAAAACCCGGAAGTGGTCTACAATGCAACGTTATATCTCAAGGTAGATACTTTGTTCTATTATGTGACGGCGGTAATCTGTATTGTGAGAAATGCCATGCAGGGGTTGGGAGAACGTATTGTACCGCTGATCTCCAGCTCACTGGAAATGATAGGGAAAATTGTGATCGCGGCGACGCTGGTTCCCATGTTCGGATACCTGGGTGTCATCGCGGCGGAGCCTATTGTGTGGTTTATCATGATCATTCCGCTATTGATAAAGATACTGCGTATGCCGGTCTGGAAGCAGAAAACTTAACTGTTTCGTAAACAAAAAGAAATATTTTCACTTAACGTTAAGGAAAAATGACCAAATTTAACAATAAAATACTTGTAATTTTGTCGAATTGTATTACTATATGGAAAATGTTACAATGAATTCACTGAGAAAATACTTAAACGTTTTCGAGATGGATCGAATGTGATAAAGTCTTTTACAGAAAGGCAGATGTGGTAAGTATGAAGAAGACAGAGAATAAGAAAACGAAAGTAAAAGGGAACAAAAAGCCATTTTTCACAATTTCGAAAAAGATACTGGCGTTGAGCCTTCTGCCGATGATCATTGTATGTGCACTGGTGGCTACGGTGGGGGCCAAAGCATTAGAGACCGGAATTGAGAAACAGATTGAGCAGTCTCTGCAGATCGTTGGTGTCAGTGTGGATGAAACCTACACGAATCTGTATGAAGGCGATTACACCAGAGATAAGGGAGGCAAGGTGCGCAAGGGCGGCACATCCATTTCCGGGGAGACACAGTTGATCGATGGATTGCAGGAGAAGACAGGCTTCCAGGTGTCTTTTTTGTATGGAAATATGCGTCTGATCACGACATTGACCAAGCCGGAAGGAGGACGTATTAACGGTACGGCGCTGGAAGACGATGTCTATGCACAGATTCAGACTGGGGAGGCTTTGTTCCTGACGGACTGCAACATTTCCGAAGTAGATTATTATGTATATTATCAGCCATTGATCAATTCTGATGGCTCTGTGATCGGTGCCATCGAAGTGGCGACGCCGATGCAGAATGTCAAGGATACAATCTCGATGCAGGTGAAGGATATTATTCTGATTGCTGTGGCATGTGTTCTTGTGGCGGCAACGCTGGTAAGCGTATTATCCCGTAGCATGGTGAAGACCATGAAGAAGACGAAGCATTTCCTAGGCAGGATCGTGAACGGAGAACTGGATGCAGAGCCGGATGAAAAGCAGTGCCGTAAAAAGGATGAACTTGGGGATGTATATCGTATTTCTGTAAAACTGCAAAAAACTCTCCGTTCGATCGTAACAGAGATCAAGGATTCCGCGGATGATCTGACAGCATCTTCCAACAAACTGATCAAGATGGCACAGGATACCCAGGAATCTGTGAATGATGTATACCATGCTGTCGGCGAGATATCAGACGGCGCAAGGAATCAGGCCAATGAGACAACGGATGCTAATGAAAATGTAGTGCGTATCGGCGAGCAGATCGAATATATATCTGAGGAAGTAAAATCTCTGACGGATTATGCCGGCAGGATGGCAGAAGCGGAGAAAGCTTCCGAAGAGATCATGAAGGAACTGAACGGCTCCAACGAGAGCACCAAGGAATCTGTCCTGCGGGTAGCGGAACAGATTACGGATATGAACGGAGCAATTCAGAATATCACCAAGGCAGTATCCATGATTCAGGATATTGCGGACGAGACAGATCTGCTGTCACTGAATGCCAGCATTGAAGCAGCCAGAGCCGGAGAAGCGGGAAGAGGCTTTGCAGTGGTAGCAGAGCAGATCAGTAAGCTGGCTGACCAGTCTAAGCGCTCCGCAACCGAGATCGAGCAGATCATCCAAAATATCATGGAGTCTTCCGGCAGAATGGTGGAGATCATGGGTGAAGTGGAAGCCAACATGAATCACCAGCAGAGCAAGCTGGAGGAGACCGGTGTGAAGACTGCGGCAGTAGCGGATGGTGTGGAGAATTCCCTGCAGCATATCGGCGGTATCCGGGAGAAGATGGATGTCTTAGGACAGTCCGGAAGCGCGATCCGTGATGTAGTGGAAGGATTGTCGGCAATCTCCGAACAGAATGCAGCATCCGCAGACAGTACCATGCAGGCGGCTCATGGAATGAGTGATACCATGACAGAACTGATGAATTCTTCTGAGAACCTGTTGGCATTAGCGGATAAGCTGGAAAAGGTACTGGATGTTTTCAAGGTATAAAGAGGGGGCCGGAAGCTGTCCGGCAGGGAGATAACATATAAATGACAGAAAATGCAGTCCGTTTTTCATAGAAAACCGGACTGCATTTTCGTGTGCTTTATTGACGGGGATACCATCATGAATTACAATATAAGGGATGTGAGGAATTACGTTATGAATTTAAGGTCTTTCACCCACTTATAAGCAAGCTCATATGGGCTTAGACTTTTTGAGCCTGGCATAATATCATACGGGAGAGAAGGAGAATGCAAATGAAAGAGTTGGAACGAAGTAACCGGGTGGCCATGATAGCACATGGTGTGATCAATGCATGTATGCTTTTCATTAGCGTGATCGGATTTGTTGAACACACAGTGTCGGCTCCGGTATTGGCAGTGTTACTGCTTCTTGGGATCATACCGGTTCTTGCAGAATTTATTTGTTGGAAGAGGGATCATGCAACCAAAGCTATAAAACATCTGTCACTGATCGGATTTGCGTTGTTTTATACGGTGCTGCTTTTTACGGCACAGTGCAACATGGTGTATGCATTTGTAATTCCCATGATGTTTGCAGTCATGCCTTATCATGATGTCAAGGCATTTGCACTTATTAATGTGGGGACGGTAGTAGAGAATATCCTGGTGGTGCTCCTGGGAGCCACACAAGGGGGATTTGGCTATCTGGGGCAGGACGCAGGATTTATACAGATTTCGGTAATGATTCTGCTGTGCATTACATCCATCTATGCTACCATATCCAACCAGAAGAACACCGATGAAAATATAGAGAGCATTACAGCTGCGCAGGACCGCGCGGAAGCAACCTTACGTGAAGTCATGGAAATGAGCAGCCGGATGGAGACTTCAGTAGTTGATATCACAGCGGAATTGAATAAACTGGAAACTGCTTTTGACAGTACCAAAACAGCCATGGAGGAGGTGTCTGCAGGTTCCGGGGAGTCTGCAGCGGCGATTCAGCAGCAGACGTCCCAGACGGAGGCTATTCAGGAAAAAGTAAATACTGTGGGTGAAGTGGCAGAGACGATCGGAAGCAATATGGAACATACGATAGAAATGTTGGATGCCGGAAAAGAAGAGATGACAGGTCTGAAGGAGCAGGCAGAGGATTCTGCAAGAAACAGTGAACTGGCGGCACAGAAGCTGGAAACGCTGGATCATTATATGCAGGAGATGCATTCCATCGTGGAAATCATCAGCAAAATAGCTAATCAGACCAGTCTTCTGGCGCTGAATGCCAGCATAGAAGCAGCCAGAGCCGGTGAAGCCGGCCGCGGTTTCTCCGTAGTAGCGACGGAGATTTCGGGAATGGCCACCCAGACAAAGGATGCTACCGGCAACATCGCGGAGTTGATCCAAAATGTATCCGGAGCGATTGGAGAAGTGGTGACGGTCATCCGTCAGATGATAGACGGTATTGGCAGCCAAAGGGAAGGAACGATGCGCGCGGCGGACAGTTTCACGGCAATTGAAGACAGCAGCTATACGATCGTGGATAATCTGGGTGAGATGCTTCAGACAGTAGAAGCTCTGAAAACAGCCAACCAGGAGATCGTGGATTCCATTCAGACAATCTCAGCGACTACGGAAGAAGTGTCTGCCCATGCCAGTGAGACACTGGAAGCGGAAGAGAGAAACAGAGAGATTCTGCAGAAAATTACTGAAAATATGAATTCTATGGTAAAAAAATAAGTAACGGTTCCTGTGACAGAACGGACAGGATAGAAACAGGAGTGACAGAATATGCATGACAACGGGGTGACTTTACAGAAAAAGGTGTTACAGAATCTGGATATACCGTATTCGTATGAACTGGCAAAACGAATGGAACAATACCGGTCACATCCGACACTGGGGTATCGCCCGGCGGGTTCTAAGGCAGAATTTGAGACCGGAGAGATGCTGAAGACAGAAATGGAAAAAATCGGACTGTCTGAGGTTACAAAGGATGCTGTGACGGTAGACGGCTGGGAATTTCATAAGGCAGCGTTAAGCTACACGAATGCGGCAGGGGAGACCGTGTCAGCAGAATTGGGAGCCTATCAGACAACCTTTGTCACCGATGGTCCTAAGGAATTTTCCATGATGTATCTGGGAAAAGGAACGGAGACGGACTATCAGGGAAAAGACGTCAGGGATAAACTGGTACTGGTGGAGATTAACCAGAGAGATGAGTGGTGGATCAATTATCCGGTATACCAGGCACATCTGAAGGGAGCCGCAGCCCTGATCGCAGTGCAGAGCGGCGGCTACGGCGAAATCGACGATGAAGCTCTGAATGCACAGGATATCGCCGGACCGGAGGATGCTCCCGCTTTTTCCATTTCCAGAAAAGATGCGGCAGGCCTGTTGGAGCTGTTGCGTGATCAGGAGGAAATAACGGTCACCTTTGATGCGGAATCCAGGGTGACCAGAAACTGCACGACTTATAATATTGTGGGAAGGATTCCCGGAAAACATCCTGACCGCATGGTGCTTTTGTCTGCACACTATGATTCCTATTTTGACGGATTCCAGGATGACAATACAGCGGTCGCCCTGATGTTTGGTATTGCAAAGGCGTTGCTGGACAGTGGTTTTCAACCGAACAATACCATTGTGATCTGTGCCATGGCATCCGAGGAATGGGGCGTGGTGGATTCTAATTTCGACTGGTCTACGGGAGCTTATGAGCAGATATTCACCGCACATCCCGAATGGGTGGGCAAGGTGATCGCAGACCTGAACTTTGAACTCCCTGCGTTGGCGCATGGTACCAGAGCGAGGATCCGCAGCTGCTATGAATACGTCAGCTTTCTGGAGGAATATCTGGCGGATCTGCCGAATCTGACGATAGCCTATCCGGAAGAGACAGCAGTGACATCTCCGATCGAGACCTGGTCGGATGATTTTTCCATGGCGATCGCAGGTGTACCGTCCATGGTAAATGATTTCACCGGCGGAAGCTTTATGGAGACCCACTACCATTCTCAGTTTGATAACGATGAGTTTTATGATGAACAGGTATATCGTCTGCATCATGAGCTGTTTGCCCTGTTGATCCTGGCACTCGATGAAACGGCAGTGGTACCGTTGCAGTTTTCACCGGTGGTGCAGCGGATTCGCAAGGGCTTGGAACAGTGTCGGGAAATCTGCTACCGCGCCGATGTGGCGGGGCAGTTGGGAGAGAAAAAACGGGTTTTGCTTGAAAAAATTGAGGAACTGGAGACTTTAAGTGACCGGGCACTCAGAAGATGCCGGGAGGAATATGAAGCGGTAGAGGAATACAACCGTAACTACAAACAGTTGCTTAGAGATGGAAAATACGACGAGGCGGAGAAACTTTTCCGGCAGATCAGACCGCTGGAACAGAAGCTGCTCGCAAGGTTCCAACAGGAGCAGGACGCTTTTGTGCGGATTGACTGGTACGGAAATGTGTTGTATCCTCATGAGATATGCAGTGCAAATCTGAGACTTCTGGGCGGAGCGGTGAGAAATCTGAAGGAACAGAGACTTTCCTCCGCACTTCGTAAGCTTTATCAGGTAGACAACAATGCCTATGCCTTTAATTTTGATGAAGAAGTATATAGGCATTTTACGGATTATGTATTCCATCAGCCGAAGGATCGCCTGAAATGGGGTTACGGAAGGCTGCCGGAGCATGAAAATCTATATGGAACGGTCAAGCAGCTTCTACAAAAAGAAAAACAACTGGAGATGTTGACAGGATCCGGTATGAAGGAAATGGACTACCGGGAAGAAATTACCAGCCTGGAGCATGCATGCAGCAAGCTTGTGGTCAGCCTGATGAATATCGTGCAACAAATGGAGAGATCTGTGACAGAGATATTCGAATTGTAATGATGGCGAGAGCAGAGCACGGAACGATCCACAGACAACAAAGCTGGGGACTGACATCATCATAATAAGGAGATAACAGTAAATACAATTATGGAAAGTGATAAGTTATATCGTGTGCAGAAGGAAGACCTTCCGAAAGTGGAGAAAATGCTGAATCAGTGCTTTGCACACGATCCGTTGTACGAGACGCTGATTCCGGATCCGGAAGTCCGTAAAAATCTGATGCCGGAGCTGTTTAAATGTGACATGGATGAATTTTATGCGACCTGTGAGATCTTCGCAGACAGCGCGGATCTGAACAGTGTATTGGTGGTATCGGATGAAGCGGAGCCGTACAATGTATTTCAGTTCTATTTTACAGAGGCCATGGCTGCTTTACAGACGGATTCCTATCTGATCAAGGAGGATCCTTCGTTAAAGACATTTCGGAATTTTATGAAGGGTGAGGATTATCTGAATTCCAGCTGGACGGATCAGCTGCATCAGAACCAACGGCTGCACATCATTTATCTGGCAGTGGATCCCACCATGCAGCATCACGGAATTGCAGCGGAGCTTCTGGAGGAAGCCATCGACTATGCCCAGAAGCACAAGCTGATGATCTCCCTGGAGACTCATAATCCAAAAAACGTGGAATTTTATGAAAAATTTGGATTCAAGGTATATGGTGTGATGGAGAAGAATTTCCCGTTAAAGCAATACTGTCTGATCCGTGAAGTACAGTAATATTGCTGAAAATTTCAGAAAAATCCGGAAACGCAACTGCCGGTTGACAAAATTTCAAGGGCACTTGGTAGTTGTCAACCGGCTCTTTTGTTATGATTTTCCTATGTCGACGATCTATGTGTGCACAAGAAAACATTAATAAAAGAAGGAGAGAATGAAAATGATCCTGTCAGAAAAAATAATAATGTTGCGTAAGAAATATGGGTGGTCCCAGGAGGAACTGGCAGAACGCCTGGACATTTCCAGACAGTCTGTATCCAAATGGGAGAGCGGAGCCTCAATCCCGGATCTGGAACGTATTGTCAGTATGAGCCAGTTGTTCGGAGTTACTACGGATTACCTATTAAAAGATGAAATGGAAGAGACGGAATTCACCGATGGAATGACACCGGAGATCACAGAGGGCAAAGTGATCACGGTGGAGGAAGCCAATACGTTTCTGGAAGCTACGAAAAAATATGCTGCCCGGATTGCTCCGGCGGTATCCTTATGTGTGCTCTCTCCTGTTGTATTGTTGTGGTTGTTGGGAATGGCAGGTGCCAAAAGAGGAGCGGTTACAGAAAATGTCGCAGGAGGAATCGGTCTCATCGTACTGTTACTGATGGTGGTAGTTGCGGTAGCGGTATTTCTTCTCACCGGAATCCCGTATAATAAATATGAATATCTGGAAAAAGAAAAGCTGACATTGCAATATGGGGTGTCCGGAATCGTGGAGAAAGCAAAAGAAACATTTGCGGGAACCTACCGGATCTGCATAACCCTGGGTGTTGTATTGTGTATTCTGGGAGTGGTACCGTTGCTGGCAGTATCTATTTTTTTCGGGAATAATGGTTATGCGGTAATCCTTGCTACGGATGCTTTGCTCATTGTAGTGGCGATCGCTGTATGGCTGTTCGTGTGGTCCGGTATTATCTGGGGCGGTTATCAGAAATTGCTTCAGGAGGGGGATTATACTGTGGAGAATAAGGCAGTTAACCGGAAGTATGAGCATGTGACAGCAATTTACTGGTGTGTCTGGACAGCGCTTTATCTGGCCATCAGCCTGCCGACAATGCGTTGGGACATTACCTGGGTCGTATGGCCTGTGGCCGGAGTATTGTATGGGGCACTTCTGGCGTTTCTGAAGATAAAGAATCGGAAAGCAGAGCGCAAATGAGCGGATTGCACGGGGAAATACGGACGGCGTGAAAAAGGAGCGGAATATATGACAGTGGTATGCCTTGTGATACTGGCAGGAATTTTCTGGGGAGATTTTTTCTTAAAAAATTATATAGAGTCGCATGTGGACGAGCGGGAAGAACGAGAGATCTGCAGGGGGAAACTTCTGATCCGCAAGCATCACAACAAAGGCATGATGCTCAATGCCGGACAGAAGAGAAGGCGTCTGGTGGCTGTTGTTTCACTGGCGTTTACACTGATATTGACCGTTGTCTTTATCGTGAGTCTGGGACATCGAGGCAACAATTTGCTGCGACTGGGACTATCGCTGTTGCTTGGTGGTGCCTTCAGCAATACCTATGACCGCCTTCGCAGAGGTTATGTGGTGGATTATGTGAGCTTCCCGGTGAAATGGCAGGCGTTCCGCAAGATCGTCTTCAACTGCTCGGATTTCTGTATTATCATCGGTGCGTTGCTATCGGCGCTTGGAATGCTGTAAATTGAGAGTTAGTGAAATACATTGGCAAAATCCACGAACTCCCGGAGCATGC
>OHPH01000173.1_pt1 | contig 36060 bp, 30 predicted proteins | sample 1577681 | NCBI WGS metagenome assembly OHPH01 (sample SAMEA3879603, study PRJEB24766) | human gut metagenome | biome: human-associated habitat; feature: feces | place: USA | collected 1985/1987 | reverse complement strand
TAACGCATAAAAATACCCTCCTTACTGGTTGTCCAGTAAAGAGGGTACATATCAGGGAGCTTGCTCACAATCAACTGGTGTTTTTTTGTTATCTATATGGCGCATGCCATTCCACGAGCTGCGTTAGCAGCGAGGGGAGCATTGCTTATTTTATAATTCCGTCCGTCTTCCACGGCGCATGCCATCCTCAAGGCCGCGTTAGCGGCGAGGGGCGCATTGCTTATTTTATAATTCCGTACGGTATACACGGCACATGCCATTTCTCTGGCAGCTTCCCCATACGTTTTCACTCATTTCTTATTTGCAATTTTCTTATACAGCATCTTCCTCACATAGAAATAACATACTATCTGCATAGCAAGGGTTATGATCCAGGACGCCGGATATGAGATGAACAGAACCGCCAGGGATCTGTGTCTCGGGAAAATCCAGTATATCCACACGATTCGGGTTCCCACCGTTCCTATGATCGAGAGGAGCATCGGAACTCCGGAATGTCCCATCCCACGAAGCGCCCCCGGGAACAAGTCCATAAATCCGCACAGGAAATATGTGACTGTCGTATACAGCAGAATCTCCATTCCGCACTTTATAACCGCGTCGCTGCTCGTATATATATGCAGCAGCTGCGGTCCAAAGAAATACGCTCCATTGCCCAGAACCATCATTGCCGCAAATGACAATATCAGACAGTCGATCAGAACTCTCTCCATACGTTTCCATTTGCCGACACCGTAGTTCTGGCTCGTAAAACTCATGCACGACTGCGTTACAGCATTCACCGTCACATACAGAAAGCCAAATATATTATTTGCCGACGTGTAGCCCGCCATGGCAACCGAGCCAAACGAGTTGACTGACGACTGCAGCAGTACATTTGAGAAGTTGATGACCGTGCTCTGGATTCCAGCCGGAACTCCGACCGAAAAGATCTGCTTTACATATGCACCCTTGATGGTAAGCTTTGAAAATCTAAGCTGATAGCTCGTTTCTGACCTGCACAGGCAGCGGAGGACGAGCACGCAGGATATCAGCTGTGAGATGACTGTTCCGATTGCGACCCCCGCAACTCCAAGCTTGAAAATGATCACAAAACACAGGTTAAGGCCTGTATTTGCAATTCCGGATATAACCAGAAAAAGGAGTGGTCTTTTGGTATCTCCCACCGCCCTGAGTATGGCAGCGCCGTAATTGTACAGCATGAAAAATGGCATTCCCAGGAAATATATCCTCATATATAAAGAAGAAAGTCCGATGACATCCCCAGGAGTATCCATAAGCTCAAGCGCCGGTTTTGCGCAAATCCACCCGACAAAGGCCATAATAATACCGCTGACCAGCGCCAGCGCGATCGCGGTATGTACTGTCTCTGACATTTCTTTATCTTTTCCTGCGGCATAAAGCCTTGCCGCAAGCACATTTGCCCCAAGGGATATCCCTATGAACAAATTGGTGAATACATTGATAAGTGCTGTGGTTGAACCGACCGCCGCCAGCGACTCGTTACCACTGAACTTCCCTACAACAATGATATCCACCGCATTGAACATCAGCTGCAGAATACCCGAGAGCATAAGCGGGAGCGAAAATGAGATCAGCTTATCCATGATCGTCCCGTTGCACATATCAATTTCATATTTATTTTGTTTTAATGTAGAACTCATTTCTTTCCTCACCAACTAGTAGCATATATGTTCTGATAAATCACACACAGCAATGCTTATGTTCGCTCTTCTGCCTGTACATATATTCATCAGCCCGCTTCATGGCGGTCTCCCAGTCGCAGCACCTCGTACCATTGGTGCCTAGTCCTATGAACAATTTTAACACAGAGTATGTTGGGGCACAATGGAGGATGTGAAGCAAACAAAACAAGAGCAAAACATATTCCCTCGTCTACTATACAAATAGTAAAATCACCTCCCATTTCCCCCTTATTTTTCCACTCACAGCGTCACTCTGCGCTTTATAAACGCATTTGCCAAAACCTATTGACACAGCGATTTGAATGGTCTAAAGTGTGCCTACCGGCCGGATAAAATACTAAGGAGGAACACTCTTGCCAACAACAAGAAAACTTTATGACAGCATCTTCAAGAAGATTCTCACGCTGTCCTCGAAAGCTGTGATCAACATGATTAACGGCCTGTTCAACATGTTTTACGATCCGGAAAACTCAACAGTATCTTATCACTGGACTGAAAATGTTCACGATAATCAGAATTCTATGACCACAACTCTGGCCGACACCATACTCGTAATCAACAATTCCGATGCATATCATATGGAAGCGCAGATGAAAAAGGATGATTCTATTGTATTCCGTGTATTTTCATATGGAGCGGGATATGCAGATCAGACTAAGGAGATACTGCAGGACGAAGAGGGCTGTCAGGTATATCGAATTCATTTTCCTGAACCCTGTGTGATATATCTGAGCAATGTACCAAAATCAGTACCTGATACATATTCGTTGCAGGTGGGATTCGGGCATACCCAGAACATAACCTATAACGTCCCTGTTACAAAACTCACGTCCTGCTCCGTAAAGGAAATAAACGACAGGAAAATGATCATCCTGATTCCATTCTACATTCTGAAACTCCGCGAAAAGCTGAGGAATAAGAAAGCACGTACACCAAAGAATATAGCCTCATTGAAAAGCCTCATCAAAACAGATATAATGGGTAGCATAGACAAGCACGTGGAACTTGGGAATATAACAGCTGAGGATGGAGCACAACTATACAGATTTACTCAGATGCTTTATACTCGCCTATATTCCCAGTTTGAAGAGACCGAGGAGGTTACGGATATGGTGGAACAGTCGATTATTACATTTGTGGATGTTTTTCAGGAAGAGAAAGCCAGGATGGAAAAACGTATGGCTGAGATGGATAAGGAGATTGCCGACAAAGACAAGAAGCTCGCCGACAAGGACAACGAGCTTGCCGAATTAAGGGCAGAAATAGCCAGACTTAAAGGTTCTGACAAATAAATATTTCATATTACTACTTTCTATACAAAAGCGAAGGACGAAGGCATAAAACACCTCCGTCCTTCGCTTTATTATTATATTACTACGTGATCTTTTTTAGATGTAATTTCCATCGTGAACCTGGGCTGCATCGTATACAGACTCCTTGCGGATCTCGTCTGCTATCTCGTCTGCGTCAAGCTCGCCGTCAGCATTCCAGTCGCCATTGTAAACCTCGGCGCCTTCTACCTTGATTCCTGCGATCTGCTGCTCGCTTGCGAAGAGAAGTACAATGATTCCTGCGTGGTGAAGATGCTTTAATACAGCATTTACATCCTCGCGGATATCTGGAGCGTACAGATATGTATGACGTCCGTCGATGCTGAGCTTCTTCTCTACCGACTCAACAAAATCTCTTGTGACATTGCCTGCAGCAAATGGAACTATGACAGCCTTCTGTCCCTTGATTGCTGCACGCACATTTCTATCCACGCGTCCCTCATAAAGTCCGGTCTCCTCAGTGTGAACCTCCTCGACAACACCGCAGGCACTTGTCATGTCTGTTACACGATCGATGAGTATGAGCTCTCCAAGAGTCTTGTGCTTCTTGAACTCGTCTACCACGATCCTGTCGGCAAATGCGATCCTGCAGACTGCGATACCATTCTTCGCAAGGGTGTCCGCTGATTTCTGCTCACCTGTATTTACATCTATGGTGTAATCGATGTGTGTAACTGTACCAGGGATCATCTTGGTTCCGAGCTTCACAAAGAAGTTCTTGCCATTGTACAGCTCATCGTCATCCATCCAGAGAAGTGTTGCAGTGATCGAAGATGCAACCTTTGCACCTGAATCAACTGTGAGCACACATCCTCTTGACACATCAACCTCACGGTCAAGCTGTATCGTTACAGGCTGTCCCTTCTGTGCTGAGTCCACTGTGTCAAATCCCACATGGATGCTCTTGACCTTTGCGGTCTCGTTGCTTGGGAGTGTGTTGATCTCGTCTCCAACGTGGATCTCACCATCCTCGATCTGACCTTGGAAACCTCTGAATGTGTGGTCAGGACGGCACACTCTCTGAACAGGCATATAGAATCCTGCCTCTGTGTTATCCTCTGCGATATCTATATCCTCAAGGTATGTCAGGAGTGCTGGTCCCTTATACCAAGGTATGTTCTCTGACTTCTTTGTCACATTGTCACCCTCTGTAGCTGACACAGGGATGATAGTGATATTTGGCAGGCTGAGCTCGGATGACAGCTCATTTATCTGCTCTACGATCTCGTTGAAACGCTTCTCATCGTATCCGACAAGATCCATCTTATTTACTGCAAATACAAAGTATCTGATTCCCATCAGCGCGCAGATCCTTGCGTGTCTTCTGGTCTGCACCAGCACGCCCTGCTTTGCATCGATGAGGATGACTGCCAGGTCGGCAAATGAAGCTCCAACCGCCATATTCCTTGTGTACTCCTCATGGCCCGGTGTATCTGCCACGATGAAGCTTCTCTTGTCTGTTGTAAAATATCTGTATGCAACGTCGATGGTGATACCCTGCTCACGCTCCGCCATCAGTCCATCCAGAAGAAGTGAATAGTCGATGGCACCGCCGCGGCTTCCTACCTTGGAATCAAGCTCCAGAGCCTTCTCCTGATCTGCATATAAAAGCTTTGAATCGTATAATATATGTCCTATAAGTGTTGACTTTCCGTCATCTACACTTCCGCATGTTATAAATTTAAGTAATCCACTCATCTTAGAAGTATCCCTCCCTCTTTCTACGCTCCATGCTGCCTGCTGCCTCGTTGTCAATAACTCTGGTGGTTCTCTCTGAGGATACCGCACTGAGCGTCTCCTCGATAATCTCAGGGAGTGTGTCCGCTGTGGACTCCACGCCGCCTGTCAGTGGATAGCATCCGAGAGTTCTGAAACGAACACTCTTCATCTCTATCTTCTCACCAGGTCTGAGTTTCATTCTGTCATCATCGACCATGATGATATTGCCGTCACGGTATACAACAGGTCTCTCCTTTGCAAAGTACAGTGATGGAATCTCTATGTTCTCACGCTCTATGTACTCCCATATATCAGCCTCTGTCCAGTTGGAAAGTGGAAATACTCTGACCTCCTCGCCCTTCTGGATCTTGGTGTTGAACAGCTTCCACATCTCCGGTCTCTGGTTCTTTGGATCCCAGGCATGCTGAGCATTTCTGAATGAGAGGATTCTCTCCTTCGCACGGGACTTCTCCTCGTCTCTACGTCCGCCGCCAAATGCTGCTGTGAAACCGTATTTGTCAAGAGCCTGCTTGAGCGCCTGTGTCTTCATGATATCTGTGTATGCTGAGCCGTGGTCAAATGGATTGATGCCCTTCTTGACACCCTCCTCATTGATGTACTCGATCATGTCAAGTCCGTATTTCTTCGCTGTCTTGTCTCTGAACTCGATCATTTCCTTGAATTTCCATGTTGTATTTACATGTAAAAATGGAAATGGCGGCTTCTCAGGATAGAATGCCTTGAGTGCCAGATGAAGCATTACCGAGCTGTCCTTTCCTATGGAGTAAAGCATAACCGGCTTCTCACACTCCGCAGCAACTTCGCGGATGATGTATATCGCCTCTGCCTCCAGTTCGTCAAGATGTGATAATGTACCCATATCTATACCAACCTTTCTTCTTTTATATTTTAGTATTTATTAGCTTCCTTCTTGTCTATCACTATCTGGTCTGTGGTGCCATCCATCTTGCGGATATTCCACAGAAGCAGATCTCCTTTGTTCTCCACCGACATCTGGCTTCCCATTCCGCCGATGTCAGCTCCGAGATATAATGAGATGGCGTCAAATGCACACTCCTTGATACAGGATGAGCATCCCCAGCAATCCTTTGGGTATTTCATGAATATCTGTCCATCCTCATCTCTCTTTATGAGGGAACCCGGGCAGACATTTGCACATTTGCCGCAGTTTTTGCAAAGCTCTTTATTTATCACTATGCTCATATACATCCCCCTTTCCTTGGAACATCAGCCCATTTGAAGTCGCCTTCGGCGAGGGGCTGACGCTGCATGCCAGATTTCCTTCGGGAATCTGGCACATATTGCCTAACTCACGATGTATCATCTTAAGCTCGCCGTCCACCATCTTGGAGTTGACAAATATCTCCCAGTCTTTACTCTTCTCCGGATAGTCCAGGTTCTCCGCAAAGCTGTGCCATCTCGTCTCCTTCCTGTCCTTCAGGTGTGCGATTACGGAGAGTGCAACTGTGAGTCTCTCCTTCACCTCATACACAAACATGAGCTCGTGCATGTCGTGGGCACTTATGTGCCATACAAGTTTCTGGAGCTGCTCTATCTTCTCCTTTGCCAGCTCAAGCTGTTTCTCGTTGAACTGGTAATGGGTAGATATTCCTCCGGCGTAGTTGTCCATGACCTTCTGCATGGCCTCCTCTATCGCCTCGTATGTGAACATCTTCTCGTCAGTGTCGAGGAAATGGTCATACTCTTCTATCTTTCTGTCAAATGCAGCCTCCTCGTCAAGCTCAGGATCAAGGTATCCCTCGTCAAGCTGCTTTACCATGGCAATGGCCGCTATCTCTCCCTCAACCATCGCACCGGTCACATACTTCTGTGGACATCCGCCCGCCACATCTCCGGCTGCGAACAGTCCGCGTATTGTGGACTCTCTGTCGTTGTCCACCCAGTAACCGCTCGCCGTGTGGCCGCCGACTATATAAGGCTCTGTGCCCTCTATCTCCACATTCTGCTCACTCGGATTCTTGCCGGACTCAAGCCATTTGAGAGTCTGGCTCGGAGCCATGTTGAGGTATGCTCTCTTCAGTGAGTCATCCTGCTCAGAGGTGATGCCCTCTGTTCTCAGGTAACATGGACCTCTTCCTTCTATATTCTCCCTCACCGTTCCATACACTCTCTGGGATGTGGTGAGTCCGTATTTGTTCTCGTATATCTCGCCGAGTGAATTGACCTGCTTGGCACCGACACCCTGGGCTATGGTTCCCGTAGGTGCTATTGTGTCCTTACATCTGAGTGCTATAAATCTCATCTCAAATGTGGTCATCTCCGCTCCGGCATTTATTCCCATTGCGTATCCCGCTCCAGTGTTGAACGGCGGATACCACATCTTATGTCTCGAAAATCCCGGATTGTTCGGTCTGTAAAGTCCCGCCGCACCACCTGTAGCACAGAGCACTTTCTTTGCTCTGATCTCGTAGGCTGTATTATCCTCTATGGAGAATCCAAATGCCCCGAGGATCTGATTATTTTCAACTATATAATCCGTGATGTTGACTCTGTTCAGTATCTGGCAGTTGTCAAGCTCCTCCACCGCCTTTGCCAGCAGCGGCTTCATGTTCTCGCCATTTATCTTGATATTTCTGTTGCCTCTTGCAACATACTCACCGTTCTCGTCCTTGAGGATGACCAGTCCCAGCTTCTCCATCTTGTCTGTGACACGGTTCAGCCCCTGTGACATTGAAAGCAGAAGATCTTCTCTGACAATTCCGTCAGCATCTGTCCTGCAGTAATCCACATAGTCCTCAGGCTTTCTGCCCTTCACTATGTATGCGTTGATGGCGTTCACACCCGCCGCCAGACATCCACTTCTCTTTATGTTCGCCTTCTCGGCGATGATGATGGAATAATCAGAATGTTCTCTGACGGTCAGCGCTGCATAGCAGCCAGCCGTACCACCACCGATTATCAAAATGTCCGTATGAAGTATTTTCCTGTTTGCAATACCCATATTTTCTCTCCAATCACTTTTATAATTAGATGTAGAATACATCGTTATCCTGCATTGCCTTGTTCTCCAGCAGATATGTCTGATTCTCATCAAATACATACAGCCTGTAGATGAGAACGTGGACCTGCTCCCCCGGCTTTACGACATCCTTCTCCATGGATCTCTCGGCGACGATCTCCACTCCGTTGACATCCACCGTGACGTCCAGATGGCTTCCGCGGAACAGCACATCCTTGACTATCCCCGATTCCGCCGCACTCTGGTACTGATCCAGCTTGCCGCTCTTGGATATCTTTACGAACTCCGGTCTGATGACCGCCCTGTCCGCTCCCGGCACCCTGTCAAAACCCTTGAGCTTCTCGTAGTCCTCCACAACAGTTGACCTTCCGATGAACTGTGCCACAAATGGTGTGGACGGCGTCTTGTATATCTCCATAGGTGATCCCATCTGCTCTATCAGTCCGTGGTTGGTGATGATGATCTCATCCGCAACCTCCACCGCCTCGTCTTGGTCGTGAGTGACAAATATGCTCGTTATGCCAAGCTTTTCAACCATCTCCTTGAGCCATGTCCTAAGTTCTGTCCTGACCTTTGCATCTATCGCGGCAAATGGCTCATCCAGCAGCAACACCTGTGGATTCGGTGCCAGCGCCCTGGCAAATGCCACTCTCTGCCGTTGTCCGCCTGAGAGCTGATTCGGATATCTCTTCTCCATACCCGACAGCCCTGTAAGCTCCAGAAGCTCCATAACTCTCTTCTTGATCTCCTTCTTTGGAACCTTCATGAGTTCAAGTCCAAATGCCACATTGTCAAATACCGTCATGTAACGGAACAGTGCATAATTCTGGAATACAAATCCTATTCCTCTCTTTGCAGCTGGTATATCATTTACACGCCTGCCGTCTATGTATATGTCACCGGAATTTGGATTTTCAAGTCCGGCTATCATTCGGAGAAGTGTCGTCTTTCCGCTTCCCGACGGTCCCAGAAGCGCCACCAGCTTGCCCTTCTCCACACCAAAGCTGACATTGTTGGACGCCAGGAAATCTCCATATTTCTTATATATATTTTTCATCTCGACGTACATGTCGTCAGCCTCCTTTTTGTTCTATTATTCTTCCGCACCTGATCTATCTTTCGAAACTCCTGCAAGCCATCCCATATGCAGACTATCTCACTTCGCCCTTATCGGATATCGCCCTTTCTCGGGTATCGCCCCCTCGCCTCCGCTCAGCGGCAGGTCGTCACGCGCATGAGAATTATGAACTTCGTTCATAAGCGCGTTTCCTCTTCGCTCTGTACTCAAGCAGATTTCTCAGGAACAATATTATGACCGCTATGATCACCAGTATGGACGATACAGCAAATGCTGCTGTGATGGATTCCTCCGTTCCCGACATGTACAGCGCATCGATCTCAAGTGGAAGTGTAAATGTCCCGCCCCTTGTCTTGGACAGTGCATTTACCGCACCGAACTCGCCGAGTGCTCTGGCGGTACAGAGAATTATTCCGTATATGAGTCCCCATTTCATCTGGGGAAGAGTTATCCTTCTGAATATCGTGAAGCCCTTCGCTCCCATGAGCGCCGCAGCCTCCTCCTCGTCCTTACCCTGCGCGTTCAGCACCGGGATAAGCTCCCTTGACACAAATGGGAATGTCACGAATATGGTAGCAAGCACAACGCCCGGAACTGCAAATGTTATCCTGATGTTTGTCCCCAGCATATCATTGATCCATCTGATCGCCGGATACGTCCATCCGAGTCTTCCAAATGTCATGAGGTAGGCAAGACCTACGATGACAGGTGATATGGAAAACGGAATGTCTATCAGTGTCGCCAGCACCTGCTTGCCTTTGAAGGAGAACTTCGTCAGCAGCCATGCCGCACATATTCCGAAAAATGTGTTTACCATCACAGCTATGACTGTGGCAATAAGTGTGACACCAAGTGCACTTATCACGTACTCTGTCGTGATGGACTGCAGGTAGAACTTAAAGCCCTCCTTCAGCGCACTTGTTATCACCGATATAAGTGGAACAACAAGCATGAGCACTATGAAAAGCACCGTCACGGTTATCAGTATTATCTTTGTCCTGCGCTTGCCGCGCTGCAGCTTTTCCTGTTCGCTCATCGTGTTTCCTCCTTTTTCTAAATTAAAGTAAGTTAGTCCTTCTAGACTGTCTCAGCTGTACTATGTTGATCGCGAACAACAGTACAAATGATATTACCAGCATCACCAGTGCTATCGCTGTTGCGCTGGCATAGTCTATGTAGCTGAGCTTCTGCATGATCACGTATGATATGACCTGCGTCTGCTCCTTTGCGCTGTTGCCCGATATGTAGATGACACTGCCGTACTCTCCGATTCCTCTGGCAAATGCCAATCCAAATCCTGTAAGCAGCGCCGGCCTGAGCTCCGGAAGAATAACCTTGAAGAATGTTCTTCTCGGTGTGGCTCCCAGCATGTAGGCCGCCTCCTCGTACTGATTGTCCATCTTCTCAAGTATCGGCTGCACCGCCCTTATGACAAATGGTATTCCAACGAATACGAGAGCGATGGTAAGTCCTATCTTCGTGTATGCAACGTCTATTCCAAGAGCCGCAAGCGTTTTTCCAAGAAATCCATCCTCACTGTAAAGTCTCGACAGTGTGATACCGGCAACCGCCGTTGGCAGACAGAATGGAAGCTCTATGAATCCGTCCAGTATCTTCTTGCCGGGAAAATCGTATTTGACCAGTGTCCACGCTATTATCAGACCAAACACCGTGTTGACTATCGCCGCTATGAACGAACAGCCGATGCTGGTCTTAAATGCATTCAGCACATTCTTCTTCAGAAGCAGATGCCAGAATTCACCCGGTGAGAGCTTCAGCGATGACACCAGCACCGATGCCAGCGGGATCAGAACTATCAGCGACAGCATTGCAATGACTATTCCAAGCGTCAGATGATATCCCGGGATAACTCTGGTCTTCTTTGCGTTATTAAGTTTATCCTTCTTGCCATTTTCCTCTGCTGCCATCTCGTCTTCCAATCCATTTTAATAATCATATATCTCGTCAAACTTTGCTCCGTCATCGAAGAAATCCTCATAAGCCTTGTCCCAGCCTCCGAAATCATCGATGGTCCACTGCTTGATGTCCAGATCAAATACGTCTGCATACTCTGCAAGTATCTTCTCATTTGTCGGGCGATAGCCGCTCTCAGCCTCAAGCCTCTGAGCGTCATCGCTGTACAGGTACTTCAGATACTCTGTGCTGACCTCCTCTGTTCCATTGTGCTTTGCGTTGTCATCGACAACCGCCACACTCGGCTGAGCCAGTATACTCACCGACGGATTAACTATCTCGTAATCCTCCGGGTATTCCCTCAGGGTTGCTATCGCCTCATTCTCCCAGGCAATCAGTACATCACCCTTGCCATTCTCCACAAATGTGGTCGTCGAACCTCTGGCTCCCGAATCCATGACCGACACATTCTGATAAAGCTTCTTCATAAACTGCCATATATCAGCTTCATCGCTGTATGTAGTTCTGGCATAGGCAAGAGCCGCAAGGAAATTCCAACAGGCTCCGCCGCTACTCTTCGGATCAGGTGTTATGACTTCCACATCGTCCTTCACCAGATCGTTCCAGTCCTTTATATCCTTAGCATTTCCCTTTCTCACCAGGAACACGATAGTGGATGTGTAGGGTGCTGAATCCTTGTCAAATTCATCTATCCAGCCCTTATCTATCAGACCATTTGCCGATATGAGGTCAATGTCATGCTCAAGTGCCAGTGTGACAACATCCGCATTACAGCCCTCCACAACCGATCTGGCCTGTGAACCGGAGCCTCCATGAGACTGGATGACCTTGATGTCCTGTCCGTACTGCTCTTTGTAATACTGTTCGAACATGTCATTGTATCGCTCATACAGCTCCCTCGTCGGGTCATACGAAACATTTGTAATTGTGATAACATCGTCCTTCTTCCCGCCACAGCCGGCCGCGCCTATCGCCAGCACCGCCGCCATGGACAGAAGCAATACTCTTTTCACCAATCTCATTATCTTTATCTCCTAAATAAAGTCCACCGTCAGCTTTCACACTCTGCGGCTCCTCAACAACGTTCATATGTGATTCAAATTTTGTATACCAAGTAGGGACATACGAAGCCGCCGGTCCTTAGGTGGCGCCTTAAGCGGCACCTTAGTACCGCTGCAGGCTGAGTTGAGCGGAAGCGATCCCAGCTTGGTATACAAAATCTTGAATCGAATTTGACACATTTACGAGCCGCAGATGTGAATTACAGGTTAAACAGTGATGTTGAGAGGTATCTCTCTCCTGTATCCGGGAAGAGAACCACGATGGTCTTGCCCTCGTACTCAGGTCTCTTTGCAAGCTCAGTTGCCGCATAGAGTGCAGCACCTGCAGATATTCCAACCAGCACACCGTCTGTCTTTGCTATTTTTCTTGATGTGTCAAATGCATCATCGTTCTGGATCCTGATGATCTCATCCACGATGCTCAGATCCATAACGCCAGGTACGAATCCTGCTCCGATTCCCTGAATCTTGTGTGGGCCAGGTGCACCGCCTGAGAGAACAGGTGAATCAGCAGGCTCAACTGCTATCAGCTTGACATTCGGGTTGTGCTCCTTAAGTCCGCTTCCTGTTCCTGTGGCTGTTCCGCCTGTTCCTACTGCTGATACAAATGCATCAACCTTTCCGTCTGTATCTCTCCAGATCTCCTCTGCTGTTGTCTTCTTGTGGATAGCAGGATTTGCCTTGTTCTCAAACTGCTGTGGGATGAATGCATTTCCATACTGCTCCTTGAGCTCATTTGCCTTGGCGATGGCTCCCTTCATTCCTTCTCTTCCAGGTGTTAATACGATCTCAGCACCGAGAGCTGAAACAATCTTTCTACGCTCAACACTCATGGTATCCGGCATTGTAAGTATCAGGTGAAGGCCCTTTGCCGCTGATACAAATGCAAGTCCGATTCCTGTATTTCCTGATGTAGGCTCAATGATGACTGTCTCCTGGTTGATGAGACCATCCTTGATTCCCTGCTCGATCATGGCTGCTGCCACACGATCCTTTACTGAGCCAAGTGGGTTGAAATACTCAAGCTTTGCAACGATGTGTGCCTTGAGTCCAAGCTCCTTCTCATAATTTGTGAGCTCCAGAAGTGGAGTGTTTCCTATAAGTTCTGTCAACTGTGATGCTATCTTTGCCATGGTTCTTGTTTCCTTTCTTTTTTTACTTTTTTCAAGTCTCTATGGTCTTTCTTGATTCTTTACTATCTTTATATACTGTACATTATTTTCTATATAATTCTTTTAACAGGCCATCTGATAAATCTTTTCCTCTATCGCTCCCGCCAGAGCCGCATGGCCTTCCAGATTCATGTGCTCCTGATCTGCCTCGCTGCTGTCCGCCACAGATGACGCCGCCAGAAATTCTACACCAAACTCGTCGGCTATCTTTTTATAGACATCTGTGAGCTTCCTTGACACCTCAACGGATTCCGGTGAGAACTCAGGATCAAATTCATCCTTCCACACCTGCTCGCCTAAGTGTATCGGCGATACGAGAAGTATCCTGCTGTCTGCTGAATACTGTTTTGCCTGAATGAGCAGTCTCCGTATTCCCTTGCCTATCACATCCGGTGATGCCGAGAACACCGTCTTACAGTCATTTGTTCCAAGCATGATTACTATATTCTCCGGTTTGTGTGTCTCCAGCAGAGTTGGGAACAGCGACACGCCCTTTCTTCCCTGTCTCAGTGGATCCTCGAACACTGTTGTTCTTCCACAGAGGCCTTCCTCTATGATCCTTATATCTTTATCTGCCAGCTTCTGCTGCAATATACTGGTCCATCTGACTCCCCAGGGAAATCTCTCCCCATTCTCAGGATTGTATCCCCATGTATTGGAATCTCCAAAGCACAACACCTGTTGCATCTGTCCACCTCCCGTCTATTGAACCTCGCTCTGTTCAATGAATTTCATCGTCAATCCACATATATCCTATCTGATATGTAGTAATTATCTATCAACGTGTTGGAGTATACAACTTATTTCCTACTATGTCAATAGGGATTGTGTGTTTTTATATACAAAAAGGCTGTCACCCGACTTAATCTATAAGTCAGGCGACAGCCTGTCCATATTTTTAAATTAACTTATTCACCTGATCACGGAGAAACGGAAGATATATACAGTGTACATGGCAACAAATGCCATATCTTTCTGTACCTTTTCATACAGTCCCCCCTATTTTAACTTACCCCCAATAGTTAATTACCCGATTTCGGATTTGTAGTCGATATATATACATCACACGCGGATCTGATTACGGATATATAATATGTCTTGCCCGCAACACATTTATAACTCATGCAAAAATCATTTTTATTAGTTGACAGGTCGTGCTTTACATCATCCACTGCTGCCAGAATTTTTCTGTTCTCATCATACAGATATCCATACGGATCTCCTGTCGAAATTGAATAGAAGTAATATGTGCCCGTGGTTTTTGGAACAAATTTGTATAACTCTTCTTTTTCTGCATAAAATGAGGTTTTATCGCCAATCTCGATCACATCCTCAGACATTTTTGCTGTGACTGAAACTGCCTTTCTGTCTACCTTTGCAGTTATCACTCCCCGCTTACCCATTCCTTTGGCCTTAAGTGTATATGATGTTCCTGGGACAAGATAAACATACCCATTTGTACCGCATTGTCTGTCATATTCATCATACCATGCTCCGATATCATCAACAGAATACTTGGCATTGTCAGGATTTACAGTAAGTTTTAATACATCTGATACAAAGTTTCTGCCAGTCTCAGACTTGTCAAATTTCTGATTATACAGATATGTGCTGTCATCTCTTATGGATATTACCACTTTGTATGTACCAGGGAACAGATCCATCGAATATGAGCCATCATTTCTTGATGTAGCACCATTCCACGCAAGCTTATAAGGAGTTGCTTTATCCTGATTGTAGAACTTGATCGATACCCCGTTCAGGTTATTTCCATTTATATCCTTGACATACCCCTCAACCTTGATCGCCTTTTTAGCATTTATCTCACAGTTAACTGTGGTGCTGATCTTCGTATCGTTGTCATCCGTTATCTTTACCTTCAGGTTATATGTTCCCTCCTGATAAATTTTTCCTGTGACCCTTCCTGTTATATCAACACTCAAGCCATAGTCATCCCCGTCTATGCTATAAGTGTATTTCCCTGAACCGCCTGCGACAGATGCAGGCTTCACACTTACTGAATAATATTTATCATCCGTGCCTATCATGCCGTATTGAGGTATATAATACGCCGCGATCACCGACGAACTGCTGACATTCCATGTGATTATGTATGTAACTATATCCCCCAGCTCATCAACAGACTTAATTGTTGTTTTCGTTGTTCCTGTCTTTCTCACTGTTCCACTGAAACTGATCGCGTTACTTCCATCCGTTTTTATTGCATATTTCACACCATCAGGGAGCTTGTCTACAGTAAATTTACATATTCCTCTTGCGCGATCCACTGTAAATTCTCTGCTGAATGACTCATTCTGTTCAAGTTCATAAGTCATATAAACCCTTCTATTTGAATGATCCTTGGAATAATATGTCTCAATACTTGACTTACCTGTGCCATACAGTCCATCTACATAGACACAGACTCTCACATAATCGCTTAATGAGCATCCTCTTCTCAGCGCTATGGTGTATGTTTTATTGTCCTTTGTCGTCACGCCGTCCAATGGAATGGTATAGTTATATGTTCCATTCAGTACCGTGCTCGCCTTTACAACAAAACTGGAAGCCGGAAGTTTCTGACTTCCCGATAATGTAACCTGCACAGTTTGTGGGTCACTGACAGTTGCAGATGCTATGGTGTTCGCTTTCGCAACTGTGACTTTGTATGTCGCCTTCTTACCTGTGCCATCTGTAGCCTTTGCTGTTATCACTGCTGTTCCTGCAGCAACCGCATATACTTTTCCTTCAGAATTTACCATGGCTACCTTATCATTTGAAGAACTCCATGCACATTTCTTATTGGTTGCATATGCCGGCTTTATAACTGGGCTGAGCTGCATCGTTTTGCCTACATACAGCCTTCCACTTATTTTGCTGAATTTTAATGATGTTATCGGTGCCTTTACTGTTACCTTGCAGACTGCTTTCTTTCCTGAACCGTCAGCAGCCACTGCTGTGATAGTCACTGTTCCGCCTTTTACCGCTGTGACCCTGCCTGTAGCACTTACCTTTGCGATCTTGGAATTGCTGCTCTTCCAGATAACCTTCTTATTGCTGGTTGTGTTAGGTCCTACTGTCGCCTTTATCACTGCCGACCTGCCCTTCTTGATCGTCAGCGCAGATTTGTTCACCTTGACTCTTGTGGCCGGCTGTCCGACTGTGACCTTCACCACCTTCTTGATCTTCGCATTTGACTTGAGATAGATCGTGATATTTGCACTACCCTTTTTCACTGCTTTTATCTTACCTGTAGAAGATACTGTCACGATCTTTTTATTGCTTGTTGAGAATTTCAGATTGCCTGAAGTCGTATTTGTCTTCAGTGTAAATGTTTTCCTCGCCTTGAGTGTAAGAGTATTACTTGGAAGATTCTTCACCGTGATACTCTTGACGGTTGATGTGGCCGCCGCATTTACCGGAATGCTGACACCTGTAAATGTCAATGCAAATGCAAGGATCACCGCAATGACCGCCATAAACCTGTTACTTCTTTTCATAAAGTTCCTCCTTTTTCCTTAAAACATAACCTTTCCTTTTTAATACACCATATCACAATTATGAATTATGCGCATTTTTTTGTCAATCTCGCAAAATTCCCTATTATTTTGTATAAAAAGGCGAAAAGCCGGATATACAATCCACTTATTGTATCCCCGGCTTCTCGTCTTATTCCATTATCTGTCACTCATCATCACACATCCTGTATCCCACGCCCAGCTCATTGATGATAAAACTCTTCTTGCCCGGCTTCACTCCGAACTTCTTTCTTATATTCGCCATATTGACCTGAAGTCTCTTGGTGCTTCCCATGTCATTGTAGCCCCAGACCTCCTTGACTATAAAACTGTATGTAAGCATCTTGCCCGGATGTCTGGACAGAAGATCGACTATGTTGTACTCAGTCTGAGTCAGCTTGATCTCCTCATCCCCTATGAACACTCGTCTGGCCTCATAGTCTATGAGCAAATCCCCAGTCTGGAATTTCCCTGTCGGCAGTTCACTGTCATGTGCCTGGTAAAGCACTGTGCGGAGTGCAGATCTGACCCTGGCAACCAGCTCCTCCGAACCAAATGGTTTTGTAACATAATCATTTGCACCCAGATTGAGAGCCTCCACCTTATCCTTCTCATCAGATCTCGCCGAGAGAACTATGACCGGCGTGAAATCCGTCTTTCTTATCTCTGTGAGGAACGATATACCATCCTTATCCGGGAGTCCGAGATCAAGTATAACTATGTCAGGCCTATGAGACGCATACATCATAAGTCCACTCCCGCAGGATGTGGCTATGATCGTCTGATAACCATTTGCCTGCATCAGGGTATCCAGCAGGTTGTTGATATTTTGTTCATCTTCTATTATCAAGACTTTGTATTTGTTATTGCTCATCCGTAACCTCCTCTATCTTCAGTGTAAACCTGAATACTGCACCACCTTCCGCGGAATTGTATGCACTTATATCTCCTCCATGTGCTTTTATGATGGTCGCACATACCGACAGACCTATTCCAGCATTTCTTCTCGGCCTGCAGTCCGCGGACACCTCATCAGAGCTGTCCCCCAGAAGGCTTCCATCAAACAGGTGTTTCAACCTATCCTCCGGTATTCCATCGCCATCATCCTGTACCTCAAACACAACCCTGTCGCCATTGCATTTCACATTCAATGCCAGATTCTTCATTCCCTCTGCATGCTGTACTGCATTCTCAAGGATATTGATGATAACCTGCTCTATGAGAATTGCATCCATTGGTATGATGACCAGCTCATCGGGCAGATCGACTTCTACCTCCTGATCAGGATATCTCTTTGCAAATTTGATAAGCACCGAATCTATCAGCTCATCCAGGGCTATCGGGGCCTTTATGAGATTAATGTCTCCGTCCAGCCTCGTTACGGACAGCAGATTCTCAACCATACGATACAGCCACTGGGAATCCTGTTGTATTCCCCTGAGCATCTTCTCCTTCTGCTCATCCGTAAATTCGCTGCCACTCTCTATAAGTGCCGAGCTGGCCCCGTAAATGGTGGTAAGCGGAGTTCGAAAATCATGCGACACTGCACGCAGCAGGTTCGCCCTCATTTTCTCCATCTCACTTTCTTTCTTGAGCATTTCCTGATGCTTTATCTTACTTGTAAAACCACAGGTTATAAACGCTATGGCTATCATGATTATCGCCGATGTGATATTTTCAGGTATCAGGAAATCTATCTTGAAATACGGAAATGTAAATGCAAAATTCACTATTATCACACTGACTACAGATGCCAGTATTCCATACACATATCCGTCAGTGAACACCGATATCAAAAATACCGAAAACACCATGACGGCCGGTATCAATATGTCTGTAGTAAATGTTGTCTTTATTATCAGACACAATCCAACCCCTATGGCTATCATCACCAGCATCAACAGCACATTTTTTATAATGTCCTTACATTTACACCCTTTATTTTTTTTGCTTTTTTGTATATTTATTTTTTTCATATGTATCAATCCCTTTTGGATTATTTTAAAGAAAGCGCCACCAGTACACCTTATGTCACAAACGACATAGATCTTACCAGCGGCGCCCGCTTTCACACATTCAAGTGAAGTATATCATGCCTATAGTTAAGATGCAGATAAAGAATATCTACGATATGTGGAGCAGGCGCATTCCGATGCGCTTCGCGCAGCGCCCGCATTATCATAAGGAATCCACCCTTATGATATATTCTTCAACGCTTCCTCAAGGGTGTGCCATCCGAGGACCGCACACTTTACTCTGGCCGGCATGTGCGCTATATCCTTGAGCGCTGATGCCTCCTCAAGCTGGTCTATCTCCTCGTCTGTAGCCTCTCCCTGTATCATCTTCAGAAAGAGCTGCCCAAGCTTCAAGGCCTCCTCCTTGGTCTTTCCTATGATCATTCCAAGCATTATATCTGCCGACGCCTGGGATATAGCACATCCGTCTCCCACGAATGATCCATCCTCGATGACTCCGTTCTCAACCTTCAGTTTAAGCCAGATGTCATCACCGCAGTTGGGATTTACACCCTCCAGCACAACATTTGCAGCAGGAAGATCATATTTGAATTCAGGTCTCATATTGTGCTCTGTAAGGATCTCATTATAAAAATTCCTGTTTTGAATATTATTCTGCATATCCCATTCTCCTTCTCACATTTGCGACACTCTCCACAAATGCATCTACCTCTTCATCTGTATTGTAGAACATAAAACTTGCCCTTGTCGTATTGTACACGCCAAGGTGTACAAGCAGTGGCTGTGCACAGTGATGTCCAGCCCTCACATCTATTCCATCCGCAGCCATGATCTCGCTGACATCATGCGGATGTACATTGTCTATGGTGAACGCCACTATTCCGGTGTGGTTCTCCGGCTTATCTGAACCGATGACATGCACATGAGGAAGCTTTGCAAGTCCCTCCATGGCACGGGTCGTGAGCTCCAGCTCTCTCTTTTCTATATAGTCAAATCCAACCTCTTTGATGTAGCCTATAGCAGCCGCAAGTCCCGCAGCTCCAGCCGCATTGACTGTACCAGCCTCAAACTTGTGAGGCAATTCCGCATATACAGCGCCATCTCTTGAAACCGAATCTATCATCTCTCCACCTGACATGAATGGAGGCATCGCGTCAAGCAGTTCCTGTCTTCCGTATAACACTCCTATTCCCATAGGTCCCATCAGCTTGTGGCCTGAGAATGCAAAGAAATCAGCGCCAAGCTCATGCACATCTATAGTCATATGCGGTGTACTCTGCGCGCCATCGACAACGACAACCGCGCCAAAGCTGTGCGCCCTGTCAGCCATCTTTCTGACCGGATTCACACATCCAAGAACATTTGACACATGTCCGACAGCAAGCAGCTTTGTGTGCTCGTTGATTCCGGAATTGATGGTCTCGTCAGTCAGCGTTCCATCCTTCTCACAGTCGAGATATCTGAGAGTTGCACCTGTGACTCTGGCCGCCATCTGCCATGGAAGCATGTTGCTGTGGTGCTCCATGATGGTGACTGCTATCTCGTCACCAGCCTTAAGGTTATTCAGCGCGTAGCTGTATGCCACAAGGTTAAGGCTCTCTGTGGTATTCCTGGTGAAGATTATCTCCTTCTCAGAGTCAGCGTGAATGAAGTCCCTGACTACCTTTCTGGCACTCTCATACTTCTCTGTCGCCTCAAGGCTGAGCGGATAAAATCCTCTCAGGGGATTCGCATTGCTCTTCTCGTAGAACTCTCTCTCAGCGTCTATGACAACCTGTGGCTTCTGTGCTGTGGCCGCATTGTCTATATAAGCTGTGTCATTGTTTCTCAACAGAGGAAAATCCTCTCTATAATTCCTGTCTGTCATATTCCATTACCTCCGCAAGCTGCTTCTCCACCAGCTTCTCTGTGTTCTCGTCCTGGATCTTGCGGTAGAGGACCTCCATCTTGCCCTTGGTCATCATGTCCTCGGCTGTCTCCATGTCGATTCCCCTTGACGCGAAGTAGAATAAAGTATCCTCGTCAAGCTCACCGATGGTCGCTCCATGTGAACCCTCCACATTCTCCTCTGCACAGAGGATGAGCGGAATAGTCTTGTTCACCACATCATCGCCGAGCAGCAGTACATTCTCAGTCTCAGCGCCCTTCGAATCCGATGAACCTGTCTTGAAATCTATCGAACCTCTGAATATCTTCTCCGCAGCATCCTTAAGTGTTCCATCCACCTGTATGTTGCAGTTGGTCTTCTTGCCTATATGGTTAACCACAAGGTTGATATCTATGACCTGCTTCTTCTGGCCAAGGTAACCTATATCCATGTTGGTTGAAGCACGCTTACCAATGAGCTCAGTTCTCACGCCGTTGTACAGATTGCCCTTGCCGATAAATATCTGAAGCACATCTAGCTGTCCGTTCTCCGCACACTCACTGCCAACATCGTTGAGTATGGTCGTGTTCTCATCCTGCATAAATATCTGTACAAGACGTATGTGTGCGTCCTTCTCTATATTAAAACGCGTACGGAATGCCAGGCTGCCGCCCTCCGCATTCTCGCCAAATGTCTCTATGACTGTCATGTCTGAACCTGCATCTGCCTGCACGTAAGCATAACCGCTGCTGCCATTTGCCCCGGTTCCATTTATCAGCACGTGCACTGTCTGCCCTTTATTGGTCTCGTCCGCAACGAGTACACTTCCTGCTGCCTGCTGTGCGAAGAGTACGTCCGCATCTCTTCCTGCACCAGTCTCTATTCCATCGAAATCAGAAGCCTGCTTATCAGCTTCCTTGCCGCCATCTATCTTCACACTGCATCCCGCCATGTCCGGATTCCAGTTAAGTGCTGTGTCGTTCATGCGAAGCCAGTACCATGTCTTTGCCGGGAGCTTGTTGATCTTCATCTCGTTATTGTTCTCCATGTCACCGCACCTCCTTAACCTATGCTGCCCTTCATCTCAAGACGGATGAGGTTGTTCATCTCAAGAGCATACTCAAGCGGCAGCTCCTTCGATACATTGTCTGCAAATCCACTGACGATACATGCTCTCGCGTCTTCTTCACTCATTCCTCTGGACATCAGGTAGAACACAGCCTCGTCACTGATGCTTCCTATCTGTGCCTCATGTCCCACATTTACCTTCTTGGTTCTGATATCCATGGCCGGTATGGTGTCCGAACGTGATATCGAATCAAGCATAAGTGACTGGCAGGAAACTGCTGCCTTGGAGTTCTCAGCCTCCTTTGTCACTACAACTGATGAACGGAATGTGCTTATACCCCCGTCCTTGGAGATAGACTTTGTGTTGATATATGAGCTTGTGTCAGGTGCCGCATGAACTACCTTCGCTCCTGTGTCAAGGTTCTGTCCCTTACCAGCAAATGTAACTCCGGTGAACTCCATCCTGGCGCCCTTGCCCTTGAGCACGCTCATCGGGTAAAGGTATGACACATGTGATCCAAATGAACCCGATACCCACTCGATGGTTCCACCCTCTTCAACTCGAGCTCTCTTGGTGTTCAGGTTGTACATGTTCTTGGACCAGTTCTCTATGGTTGAATATCTGAGCTTTGCGTTCTTGCCGACAAACAACTCCACACAGCCTGCGTGAAGGTTCGCCACATTGTACTTCGGTGCCGAACATCCCTCTATAAAGTGGAGGTCTGCTCCCTCATCTACTATGATGAGTGTGTGCTCAAACTGACCCGCGCCCGCTGCATTAAGTCTGAAGTATGACTGAAGTGGGATCTCAACCTTTACTCCAGGTGGCACATATACAAATGAACCGCCTGACCACACAGCTCCGTGAAGTGCTGCAAATTTGTGATCATGAGGGGTGACAAGCTTCATGAAATGCTTCTGCACCATGTCTGCATACTCACCTGTGAGTGCACTCTCCATATCAGTGTACACAACTCCCATGTCCGCAACCTCCTGGCGGACATTGTGATATACGAGTTCTGAATCGTACTGTGCACCAACTCCCGCAAGGGATTTTCTCTCAGCCTGAGGGATTCCAAGTCTCTCAAATGTATCCTTGATATCCTCAGGGACTTCATCCCAGCTGCCCTTCATCTTGGTATTTGGTCTTACGTAAGTAACTATATTGTCAATATCCAGTCCCTCGATGGATGGGCCCCAGTCAGGCACCTGCATATTGTTGTATATCTGTAAAGACTCAAGTCTGAAATTCTGCATCCATGCCGGATCATGTTTCTCCTTTGAAAGCTGCTCAACTATCTCAGGTGTGAGACCAGCTTTAAGCTTATAGGCATCTTTGTCATCATACTTGAAGTCATATATATTTCTGTCTATGTCCTCTACATATGTCTTTTCCTTCATCTTCTATATCCTTTCATACTCTGCAAATCCAGACTCGTTGATCTTGTCCACAAGTGATGCGTCACCAGTCTCTATGATCTTGCCCTCAACCATGACATGTGTGTAGTCAACGGTGAGTGACTCAAGGATCTTGGTGCTGTGTGTGATGATAAGCAGACTTCCCTTGCAGTTCTTCTGGTATTCCTCGATACCTGCTGATACTGTACGGACTGCATCAACGTCAAGTCCTGAATCTGTCTCGTCAAGGATTGCCAGTGATGGCTTGAGCATCAGAAGCTGAAGTATCTCTGCCTTCTTCTTCTCACCACCTGAAAATCCCACATTCAGGTCTCTCTCCGCATAAGATGGATCCATCTGAAGGATCTCCATGGTTCTCTCAAGCTCCTTCTTGAAATCCCAGAGACGGATTCTCTTGCCGGTCTTCTGCTCAAGGGCATTTCTTATAAATGAGCTGAGTGTCACACCAGGCACCTCTAGAGGATTCTGGAATGAGAGGAATATTCCTGCCTTTGCACGCTCATTGACAGCCTCTTCTGTGATGTTCTTACCATCAAACCATATCTCGCCCTCTCTGACTGTATATCTAGGATTTCCCATAAGTGCATATCCAAGGGTTGACTTTCCGGTTCCATTAGGTCCCATAAGTACATGTGTCTCGCCCTTGCCGATCTCCAGGTTCACACCGTGAAGGATCTGTTTATCCTCAACATCAACATGTAAATTCTTAACTTCCAATAATTTTTTATCTGACATCAGTCTGCCTCCTTTTATACCAAGCCCGGCAATTGCTTTATCACTTCTATATCCGGCGATTCAATTGTCCCGCTTTAATTATCTTTTTGCTTGTATCAAATTACTCTGCTCATTCCACATTTCTGGCTATATCCGCCAGTGTCTTACCCTGGAAATAATCCTGTATCAACTCCGCCAGTCCCTGCCATATCGGCAAAGTGTAGCACTGTCCGGATCTGTCACAGGTCATTGCGCTGTTCTTCATGCATGCCACCGGAGCAAGTCCACCTTCCGTGAGTTCAAGTATCTCCCACAGTGTATATTCCTCAGGGGCTTTTTTGAGTCTGTAGCCGCCACCATGTCCACTGGCTGCCTCTATCAGATTTGCCTTGGACAGCATGCGCATTATGCTCTCCAGATACTTCTGGGACAGTTCCTCTTTCTGAACTATTTCTTTTAACGGAATGAATCTGCCGTCGTGGTTTATGGCAAGGTCTGCCATGACCCTCAGGGCATATTCTCCCTTTGAAGAAATCACCATATCTGTAAATCCTCCTTACATATGAGTGTGATCACATTCCAGCCGCAAATACACGGTCATTCCAGTCATCACCCTCATCCGCCATTTTTTGGCGTAATAAGTCAACATCTGACTCGCAAAAATAGGATATTCCCATTTACCTACTATGTCAATAGGTTAATACACAAAAAATAATAGAAGGTGCGGCAGCCTTCCATTATTTTCCATTATTTTGTCTATTTCAAGCATTTTATATAATTTATCCGTGCAGTAGTCTACTCATGATATGTTATTATCAGCCCGTCTTTTCCCATATAATAGCTGCACAGCCCGCTTGCAGGTACGACGCTCACATCCGTGTCGAGCCATTCAGCCTTGATAAGATGCCCCAGCTTTTCTGCTCCCTCCTCATTCATACAGTGGCTTATGACCAGCTCTCCCCCTGCAAATCCCGTCTCCCGGAGAGTATCTATCAGCTTATCATATGTCTTCTTCATACCTCTGAATTTGTGTCTGAGTTCAATTCGTCCACCAGGTGATGCCACACCTATTGCGGATATATTGAATCTATGAGCCGCATAACCCACAAGCTTATTTAATCTGCCCGCCTTTATCAGGTTGTCCAGACTCCCCAAGGCAAACATTACCTGCGTCTCCCTCACTGCTTTGTCGGCAGCACTTACTATGGCATCAAATGAATCACCTTCATGAATACCTTCATATATTATATTTGTCAGCTGTTCCGGGAGCCCCCCGGCACCACATGTGTTTATCACCGCAATATTCCTGTCCGGATATTTCTCAAGCGCCATATGTCTTGCAGCTATGGCGCTGTTGTAACTTCCCGACAATGCAGCTGACAACGTAAATGCGATAACATTTTCCGCATCCCCCACGCCTCAAGCCACGCATGGGGTGAAGGGCAGCTAGTTCTTCCGCCTGACCGGCAATTTGCAATATGTTCAAGCATCTTCTCTATATCTATACCCGGTTCGTCTATATAATCTGTGTTATCAACAGATATTACAAACGGAACCTCAGCATAATCTATTCCAGCCAGTCCATCCGGTCCATCCGGCACAAGCAGACTGCAGCCGGAATCCGAAACCAGTTTCCATCCATGATCATTTCTTTTCATCTCAACAACACCTCCATGCACAATATGCATCACACGAGTATTATTAGATATTTTTTCTGTATTTATACATTTTAGACATTTTTTCTGGGAGCATAGATTTTACAAAAAAAGGTATGATCAAGCTGCACTCAACGCAACCTGATCATACCTTTTATTTATTATATAAATTATCAATTCTTAACCTTAACAACATCCTTCTTCCTGTACTTCTTCACCTCATACAGCATCTCATCTGCCATAGTCATGGCATTCTGAAGACCTTTCTTGTTATATTCTACGATCTGACAGTTTCCAAGCGATACACTCACTTTATAAGGCTTATCACAATGCTCATTGAACTTCTCAAATGAACTGTATACTTCCTCAGCAAATGCATCTGCAGCGTCAGAGTCCTTAAGGCCGAGTACAAGACAGCAATACTCGTCGCCACCTATTCTGCCTACGATTCCATTATCGCCTACAGATTTGATCAGAATATCTCCTATGGTTTTAAGAGAGAAATCACCCTCATCATGTCCATATCTGTCATTGATGATCTTGAGACTGTTCATATCAGCGTAGAATACCGTAGCCGTCCTTTTCTGCTCCTCACATTCCTTGAGCAGCTGTAATGATCTGTCAAAGAAACCTCGTCTGTTCATGATTCCTGTAAGGGGATCCTGTTTTGACAGATTGTCAAGCATAATGTTGTTTTTTTGCAGGATCGCCATACTCTCCTCAAGGCGCTTCATGATCTCCTCGTTCGTCTTGAGCAGATTGATCATCTTGACAGCAGCTGAGACCTGGTTTCCAAGAAACTCCCCATTCACCAGAACTCCTTCCGTTAGATCACACAAAAGAACTCCATAGAGTATTTCGTTGGAATACAGCGGCAAGAGTACATATATTCCAGCTCCTTCCACACCGAGACTCTCAAAATCATAGAGATTTGATGATGACACCTTCTGGTTCACAGTGATCACACTGCTGACCTTCTCTTTAAGATCCTTAGTCTTGAGATATAACTGGTCAGGCAGTTCAAATGGCTCACCGATCAGATGTATTATTGGCTCTTTATATAAGAATATAAATGCATTCTCTATGTCCAGCCAGTCCATGGTGCCAAGAATCTCTCCATAACTTCTGTCGTTGCCTCTGTCAAAGCTCAAGACCTTCTGGATAAATGTTTTCATCTTGAACTGAGTCTTATTCCGCTCTTCCCACTGCTCTGAGAGCATATGGTTCATTGAGAGATATCCCTCAATGACATTCTTACTACGTTTTCTTGATCCGCCTTTTTTACAGAATGAATCTCTTCTGATAAACTCAGTAGGAAGTATCTTACTCTCAACCTGCTTGCCATCAATAAGCCTGACCATAAGATTTACAGCCTCTGAGCCAAGTTTTCCCGCGTCTGCACGCACAGTCGAAAGCGTCGGATATATCTGTGTAGCCCACTCAATATCATCGTAACCCATGACTGATATATCTCTTCCCGGCAGAATATCCCTCGCCTTAAGTTCTTCATAAAAACCAGATGCACAGGAATCATTCACACAGAACACTCCCTGCATATCCGGATTTCTGTCCAGAATATCTCTGAAAACCTCTTTTGATTCCGATGTAAGATTGCCCTCCACATAAAGTCCCGGATCAAACTCTATTCCATGAGCCTCAAGCACCTCAATGTAGGTTCTCCTTCTCTCCTTTGCATCATAATTGGAGTCCGGACCGCCTATCATGCCTATTCTTGTATAACCAAGTTCCTCGATCATGTAATTGAGTCCTTCTCTTATGCCTGCTCCATTGTCATATCTGACACAAATCTGATCCGGCTCATCTGCAGCCACTATCACGCACGGCATCTGCAGATATCTTTTCATAAATTCGCTGATACGCTCCTTGGTTGCAAAGCAGCCAATACAACTCGATGCAACAATAACGCCGTCCAGATTCTCCTTTGTAGCATAGGAAAACAGTGTCTGATACTGATATTCATAATATATATCTGACGTTTCTGGGTATTCCCGGTCAAGAAACTTACCCGGAATAACAACTATATTGACATCAAGCGTCTTTGCTCTCTCTATAACCCCATGACAGAGCAGCCTCGTAAAATCATCCGTGATTCCACCTACCAGAACACCTATCGTCTTTCTCTTCATAACTATCCCCCTTGACATTCTCTTCCAAAGGCAGGATCTTACTTGCTGACTGTGGATGCTACGATCTCCATATTGCCCTCAAACACTGGGTTGCTGTATCCGTTTGGCAGGATAAAGTGATCACCCTTCTTTATAGCGTTTCCATCCACTGTTCCACTTCCCGCAACTACAGACATGATAAGGAATGGCTTGTCGCCCACATTCAGCTCTGCCTTTCCCTCAACATCCAGCTTGTATACTGTGTAATACTTACAGCTTATAAGCTCACAGAGTTCATTTGCCTTATCTGCCTTGACACTTATAACGCTGTCCTCAACCGGCTTTGCAGGAACTGTTATAACATCTATGCTCTGCTTTACGTGCAGATCTCTAGGCTTTCCATTGCTCAGTCTGTCATAATCATAAACTCTGTATGTGATGTCACTGTTCTGCTGTGTCTCAAGAAGTGTAATTCCGCCCTTGATCGCGTGTACTGTACCAGGATCTATCTGAATGAAATCCCCCTTCTTAACAGGGATCTCTCTGATAAACTCCTTCCATTTCTTACCTTCGATCATATCGCACAATTCTTCCTTTGTCCTTGCATTATGACCGATTACAAGTGTTGAATCTTCCTTGCAGTCAAGAATATACCAGCACTCCATCTTGCCAAATGAACCATTCTCATGTTCTGCTGCGTATGCATCGTCCGGATGCACCTGAATACTCAGATCATCTTTTGCATCGATTATCTTGATAAGCAGTGGGAATCTGACACCGTCTATACCGCCAAACAGCTCTCTGTGGCTGTCCCATAAGTCGGCAAGCGTCTGACCTGCAAACTCACCATTTTTCACTGTACAATTGCCATTCTCATGTGCCGCAACTCCCCAGCACTCGCCTATATCATCGCCCTCAACATCATATCCATATTCTTCTCTGAGCTTTGTACCGCCCCAGATATTGTGCGTAAACACGGGATTTAAAAAAAGTATTTCCTTGTTCATTGTCATTTTCCTCCTTTTGACGTACGGCAATTGTGTGCATATCCGTACGGTGTACACATCCGACTTGTCTGGCTCGGAACGCTCCCGCTCGTTTCGCCCTGCAGCGGATACTAAGATGCCGCTAACGCGCCATCTAAGTACCGGCGGGCTCAAATGTCCGAACCATGACAATGTCGAATATGTACACCTGTTACTGATTACACCATTCCCCAATTGCCTGTTCTATATAAGACGGTGAAGAAATCACATTTTTACATTGACCATGACTTCTTCACTCGTCATTTCCATGATAATGTATGTCACTGTTATTTTATTGCATCTGTTGCCTTTTTTTCTACATATTACAGTCTTTTTTCTGCCTTTTTAGTTTTTATGATTGCCAAAACCCTCAGAATCAAATTCAGCCCGGCTTACTGCCAGGCTGTCATAGTCTAAAAGTTTTGGCAATCACCTGCCATTACATTTCTTTTTAGAGGGGCCCCGAAGGCGGCGGGCACCGCCTTGGGAAATGAGAAAAAAATAATACAATTGCCGCGTATGAGTAGGGGCTCATAGCGATCTATAACTAACTATCTTCTACCGATCTCGGTATCAGAAGTTGTTACCACACTGTGTGACTTGATATAATCTACGATCTCATCAAGCTTTGTGAATGCAAGGCCAACATAGCTGTCAGCTGCACCGTAGTAAATGGCGATCTTTCCAGACGCGCTGTCGTGAATAGTAGCACATGGGAAGCATACATTAGGAACAAATCCACGCTCCTCGTACCACTCTTCTGGTGTGAGAAGGAAGTTCTCACAACGATACTTAACGATCGATGGGTTGTCGATATCAAGGATTGCTCCACCGATCGAGTATACATAACCGTTACATGTTCCCGCTACTCCATGGTAGAATAACAGCCATCCTTCAGAAGTCTCGATAGGGGCTGCACCGCCGCCAATCTTGAGTGACTCCCACCACTCGCTGCTCTTGCCCATGACATGTCTGTGCTTACCCCAGTAAACCATATCAGGACTCTCACTTACGAATATATCACCAAATGGTGTGTGTCCACTGTCACTTGGGCGTGACAGCATCACGAAATTACCGTTGATCTTTCTCGGGAAGAGAACTGCATTTCTGTTAAATGGAAGGAATGGGTTCTCTATTCTCACAAATGTCTTGAGATCCTTTGACTTTGCGATGCCTATCGCTGCACCGTAGAAATCCTGGCACCAGATTGCATAATATGTATCCTCTACCTTTACAAGTCTTGGATCATATGCGTATATAGGCATGAACTCTTCACCGTTCTCATCAACAAACTTGATCTTCTCCTCGCTGATATTCCAGTGGATAGCATCCTCGCTCTCTCCGAGGTAGATGTATGGAATTCCATTTACCTGCTCGCCTCTAAATACTCCGACAAATTTTCCCTCAAATGGAACTACTGCGCTGTTGAATATTCTTGCAACACCCTTTGCCGGGTTTCTTCCTATTATAGGATTCTCTGTATATCTCCAGATTGGAGCGTCATGATTGTCATTTGCCGGTCTATCCTGCCATGGCACGTTTGGCACAGGCTCGCTGAACATTTTTACTTCTGACATAAGTACCTCTTTCTTCCGGCATCTTAGCCGGATTTTTTATTCTATTATCACGTTATATGGTATCTGCACAGGCAAAGGGCATACTAACCAACGTGCTGTTTCATCTGGCAGCCCATATATTATACTTTCTTACTTGTCTGTATTCTTAAGAAACTCCAGGTTCTTCTTGATAAGCTCACATCTCTGTGCTACGCACTCTACACTTCTTCCCGGATCAGATGGTGTGTTGAATACATAATCGATAAGTCTGTCAACTGTTGTTGTTGCAACATGCATTCTTGTATCGCTTGATGCGTAGTAGATGAACACTTCGTTGTTCTCGTTTACGATGGCGCCATTTGTGAATACAACGTTGGATACATCGCCGACTCTCTCCTCACCACGAGGTCCGATGAGCATTCCTGATGGCTCAGCGATAACCTTTGAAGGATCATTGAGGTCTGTTGCAAATGCGTAGAGTACATATCTAAGACCGGCAGCTGTGTTTCTCACACCATGTGCGATGTGGATCCAGCCCTTGTCTGTCTTTATTGGAGGTGCACCTGCACCGTTCTTTGCCTCTGTTATAGTGTGGTACTTACGAAGACTTGTCATCTTCTCCTCGTCTATAACCGCATGCTCTATATCATCACAGAGACCGAATCCTATTCCGCTGCCGCTTCCTGTCTCGATGAAATCATCCATTGGACGTGTATAGAATGCGTACTTGCCATCCACAAATTCAGGGTGAAGTACAACATTTCTCTGCTGTGGGGAACGAAGAGTCTTGAGGTTGTCAAGGCGCTCCCAGTGCTTTAAATCCTTTGTTCTCACGATACCTGCTGCTGCAACTGCTGCTGAGAGGTCATTTACAGTTGTATCCTTGCTCTCTGAACAGAACACACCGTAGATCCATCCATCCTCGTGCTGTGTCAGTCTCATATCATATACATTTGTCTCCTCCGGACATACATCGTCCAGAAGGATTGGATAATCCCAGAAACGGAATCCATCGATACCGTTGTCACTCTCAGCTACGCCGAAAAATGACTTTCTGTCATTTCCCTCTATTCTTGCGACAAGATAATACTTGCCGTTCAGGTAGATAGCGCCTGAGTTCATGACAGCATTAACTCCGAGACGCTCAATGAAGTATGGATTTGTCTCAGGGTTTAAGTCATATCTCCATGTGAGAGGTATCATCTCTCTTGTGAGTACAGGGTACTCATATCTGTCATAGATTCCATTATAGAAATCTGTCTTCTTATTCTTTCTCTCAAGAAGCTTGTTCAGTTTGTCAAGCTCTACATAATATTTCTCATTCATCATTTAGGCATTCTCCTTATAATTTGAAAGCAATTGAACGCTATCTACTTGCCGTCAGCGAGTCTGCTCATAATCTCAAGACACATTCTGCCGTTGTGGTATGGGCACTTCCATGGCTCAACTATAGGACGTCCGACTCTTGGTGTTCCATCCGCATTCAGATCCCAGAACCACTCTGATCCCGGTCTCTTGTCTATGAAGTATTCCTTTATATACTCCCACACCTTCTCAGCAGCCTCGTAATACTTCTTATCACCCGACTTTTGATAAGCATTTATGAATCCTACTATTGATTCTGCCTGAACCCACCATACTCTTACCGTGTATGGCACGCCCTTTTCACATTCTGTCAGAACTGAATGTCCATCGAAAGCAATCTCATATATCTGCTCTGCAAGGATATCTGTTATCTTTGTAATCTTCTCTGTGTACTCTGCCTCTCCAAGCACCTCGGTCGCCCTATCCAGGAGCCATGATGTCTCAATGTCATGTCCGTATGAGTACAGATCGATCAGAGAGTTATAATCCTTATCAAAGAACACTTCCTGTCTCTTAAGCTCCGGATTGTATACCTTATCAGCAAATACATCGAGCAGCCATTTCAGGCGCTCCTTTACCTTGGAATCCTTGGATACCTTATAAAGTTCTGTGTAAGCCTCAAGTGCATGGAGCAGTGTGTTCATTGTTCTCTCTGCGAGAACACCATTCTCAGAAAGCTTATCATTTGACTCTGGCTTGAACTCTCTTGTAAATGCCTCGAGATAGCCACCTTCGTCAGTACATTTCTCTTCTATTGTATGGAAAAGCTGCAGGGCCAGGTCCAAAGCTTCCGAATCACCGGAAGCTTCGTAATAGGCGGATAAGGCATATATACTAAATGCCTGATTGTATGTGTGTTTTGTCGTATCTTTGGGTGAACCATCGTAATTCATGGACCAATATATTCCGCCATATTCCCTGTCTATACAATATTCTTTCAGAAATTCATATCCATGAGCAGCCTCATCTAGAAGCTTCGGGTCCTTGAGTGCCTTATACGCACTTGCGAAGAACCAGGTAATTCTACTGTTAAGAATACAACCCTTCTCAGCCTTTTTATCAAGGTTGAGGTCATAATCCATATACCCATAAAATCCGCCGTACTCATCATCCCTCAGGGCCTCCCAGAATGGGATGATAGCATCTATTAATTCTTTTTGAATTTCATTTCTCATATTCATGAACTCTCTTCTTCTAATAAATTATTAACCCTTTACAGCACCCTGTGTAATACCACTATAAATCTGTTTCTGACAGCAGATGAATACTATAAGTGCCGGTATGATCGATATGATAACACCTGCACAGATCAGGTTGTACTGACTTCCCATAGGTCCTACGAACTTGTAGAGTGAGATAGCCATTGTCTTGATCTCCGGGCTTATGAGGTAAAGGTTTGCAGCGTAGTACTCGTTATAGATTACAACGCCTTTCAGTATACAAGCAGTAACGATAGCCGGCTTGAGAAGTGGAAGTATGATCTTCCAGTAGATGGTCCAGTATGATGCACCATCCACGATAGCTGACTCGTCAAGAGATACTGATATGTTCTCCATAAACTGTATAAAGATGTAGATCGAGATAACATCTGTACCACAGCTCATGATGATGTAACCATATAAGTGATCTATGAATCTCAGATCACCCATGATGTTGTAGACTGTAACCTGCATAGCAACTGCAGGGAGCAATGATGCCACAAGGAAAAGTGTTCTGATAAAGCCGTTTCCCGGGAACTTGAATCTGTTAAGCACATATGCAAGCTGTGTTCCTATTACAACTGACACGATAAGTACGCATACCATGACTATTACTGAGTTGAGGAATGCACGTCCCATGTTGGCAGTCGTGAATGCCTTTACAAAATTGCTGAAGTTCAAAAAGCTTTCAGGAAGTTCCATTACTGAAGTAGCCTTATACTCATCTGTTGTCTTGAAGGCTGTTGTAACACATGATATAAGAGGTACAACCGCACACAGTGAGAAGAATATGAGTACAAAGTACTTGAGGAAACCTCTTACATAATATCCAACGGTTCGTTTTTCTTTTATTGGTGCTATGCCTGGCACATCTGTCTTTCCTCTTGCCATGTTACTTGCCCCCCTTCGCAGAAGCAGCCATCTGCTTCACGTATTTCTTGGTATCTCTCTCCTGTTTCTTGCGAAGCTTCTTTGCCTTATAACTCTCATCATCTGAGCTTGAATCCTTGAAGATGTACTCAAAGAACAGCTTCTGAAGCGCAGCACATATAAGTATGATAAGGAGAAGTACAACGGCCATTGCTGAAGCAAGACCGACCTTCTGGCTTGTATGTGCTATCTTGTTCATGATGATGAAGTAAGTACCTGTTCCGTTTGCACCTGTTGTGATAACGAAAGGCTGCTCGAAAGCACTGAGTGATCCTGTTATTGCTAAAATTACATTTAATGTAACGATTGTCTTGATACTTGGCAGTATGATATATCTAAACTGCTGGAATTTATTTGCACCATCAAGCTCTGCCGCCTCATAAAGTTCTGCATCTACCGACATGATAGCTCCAATGAAGAGAACCATCATCTGTCCAAGGTATCTCCAGACCGAGGTTGAAACCAGTGTCCAGTTGTTGACACTCTGGTCTTTGAGCCAGTATGGAAGGTTGTCTAAGCTAAATCCACACAACTGAAGGATTGAGTCAAACACGAATCCTCTTGTGAAGAAGAATTTGAAAATGAAACCTACAGCGATACCACTGATAAGATAAGGGAAGAAAATAAATCCCTTGAAAAGGTTACCACCTTTTACTTTGAAACTCAGAAGAGTTGCAAGGAAAAGTGCAAGCACTAACTGTACAAGTGCTCCTACGATGTAATACAAACTGAGCTTTAATGCACCGAAACAGTCTTTTCTTGTGAATACATCGATATAATTTGCTAATCCTACGAATTCTCTCTTTTCTACAGGCGTCGTATATTTCATCTTGTAGAAACTAAATTTAACCATCTCTCCGAATGGTATATATGTAAATACTAATAGCAAAAGCAATGGGATAATTGCGAAGGCTGCGCATATTATAACCTGCTGCCCCTTCCTGCTTGACGCCCATTTACCAAAGCCGGATTGTTTTTTGTTAGCCATACTCATTCCACCGCCTTTTTATAATCATGAGCTACACTGCTGGTAGCCTGTCATCAAATACTCGTTTGATGACATTTTTCTCAAAATAAACCGGGGCGGGCAATCCCCGCCCCGGTCTGTAGCTTATTCTTACTTATTTATATTGAAATCTTTATTACTTCTCAGTAACTTCGATTCCTAATGACTCCTGAGCATCTGACCACTTCTGGTTCCACTCAGCCATGATATCGTCGAATGACATGTCGCCGTTTGCAGCATGCTCGATGATGGCCTGGATCTTGTCGTTACCACCATTGCTTACGTTAAGCTCTGACTCTGAATTGAGCTGATTGAGGTAATCCTCCTCGCCCTCAAGAGCTGGCTCGTCTGCAACGAAGTCAACACCGTCGAATGAGATCTTTGACTCTGAACCAGGAACAATTGCAAGTGAATCCTCGTTGTAAGCATATCCTGACTTCTCTGTCATCCACTTAACAAATACAAGAGCTGCCTGTTTCTCATCATCTGAAGCGTTTACGTTGATACCGAAGCAGTAATCTGCACCTGATGAAGCGTACTGCTTACCATTTACTGAGATAGGGAAAGGAATGTATCCTATATCGTCTGCGTTAGGTCCGCCTGCTTCCATCTGTGGGTATGCCCATGAACCAAGTACCATACATCCGATCTCGCCGTTGTTGATCATTCCCTTACATGACTCCCAATCTGTTGTTGAGTAATCATCCTCTGTAAGTCCCTGTGATACTGCATCGTAAAGGATCTTATATACTGCATAAGCATGTGTATCGTCGCCATAGTTCTTGAATGGATCCTTTGTATGGGCTAACTTCTGGTTCTTGTATGTAGCATCGCCTGTTGCTGTGATCGCGATATAATCATCCCAGGCTCCCATTGTCCAGCCTGCTGCATAGTTTGTGTAAAGTGGAATACAATCCGGATTCTTATCCTTGATTGCCTTGAGTGCCGCAATGAACTCCTCTGGTGTCTTAGGTACGTCTGTCACACCTGCATCAGCAAATACCTTCTTGTTGTATACGATACCCTGTGTTGTAGCTGCAAGAGGTACACCATATACCTGACCCTGATAAAGCCATCTGTTTGAGTAATTTACAAGACTGCTCATTGTATCATAATCGCCATATGACATGAAATATGTTGAAAGGTCTGCCATGTCAACTGCCGGAATACACATTACTGTCTCGTAGTTTCCTGACTGAAGATGTGTAAGAGCATCTTCTGCATAGTTTGTATCTGTGATAACATCAACCTTGATGTTTGGGTACTCCTTGTTGAAGTCCTCAAGATACTGCTTCCAGTTCTTTCCGCCGTAGTCATCTGAGTCCATATCAGTTCTGTTGTTGTAGAACTTGATCTCCGCTGAAAGATCTGTGAAGTCTGTTCCTAACTGGATGTCTGCATATGACTTGATTCCCTCAGCATCAGCTGCTGTGTCATCTGCTGAATCACTTCCTGCTGCCTCTGTGGCAGCCTTTGTTGCCTCTGTTGTGTCCTTGTTATCGCTGTCTGAGCCTCCACAACCTGCAAGTGATGCAGCCATAAGACCAGCCATTGCGATACATGCAATACGCTTTGATTTCATAGTTTTGTCCTCCTTAAAACCTTCTTTGTTTTTAACTTTATATTAAGTATA
>OHPH01000153.1_pt1 | contig 38741 bp, 34 predicted proteins | sample 1577681 | NCBI WGS metagenome assembly OHPH01 (sample SAMEA3879603, study PRJEB24766) | human gut metagenome | biome: human-associated habitat; feature: feces | place: USA | collected 1985/1987 | reverse complement strand
TCATTGATACTATCAATAAAATGATTAATAACATCATTTCCACTGGTGTTCATCCAGTAATTTTTCGGCTTTGAATTAGGGTCGTCAATAAGATCATCACAATAATTTACAACGTCCCAAGGACAATAGACGTCAGCTTCCCCAAAGCGATAGCCATCGTACCATTCCTTCACTTCATCAAAGTGATCATTCAACTCATAAGCACATAACATTGCAAGTTGTGAATCCAAAGGCTTCATCATATTGTTTATCTGTGATGGAATATACCTTGAAGTTGTTAAGCCCGGTAAAGATACTTTCCTTTGCAATCCGTAGACATCCAGTTAAAACTGCAAAAGCAAGGCTCTCATTTGTCTTCAATACATTTCCAAAAAGATTGCGTATCAGAAACGCCATTTCATCATAAAAGCCATTTTCGTGAGCTTTTGCCAAGGGTACATCATACTCATCAATAAGAACAACAACTTTCTGCTTATAGTGCTTTTCGAGAAGTCGAGTCAGCCATCGCAAGCTTGACCCCATAACCTTTTGACTCATTTCGTCATCTAGCAGCCTAGCAAATCGTTCTTTTTCGTAGTCAGTCAGAAAATTACTATTTTGCAGAAACTGAAAATCAGAAGCGCTTTGATTTATGAGTTCTACCAGCTGATCGAAGGCAGCCTCGTAGGAAGATGCATTGATTCCTTTTAGACTGATTGCGATGACAGGATATTTCCCCATATATTTTTCACAAAGCTCAGTATTTTGAGAAATATGCAAACCAGTAAATAATGTAGGATCCGTTCCAATTTCAAAAAAGCTTTTGAGCATACTCATATTCAGGGATTTTCCAAAACGCCGAGGACGAGTAAAGAATGTCACTTCGCTTCCTTTTTCAAGAGCCTGTTCAATTAATGCAGTTTTATCTACATAATAATAGTTCCCTTTGCGAAGCTTTTCAAAACTGTCGATTCCGACAGGAAGCCTTAATCGCATTTCCATGTACGCGTCCCTCCTTTTTCACCTTTTGATGTTACAGTAATAAAATAACTCATTTTAATAAACTTATCATAGCACACATTCTAATATTTGTCATTGAATTTGTAATTCAATCTTATGCAGCTTGATTATTTCTTAAAATCTTATAATACTCACTAATTCTTCTTATCTGTGCTTCATTGTATTGGTCAACATAATTACAATAAGCTGACTTTCTGTTGCCACATACAATGCAATCCATAGGCATCTTAAACAATTCACTTAATGCATACAAATTATCAACTGTTGGCATACTAACCCCATCAAACCAACGATATACACTTTGCACACATCCAAGTTCAAGATATTGCTGAACATCTTTTGCCGTCAGTCCCTGACAATCCATGATTTTTCTTATATTAATTCCAGTTTCTCTTTTATCAATTATTGGAAACATACCCCCTCCATACATAATGATGTTACCTTTAATTTATTATTTCATCCCTTCATCGCCAATCCCAGCCGATAAGCCTCATCCAGCCCATCCGTGTTCCTAACATCACCTTTATCCTTAGCACCTCTGACCAGCACCATTCCTGCATCTTCAAGCTTGAAGAAATTAAGCACAAGCTGATACTGTATCTTAATAGAATCAAACAATTCTGGCAAAACCGCTGCCCCTACCAATATCAATGCCAGCTTCTTGACTTTGAAATCATTTCTCATAGGAGTATGTAACCTGTCGATAATTGCTTTAAGCTGCGCGCTCACTCCATAAAAATACACTGGCGAAGCAACCACTATCACATCAGCACATTTTAACTTATCATAAACCACCTGCATGTCGTCCTGCTGAAAACAATCATGCCCTTCCCTGTCAAAGCAAGAATTACAACCAATGCATGGGTTGACCTTATAATCCGCCACCGAAACGACTTCTACATTATTATTCTTTTCCGCACCTTTAACAAATGCATCAACCAACAGGTCAGTATTGCCGCCCTTACGCGGACTGCCTGACAAAACAATAATATTGCTCATGAAAATTCTCCTTATGTAAATTCTTATACAGTAATTACATAATGTTCCTTCAATTCATTTAACATATTGTACTCAATACAGCCTTCATTCTGTAATCGTCCAACAACAATTCCCGGAGCAATTTTATTCTCTTTTGCAAATCTTTTTACACTTGCAACCGAAAAATTCTGTTTTTCTTTAAACATTTTAAATGCCTCTAATGGAATCAATTCATCTCTTGACCATACATCTGCATCCTGTTCATCCTGTTCTGTTGTTCCACCATTTTTTCCCACATGCCCAAGAATAATGTGTCCAAGTTCATGGAACAGACTAAACCAGAATTTATCTGCATCCTTGCCTCTTGCTGTTAATCCAACAACAATCTTATTCCCATCTATAAATGTAGCACCTTGTAAAAATGAACCTTTCAAATGTGGTAAAAATACCAATGCAACCCCATTTTCTGCAAGCAATGATTTAAGCTTAAAGCAAAAATCTTTTGGTTTTTTTAAAGTCATCTTTCTTATATCTGGCATAACACTTATAAGACCCTTAATATTAATTGGTTTCGTTTCTATGCCACGTGCTTGAATTTTAGCTTCCTGTGTCCATGCTAGCAAAGCCAAATCACTCTTATCTGTCACTGCAAGTCTTCTGCATGCAATTCTTGTAATCTGTGTATTCTCTAACAATGATAAACTAACCACTTCAAAATACTTTCTAAGATTAATAACTTTTTCCTTAGAATTCCTTGTTTGTGGTATCCAGCCTAACTTAGCCATCTCACTATATGGAAATTGTCTAGCCAAATTCTCATCCGCATCCATAGCCTTTTCCGCTGCAATCTTTATAAGTTTTTCTCTATATATTGCCTCCAAATTATTCCAAAACCTTGCTGGCACGCCAAGCACTATTTCCAATCTAACAGCCACCTCAGGTGTCAACTGAACCTCTCCATTAATGAGTTTGCTGACATGTTTCTCTGACATATCAATTCTTACAGCAAACTCTTTCTGACTCATCCCCCTGTCGTTAAGCTGTTCTTTTATTGTTGCTCCTGGTGGCGTTGCAATTATACTGCGACTTCTCACCATTTTGCTACCTCCTATTCATATTCCAACTAATGATAATCCACTATTTCCATAATATGTGCAATCTGAACCACATCACCATGTTTCTCAAACACCAATCTGTATGGATGAACTAAATCAACTGCATACTGCCCTTTCCTATTATTTGATAGTTGATGACATCTACCAATATGACACTGAATCATCTCTTCTACTGTATCCGCAGCTCTAATCTGATCCAGACGCATATGTATTTTTTCAGACATCTCATTTCCATAGGTTCTATCGGCAGCTTTAGCATCCATACAAATATTCTTAATATTCTTGTCTTTGTATGTAATATCCAATGAACCACCTCTTAATATAAATTTACCTTTGTGGTTAATTTATATTAACATCCGTCAACTCTCATGTCAACCAATAATTTACCTTGCAGGTAAATCATCAATAAAACAAAAGCCCTGATTTATCAATCTATAAATATTCTATAATCTATAGATTCATCAATCAGGGCATAATTATTGTATACGAAAATCTAAATTATCTAAACATAATTTTTCACTTCATTTTTCAACAAATTCTTAAATCCAGCAGTTCCTTCAGCATACGCATTATCCTTATTCATAAATATGTATACCAGATTGGTTTCTGTCAAATCTTTTATCGGAAACACCAGCAGCTTATTGTCATTATATAAGTTCAATTCGTGCAAATGTGGCAGATACATGGACAAGCTGAAACACGCCACCAAATTCTCCTGCGCCATCTGCTGATACAGGTCAAAATGACCTGATGTGTGCACACAATCCAGCGTAACCCCCTCCCAGTCAAGCAAATGATCTAATATCTGCACCTTTCCTTAAACTGTCTCATAAGAGAAGGCATAATCATACGAAAATGCCCCTCTGTTGTTCCCACTCGAATGATTGATTTGTGTATTATCATTTATCTTTATTCAACTCCTCCATATATCCTGCTGTTATTATGCCTGCTGGCAATGCTACAATTGCAATGCCAAACACTGATGATATCATCGTAATAACCTTTCCTGCCATTGAAACTGCATATATGTCTCCGTAACCTACTGTTGTCAAAGATACTGTAGCCCAATATATAGCATCAAAAAAGTTGTTAAAAGTTTCCGGTTCTACATTAAATATAACAAGTGCCGAAATAAATATATATCCAACAGCCAGAACACATACGACAGTCAAAGATTCTTTCTGCCTATGAAAGACATTTAAAAACATTTGGATGTTTTTTGAGTATCTAAATGATTTAAACACTCGAAACACACGGAAAGTCCTGAACAGTCTAAATATTTTTAACAACTTTAAACTATTATTCACTATAATTAGAGATGGTAAAATTGACAGCAAATCGACAATAGCCATAAACGAAAACGGATACATAACAAATGATATTACACCCTTTTCCAATTTATAATCTGCAGTCACCAGTCTCAAAATATAATCCACAACAAATATAAATGCCGAAACCTTATCAATAACATTAAATACTCCCGTCTGATTCTTAAATGCTAATGGAAATATACTGACGCATATCGTTATCATCATAAATGTATCATAGATTTTACTGCATTTGTCATTATCTTCTGCAACTTCGATTATTTCGAAAATTAGTTTTCTCATTTATGCTCCTATTTATATGTATCTTCTTATCTTCTCAATCAAAGTAACATCCGCTGGCAGCCATTCAACCTCTCCAAGATGTTGTTTAGTCAGCCATTTTGCGTTCTCATGCTCTTTTAACACCAGATCTCCGCTTAATATCTCACACCAGAAGCAATCCATTGAAAGATGAAAATTAGGATAATCATATTCAATTGTGTCGATTAAAGCTCCAACTTTAACTTCTGTATCTAATTCTTCCATAATCTCACGTTTTAACGCTTCCTGTGGTGTTTCTCCTGCTTCTATTTTTCCGCCTGGAAATTCCCAGCCATCTTTGAATTCTCCATATCCTCGCTGGGTTGCAAAAATAATTGGTTCTTTCTTATCATTAACTGCCTTTATTACTGCTGCAACTACCCTAACTGTTTTCATGTATTTTCCTCTTTTCTGTAACAAAATATGATTGTCTTTACATATGCAGAGATTTTGTAAGTCTTTATGAATTTACAATATACTCATAGATATCTTCTCTCACAGGAACATCAAGAATCCACTCTATTTCGACTGCTGTTTTCTGTGTATTTGGCATTGTAAATTCTTTAGTATTTCCACTAGCTGTCATATGTCCAAGATAATAAAATTCCTTAGAAATCTTATCATCTTTATTCTTACGAACAAAAAGCTCTACTCTGATTCCCCGCTCTTTTGCCTTAAGAAAATTCTGTACATCTTCAGACTGCAGACTTCTTCCAGATTTCGATATTGCTATCAAACGATCTCTAAATCCTGGCACAAAATGATCCTCATATTTTGTCGTATCACTAATATCTTCCGATTTATCATAATTAATAAATACAGGAAATGTTTTTGTCTTCTTATCATATTTATAACCACCAATATTTAATGGCACTTCGTTCTGTTCCCAATTAAGCAAACGACACACGTCCTCATATGTATATTTCTGATAAAGAACAAAATCTGTTACATCATAGCTTTGCTTATAATCTCTTTCATATCTGCTTATGCCAAAATCAACAAGTTCCTTAATAACATTATAAAAATCTCTATTTGATAACATTTCAAGAAATGTCTTCGTTGGTTTATAATCATTGCCTTCCTTTTCTATGAATACACACTGGGAATATGTCTTCTTACTAGAACCCGCTGGGAATTCATTTGTCATAACATTTATGATATTTTCTTGCTGTTCCTTACTGATGGATTTACCATATGTCAACAAATCCTGTGATAGTCCTGTAAATAATCCACATTTTGATAATCCATTTGCATATATAAGTGTTCTCTTTAATAATTGCAACTCCTGTATTCTCTTACCATTTGCCAGTTTCTTTGAAATAAATTCAACTATCTTTTCTTCTTCCTGTGACAAACGGATCTTATAATCCTTCTCGTATTTTACTAAGAATTTATAATATGAACCGAGGCTGTTATTATCGAAAATTCGTATAACATCCATTTCCCCATAATCATCAAAATCCTTGAGTGCCGGTATTCTTCCCAATTTATTCTTAAGATTTGTATAATTTTCTTTTATCAGCTTAATATCACTGAAATTAGCATTATCAACAGATGCAAATATTCTCTTTTTGCTTATTTCATCAAAATGCACTGTAGATGCACCTGGAATAATTCTTCCACCTTCCATTATATATCTACGAATATTGTCTTTATTGTAAGTTCTATCCCCGGATAATGCTATTGGAATCATGAAATTATTATTGTAATTACCAATAAAATCAAGAATTACAACATATTCTTTACCATCAGCCTTTCTTAGCCCTCGTCCCAACTGCTGAATAAATACTATTGGTGATTGTGTTGGTCTGAGCATAATAACCTGATTAACCTCCACAATATCAACTCCCTCATTCAATATTTCCACAGAAAATATATAATCTAATGGCTGCTTATGGACATTTGCCTCACTCTCATTCATTGCAAGTCTTTCAAATGCATCCTGTCTTTCCTGTTCGTTAGCATCGCCATTCAATGCTATTGTCCTAAAATATTTCCCTGTATCCGGATTAACTATATTATTAAACTTATGTGATAATTCCTGTGTCTCTTTGATACTGCTACAGAATATAAGTCCTTTAACCTTTTCTCCACTATATCCATAGTAATTTGCCTGCCGGATTATATGTTTTACACGTTCATCGCTTGTAAGCATACTGAAATTACGATTATCTTTATCATCTCCAACTATAGACAAATCGGTAATTCCAAAATAATGAAACGGACATAACAGGTTTTCTTCCATGGCCTGCTGCAAACGTATCTCATAAGCAATCTGATAATTAAATAACTCATAAACATTTCTACCTGCAACATTGTCATCCCGCTTATCAGGAGTTGCTGTCATTCCAAGCCAAAGCTTAGGCGAAAAATGTTTCATAATCTTCTGATATGTATCAGCAGTTACATGATGTGCTTCATCCAACACAATACAATCAAATGTATCCTTATCAAATTGAAGCAAATGCTCATCTCGATTTAATGTCTGGACTGTAGCAAATACATAATCCGCATCATATTCATGATAACCAGCACCAACTAAACCCATAGAAACAGATTTTGCAAACTCCTTTTCGTAAGATTTCTTAGTCTGTCTTGCAAGCTGTCCCCTATGAACTAAAAATAATACTCTCTTAAATCCAAGTTCTCTCATTGCAAATGCAGAAGCATAAGTTTTTCCTGTTCCCGCTCGTGTCAATGGTGTGAATGGAATTTTTTTCGGATAGGGATTTATTAAGTTTTATTTAATCTCGGTTATTGTATATTTCAAATTAATCCTTTATCTCTCTATCTTACAAATATTATTTTTCATGAAAGTAATTTGTGTAACTTCCACAGGAGATACCAATAAAAGAACTGCTTCATCGTATGCAGATTTACTATCATATTTTCTCATAAATTCCTGATACCCTTCTCCCACATTTGGAATATAAATATCAACAATATATCCTCCTACATTTACTATACCATCAAGCGAATTCTTCTTTTTAATCAATTTTACTTCTATATCTTTGTCATCAATTATATACTCTACACATCCTTCATTCTTATGATTAATATGTAAAACATCCAATTCTAAAAGTGCTTCTATAGTTTTATTATAAGTTTCATTATCCGAGAAAACTTTAAATAAAGCCGGTACAGATGCATCCTCTATCGCGCTTTCTGCATCATCTATATCTACCTCTTCTCCAATTTTTCTCATCATTTCCAATTCCGCAGAAAACAAAAAGTAATTATATGGCGATACATATGTCCCTATACAACCTGTTGAATACTCCTGCCTACGAAGCTTTAAGATATCTGCTCCGTTTACAGACAATTTAATCATATCATTTTCTATTTCCAATTCCATAAATGTAGTTACATTACATCCTATATCACAAATCGCAATTTTTTCCCCTTGAAGCAATTCATTCATTTTTTGATGATTTATAAACCTATCAATCCATCTCGAACAATAAATCGAAAATTCCTGATTACCCAAATAGAATAAACTAATAGCTAATTCCCTCAAGACAAATTCATTTTGATAATCTCCACTTAATTCCATATACTTTTCATAACATCTAACAGCATCTTCATATCTTTCCTTAAATCTTTTCAATTTTCCTTTCTGTAAATATGAACTTGCATTTTGAGGTTCTATTTTAATTGCCTGATTAATGTATTCCATAGATTTATCAGAAACAAATTGATAAATTTCACTTAATTCTCTATACGCTTCTGCTTTTCGTGGATATTCTTTTACACACATTTCAAAAACTGTTACTGCTTCGTGTTTCTGCCCAATACGCATATAAGAACGTCCTAAATAAAGCATTACATCATAGTTTTCAGAGAACCCTTTTGCGACTTTAATTACTTCTGAATATCTTTCCATTCCGTACAATGCTTTTATATACTCAAGTGCTACTATTTCCTCGATTACATCATCTGTTTCAATAACTTCACAACACATTGCATGTTGTCCATTCATATTAAGTAACCAAACATAAACATTCTTATACTCTGTATGATATGCTTCGTATAACCCACTAATACTATTCAGCGCCTCCAAATAGCAATCAGCCTCAATTTCAAATTTCACCACATTAAGCAAATCATACTCCCTATGCATCTTTTTCATTAGCCGCTCAATTTCTTTAATAATGTTTTTTTTACTTTCATCAAATGAACTGCCATCATTCAGAGAGACTATCTTACTTTTCTTATGTCTACATATACATTCAATTATATCTTCCTTTGACATAACTCCTCCATAAGGTCGGAGATCTAAGGATATTTTTGCAATTAATTCCTCTAATATCCTTTGTGAATCAACAAAAATACAATGTTTGTCTGCCCATTCATTTATTTCATTCTTCGCAATACTCACACAATTAAAACTATCAAACGCATCTACCTTTATTTCATTTATTTCTTCCAATACCAGCCCGTATTTTTTACACTCTTCTGTAAAATCTGTTTCTGCCTCTTGATGACTTAACAAAGTTTTGCTTTCTTCGTACTTACGCTTCTTCATTAATAAATTTCGTACTTTATCATCTAGACCTGAACCAATGAATAAATTCAACTCCCCTGGACGATAGTAGTCTTCTATCATATTCTTCAAGAATTTCATGTCAATGTTATTTACCTTCACTTGCGCAAACAACCTTTTTTCGTCCTCAAAATCTATTGTGAAATCTTCCACATGTTCAAATGTTACACACCTCATTTTTTCATCTAAATATCTAAACATATATACAATTGCAGCACAATCTTGCTGCTTAAATCCCGTGCTACTAATCATTCCACCAAGATTTTCTTTACTAAAAATACTCATTTTAATACCTCTCTATAAACCAAGTCAAATAAATTCATTCATATACTTTAACAACATATCCCATTTCTCTGCATCAAGCTTTAAATCAGATACACATGATATAGTGTCTTTTAAATCAACATCTTGACCAACCGCTCTGTTAACTACCATTTTCCCTTTATTACTCATTAAATCTATTGTCCTTATGCAGCATTCGTAAAGTGCCTTCTTTATATCATTAAGATAGATTAAATCTGCCTTTTCCTGGATTCTTTTAAATCTAAAAACATCTATTTCTTCATCACATTTTATTTCATCACGCATCGTCGCTTTGTTAATACCAATATTACACAATCCGTCCCTATGTTTTTTCAACGAATCGTAAGTCGTAACATATACTGGCATTCCCTTTTTCCCCGAATTTCGGTCGTAACATTCATCAATGCAATCAAAACCACACAACTCTTGTATCAACACATATTCCCTAATACTTTCCATTAAGACTTCGTTCTTCAGTTTAGTTATATCAAAGAACTGCCACCTTCTCAAATTAGTCAACATAACCTTACCATTCTTTAAAAGGGCCGGAATAATTTGTAAATACAAAGAATCTTTATAGTATCCGTTTCTATTCTCTCCTTTTAGGTTTCTATTTAGCATTTCATCACTATTGGGCTCCTTAATCTCTATAGCTATTTTCACCTGTAGTTGCTCTTGTATATCCTGTTTTCTGTTTCTATAGTAAAAATTTTTTGCTATTAACATATCCGGCACTGCTTTAGTAAGAACTGAGTACTTTCTTCTATCGTGCTCTTTTGTATTAAACTGACGAAAATTCTTACTATCAACAATTTCATAATCATTTATACTTCTCGCTAAAAGCAATGCATCTATCATCGGATACACTATAAAATCTTGAAAAGAATCTTCCCTTGGACTTATTTCTAACAAATCAATATATTTTTCCTGAAACCACGTCAATGAATATCTTCTGTTAAGCATATTTTTTCCCTTACTCTTTGTTTATTTATGTTATTATAATGCGGTGGCGGGTTATGACTCCCGCTTTACAATCACTTTGGTTACACCGCTATATAAATCATCCACAATTCAATTATTTGGTCACTACTAGTCCCTATGCAATCATTGCTCTTATTGTACACCTTGCTCGTATGCTAGTTATAATCTCACTCAATACTTGATTGTAGTATTCAATTTCATTTGGATTAATCCAAGAAATCCCTAATAACGAACCATCATCTGCACCATGATGATATTTCTTTGAAGAATCATATATCTCTTGCAACTTTTTACATATACCGTATTTCTCTATATCATTCTTATTTGCTCGAGTAGTCTTCGCATACATTGAACCAATATTTTCCGGATCAAATTTATCTCTTGAACTTAACTGAAAAAAACACGCTTCTATCAAAGGTCTCATTAACAAAGCCTTCTTTCTTGCATTTTTCATTGAATCAAGAGTTATACTTAAATACATATCTGTAATTGCATTAAAATCAAAACCTGAAAAAATATATTCTGATACGATACTATCACTATTAAACGATGCACCTGTTGATTCAGCTACTTTATTAATATATTTTTTTAAACCATCACTGTTATAATCCTCAATTTTATACTCTATTCCTCTCTTTTTTGAATACAATGTATGAGAAAAATAAGTTGACTTTTTTTGTATTATATCATAATTCTCAGCTGAAACTTTTTTTACATAAGAATAAGGTCTTAATGACATTAACGCAATAACTCTAGTCAATTCATCATCACTTTCTTCTGCATCATGTATTAATTCCTCATAAACATGCTCATCATCTGTCAGATAATCTTTAACATTCAGCTCTAAAAAGTCATTCTTTTCAGAACGCAATTCCAGTTTTTTGCATGTAATTCCTCTTGTAAAAAATCCTTCTATTCTTTCCACAAATCCGATATCATGAGTCATTACTATTACTTGCCATAGTGGATTTTTCATCATTTCCGAAATTTGATAAGATATAATCGATTTTCTACTCAAATCCATACTACATATTGGATCATCAATAACGATAATTTTGCCCTTATCAGAGTTTTGTAAATCATTTACTTCTGATAAAAAATAAGCAAACGATACTGCACGTTCTTCCCCTTCACTAAAAAATAACTTTTTCCCATTTTCATACTCTGCTGCTTCAAAATCTTTTAATCGAATATAATATTTATTTCGATTCACCTCTAAATTAATGTGAGTATTTAGCTTAGACAAGTATCCATTTATTTCATCCAATTGAATTTGATTGTAGCAATCATCCACCTGTTCATTAAGTTCTGTTATTTTCCTTTGGTTTCGAATATATCCCCCTGCATTTGCCTTAATTCTTTCTGCCACAGTTCTATTAGGACCATATGATAATTCAAACAAAGTATTCATATCACTCATACTTATTCTTTTATCTATTTTCTTTTCCAAGCGTGCTTTTGCTTGGCCGATAATATCTTCAAGTATGTATATATTTCTAATTACTTGATTTATTAACGATATACACTGTTCTTCTTCATCGGAAAATAATATTTGTGCATAAGGATTCTCTGCTTTCAAATATATTTTACTAATTACCCCCTCTAGCAAAGATTCTTTTTGTTCATTCCATAAAAGACCTTTTTGTAATCGTTCAGTATCCTTCTTTAACAACAATGAATCCGCTGACAACACATTAATTATTTGGTTAAATATTTCTACTCGCTTGGCCAAATTAAGCATTTTTAATTGTCCAGCCAACAAACTCAATTTTGTGCAATACTCTCTCGCATAATCATCCTTATGTTGACTAACATACTTACCCAACTTATTAAATAATCGAACTGCTCTTTTATCGCTAATGGTTTGTCCACACATCGGGCAGATATTATCATTTTTTTGATTCCTATATCCGGCCACTGCCCATCTTATATCAGTTTCGGTTAATGTTTGACTCAAAAATTGAGCAATTTCCTTTGAAGAGACTCGTAATGTCTTTTTTACAGTCTTCATTAGCATTGATTTATCTATTTGTTCTATTCCCCTGATTTGTTGATACAACTTTTCACACTGTTCAATATCCGCAAGTTCTTTTGTATATTTTGTGTTGCATTTTATCTTATCTTCTATCATCTTCTTCTCAGATAGTGAATATAATGTCAATCCCGCCATAGTTTCAAAGCGTTTCTGCTTTGTCTTTTCTGTCACTTTTTGATTAGAAAAATCTTTAATCTTTAGTCCTGCATTCCCCAACAGTCCTATATCAGTATTAATCTGATTTATGAATTCTTTATTAGCATCGAGTAATAACTCTCTTTGCTTCATGCATCTTGTCCCCACAGTTCCCATTCCAATGGGCACTGCATCACCTTGTAAATGTTTACTTACAAACACATGGTCTTCTATATAATACTTATTAAATACATAAAGATATTCGGGAAATTTGTTCCACTCTTCACCCGTAAATATTATATCTTCTCCGTTTTCATTACCTAAAACTATTTCCATTTGCTTTGCGCCATCTTCTCCAGGCCTATTTAATGTTCTCCTTAAGGATAGCAAACCTTGTTTTTCTCTTGATGTTAACGAATAAAAAATATCACTTAATGTAGATTTTCCCGCACCATTGAATCCAAATATCATCGTATTCTTTTCAAATCGTTCAGCACTATCAAATTGCTCATACTTTCCTACATTTTTAATACTCTTAATTCCAGAAATCATTTTGTACCTCCGCAATACACTGCCTTCTATATTTCATTTTCACTAACCATAACAATACTACATATCATGTCTACCACAACATTTCTTATACTTCTTTCCACTTCCGCATGGGCAAGAATCATTTGGGTATATTTTCTTTTGATTATTCCGTACCATAAAAGATCTCTTCCTATTTTCCACACCCTTTTCCCCAATTTTATACAGTTCATCCATTCGTTCAGGCTCAATATCTTTTCCAGTAATAAGTACGGCATGGATATTACTCAGAATCGCATCAACATCAAATTCCATTTCAATCAGCCAACATTCTTCAACCTGATGAAATAGCATTAGTCCTTTTGCATAATCCGACTTATACTTCTTTGATAACCTATCAATTCCTGGCTGATATACAAAAACACAATAACAACCATTTTGTACATTTATACCAGCAATCTCCCCACCAACAACTTTCTCTCGTTCAAGCATCATAGAAATACTTTTAACAAAATTTTCTTTTGACTCTGAGCTAAAGTCTAATATGAAATTTGTAAATAAACTACTAACATCACTAATCTCTGCTAAAGCACATATTTGGTCAATCAAGTCAGGAAGTCTTTGTTCAGGTTTTTCTGCTTTAAAAATAGGATTGTGCAACGATGCAAAATATTTATCTAAGTCTTCTCGATACCCTTCATAATTTACAAAATGTCCTTGTCCCATTTCCTTCGCATGAATTGAATACATATTATGCTCAATGTATAAACCCAGATGATCTAATTCATCTCTTAAAGACAACTCTTGAATTTTAGTCGCAATTTCCCTTTGCTCTAAAAAATGAATAAATTTTATTGGAGAATTAAAATATTCACTATAAACCCACAAATCATTAATTGAAATTGATATTGTTCCACTCTGTATCTTCACATAATTCACTTTCTCCGCATGAGCCGAAAACACATTAAAATCATCTACAGTTACACAAAATGAATATACTTGTGAAAAATCAGCTCGTTTAAAAGTAACTTTTTTCACTCCATTTTTGTCAAAAAAATCCACATATTCAGACGATTCCAAATAATCCAAAGTTCGTTTGCATTGCTTTCCAGCCTTATTCACTAATGTCTCGAATGATGATTTATGAGCGGCTAAATCCGTTAAAGCGGGAGTATATGTAAATGCTCCCGCTTTAACTTCCACAATCAGCAAAACATCTTTGTATGAAATCAACAAATCATTCTCATAGTCATTTTGATAATAATTTCCCAAATATGAATTACAATCTGGCAATAACTTTTGAAATAATTTTTTTACAAATGTTTCACTTGTATCTTGTTGTATATTCCCCCAGCCATCTTCATACTTTCTTCCCTTGCTTCTTATTGCTCTCTGTATGGCACGATATAAATTATCAAAGATAATATAATAATCAAATCCATAGGCTTTATTGTCAACTTTCACAAAAGGTCTTCTTTCTACTGGCAAATTCCAAATTGGCCATCCTGGAAATTCCTCATGCTGAAACAACTCATTGTTTGAGCCAGCTTCAAACGATAAATCATCAATAAAATCATCTGGCCAATTAGTAACCTGCTTTATATCAAACAGATTTGTGCCCAAAAATTCACCAAACAATCTCTCGCTCTCTTGCCTATGAATTTCCATAAAAGAATCTCTTTCTTCATCCGTAATACAATTTGCAAATTGACCCATTAAATCTCCAATTGCATTTATAGAATCCAATCTTCCTGATGAAAGAGCTCTTTCTAAATTCTTTAATCCATCTATAATTTCATTTGCAGATATTCCATATATTTCATTAAAATACTCGTCAAACGGAACTAACAATTCCTCATAATAAGGAATTTGGAAAACTTGATATCTTTCACCTCTTATATATGAAAACAATTGCGCTTCAAAAATGTATTTTAATTCTTCCATACTCCTATCCGAGTTCTCTACCCTCATTTTTGCTTCCCAGAGCATTAAAAAGCTTTTCACCTCACTATATAAGCTTTCTGTATCAACCATTATCTCACTATATAAATAACTTTGATTCTCCTCCACCTCACTTGAATTGATTCCATCAGAAATAATTATGCTTTGAATATACTCTATAACATTCAATGATGCATTATCCTCTACCGAATATTCCACTTCAGATGCCTTATTCATCATAACCATCTGACGCATACTAAATATAAAGTTCATAAGATTTTTTACATCACATAATGATACATTCTTACGTATTTTTTCTATGAGATTGTCTATTAACTCAACCTTTTCATCATACTTACTCGCCAAGAATTTCAAATACTCTTCATGCATTTCTGGAGTCATATTATTGTGAAACACAACATTCTTACCAAATCTTGCAACTTCAAAAATTTCGTTTGAAAAGTAATCATCCGGCTTTATACTCTTTTTCTTTTTCAAAATTGTGCCTCCCAACTTATTTTACATTCTAATATTTTCGTCTACAAATCTGACAATATTTATTATACTATTATCCATTCTTAATCTCCACCAATATCTTTCACGAAAGCATCCACGATTTCCTTATTCAGTTTTTGCAGTTTCATCTGTCCTTCCAACATTTCAAAACCATCCATTTCCGGCAGCTCTACCTGAGCTAACTTACTGACTGCTGCTTTCTGCTTTTCTATATTTTCCTGCATGCGCATAAGTAAATGCTCATAGGTCTTTTTCTGTCCTAGATAAGTTTCCTTATCTGTCATACCAAGCTTGTAGCTTTGGTATACATCACACAAATCCCTATTAAGGCTCTCGTTGCTGTTCTCCATATGTTGTTCCGCCAGTTTCAATCGCTTTGCCTGTTTCTCGCGTTGCATGTCCACAATCTTTCGAGAATACACCCACATATCAATGAACACCTGTAAGGACTTCATCACAACTTCTTCCATAGTCGCATCAAGAACACTAATATTACATTTTCCATCTGCCTTGTCCAGATAATGTTTGGAACAATAATACTTACATCATTGTTCCAAGATTATCCTGTGGCTTAATCGGGCGTTTTGCTATAATCTCAAAACCTTTCATTAACTGTCCAAACTGCTGCTCATTTATCTCCAGCGCTTCTGTTACATTTCTTGGCCACTTGAAACTGCCTTCTTCAACTCTTTTATACATAAGCAGAAATCCGTCACCTTCCCATAGAAGTGCTTTTATCCTGTCATTCTTTCTTCCAAAGAATAAAAAGATTGTATCTTTATCGTGTGGATTAAGTTCAAACTGGTACTGCACAATTCCTGCAAGTCCGTCTATTCCTCTCTGTAAATCTGTGTAGCCGGCTGCTATAAATATGCGTTTAAAACCGACTGCATCATTAAGCATGGTTAAATGCCTCTATAAGATTTTTTATAAAATCAGGTGTAGCAGTATTAGTGATTTCAAATGTAACTCTATTGGTTTTTATTACAGCAGCTATCATGTTATCTTTAAAATAACTGTCATCATTTTTACATACAGTATGTGTAACAGTTAATTCTGTTAATGCTGGGACTTCTTTAGTTACAGGAAGTTCCACAAATGTAGCTGCCTGTCTTTCAAAAGTATCAATACATGTTTCTTTAAGCTTTTTCTACCAGTAGTAATACTGGTCTTTTGATATGTTGTTTATCTCAAGCCACTGAAGTATCTTCATGCCGCTTGAACGACATTCTTTTATTATAGCTGCCCACTTTTTAAGATTGTGCTGTGTTTCCAGCTCTTTAGCATTCAATAATTATAACCTCCTGAAAAATTTGTGATAGTTGTACGAATTGTACAATTCGTTAAAATCGTACAACTTGTGCAACTAGATTATTACTGTTATAGCAAATTTTTCGGAGTATTTGTAGGTACATGGGTTGGAGCGTTTACTCGGGAATCATCCCGCAATCCCGAAATAAAATGAGGGCGCACATCACCTGCCGTATGGGTAGGTATAGAAGTGCGCCCTTAGTGACTAAGGGATTTATATTGGTATAAAGTTGTGACAAAAATACTTAATTGGATTTTTTTGAAGAATCCGATAAAGCTTTTATCATTTCTTTTCTGGCTTCCCAATATATTTCATCCTTAACTTCATCTTTGTTTTCTTTTATCTCTGAAATATATTTGATAAATTTTTCATATAAGTCATTTTTCTTAAAAGTACTTACAACAACATTTATATCCGAATTATCAATAAAAAATTTGTCAATAATTTTCTCAAAAGATGGAACAAGAATGCTCATGGTCTCATTTGTGCAAATCTTTACTTGTTTATTTTCACTATCCATATCATGTATTATATCTTTTAACAGATAAGCAACAAAATACCAATTGCCATTCCTCATAAAGATTTGGGTTTTATTTACTATATCTTTCTTATCATCACCAGGAACAAGTTTGTCTATACTCTCTGAATAAGCTTTTTCACACGCAATAACCCAATTAACATATCTATATGATTTGAGATATTTTTGACAGATTTGATTTTTAATCGTATCGTCATCGTTTCCTTTTGCAAAATTAAAAATAGGTGCAGCTAATTGATTATCTTTAAGTGCAAGCGCAGTATCATTACTTGTATTTTTTGCCTCTCTTGGTGAATCTCGCTCTATAATAAATAATGCCTTTGCAACTTTTGTTAAGGAATGCATTCTGTATTCATTAGTTTTTTCTTCACCACGTCTTACTATCTTGAAATACTTCTCTGCGTTCTCACTTTCCAAGTGTTCTTCGTAAATCTGATTTAAAATTTTTACATATGAAGAATAATAAGCAAGATCTTCTGCCTTAATTGGTTTCTGTCTATTTAATGAAATGCTCATTTTATCACCAAATACAGTTCCAAAATCACTTTTTTTTGCATTCTGCGTAATTATTATCCTAACCAATACCATTGCCTGATTTGCAGCTACATCTTTGTGATATTGACTATTCTCTCCCTTTTCCTCATAGAAAAATCTATGCGATGCAGATACAGTTTGTGCTCCATTTATAACATAAAAATCCCTCTCATCATCATGATGTAATTCAATAGTATTCTTTCTATTCATATCTATATCAGCATTAGATAAAATGGTAATTCCATTATTCAAAAACCAAAACTCATCTGGACTTGTTGTAAGAGTTTCTATTATCTCCTTAGACACATCACTAGTACCATCATCCAGCGAAAAACGAACATTCTTTTGAAATAAATTTTCCCCTCGACGATTATAAATATCAATGATATCCTTTAACTTTGCTGTAAATACATACCCCTTAACCACATTATCATTAAATCTTTTCTCTTCATAAAGCGAATTAACTCTTCCAGAAACAATTACTTGAAAAGATTTTTCCTCACCTGCACCACTAAAAGCAAAAGAAGAAATAACACGCTTACTTTTCATTTTTTGTCTTATATTGATAATATATTCCATTCTTTCACACATAAACAGTACCGTTGACTTATTTTTCCAAGGATACTTATTGGTAATATCATCAAAATCATTTTCATTCTCAATACGATATACCAATAACTTATTTTCTAATCCATCCTTAATTGGAATATCTTCGTCTGTTATACATTTGTTTTTTAATAATTTTGCTATCACACTTTTATAATTTGTATTTGTATCAACAACATATTCTTTAGATTCAAAAAAATTCTGTAAAATAATATTATATCTTTCAATCATTTCATCTGTAAACATGAATGTATTTATTAAATCCTCAAATTTTCCATTGAAGATTCAATTCCCTCCTTTGCAAAATAAGCTTGTATATTTATATCAAATAATGATAAATTTCGATTAAACTCATCCTTAATAAGATTAGACATTTCTTCTTGCTTTCTTTCATCAATTTCATACATTTCAATTTTGTTTAATAAATCAGAAAGCACTCTTTTTTTCTCCCTCAATTGTTTTTCAAATAAATAAACTTCCTTTATACCACTATTATCTATATTTTCAGAGTCAAAGAAACATTCTATCTCTTCCTTCATATTATCCATAAATCTATGGATCTCATTTTCCAAGCTAAAGTTTGTATTTTTTGCAATTTTTGCCTTATGCGTTATTGAAGAAACAAGATTATATGGTTCTGGATATATAAATCCTGTATTAATTCCAAATAAATTATTTAATTCATCTCTAATTTGACTCTTGTTTTTTATTACTATAGCTTGATATTTACGTTCAGGTATTTCCTTATATTCACGCCCCTGAAACAGAATAAATGCCCCTTGCTGAACTGCTATTCTCTGATTAACCTTCATATGGTCAACAAATTTATGATTTTCTTGGAATGCTTCCTCAAAGACAAACTGATTCTCATCTTGATTGATAATTGCATCGAATGTTTTATTAATACACTCACTTGACGCGCTATAAATATTTTTAATAAAATATATAAACACCACCCCATCTTTATCATCAGTTTCACTATCTGACTTATGATTCTTGTAGTATGGCGTTGTTGCAAAATATAATGCTACTAAAGCATTATATGTAACATCCAAAAGTCTGCTAGGATACTCATCATGTTGAGCCTCAAATGCTTCTTCAAGAAATTCACCTTTCGCAATTCGATTAGACGATAATTCATATAAAAGATTTCTTTCATAAAATGGATTAATTTTGTATGAATCATTTCTAAACAGCCCCGGCATGCCAGCTGTCAAATATTGTTCACATTCACCTCTATATACCAATGTAAATTTTTCTTGTCGCTTTTTCTCATATTCCTCACGAATTTTGTTGATTTGACGAATATAATCACTCACAGAAGTCACATATGGATATTTTGAAAATTTTGTCTCTATTTTCTGCTTTATCTCGGTTTCCTTTTCCATCGCATAATCCTTTTTTTGTATCTCAGTTAGCATTTTCTCTTTCGCCTCTTTTTCTAATTTTCTTCTACTCCATATCTATTATCTTATTCAGTTCACTTTCCATCTGTTTTATCAAATCAACTACCAATGCATTCCCCATCATAAATCTACGCTTATTAGTGGGCATTTCAACAACTTGTCCATTAACCATACAATTTTTTGTATGTTCCGTCGGAAATCCCTGAATACGCTCTGTTTCCTCTGCTGTAAGAAGTCTAATCCTGTGGGTCTTCTTATCCTCAACAATATGAGTTGTCCTGCTAAATGAACCTTCCGATGTCAACATTGTTCTTGCAGGCTTATCATAAGCATCAATCATCGGAATTGCTCCCTCTGAAAAAATATACTCATGTCCATTGGCTGCCTTCCTAGGAAGCTTCTTAGCTCCCTTTAGATATTGCCAAGTCTGTCTGCTCTCCTTTGGTAATCTTTCATGGGATTCATCACTATGCGTAGTATGTGATTCATTATAGTAGAGTTTTTCTTCTGGAATAAAGTATTTTTCATATACATTCCCATCATCCATAATATCACCAAGAGTAATTTGCTTTCCATCATATTGTGGAAATGTCTTTACTGTATAAACAACTCCATCTTTCATTACTCCTGTATTTTCAAAGCCAAAACTAAAGTGTGCTGATAAATCTCCAATTCCCACTGGCATCTCTTCTATCTTTACTTTTTTAGAATCAAATTCATCCACTGGAAATGTTTTTGCAAAGAAGCCTTCCCTTGCAATCAATTTTGACATACTATCTCTATGTAACTCATCCATATAATCGTCAAAATACTTAACACTTTCTAATATTTGTTTTGCATACTTAGTATCATTCTTATACGCAAAAATAAAAGTTCTTCTACGTCTCTGCTGATAGCCATACTCTGCTGCATTGATTACACGCCATTCTACCGTATATCCTTCATCTCTGAAACAAGCAAGAATGATGCCAAAGTCTCTACCTCTTTGCTTAGCAGGTGACTTTATTAATCTGTCCACATTTTCAAGTAAAACAAACGGTGGCTTTTTTTCTTCAATAATATCTCTGATTGACCACCAAAGTACACCTTTCTTTCCCTCTAATCCTTTTGATGTTGCAAGTGATGAAGCTACAGAATAATCCTGACACGGAAAGCCTCCCACAAGCAGATTAAAATCTGGAATTGTAGCTTTATCTACAGCTTCAATATCCACATTTGTTGTATCTTCTCCATTTTTGTCTAAACAAATCCCAAAGTGATATTTATAACAGTCATGGGCATACTGAGTACTCTTTTCAGCTGGTTCCCATTGGTTATACCACACGGTCTTCCATTTTTCTTTTGCATTATTTTCTGGAGAATAAACTACATTCTCATTTATATTATTCAGGCCACAACGAAACCCGCCTACACCTGCAAACAATTCACATACTGTTCTTTCCATTAATTCCAGCTCCTTATGTTGGTAATTTTATTATATCAAGAGCAGCATTTTTGATCAACCCATAATTCAATTTTTTTCAATTTTTTTCAAACATTTTAATTGTTTGATGATATAACTATTGTTAATCCAAAAACTTTGTGTCGTCATGAATTCTCCATTAGGTAGTTCATTTGCATCACGCTCAACATTTCCATATTCTTCTCCATTGTGAAATCTATACGCGGCTTTAGTTGCATGTGGTCTCACATGAATAATTTCTGTCTCACTTTTATTCGGAAGATTATTAGAAAAACTTATCTTTCCATTTCTATCTATAAGTTTTGTAAACTGTACACCATATTCAATAATATGCTTATACTGCTCCCACTCTTTACGAACTGTAACCTCTAAATCTTCATGCGACATATTCCATAGTTGACAGCCCTGCACCCTATAAACAGAACCATCTTTTTTCCATACGAAAAAGAAAAATCCAGTTTCTTCAAAATAATCATGAAGAGTTGAATCATCATAATTTTCCTTTATAAGCTCTAAAAACTTGAATGGCGGAAATGACATACTTTCTCTCATATTATTATTTTCTTCAATACGAATTGTCTTTACTACAATATTAGCCTTTTCAAATTCATCAGCATGTTCATCCCGAGTGCCTAATATCTTAAATGCTAAATCGTTCCACTGTGCTTTATTATTATTATATTCCCTGCCAAATTTTTCACAGAGTTCTTTATCAGACATACCTATATATTTATAAACAATGTCTTCTATAATTTCTTCAAATGTTTTTTCTTTAAGTACTTTGGCATCTTTAAGAATAGAGTTATCTGTCTGATTTCCTGCTATATAATGATTCAATACATATGTCATATAAGAATTCTTAAAGCAAAAGGCTCTTTTACGTGCCGGGGTTTTATCTCCTAAAATTGAGGTACCGTACTTTTTTCTGCAGTTGCTCCCTTTGTGCAAGCGCCAAGATACATGGTATCTCCCTCAGAAAGCTCATGAGCACGTCCAACTTTAATAGTATTAACTATATAAGCATAATCCTTTTTAATTATTTCTAAATCTGCTTCAGGTGGTGTAAATATTCTTACAAAACTGATTTTATATAATAAGTTATTATTAAGCTGCTTATTTCGCCAATAGTAAATCAAAAGAATAAGACGCATCTTCTCCCATGCATGTGACTTATAAAAATCCACTTCTATTGGTCCATCATAATTAATCATAGTCAATACAAGTCTTTCGCCAGCACGAAGCTCTCCTTTCTTTGTTACTTCATACGGCGTTGCTTTCAATTCTACTCCTGCTTCTGCAAAATCCGCTTCCTGATTAGAATTGGCCTTATATCCAAAGTATACTTCTTCTAAAAGATTACCTAATCCACCTTTACGCAACTTATTAGCATATGCTTCTATTGTATCTGAGTTTCCCTGTCCTTTTTCAGTAACAACATCAAGAAATGTCTTATTTTCTAATTTAACTGCATATTGCTCTATACTTTCTACACTAGCCGGGTCATAGCCAAGTTTTTCATTAAACACACCGATTCCTCCTATGTCGGATATTTTGTTACCTCTGAAATACGCTTATAATATTCCAGCAATCTTTTATCTCTTCTATCTATTGATAATAACCATTCATCCACATTAGATGAATTAATTGCATTTTTTCTCAAAATACCTGCTATATCAGTTGCAGTAACAATCAAAATAGGATGTCCATCATCAACAACCTCTTGATAAGCCTGTTTATCCACATAACTTGTAGTAATCATGATACCAAACTGCCTATACCTGATTCTAGAGATTAATCTTGACATTTCTTTTACACCTACTCCATTGTTAGAAGAATAACATTTTGCTTCAAGTGCACAATCAATTTTAAGTGGAGAATTAATTTTCCCACCTGTACTAATCGAATAAAATCCCAGTGCATCTCTTCCACCATCTCTCCAAGGTCTTGTCAAAGAAAACTCAACGAAGTTTGAATCCATCTTGCCAACAATATTCGTTGCACATGCCTCAAAACCCTGACTGAAATCTTTATAATGATTTCTTATTGCATCCAAACAAATTAATCCCTCTGTATCACTACCAGCAGGAAGCTGTTCAAAACGTGTTGGAATCTTATGCATTCTTGGAGCAGCTAAAGGGATAATACCATTTCGTCCAAGCTTTATAAACCTCTTCCATGCCTCAGGAGCGTATTGTAAACTATTGGCATGGTCATATATTAATGACTCAATCCATCGTCTTGATATAGGTTTCTCTCCCGTATCAAGAACTGTAAAATATGCCTCATAATTTTGAAATCTTTTTTCTTTAACAGTTCGCCAAAATGCAACTAAATCTCTATCTGGAGAAATCTTTGGATTTCCTGGTGCCGCTAACCCCAAAAATTGGATATCTCGTCCTACACCGGTTTTCTTAAACAAGAAAAAAGGTGGCATATCTTCAAGACTTACTCCTTCATTTAGAAGAGCAAACACTGTCTCAAGTATTTTATTTCCTTTTTTCTTTGTATCAGTTAATTCTCTTCCCGGTTCTCTATTATCCCCATAATAACGAAATATTCCCGTTTCCTCATCAAGATAATCTGGCCATTCAAACTCTTCCATAGAAGTATAAAGAACAACATAAGCATATTTTCCTGAGCCATCTTCTCGAAGTTTCTTTCTAAATCCACCAGAATTCTCACAGCCTGGAATAAGTTTATGAAATGGTTCTGATGAAATATTGGGCATAGTTCCACCTTTGTATATACAATCAATAAGAAAATCTGATTTTTCTAAATCGTCAAATTGTACTTCCATAATGCCACCTATCTAAAAGAGTCAATATTAATTACCATTCCATTTGTAACCACTGTGTAGTCTTGCTTTTTAAAACTTGGAACTCCTCTACTCTTTTGAAAGGCATTGAGCAATTCAGATAATTTTGTATTTTCTTCCAGATGGTTAATAATTAATAAATTAGCCGCACTTGACTGTGTTCTACCATTTGAAAAATTATATTTTTTCTTGCCCTTAACAACCACATTCTTGTAATAATATTTACAATCCTCATTTTGGAATAACAAATCAACAAATTTTATAAATGCTTCAAAAGAAAAAATTTCTTTATCAGAAAGCTTAACATTACCAATTCGATCATTTAATGTGAACCAAACATCTTCCGCTAGGTCAAGTCCATACCACTCTAAACCTATAACTCCACTGTCAATCTTATCCCCACTGCTAATATCCAAATCATAAAAGTCATATTTTTCATTATATAGCTTATAATTGTGCATGTATCCTAATTTTAAAAATAATGATGCAACAAACGGTAATTCTTTTTTCTGCTCATTTCCAATCTCACTTAGAATATCCCATATATCTCCAAAAGCAGCATCTGATATAAAAGTACCATCTTTCATTTCTATCTCTGGTCTAAAATCATATGGCATCTGTTGTCTTTTTCCAACACTTTCCTTACCCGGATACTGAATATATATCTTTTCGCCATTTAGCGTCTCATAAAGACATACTCTTCTCTCTCGCTTTCCATATTGAAGATTTATGCGTGAAATACTATTAAACGCTTTTACGTTAAATTCTCTATACATCTTTGAATTTTTAAGCACTGTATTTTTGCTATATTCAAAATTCAAGATATTCTTAAGTTCTTCTGTTCCTAATAACTTTGGCATAATTATCCCCCATTTCTTTTTCATCCTTATACTTGTTAAAAATATCTGATTTTTCTGTATACACGTTTCATTCACTTTAATATAATTTGTACATATATTCTCTATGAATTATTGCTTTTAGTATATTTCAAAAAGCAAATACTTTCAACTAAAAAACATATAAACTAAAAGCCACAATCTTGATAGTCTACCTATCAATAATTATGGCTTTTAATATCATACATCTTATTATATTATCTCTATCAAATCATTTTCACAACTTTTATTATCGGGTAGCCCTATAAACCTATTACTATTTAGGGGCAAAACAGGGGTAAATTCCCCTATCAAATTCTTAAAGTCCTGATTTTATGGGCATTTCAGGCAAAAACACGTATGTTGCCGTGGCAGATGAAACATACTTTTATCATAGTTATCAATCTCCTTATTTTGCCCCGGAATGCCCTGTTATGCGAAGGATTTCGGGGATTTTGTAGTTTGCTCTGAAATTACAGATTGTGGCAAATCAGAGCAGAACCCTGCAAGTTGTTACTACCTGTTAGTAGTAAAACGAAATTTCTTACTACTAAGGATTTTTACTACTTACCTGATAACTCACTAATCAATGGTTGTATTGTCTTATAAATGTGTGAAACCACTGTTCCATCTGAATACAATTTTAACAATCCATTATTCACTTGCTGTTTAGTTTCTGACTTTAAAATAATCTGAATGATTTCCTCTTTGCAATCCACATATATTTTCTTCTTAAAGTGCTGACCAAAGAAAGAACGAACCTGCGATTCTCTTTTTGCGACTTTACTCTTTGATTGCACAAATTTCTCAAGAATAGACTTAACATCCTCATATACTTCGTAATAGTTATTAAAGGAGTTCTTGATGTCATTGTGAATTCCATTTAGCATTCTTTCATCATTACAATGAGCAATAACAAACTTGCAGATTCTATTTGCCGAATTTCTATCATATCCTATAGCCACAAGTCCATGCTGCATAAACAGGTTTAATTCACTTCTATCATCACCTTCAAATTCATATGCCATACCTGCACTAATTTTACTATTCACAGTCTGCACATTACTTTTTGTTTGAGATACTGTCTGTGTTTTTTGCCTCTGAGTAGAAGCAGTTCCCGGCAACTTCTCTTTTCGTGAAATATTAGGATAGCCCTCCTCTTTCCAAAACTTAACTATGTTATCGTAATCCTTATCCTTACTGATAATCACATAACTGCATTCCTTACCATACGGTATTATATTTATTAGTAATATCCTCAGCATGCAAATCATAAGTTACTCTATCTAATTGCATTTGTTTCACAGGAATATTATGCTTATTAGCAATATTAATAATTGCATTTTTACTTCATTATCAATACGTGCTCCCAAATAAATACATGTTATTGGAGGCATTATTAATTCAGAACTTCTTTGTTTTCTAATAAATATTCTCCATTCTTTTTCATAACTCCAAACATTATCTTTAGTTAACAAACTTAATAAAATTTTTTTCTGAGCCTCTTTTATGCTACTTTCAGATTGATCAAATGCAATACTCCATGGAAACAATGGTCTTTTATTATCATACAGTACTGGCAAAAGATATTGATCATTTTGTATTTTTTCTAAAGCACTAAAATTATACTCTATACAGAATCCCTTATGACAATCTGCATAATGTGACCACATGAGTCTATTCTTAAAATCACTTGATAAACATCCAACCAAATATAATTTATTTATGCAGCTATCAATCTCACCACATTTATCACAAAAAATTTTCAATACTTTTTCTAGTATTTTTTTGAATTGTGGACAAAGTTTCTTCAATACTTCTGAGGTTAAACTTATTTCATCTACATCCTTAGAAATTCCATTTGCTATGGCAAACTCATTCATGTTAAAATCTTCATTTGCAAGTATATCCATTGATTGTTCATTCATATTATCCAATATTAATTTTAAAAGCCCTTCATCAACTCCATTATATTGTTTTGAGTCTCCATCTAATAAAGCAATCTTTATTAATTGTATAATATTATTTTTGTTATCTTCCAAACTAATTTTATATTTATCAGCATTTTCTTTTTTAAATGCTTCCCAAAAATCTATAATTTTTCTATTTTGCAATAACTTATTAATTTTTCTTTGTTCTTCTTTATTAAAATCTTTAATTTCCTTATCCCCTTTAAGTACATATATAGCCTGTTCAAATATATACATCTTTTCATTCATTTCTTTTTCATAGTCCCTACTCCTTTCTTTGTACAAAGCTTCAAATGAATACCCAAATTTACTATCAAACGGATCATTAAAAGCTTCCACCAAAGAACAATGTAAAGTTCCTTCTTCAAGATTCTTAAGAGAATATCCATCTTTATCAAAAGACCTGTATTTATATAATTTTCCTCCATTAGTGTCTTTTAATAAAAGTTGTTTTAACTCCAATTTTAACTCTAAAGTATCTTCTTTCTGACATGCAATCTTTTCAATTAATTGTCTTTTTTCTTCAAATATATCCATGTAACCCTTTCTCTTAGATATGAAAATCCTCATCATCTATCTCAAATGTACTTTAAACTAATTATAAAGAATTATAATCGACTATTCCAGAACTATTTTTACATTAATCCACCTTCTCTATAAACTTCTTCATATCATTTATAACCTCATGTTTAAGAAGTACATCAACATATATTCCATATTTATCTGCATTTAAGTCAGCTATAATTGCAGAAACAACATCATATATTATATTGTTACCCACACTATTATTAATCATACTTCTTCCCAAATCCAGCAACTTTTCTATACTTGGATACTCTTCTCTCAATCTTTGATTTAATTTAATAGCATCGCACTGATAATCTCTATTTATTTGCAGATTTCTAATCATATTATTAATGTCATTCACATCTGTAAATGCCTTCAATTCATCACTTTTACTTTTCCCATCTATTAACTCAATTGCCTTATTTACTAAATCTTTTTCAAAATACATCATTGTCCTATCCTCCATACTAATAGTATATACCTGCTACAACATATGTTTTGTCGTATTTTGTCGAAAGTAATAAAAATATCTCACCTATTACAATTTATTTAATCTACTCCACAACCATGTATTTTTCTCCTCTTGACTATCTCATACATATTTTATAATATACTAATTAAGAAATGGGTTTTTAACTGAGTAAAGTCTCACGACTGGAAAAGGATGCTCGTTTCTTTTTATTTTCACCAATTCTACAACATATAAAAAACAGCACCCCGGCAGTACCCATCTACTGCCGAAGTGCTATCCACTCCATCAATTATTCCATTAAAATCTACCCAAATATACCCATCAGATTAGCCACAACCAGGCCGCCGCCGGTTCCGATGACATAGCCAAGCAGCGCCATCATGATACCAACTGGTACGAGGGCATTTGAGTATGCGCCGGCGAGGACCGGTGCTGTTGCTGTTCCACCGATGTTGGCGAGGGAAGCAACACAGCATGTGAAGATGTCGAGTTTCAATATCTTCGCAAGTGCAATCATTATTGCCACATGGATAAGGAGGATTACGAATCCTGCTAGAAGCCATATTGGGGCATTTCCGACTGCTCCGAGGTCTGCTCTTGAAGCGATTAAGGCAATGACTATATAAAGCATTACATTTGAAATCTCCTCCGTTCCCTTAATCTTGCCAAATGGTGTCAGGGCAAATACAATACCAAGCACAGATACGATAAGGACTGTCCATGTTGTGCTGTCAAAAAATGATAAATGTGCATTAATCATGCTGCCAAGTTCCATTGAAACTGCCGATACTAAGAGTCCTGAACCTAGCAGAAGAATGATGTTCTGCCATACGAGAGGCTTTGTGTTGGCTTTTGCTTCCTCTTCGAGTGCAGCGCCAACGCCGTCGATTATGCTTGTGTCTGCCTTTGTCCATTTGTTGAACTTCTCGTGATTTCCGATTGCCCACAGAAGGAACATTACATAAAGAGTCGCGCAGATTGAATCCATAACAAGGGCGTAAGCCATTGTTGCTTCGTCAACATCAAGTGCTGCCTGGATTGCGAGCATATTACCGCCGCCGCCCATCCAGCTTCCGCACAGTGCGCCGAGTGCTTTCCATGAACCTACGCCTAAGAGCTGATGGAATATTGCATATGAAACGAAGAATCCAAGTCCGATTGACAATGTTGCTGCAAAGAAACCGATAAGCATTTTAGGTCCAAGCTTGATGATTTTCTTCAAATCACATCGAAGCAGCATTATGAAAAGCATCGCATATAATATCGGGTTCTTGACTGATTTGTACACAGCGCTTGTTGCACTAAGGTCCCACACTTTCATTGTGCAAAGCAGCATAAGCCCCAGGTATATAAGTACAATCGGCGGTGCAAAATTAAAGAACACCTGTGCCTTTTTCCCTTTAAAAATCTTAGGCAGATTTACTAATACTGCGGCTGCAAATATAAGTGCCGCAAGGTATAAAAATCCATCTTTTATCATGTATAAATTCTCCTTATGGTTAATCTATAACATATTCTGCCCATTTTTCTGTAGTATATAACTAAATTTGCGGAAGTAAATGTGATGCAATCTGTCGTCACACATTTACTCCCGCAAATTTAATTATAAACTTTTAAGTATCTCCAGCAGATATTCCCAAGTTCTCTCCACTGAAGCCACATTCATACACTCATCAGGCGTATGCACACTTTCAAGTGTCGGTCCAAATGATATCATATCTACTCCCGGCATTTTCCCGGCAAGTATGCCACATTCGAGTCCGGCGTGGATTGAGGTCACTTCCGGTTCGTGGCCGTACACATTTGTAAAGCTATCAACGCATATCCTTCTTAACTGCGAATCACTCTTGTATTCCCACGCAGGATAGTCCGACATTGTGACTACTTTTCCTGACAAATGTTTTACAAATGTAGTGACTCTCTCAAGCAATAATTTCTTTCCAGCCGCTGTATTGCTTCTTATAAGATATTTATACACAAGCTTGTCTGTGTCGAGATACGCAGTTCCAAGGTTAAGCGAGGTCTGCACCATGCCCTTAATCTCCTGACTCATTTTGTACACACCATCAGGACTTAACCAGAGGGCATATATTACATTTGCAGTGCTATGAGAATTGAGGACTTTGTCTGCTGCAGCGTCTGTCTTTTCAACCTCAATCTTAGCATATGGCTCTGTCGCTCTGATTTCCTGCATCCACACAGCCTCACTCTCTTTGATGCTTTGTTCAAATGTTGTGGCATCGCAGCTTCTGACACTTACAACTGCCTTTGCTTCTTTTGGAATTGCATTTTCCTTGCCGCCACCTGAAAGCGACACAAGACGGAAATCTGCTGCCCCGTTGGCATGTGAAAGTAATGAAGCAAGCAATCTTATAGCATTAGTGTGCTGTTTGTGAATCTCAACGCCGGAATGACCGCCGGCAAGCCCGCTTATCTTAACTTCGAAGCATACCGAATCATTCTGCACATCAATTGCACCACCTGCCACCCAGCCCGCAGCATCCTCATACGCAACCGGAATATCGCACTCAGCCCTTACACCACCAGCACAGCTTACATACAATATTCCCTCACTTTCAGAATCAATATTAATAAGTCTCTTTGCTGTAAGGTCAGAAGTGTCGAGGTCTCTTGCGCCAAGCATTCCAATCTCCTCATCGCTCGTAAGCACTGCCTGTATAGGAGGATGCGCAATCGTATCCGAAGCAAGCACTGCCAGTATAAATACAATTGCAATTCCATCATCAGCACCAAGCGTCGTGCCATCAGCCCATACCATCTTACCATCGGTGCAGGCCTTAATGCTCTGTACACTCATGTCAATATCGCAGTCCGGCTCTTTCTCACACACCATATCAAGATGTCCCTGCAAAATCACAGGCTCACAGTCCTCATATCCAGAAGAACCAGCCTTAAATATAACAACATTATCAGACGTATCCTTCCTTGCCTTAAGCCCATGCAACTTAGCAAACTCCAGACAATAATCCGCAATCATCCCGGTATTCCCAGAACCATGCGGAATCGCACAAATCTCCTGAAAATAAGAGAAAACCTCTGATGGTGATAACTCATTTATATCCATAAAAAGCCTCCTAAACCTACTTTTTCATCAATTTTCACAATCTGATAGGTCTTTTTTACATCGTTAGTTGGTTTATTATGCTTCTTTCCCCCATTAAATGCCTACTAATTCATCACATTTCACACTTTAGTAGGTCTTTTTCTCATACGTTTATAATATTAGACATTTCTTATCAGTCAAAAAACCTACTATTCTCGCATAAATCATAAATTTAGTAGGCAATTTTCTTTTTTCTCCACTATTTTCATCATAATTTCTTCTAAATAAACCTACTAATTCATCACATTTAGCAACATTAGTAGGCTTTTCCCTACTTATGCGCTGATTTCATGTGCTATTTGACACTATCCCAAATGAACAAAGTCACATAACATACACTAATCCCAGCACCTGAAGTGCAACGACCAGGTGCGTCCGTCTGCCACACCTGCCCCGAACACACTCGTAAATAAAATCATATTTCCAATCCGGCATATATAGCCGCTGCGGCTGGGGCAGTGCAGGGTGTACGCCTGAGTCTGGCAAGCTGTGCAGAAGTTAATGCCGCCATCTGCAAAAGTTCAGGGTGCGAAAGCTCGTTCAAGCGAAGCGCGTTTGCTTTCGCACTCTGTAAAAAACTCTGCAGATGGCGGCATTTACTACTGCTAAGCGAAGACAGTCCGAAGGTGTACACCCTGCTCTGCCCCAGCCGCAGACCGGTCTACACATGCCTTATCGAAAAATGATTCTATTTCACATGCAATATCTCATGAGCCCTATGTGACAACGGTTTCTCAAAATACTCCTCATAGCACTGCTTAACCGATGGATTCTCATGTGAGAATCTAAGATTATCGTGCTTATCAAGCCCGTACAGCACATGACGTCGCTCCTCAACCATCACAGCGTCTTCTTTGTAAGGCTGTCCGCCACCGTTGATACAGCCGCCCGGACAGGACATGATTTCAACGAAATCATAGTGAACCTCGCCCTTCTTAATAGCATTCACCAAACGTCTTGTGTTGCCAAGTCCGCTGGCAACAGCTACATTTACAGTTGTCCCATTAAGGTCAAATGAAGCTTCCTTCCAGCCCTCAAGACCTCTCACTGACTGGAACGCATCCGCATCAGGATTATTTCCTGTCACAAGATAGTAAGCACTTCTGAGTGCCGCCTCCATAACACCGCCTGTTGCACCGAATATAACGCCAGCACCTGTTCCTTCACCTAAAGGATTGTCGAACTCGTCCTCATCAAGTTCTTCCGGCTTTATGAAAAATGCTTTGAACATTCTTTCAACTTCTCTTGTTGTAAGAACTGCGTCAACATCTTTGCCTCCGTCCCATGTACACTCATCCTTTTTTGCAAGACAAGGCATGATTGACACACAGAATATCTTTTCCGGGTCAACCCCAAGCTTTTCTGCATAATACGACTTTGTTATTGCACCAAACATCTGCTGTGGTGACTTTGCTGTTGAAAGTCTGCCTGCCATCTCAGGGAACTCGCTCTTTACGAATTTCACCCATCCTGGACAGCATGATGTGAACATTGGAAGTCCTGACTCCTTGATTTCCGGAAGCCTTTCAAGAAACTCGCTTCCCTCCTCCATAATTGTCATGTCTGCTGCAAATGTTGTGTCAAATATATAATCAAATCCTATTCTTCTAAGCCCTGCAACAAGTCTTTGTGCTGTCGCATATTCCTTAGACATACCAAAATCTTCGCCCCATGCTGTTCTTACTGCTGGTGCAATCTGTACTACTGTAATGATATCCTCATTTTCAATTGCATCAAGCACGATTCCGACATCATCTCTTTCTGTAAGTGCACCTACAGGGCAGTTGCTTACACACTGACCACAAAGTGTACATGCAGTCTCCGCAATGTTCTTGTTTGCACGCACATTTACAGTTGTACGCGAACCTGTATTTACAACATCCCATATGTGCATTCCCTGAATATTATCACACACCTGCACACAACGCATACATTTGATACATTTCTGTGCATCTCTGATAAGTGGAAATGTTTTATCCCAATTATCTTTTTCTAAGATTGAATCATATGGCATCTCTGATATATTAAGTTCATTTGCAATTGACTGTAACGCACAGTTACCACTTCTTATACATGTACCACATTTGTAATCATGCTGTGAAAGTATGAGCTTGACATTAGTCTTTCTGGTTGTACGCACTTTTCTTGAATTAGTGTAGACAACCATGCCTTCTTCTACGAAGTTATTACATGCTGTAACACATCTGTCAGTACCTTCTACTTCAACAACACATACACGACATGCACCAATTGCGTTGACTTCTTTGAGATAGCAGAGTGTAGGTATTGTCTCTCCTATTGTTTTGGCAGCTTCAAGAATGGTAGTTCCTTCTTTTACTGATACAGCTTTACCGTTAATTGTTAAATTTACCATTGTTTCTCTCTGCCTCCTCTGAATGAACCAAATCCAAAATGATCACATCTTAAGCAGCGTCCAGATTCCTGACATGCTTCCTCGCATGAAAATCCATATTCAATAGGTTCAAAGTCTTTCTTTCTGTCTGCGGCATCACGCAGTGCAACCTCAACTCGTCCGCAAGGTACCTTGTCCTCGTATCCGGCATAAGGTATCTCTACATCTGAAGTTATCTCATGATGGTAGCCAAGATATTCATCAATGTTGGCTGCCGCAACCTTTCCGGCTGCTATAGCCCTGATTACTGTTGCAGGTCCTGTTACGCAGTCTCCTCCTGCAAATATTCCTTTACGTTCTTTAATCTCACTTGTATCAAGTGCCTCAATTGTTCCTCTCTTGACTGTAACGCCATGCTCCTCAAAATATCTTGTTTCGATACCCTGTCCGATGGCAACTACAATAAGGTCGCAAGGAATAAGAACCTCGTCCTTAGCTGCAGTCTTAGGTGATGGTCTGCCACCTTTTATCCTGCTTATCATCTGTGGCTGAACCCATAAACCAACTGCTGCATCATTTTCATCTTTCTCTATTCTAACTGGTGACATAAGTTCAAGAACATCGCAGCCCTCTGCCTCTGCACCTTCAACCTCTTCCGGAAGTGCCGTCATGTCGGCTTTTCTTCTTCTATATACAATGCTTACTTTCTCAGCACCTAATCTTACAGAAGAACGTGCAACATCCATTGCTACATTTCCACCGCCAATAACAACCACTCGCTTGCCAGTATAGTCAGGCATTTCATCATCACCAATTGCACGAAGCATTTCTACTGCTGATGTTACGCCTGTTGTAGCATCCTCACCATCAATTCCAATCTTCTTGTCTGCATGTGCTCCGATAGAAATGTATACTGCATTATATTCTTTATTAATATCCTCAAGCGTAATGTCTGTTCCTACGCTTATATTTTTCTTAACTTCTATTCCTGTGGACAATATAGCGTTAATCTCCGCATCCAGCTTTTTTCTTGGAAGTCTGTAGTTAGGAATTCCATATCTTAACATTCCACCAAGCTGCTTTCTCTGCTCAAATATAGTAACCTTATGTCCCATAAGAGCCAGATAATATGCGGCACTGAGTCCTCCCGGACCACCACCGATTATTGCAACCTTCTTACCTGTTGGCTCATTACATGCCGGAACCGGAACATCACCGGCATTATCAACTGCCATTTTCTTAAGTCCCCTGATGTTGACCGGCGCGTCAATAAGTGTTCTCTTACATCTGTTTTCACATGGATGCTCACAAATGTATGCGCATGTTGTAGGCATTGGATTGTCTCTTCTTATAAGACGAACCGCGTCTGCATATCTGCCTTCATGCACAAGTGCTATGTATCCCGGTATATCTACTCCTGCCGGACATGACTTTACACATGCAACCGGCTGGTTACTGTTACATGAACAAAATCCTCTCTCAATATGTGACCTGAAATCATCCTCGCAGCCATCAATACATTTTAGTACAAGCTTTGCTGCCTCATATCCGATTGCACAGTCAGCGGAATAATAGATTCCCTCTGCTGTAAGCCTGATAACATCAAGAGTTTCCTCTGTTGCGTTACCATCAAGCACATCATCAAAAAGTCTCGCAAGCTGTCTAAGTCCCACACGGCATGGGACACATTTGCCACATGACTGTGCAAGACACATTTTTATAAATGACCTCGTAAGGTCAATAGTACACAATCCCGGTGGACTTGCTACTATTCTTCTCTCTAAATCCTGATATAAAGACTCCATTGTAACCTGAGCCTTATCCTTAGTAATAATTGTTAATCTGCTCAATTCCCGCTCCATTTCTGCATATTGCGTATGTCGTATTGCTGCTTGCCAGTATACCGCTAGGCAGTTCCATGTAACATTTTACACAATATATGTTAATTTGAAAAGGAAGGTTATTTTTTTCACACAATAACCTTCCCTTCATCCATTACTTATGGTCGCACTTCATGCACTGGCTCGATTCTTTGTCAGTTTCTTTCTTGTAAAATGCACATGACCAGTCGCATATACTTTGCAATATCGGCATTACAGACAAGCCCTTTTCCGTAAGTGAATATTCAACTCTTGGCGGAATCTCGTCATATGATTTTCTTGATACAATATCATCAGCAATCAATGCTTTTAATGTTGTTGAAAGAACTGCATCTGTAATATTCACCAGTTCTGTCCTTAACTCACTATATCTTAATGTCTTCTTATCCGCCAGAACACATATAACTCTTGATTTCCATTTGCCTCCAAAGACTTCCAGGCCGTATTCCAATGGACATCTGATATCTGATTCTAATTTCTTGTGATACATACACCTCTCCTTTGTTTTTTGGCATTTCTTTATAATATCATAATAACAATTATTTTAAAATCAAGTGTGTATGTCAGATTTTTATATATTCATCGTCATATATGGGGGAATGCATATAATTCCATCTTTTACAATTAAATTTCTTGGATGAATAATATAACTTTCGTATTCGTTTTTTCCAAATTCTTCGCAGATGGTAGACTTTCCAATACGTCTGGCACCTTCTATCAGTAAAGCTTTTTTCCCCTGACATTCATTTTTCCATTCCAGTAGTTTTTTATATATTTTTCTTTTTAATATCATGGTTCCTCCAGATTATGCGCATATATGTTAGTTCTAATTTTTATGATTATACGCACATTGTAAACAGGTTTTGAATTTATTTGCAGGGAGGCTTTTATATGTCAATGAATATTAACAGTTTGATTCGGACGGAGATTTACTGAATGCAAATGGTGTTACAGGTATGGATGTTACTGTAATCGTTTAAGTGGTACATGGACTTTAGAACAATATGAAGGACAGTACAGAGCTGCTATGTACGCAGCCGTAAAATCAGCCAATCCAAATTGGAAGCCCGGACAAGCATTTGATACAGGAATTCTTGATAATGTCACAAGAGAATCCGTAGAAGCTACACTTGTCCAAAATGGTAACAGACTCGTTCGTAATTCTATTGATGTATCGGTATAAAAGGGAGAAACGTATAGACTTCAAAAAGGCGGCAAATCATCTCAACATATTGTTGATGATTTGCCACCTCGACTTTTAACACTGATACCGTATCCACACCGCATCACTGTCAAATTTTTTTAGAAAGATAGGAAAGTTCATCCGCTGCAGTTTTTCGGGTTATCCCTGTCTTTACATCTTCTGTTTGCTCCACAACCTGCTTTTCTGTGGTTTCCTTAGCATTATTTTTCCGTATATTACCGGTATAAGCATTTGTGTAAATATTAGAGTAATTGTTTACACCTGTAACTGCCATACTAACATCTCCTTTCGTATTACAAAGCTTTCATTACCTTTTATTAGCATAATAATCCCAAATACCATTAAGCATTTTCCGATTACCATCTGATACATTCAGATTTAGCCTTAAATCTTTCCAATCACCCAAATACTGCTGCGATAATTTCTGGTTATCCGACTGGATGGCGGATAAAAATGCCTGATATGCCGAATTTTGGATAACCCCATTTTCTTTAGATCTTGCAGTATTCTCCTGGTTCTCACCTATGTTCTGTTCATTTGCTGTCTGTTCACTTTCTTTATGGTAAACTACCGATGGTGTAAAATCCTGTAATTCTGACCAGATTTCTGTGGAAGTTGCCATAAAATTACTGTGGTTTTCATATGCCTGATTCAGCATATCCAGTTCTTTTTCTTTGGTCAATTCCTCAATTTTGCCCGATTCTGTCACATAATACTCCAGCTCATAATCTTGTTCCGCATATTTTTCTTCAATGCTGTTTTTCATTTTGTTATATGCTGTCGCCATTCTGTTTACATGATGTTCAAAGGAATCGGACTTTACACTCTCTGTATCTTCTTTGACAAATATATCCGTCACTTCCCTCTCAAAACGGTTCTGATAATCCATAGAGCTGACAGAAGATAAATACCTAAATCTCTCCTGCCCCGTTTTAGAAATAGATACTGTATCTGTATACTGTGTCATTTTCTTTTCTAAATCTGCTGGAAAATTTTGCTTCGTATTTTTCCTGCTGTTATGTTCGATTGCAGAATATGTAATATTTGTATTATTGTAAATCTTCATAGCTGTTTCCTTCCCAGATAAATACCATTAGACTCTAATATCAATCGGCACATACCTTTTAATTGTCTCTGTTTGTACCATTTCTGCTGCCTCTAAACTATCTGTAACAAGCTGCTCCTGCAAAACCTCGTCTGGAAGTTCTTCCATATTCTCCACAGTTTTTTCCGTCATCTGCTCTGTCATTTCTTCGGTTGTCTCCGAAAGTTCGTCCATGATTTCAGACATCATGCCCTTGTTTTCCTCTGTTCCAAGAGCTTCATCCACCATTTCTTCCTTTCGTTCTTCTTCTGTTTTAGGCTTATTCCTCTCAGCAGCTTCCGCAATCTTTTCGCCATGTTCTTCTGCCTCGTCCATGACATGAAACATCTGCGAATTATTATACTCCTGATTTGCTGCCGCAATTTCATTCTCATAATTATGAAACATTTCCAGCTTTTCAGAGATTTCTTCCAAAGTGTCAGCCTTTCGGTTTTTCAGATTTTCTTTTTGTGCTTCAAAAAAAGCCACCTTATTATCCCGTTCCTGCTGTCGCTGCAATTTTTCCTGTGTACTTTTCAACATATTAGAACTATTAAATCTATTTATCAATAAACCTCCACCGGATAAATTGACTGTAAAACTCATCTGGTTCCTCCTTCCCGACAAATTAATACAAAAGATTTTTCTTCTTGTCATTTAGGCTTAACATACTATACTTCCTTATCTATCTTACGTGACGTTAGAGAGGAATCCGTTTTAGAATATGTACCATTGTTTGTATACGTTGCACTTGCCCGGTTTGCAGCATTTGATATACCAGCTGCTTTCTGGGCTGTTTTGCCTGCAAAGGAATTGTAACCTGTAAAAACCGTTTTC